>Ga0315281_10005132_pt1 | contig 18794 bp, 19 predicted proteins | sample YL17G07_0_MG_FD_204540 | JGI IMG/M metagenome (GOLD analysis project Ga0315281, IMG submission 204540) | Sediment microbial communities from Yellowstone Lake, YNP, Wyoming, USA - YL17G07_0 | ecosystem: Environmental > Aquatic > Freshwater > Lake > Sediment | place: USA: Wyoming | collected...
ACTTGCTGTGGCTGAAGCCCATCACACCGACAATGCGGTTCTCATTCTTGAGGGGTATGCCGATATAGCTCCCGTGGTCCCTGTCCTCGTCAGGATAGTGAAGGAAGCCCTCGTGGAGAGCAGTATCGTCCAGTAAAAGCGGCTCGCCGCTGGCCGCAATCTCCCCCGGCGCACCGTTATTGAAGTAAATGGGTGTCGGCTGCACTGACTGCGGATTGGCGCTGTGAAAGTAGACCGGCTCCAGACCGGTCAGGTCCTTTTTTACCATGTAAACGGAGGCGTCCTCAAAGGTGATTGCCTTGCCGATGGACAACATGATCTTTTGAATAAGTTCGGAGGGTACCAGTTCCGAGGCGATGATCTTACCGACATCGTAGAACAGGTGGGTCTCGGTGAGTTTTTGGTAAAAAAGGGTTTTAAAGTCACGCTCCCGCGCGGTCTTGACACCTTTTTTTTCATTCGATTTTTTCGGTTTTGCCATCGTCAGCCTGCTCTGACCGGGGATTAGACACTTGTAGAGTAAAATATACCACATTTTTCTTTTCTTAACCAGAAATATTTATCCTAAGAAGAACAGTCAGCCGCGCAGAAAACACAAAGATCACAGTTAAAAATCAACCGGTTACGTACTAAAATATCACACCAAAATATTGAGGGATCGTTACGTCTAAGAGTCTGATCTTCTTTGCGTTCACGGTTCCATGGTTTTAGTTCCAGCTTGTCCGGGTTAGGTTTATCAACAAAAAAGGCACCGTCAGGAACGACAATGCCTTTCTCTCTGAAGTATTTTCCGGACCTACTCCCCTTCAAACTCCGTAAGGGCGAAGATCTTATATCCTTTCGCAAGCAATTTCTTTTTACCGCCGACTTCGGGAAGGTCCACGATGAAGCACATCTCCGCAACTACCGCCCCGAGCTTTTCAATGAGCGCCGCGGATGCAAGGGCGGTCCCGCCCGTTGCGAGCAGGTCGTCCACGAGGAGCACCCGTTCGCCTTTTTTGAGCGCATCCTTATGGATCTCGATCTTGTCCGTGCCGTACTCGAGCTCATACTCCTGGGAAACGACCTCAGCCGGAAGCTTGCCTTTTTTGCGTATCGGGATGAATCCCTTGCCGAGCGTGTACGCAAGGGCGGCGCCGATGATGAAGCCGCGCGACTCGATGCCCACGATGGTATCGAATGCGAAATCGGCGTGGATATACCGCTGGGTCAGCGTATCGATGACCAGCCGGAAGCCCACCGGGTCCTTGATGAGCGTGGTGATGTCCCGGAACATGATCCCCTTCTTGGGATAATCCGGTATGGTACGAATCTTTGATTTGATCGGCATCGTTAAAACTCCTTGTAGTCGGTATTGAGAGGATGGACAGGCTAAAAAAGGACGGGGCTTGATTCTTGGTAATCCTGATTATCCTGTCAAAATATTTTTTCAGCAGGCTTCATCTTCGACGGGTCCGAGCTCTCTATACTTCTCCACGCCGATCTGATACAAGTCATTCCCGTGCACATCATTCACTACCACAACGGGAAAATCCTCAACCTCCAGCCGCATCACCGCCTCGGTTCCGAGTTCGGGAAAAGCGATCACGTCCGCTTTGCGAATCGCCTTTGAGATAAGCGCACCCGCTCCGCCGATGGCCGCGAAATAAACCGCCTTATACGCTTTTATCGCGTCCTTTACTTCCTGCCCGCGCGGTCCCTTGCCGATCATGCCTTTGAGCCCCAGTTCGAGCAGGTAGGGAGTATACATGTCCATGCGGTAACTCGTCGTCGGCCCGGCGGAACCGATGGGCCTTCCCGGCGGCGCGGGAGACGGACCGGTGTAGTAAAGAATCTGTCCCTTGAGATCGAAGGGCAATTTCTCGCCTTTTTTGTGTCCCTCAACCAGGTACTTGTGCGCCATGTCCCTGCCGGTGTATATCACGCCGGTGATAAGCACTTGATCTCCGGCGTTGAGCGTCAGGATAACATCATCGGTCAGGGGAGGTGTTATTGTTATGGGATCAGCCATGCATCACCGCTGTATCGTTTTTCATTCCGCACTCCACACTCCGCAAGCCGCACTCAGAGAATGATCGTCTTATGCCTCGCGGCGTGACAATTGATATTCACCGCAACCGGCAGGCTCGCGATGTGACAGGGGAAGCTCTCCACATGCACAGCCATGGCAGTGACCTTTCCGCCAAGCCCTTCAGGACCGATGCCGGTCTTGTTTACGGTCTTGAGAAGCATCTCCTCAAGCGACGCAAGCTCGAGCCTGGCATTCGGGCTGCCCACGGGCCGCAGGAGCGCTTTTTTCGCAAGGAGCGCGGCCTTCTCGAAACTGCCGCCGATGCCCACGCCGATCACGACAGGAGGACAGGGATTTGCGCCCGCTTTCCGCACGCAGTCGAGCACAAAGCTCCTGATGCCCTCGATACCCTCGGTCGGGCGCAGCATCCGGATCGCGCTCATGTTCTCGCTCCCCGCGCCCTTGGGCATGAAGGATATTTTAAGCTTGTCGCCGGGTACGAGTTCGGTATAGATGATCGCCGGCGTGTTATCGCCGGTGTTCTTTCGCGTGAGCGGGTCCACAACGGACTTCCGGAGGTATCCCTCCTTGTATCCCTTGCGCACGCCGTCATTGATCGCATCGGCGATAAATCCATTTTTGATCCGGAGGTCCTGTCCGATCTCCACAAAAAAAACGGCGATGCCCGTGTCCTGACAGATGGGAATGTGCTCCTCGCGCGCGACGCGCGCGTTCTCCTTCAGGAGTTCGATGATCTCCCTGGCGGAGGGTGCGGTCTCTGTCTCGATCGCGCGGTCAAAAGCCGTGAGCACGTCTTCGCTCAAATGGTACGCCGCATCAACGCATACCCTCGCGACGTTGTCCCTGATATCGTCTACATGAATTTCGCGCATCCGGATCTCACCGCTTCCACAGACTTCATGAATGCCGCATTCTCATCAGCGCTCAGTTTGATCTCAACGACCTGTTCGATGCCCTTTGCCCCGAGTTTCACCGGCACCCCCGCGAAGGCGCCCTTAACGCCGTACTCTCCTTCCAGATAAGCGGAACAGGGCAGTATCATTTTTCTGTCCTGAAGGACCGCCTCGACCATCTGGAGCGTGGCCGCGGAAGGAGCATAATATGCGCTTCCGGTCTTGAGCAGCGCCACGATCTCCGCGCCGCCGTTCCGCGTGCGATCGACGAGCTTGTCTATCGTCTCTTTCTTCATCAACTCCGTGATGGGTATGCCCGCCACCGTGGAATACCGCGGCAGCGGCACCATCGTATCGCCATGTCCCCCAAGCACAAATGCGTGGGTGTTCTCCACCGACACGCCGAGTTCCAGGGCGATAAACGTCCTGAACCGCGCCGAGTCGAGAACTCCGCCCATGCCTATCACCCGCTCCCGGGGAAAGCCGGCCGCCTTCATTGCGACAAAAGCCATTACATCCATGGGGTTGGTGACCACGATCATCACTGCTTTGGGTGAGCGTTTTCCCGTCTCTGCGGCGACCTTTTTTACGATGTCGCCATTCGCTGCCAGAAGATCGTCGCGGCTCATGCCCGGCTTGCGCGCCAACCCGGCCGTGATCACGATAATATCTGACCCCGTTGTCGCGTCATAGTCGTTCATGCCCGTGATCCGCGAATCATATCCGAGCACCGGCCCCGCTTCCATAAGGTCGAGCGCCTTGCCTTGAGGCACGCCCTCCATCACGTCCACCATCACCACATCAGCAAGCCGGGTCTCCGCGATCCGCTGCACCAGGGTCGCGCCCACATTGCCCGCGCCAACTACCGTCACTTTCTTACGCACGTTTTTCCTCCCTGTAGGTACCACGGTTTAAACCGTTCAAATTGTTTACTAACTATTCAGGTCTGCCGCGGAACGTAGCCGCAAAAAGCGCGCGAATGAAAACTAAAGAACCACGAAAGAACCAAAACAGCGTGTGCGAAGCCAACACGCTGTGGAGCAGGCGTACGAACATTTATCCTTCGAGCGAGATCCGGCGCGCCTGCGGCTGCGCGGAGCGGCTGGCCTGGATAGTTACCCTGTTTAACCGGGTTAACCTATTTCGGTTTACAACTTCGTGACCTTCACCTTGCTGATCTTCCTGCCGTCAAGCTCCAGGACCTCGAGCTTGAGGCTCCGGTATCTCAGCTGCTCGCCCACCTTCGGCATTCTGCCGAACAACCCGAACACGAACCCGCCGACGGTATTAAAATCCGTTGACTGGAGGTTCGTATCAAGCAGTTCATTCACTTCATCAAGGGCCGATTGGCCGGAAACGACAAAATTTTTCTCATCCACGACCTGGACATCCTTTTCCTCGGCCTCAAGTTCGTCGTGGATGCTGCCGACGATCTCTTCAATCAGGTCCTCGAGCGTAACAAGCCCCGAGGTGCCGCCGTACTCGTCGATAACAATGGCAATCTGGAAGCGGTCGCGCTGCATCTCCGAGAGGAGTTCGCTCACCCTTTTATTCTCGGGAATGAAGTAGGCGGGCCTTACGAACCGCTGAATCCCGTCCTCGCGTTTCACGTCGCCCGACGCCATGGCCACGAGAATGTCCTTGATATACAGAATGCCGATCACCGTGTCCACGGTGTCCTCGATGACAGGGTACCGGGAATATCCGAACTCCGACACCAGCACCAGGATCTCCTTGAGGGTCACGCTCGACGGCACGCTCACGATCTCGGTCCTCGGACGCATTGACTCCGACGCCAGGGTATCGCCGAACTCAAAGACCTTATGAAGCAGTTCCCGCTCCTCTTCTTTAAGCGAACCGCGCTCCTCACCGAGATTGATCAGGGCCTTGATGTCCTCTTCCGTGACCGCGGCGGTGCAGGACATCCCCTGCGGCCCCCCCGGACCGGAGATCAGGTCCACCGTGGCCGCAAGAAGGCGGGACACCGGGGACAATAGTTTCATGACCAGCCGCAGCGGAGCGGCCGCAGCAAGCGCAATGCGATCGGGATTCCTGGTGGCGATCCCCTTAGGCGCAAGCTTGGTAAAAAATACGATGACCAGGGTCACGGCAAGTACGGTGGCCGCTGCAGCCAAAGCTGCCTGCGGAATCAAGCGTGTAGCGATGACCATGCCGAGGACCGCGGCGCAAAGAATAAAAAAATTCTCGGCCAGGAGCAGTGTGGAGTGAAGGCGGTCGCGCTCCTGAAGGAGCAGAAGTACCATCCCTGCCCGAGTATTGCCCGCTTCCGACAATTCACGCAGATGCGACTTGTTCGAAAACACAATGGCGATTTCCGCGGCCGCTAAAAAAGCGGCGATCAGAACACTTATGCCGGCGCAAACAAGCGGCGCCCAGATGTCGGATATGACTGCCATAAAAGAGTTCATAGTTTAAAATGCAAAATACAAAATATCCGGCTTATGTTCCTTTCTTGTTTCCGTTTCTATTTTAAACTTTGCACGTTTAACTTTGGACTTTTTCAGATCTTTTCCCCCGTCACCCGGATGACCTCATCGAAGGTGGTCTCGCCTTTCAACATTTTCTGGACCGCCGCCTCACGCAGTCCGACCATGCCGTCCGCAAGATTCACTTTCCGGATGAGTTCCGCGTCAGCCTTGTCACGGATGATCGCCCTGATCTTATCGTTCATTTCCATGACCTCAAAAATGCCGCTGCGCCCCATATATCCGGTGCCCCGGCACTGGGAGCATCCCTCGCCGTACTTTACTTCAATCTTCTGGTCCTTGCTTGAGGTAAGCCCCACGGCTTGAGCCTCCTCGGGCAGCAATTCATAGGACTTTTCGCAGTGTTTGCAGATCTTTCTCACCAGCCGCTGTGCCATCACGCCGATGATCGTTGATGAGATAAGATACGACGGCACCCCGAGCTCCAGGAGCCGCGTGATCGTGCTCGGCGCGTCATTGGTATGGAGCGTGGAAAAGACAAGGTGCCCGGTAAGGGCCGCCTGCACCGCGTTCTCCGCGGTTTCGAGGTCGCGGATCTCGCCGACCATAATGATGTCCGGGTCCTGGCGCAGGATCGTTCGAAGCATGCTGCCGAAGGTGACGCCGATTTGCGGCTGAATGCTCACCTGGTTGAACCTGTCGTGTACCATTTCGATGGGGTCCTCGATGGTCACCACGTTCACCTCGGGCGTGGCAACGGTCTTGAGGGCTGAATAGAGCGTCGTGGTCTTACCGCTGCCCGTGGGCCCGGTCACGAGGATGATGCCGTGAGGACGCATGATGAAGGAACGGAACAGCTCGTATTCCCGGGGCGCAAAACCGATCTCCTCAAGGTCCTGGAGGAGAATGTCTGGATCAAAGATCCTGATCACCACCTTTTCACCGAAAACGGTGGGCATGGTCGACACGCGGAGTTCGACCTCCCGCGACTTGTATTCGGTCTTGATCCTGCCATCCTGGGGCCGGCGCTTCTCGGCGATATCCATGCGCGCAAGCATCTTGATGCGGGAAACGAAGGCCGCGTGGACGGCCTTGGGCGTCTTATGGATGGTGTTGAGCATGCCGTCGATCCGGAGCCGCACCTCGCTCGCGTCGCGCTTCGGCTCGATGTGGATATCACTCGCCCGCTGGTCGAAGGCATAGCGGAACAAAAATTCCACGGCGTTTACGATGTGCTTATCCGTGGCCTCGATCTCTGACACGGACTTCATCTTAACGAACTGTTCGAGGTTGCCGAGGTCGACCTCCGAGGTCATCTCCCTGGCCGCGGCGGTCACGGACGACCGAAAACCGTAGAATTCCGTGATGATCTTGAGAATGTCCGTCTTCGGACAAACGACGCGCTTGACCTTATACCCCATCCGCTCGATGTTTTCGATTACTTCGATATTAAAGGGGTCTGCAACGGCGAGCGTAAGGGTGTCGTCCTCCCGTTCGATCGGGATGGACATGCTTCGGCGCGCGAAGGCCCGCGACAGTATCTGGGTGACGACCTCGGGATTGAGCTTAAGAGGATCGATCTTCCTGAACGGAAGGCCGGCATGTTTCGCCACGATCTCCGTGATGATGTCCTCGGTCAGGACCTGGCCCGGGGCGCCGGGTATCTCGAAATTGAAAGAAGCGGCGACCTCGATTGCGGAAACTTCGTCCTCAAGGCGCATCCTCCCCCGATGGAGGGTGTCACCCCGTGCTTTGAGGACTTTCATCCGCTGGACATCCTGCTTTATCTTGATCTCGCGGGCCTGTTCAGGAGTCAGTTTTTCCGCCTTGATCAGGATCTCGCTCAGCAGGTCGGTTGTAAGTTTTGTCATGGCGATACCGTTTGGCCCCGCATTCTCAAAATATAAAAAGCCCCCACGGAAGGGGGCTCAGCTTACAATGCAAGGGGTGAGCGCATAGGGACTATTTCTTCGCCGGTTTTGCAGGTGCCTTTTTCGGCGCAGGTGCCGGTGCAGCCGCCGGCGCGGGTGTCGGCGCAGGTGCCGGGGCGGGTGTCATTACGGGAGCCGCGGGCTTCGGCGCCTCCGCTTTTTTCTCACAACCTACGAGTGCGACGACAGCAACAATGACCATGGCCAGAATAAAAACGAAGTACTTTTTCACAAGCTGTTACCTCCCTTTCGAATTATGATCGTTCCGCATCGCGCGGAAGCGTGTACAAACACAGGGTGTCGGGTGATCTGAGGGTCCTTGCGATTAATGACTTTGATTATAGGCACTTTGCCATGGAAATTCAAGTTTATTTTGAGGCTATTTACAATCAAGGCGCAGCTGCTGCAATCCGGCACAGAGTATCATAAGGTCTGTACTTAAATTTCCAGTAAAAGCTTTTTTGCGATTTTCTCCGCCGCTTCTTCAGCTTTTACCTTTTCCACCAGGCCGGATTTTCGCTCCTTCAATTCCACGAGCCCTTCCTTAAGGCTCTTTTCTCCGATGACCACGCGGTACGGAATCCCGATGAGGTCGGCATCCTTGAATTTGACTCCGGCGCGCTCGTCGCGATCATCCATCAGGACTTCGAAGCCCTTTTCTTCCAGCGTCTTGTAGATCTCCTCAGCCACGTCCATGGACGCTGGGTCCTTCACATTGACCGGCACGATCAGGATATGATAGGGAGCGATGGAAAGCGGCCAGATGATGCCATTCTCGTCGTTCCCCTGCTCAACGGCCGCGGCGGCGATGCGTGCCGGACCGATGCCATAGCTGCCCATGACGATCGGTTTCTCCGCGCCGCTCTCGTCCAGATAGTTCGCTTTGAGCGGGACCGAGTACCGCGTCCCGAGCTTGAAGATGTTGCCGATCTCGATCACCCGCTCGGTCCGGAGCGGCTTGCCGCACGTAACGCAGGCATCGCCCGCCGCCGCGGTATGGATATCGACAAACTCGGCGTCACTGAAGTGCTTGTCCGCGGTAACGCCTTTGACGTGGTAGCCCTCCTTGTTCGCCCCTGCAACGTAGACGCCCTGTTTCAGAACGGGGTCCGCAACTTTCCGGACCTTGTGGCCCATGGGTCCGATGAACCCGGCAGGCACGCCGAGTGCTGCCTTCACCTCTTCCTTTTGCGCAGGCCGGTGCGGTCCGATCACTTTTGAAAGCTTCTTCTCGTGAATCATCTGATCGCCCCGTACGAGGGCCAGCACCGGTCCGTTGTCGCTCATAACAAGGATAGACTTCACCAGGAACTCGGGCGTCACCTTGAGGAAACGGGTCACCTCGTCGATGGTCCGGCGCTCCGGGGTCGCAACCTCCTCAAAGGCCCAATCAGGCGATTTGGAAGCAGGCGGCAGGGATTCCGCAAGCTCCACGTTCGCCGCATAGCCGCACCCCTCGCAGAGCGCGACCACGTCCTCGCCCGCCGGGGACGGCGCCATGAATTCATGGGCGCCCGTTCCGCCCATCATGCCCATGTCGCTCTGGACAACGTGGAACTTTATCCCACAGCGGCTATAGATCTTCTTATACGCTTCGAGATGGATGTCGTACGACTTGTCGAGCCCCGCCTCATCGCGGTCAAAACTGTAGGAATCCTTCATGACGAACTCACGGGTGCGCAGAATACCGCTCTTGGGACGGGCTTCATCGCGCAGCTTCGTCTGGAGCTGGTACCAGATCTGCGGCAGATCGCGGTAGGAGCGGAGATCGTGCGCCGCGAGCCACGTCATGACCTCTTCGTGTGTCATGGCCAGACACATGTCGCGGCCGCCGCGGTCCTTCAGGCGGAACATCTCGTCCCCAATGGCGTCCCACCGCCCGGTCTGCTGCCACACCTCGGCAGGGTGCAGCACCGGCATGGTCACTTCCTGGCCGCCGATAGCGTTCATTTCTTCGCGGATGATCCGGTCGATCTTGTCCATCACCCGCTGGCCGAGCGGGAGATAGATATAGAGCCCGGCGGCAAGCTGGCGCACGAAAGCGCCGCGGACCATAAGCTTGTGCGAAACTGCCTCGGCGTCGCCGGGCGCGTCTTTTAAGGTCGGGATGAATAAACGGGAATAACGCATGGAACCTCCGATAATAATAGTTACTTCTTGATATGTTGTTCGATAGAGCTTGAAATCTCCCGAAAAATATCCTCCCACAACGGCCTTCGGACGTCCTTTAAACCGTCGGGAGTATGCTTGTGTTCCGGATAAGTCGACAATCTCCTCGCCTTGGGATCGAGCGCATTGTCGTATCGGAAGATCAACTCATCTTTGCTCGACAAGTAGTGATAGCCATACTTGAGGATAGCCTCTCTATCGGGTTTCAAAATCAGGAATTCCTTTATATGCAGTTTTGATCCATCGATGAAAGCAACAATGCCTGTTATAATGACGGCATCGGGCGGGCGCTCTTCAAAGGAAATACTTTGGGATTCCACATGGGGATTAGCGGCAACGATATCGAGAATGCCGTCAAGGTAGGCCTTTATCTGCATATTTCAAGGGATTCAAGTTCCTTGAGCTCTGTCTCAAGATGTTTGAGCAGTTCGACTTCCCCTTCAAGCTCAAGTAATTGCATGTCCTTTGACTCGGTGTGCTCAATCTCTCCCCGCATAAGCTTTTCGACATCAACCGACAGCATCTTTGCCAGTGCATTCACCTTATCACGGGTTGTTCGCAAGCTATTAGTGATAATGCGCTTTTCCCTTTCCAACGCGCTTGTCAACAATGAGATGACTGTTTCCGAAGAATCGCCTTTGATGGATATGGTCGACATCGCATACCTCCAAACCATGCACCCGTAGCACTCTCAATAAACCTTAATATCAATTTATCAGAGAACCCCTTGGATTGCAAATGAAAAGGGGTAAAATGCCGTTCAACGCAGCGTATCAGCCTCCTGGAAACACCCCCCCCTTAGCACGGGGGACTAAGAGGGGTCAAGGGAAAGAATTGTTAGTCACCCCTCCTTACCAAGGAGGGGCTGGGGGAGGTCGCCTTCCGGTATCGCCTTGGACATTATCTCCATAATCCGATACAACACCCCTTCAAGATTATCGTAAATATCCCTGTTCGTAACGCGCAAAAAATGTATCCCGTATTTCTCTATTGCACTCTGCCGCAGCCTGTCATACTCTGCAGCGCCGGAAACGTAGTGCGACTCTCCATCCACTTCCACGGCAAGCTTAAGTGACGGACAGTAAAAGTCCACCACATAATTTCCAACACTATACTGCCGTCTGAATTTGCAGCCAAGCAGTCCTTTTCCCCTCAACTTCGCCCAGAGCAGAATCTCCGCTATAGGCATGTTCTTTCTGAGTTCTCTGCGCGTGTCTTTCTGCGCGGTTTTGTTGAAGACTTTTGTCATAAGCCCTCAGGGACCCACCCCACCTAACCTCCCCTTGGTAAGGGGAGGAATTAGAACCGTAGCCCCTCCTTACCGAGGAGGGGTTGGGGAGGTGAATCATCGAATAACCAATTCACTGTTAGTGGACACAGCGAACATAGCCCGTATCCGACTTACTGTAATCGTTCAAATTGCCGGTGCCGAAATTCACGAACCACGCGTACGCTGCATAATATGCACTGGTAGTAGACGATCGATAGTGGGGGGGGAAGAAAAGTTGGCGGCCATACTTTGTATCCAAAAAAAATGTCGCATTTATCGCAGGGTCGCTTCTTGATTTATCCACAATCGACTGAAGTTCATCTTTGCTCGGCAGCCGCCAATCGTTCTTCCCAGCCAAAATCAGCCCTTTACAATAAGCAATAGCATCGTCCCACTTTCTTTCTATTCCATCATCCCTCTGCTGCCACATAAGGCCAGTGGTTTTATCACTCACCGTCCCATCGCCATGGTCGCAAAACCTTCCATCAGTCTGGCGACAAGTTTGTTCCTTGTTCTGCACGCTATCCACGGCCGTCGGCTCTGGTTTAGCTGTTGTCGCAACAACCGACTTCCCAACCGCCGCCCCCATCAATTTCACCGCCACCTGCTTGCTCAGCGTAATCAAATCATCCACCTCGCACTTGCACTCCTGGTCCTCAACCTGCTCCACTTTCCCAGTCTCAATATTCACCACAGAAAGCGAAAGAAGATAGGTTTTACCGGCCATGCTGACTGATCCCACAACAATCTTGCCTACGCCGAGAAGCTGCCCTACCTCAACAGCGCATTCCTTGGAAGTACAACCAGTCACCTGAAACGCCTGCTCCTTCAGAACTTTATCCATGTTGCCGCGATCCATGACTTCATACTTACCGGACTTGAATATCTCCCGCCGCACGCTGTCTGTCAGCGGGCGGACAACATCCTTGTCAACCTTGCCCACGGACTCTAGATCAAGCACCGCAAGATAGTTTTCAGCACGTTTGATTTGCTTCTTTTCTGCGGCGAGTGACAATGTTGATGTGGATAAGAGCAAAATGATGATACTGATAAGAACCTTTTGCATTAGCCCCCCTCACCTAACCTCTCCCCGGCAGGGAGAGGAATTCTATTTCAAAAGCTTTCCCGCTTTTTCCCGAAGCGCTTTTTCTATATTCGGCAGCTCGCCGCGAATCATATCCTTCACTTTGCCATCAGCGCCGATAAAGAACGTCATGGGCAGACCGGTGACCCCATATTTCTGGCCTGTCTTTCCGTAGGTATCGGAAAGAATAATCGGTTTGTCAACCTTGAGTTCATCAAGCATAGCGCTAATCTTGTCAAAATCTTCTTTGGACCCCACGATTACAACCTTTATGCCCTTCTTTTCAAACTCATCGACAAGGCTGTTCAGGACAGGGAGTTCATGTCTGCACGGCTCACAGTATGACGCAAAGAAGCTGAGAATGATGCCTTTGACCTGCTGCTTTTTCTTCGGCCCGATGTAATCGCTGAAAAAGAAATTCCCGCCATTGCTGTCCCGGAGTGAAAAAGGTGGAGCGGGGTCGTTCTTCATCAGAGCAGAGGCAGGCGCGATATATCCAAGCAATAGAACAAGAGTGAAAACAAGGTTTTCATGGCGAGATTATAGGGGAAGGCCGCAAATTAGTCAATGTCTAATGCAGTCTTATCGCTCCATCACCGGCACAACATGGAACTTCATAACCTCGAAGTGTCCGTCGAATGTGAATGCCATATCGATCTTCATACGCTCCATGACAGCGAAGCTGGTGCAGTCGGTATAGCTGAAATCCTGGTCTTTGTATTTCATGAAGTACTGCCAAGCCCGTTCTTCGTCCTCGTATCTCACACTTACGATAGTAACGAGCCCTCCGCTCAGGAGCTTTTTCCCAAATTCAGCCGCGACCGCCCATCCCATCCTGCTTCGCATAAGGGTGACTGCTTCGTCAAAAATGAAATTCGTTGTTATGAGGGGAAAAGAGTTGCTTCTCAGGAATGAAACTGCCGCTGCGTGGTCAGGGTCTCTTCGGTCTGTAACCGCGTACCAGCCGCCCGAATCAACGAAGATATGCTTCATTTCTTTGTTCCATAGAGATATTTATCGTGGTCCCTTGCCACGGAAGAACCATCGCCTTCGCCGATCCCGATGATGTCATAGATTGAGTCCTTTTTTTTCTTACCCGGATGGGCGCGTGAGAACTTCTCCGAGACCAGGTCCCTGACAATCTGCGACAGGCTCTTTTTAGTCTTCCGGGACTCATCAAGAAGCATATGGTACTGCCAGTCATCCAGAGATATCTGAGTCCGGTGTTTGGTTGTTTCCATGCCGCACCTCCATGGCCAACATTTTACACCATTCATCTTACTACGTCAACGGTCCGCCGCCTGCTTCCTCGCTATTTCTTCTACTTCCTTCACCAGCACATCGGCAAGTTCCTTCTCGGAGAGTTTTGTGACGATCTCGCCGTGCTTGAAGAGCAGTCCCACGCCCTTGCCGCCGGCGATGCCGACATCGGCCTCCCGCGCCTCGCCGGGACCATTTACTACGCAGCCCATGACCGCGACCGTGATAGGCTCTTTGATATGAGCGAGCCGCTTCTCAACCTCGGATGCAAGGCCGATGATGTCGATCTCGGTCCTGCCGCAGGTGGGGCAGGAGATGATGTTCACACCGCGCTGACGGACCTTCAGGGACTTCAGAATTTCATAGGCCACACGAACTTCCTCGACCGGATCAGCGGTGAGCGAGACCCGCATGGTATCGCCGAGGCCTTCGGCCAGCAGGATGCCGAGCCCGACGCTCGATTTGATCGTGCCGGAATAGAGCGTGCCTGCCTCCGAAATGCCGATGTGCAGCGGATAGTCGGACTTTTCCGAAAACAGCCGGTAGGATGCGACCGTGGTCATGACGTCCGAGGCCTTGAGCGAAACCTTGAGATTGGTGAAATTCAGGTCTTCGAGAATGCGGATATGGCCGAAAGCGCTCTCAACGATCGCCTCGGGTGTGGGATGTCCGAACTTTTCGAGCAGTTGTTTTTCGAGCGAGCCCGCGTTCACGCCGATGCGGATCGGAATGCCGCGGTCCTCGCACGCCCGCACGACTTCGGCGACCTTGTCTTTCCCTCCGATATTTCCGGGATTGATCCTAAGCCCGTGAACGCCCTGCTTGACTGCCTCGAGGGCGAGGCGGTAATCAAAATGGATATCGGCGATCAGGGGCATGGTCGTGCCCTGCCTGATTTTCCCGATTGCCAAAGCGGCCTCTTCATCAGGAACAGCAAGCCGAACGAGCTCGCACCCGGCCTGTTCAAGACAACTGATCTGATCGAGCGTTTTCACCGCATCCCGGGTATCCGTGTTGCACATGGACTGGACCGCAACTGGCGCGTTGCCGCCGATCTTGAGGTTGCCGAGAGTGATTTGCCTGGTTTTTTTACGGGTTACAGAATTATCCATGTTCACCTGAACTCCTCTTCACGCTGCCCTCTCCCCGATGAGGCGAGGGTTGCATTTCCCCTCTCCCTGCCGGGTGGGGATTGAAGTGAGGGGATAACGTGCTACTTGGTGAAAAACATCCGAACAACATCATTATAGGACACAACGGCGATCAGGGTAATCAACAACCCGGCGCCGATGCTCTGGGACACTTCCATGACCTTTTTGCTGAGCGGCTTCTTGCGGACCGCCTCGATCGCCAGGAACAGGAGCAGCCCGCCGTCGAGCACGGGGATCGGCAGCAGGTTCAGGATGCCGAGCGATATACTGATCATGGCAAGAAGCGACAGGAACGACGAAAGCCCGGCTGCGGCGGCCTGGCCCGACATCTGCGCGATCATCACCGGCCCGCCGAGCGTCTTGATCGATAGGCCGAAGGACACGAGTTTCTTTAACGTAATGAACGTGAGATCGATAAACTCCAGGGTTTTATCAAAACCAAGTTTCAGCGACTCGATAAAACCATACTGTTTGAAAATCATTCTGATAATGGGCTCGACGCCGATGACGTATCGCCCGCTGTCCATGACGGGAGTTACCGCAATAGGGAAACGCTTTCCCCCTCGTTCGATCGAGAAAGTAAGTTTTTTGCCCTGGCTGTCTTTTATGATGGTGGAGAACTGGTTCCAGTAATATACGGTGGCGCCGTCCACGGCAAGTATTTTGTCTTCTGCTTTCATGCCCGACTTCTCAGCGGGCAAACCGGGTTTCAGCTTGCCGACTTCAACGGGGATGTCCGGGTAAATGCCGGAAGTCCCGATATGGCGCTCGGCATCAAGTTCTGGATGAAGGGTGAGTGTTTTCTTCTCGCCCTTTCTATCGATCAGCACGCTGATGTCCGTATCAGGATTAACAGCGATCAGCATCGCGGCTTTTTCCCAATCCAAGATCTTTCTGCCGCTCACCTCTTCGATAACGTCTCCAACAGCGAATCCCGCCGTTTCCGCGGGGGAACCCTTATCGATCAATCCTATCGCCGCCGGCCCAACCGTGTAGGTCCCGGCCATGAAGACGAAGGGCATGATGAGAAAAGCCAGAACGATGTTCGTGATCGGGCCCGTGGCGGCAATCTTGGCGCGCTGCCACACGGTCTTGGACTGGAACTCGTCGGAAGCGCCCGTGGGTTCCTCGTCCGGGTTCTCTCCCGCCATCTTCACGTAACCGCCGAGCGGGAGCGCGGAGAGGACATACTCTGTGTCGCCCTTCTTGAATCCGAAGACTTTCGGGCCCATACCGAGCGAAAATTTCTCGACCCGCACCCCGGCCCGCTTTGCCATGATAAAGTGGCCGAACTCATGGACGAACACCAGGATGCCGATTACGATTAAAAAATATATAAGAGTCATTGCTTCTCCTTGTTGATTTACTTACCTTCTTAACTTCCTACCCTCTTACCTTCCCACCTTCGATAAAGCGTTCCGCTTCAGCACGGGCCCACAGATCAGCCTTGAGTGCGTCTTCCACGGTCCTGATGTCCGACGGGGTATGGGCGTCCATAGTGGCCCTGATCACACGGGCAATATCGGCGTAGCCGATCTTCTCTTCCAGAAAATACCTGACCGCCACCTCGTTCGCGGCCGAGAGCGCGGCCGGCATGCTGCCCCCCGCCTGCAGGGCATCAAAGGCGTAGGCAAGACAGGGAAAGCGGTCCATGTCCGGCTCCTCGAAGGTGAGCGCGCCCACCTTCGCGAGATCGAGGGCCGGGGACACATCCGAAAGCCGCTCGGGGTACGAAAGCGCATAGGCGATTGGTCCCTTCATGTCCGGCACGCCAAGCTGGGCCACGATCGCCCCGTCCCGGTACTCCACCATGGAATGGACAATGCTCTGGGGATGAACGAGCACCTTGATCTTCTCCGGGACGATGTCGAAAAGCCAGCGCGCCTCGATCACTTCGAGGCCCTTGTTCATGAGCGTGGCGGAATCGATCGTGATTTTCCTGCCCATGCTCCAGTTCGGGTGTTTAAGCGCCTGCGCAAGCGTCACCTTCGCAAGGTCCTTTTTCGAGTGGGCCCGGAACGGTCCGCCGGACGCGGTCAAAACCAGCTTTCTGACGTCCTTGTTGGCGCCCGCGAGCAGGCACTGGAAGATGGCGCTGTGCTCGCTGTCCACCGGCAGGATGCGGACCCCTTTTGACCGGCACTCCGACATGACCAGTTCGCCCGCGGTCACCAGCACTTCCTTGTTCGCGAGCGCAATGTCCTTGCCTGCCCTGATCGCCGCCATCGTCGGCACCAGTCCCGCTGTCCCCACGATCGCCGAGACCGTGATGTCCGCCTCATCAGCGGCCGCAACCTGGATCATGCCTTCGATACCGGAGAGGACCGCGACCTTGAGACCGGCGCACCGCTGCTTCAGTTTTTCAGCCGATACGGCACTGATCACGGAAACCAGCGAAGGTTTAAACTGCCGCACCTGTTTTTCAAGGAGCTCGATGTTATTCCCCGCGGCAAGCGCCACGATTGTGAAGCGGTCAGGATATCGCTCGACCACCGAAAGTGTCGACTGCCCGATGGACCCGGTGGAACCCAGTAAGGATATTCTTTTCATAAGAAGTCAGGGGCCAGAAGTCAGGAGTCAGAAGAAAAACGACGTCTAAGGCCGTTCTTCTGGATTCTGGCTCCTGGCTCCTCGCCAGTATATTCCTCTCTCATCTCATTCTGAGATAATAATACAGCACCGGTGCTGCGAACAGCATGCTGTCCATGCGGTCGAGAATACCGCCATGCCCGGGGATGAGGCCGCCCGAATCCTTCACCCCTGTCGCCCGTTTCAAGAGCGACTCCGCGAGATCGCCGATGGTCCCGACAACAGCCAGCAGGAGAGCGATCAATACCGCTTCGCCCATTCCCAGAGGAGGCATGAACCAGACCCGACACAGAAGCGCCATGCCCGCCGACGCGACGAGCGCGCCGAGAAACCCTTCGATACTTTTCTTCGGGCTCACCTTCTCGAAAAGCCGGCGCTTCCCGAACGGGAGTCCGATGGCATAAGCGCCGATGTCCGATGCCCAGATGATGAAATAGAGAAATACGAACCATTGTTTTCCGTCAACACCCGTACGGATGGCCACCTGGAACGCGAACAGCATGGCCACATAGAACACGCCCAGGGCAGTGGACGCTATATCATCGAGCGCGCCGTCAACGGGCCGCGACGAAAATAGACGCGCGGCCATGATCAGCAGCAAGCCGGCCGCAACAGGGAAAAAGCTCCCCATGGCCGGAAACAGCGGGGAATAGAACTCCAGAACGATCAGCGCGCCGAACGCCATTCCGGGCGCGAAAAGAGGATGCCCCCCCCGGGCCTGCGCCATGCGGTAAAACTCATATTGTCCCACCGCCGCGGCGGCCAGCACCAGGGCCGTGAAATAGAGCGGCGGAAGGACCCAGCCGACCAGGTAGAAGACCGGCAGGAACACAAGCCCTGAGATCACTCGTTTATACAACATGCGTTATCTCCAGAAATACTTTTACCGTTCCGGCAAAGGGTGGATGATCTGGCAAAACCGCGTATCACCTCGTGCTGACACTTCCAGTGATACGGTTTTTCAAGCACTATGAATCGGATTCACGCTGAAACTCTTTGCGTGAAGATGGAATGCGGCTTCGGGAATTCCACTCTTACCGCACTAGTTGGTCCTGTGTCAGTCCGAACCTGCGTTGACGCCCTTGATAATCGAGCAGCGCCTCCAGGAGGTCCTGCTCTTCGAAATCGGGCCAGAGGGTATCGGTGAAATGAAGCTCTGCGTAGGCCGCCTGCCAGAGAAGAAAATTGCTGATGCGTTTTTCGCCGCTCGTGCGGATAATCAAGTCAGGGTCCGGCAGTCCCGCGGTATCGAGAAAGGAGGAAAACATCTCTTCCGTAAGGCCAACGGACCCGCTGTTCGCCGAATGCATGCGCCTGATCGCTTCCAGGATCTCGCCGCGACCGCCGTAGGACAGCGCCAGATTCAGGACCATACCGGCGCCCTCTTTTGTCTCGGACTTGGCCCGTTCTATCCATGTTTGCGCCGACGCGGGGAGCCGGTCAATCCTGCCGATGGTGCGAAACCGGATCCCGTTCGTTTTCATGGTCGCGATCTCGGCTTTAAGAAAGGTCCCGAGCAAATCCATGAGGAAACCCACTTCGTCCCGCGGCCTGCCCCAGTTCTCGTCGGAGAACGCGTACAACGTAAGCACCGGGATATTAAGCAGCCGGCACTGTTCTGCCACACGGCGAACCGTGTCCACACCCCTCTTGTGCCCGGCGACCCGCGGCAGACCCCTGCGCTGCGCCCATCGGCCGTTCCCGTCCATGATGATGGCAATATGTTTCGGAAGGCTGCTGATATCCACCCGGGCGCGAAGCTGTTCCAGTGTCTGGCTTTTACGTTTCATTCTTTTAAGAACCTCCATGCCGCGCTGCAATGATCCGTGATGCCCTTACCGAAAATTCCAAATCGCAAACACCGAAATACAACCTTAATCTTGCACGAAAACGTAGCTTTCCCGACTCGTCGGCGTATTTTTGATGCCCGCACTTTCCACGGACCCACGATAGCCCTCATCTCGCCTT
>Ga0315281_10005133_pt1 | contig 18794 bp, 21 predicted proteins | sample YL17G07_0_MG_FD_204540 | JGI IMG/M metagenome (GOLD analysis project Ga0315281, IMG submission 204540) | Sediment microbial communities from Yellowstone Lake, YNP, Wyoming, USA - YL17G07_0 | ecosystem: Environmental > Aquatic > Freshwater > Lake > Sediment | place: USA: Wyoming | collected...
GTGGTGAGTGCCGTACACACTAATAGTGCAAATAAACCCTCTCAACCGGTACGTTATCAAGCGGGTGAAGGCTTAATAGGTGCAATTTTAGATGCAGGTAGCACCATTATCGTAGAGAAAGTCTCGGAAGAGCCGCGTTTTTTGGGGAGATTAGGATTATATGATCCTGAACTGCCTTTTATTGGCTCACCTATTTATATGGAAAAAGGTGAATTGGTAGGAGTTTTAGCTGCGCAACCGGATAACGCGCTATTTTTAGGTGAACGGGGTCGGTTTTTGGAAATGATTGCTAACTTGATTGCACAAAGTGTCAATATGCTACGCGGCATGGAACGCAAGCAACAAAACCTGCTCTGTGAGCGAGATCAACTCAAGCAGGCGTTGATTAAAAACTATCGGTTTGAAAATATTATCGGTCATTCATCACCGATGCTGAAAGTATTTGAATTAATTCGGCAAGTGGCAAAATGGCATACTACCGTGTTGATACGCGGTGAATCTGGAACGGGTAAAGAAGTGGTTGCCAACGCGATTCATTTTAATTCCGCTTGTGCTGTCGGCCCGTTTTTGAAACTTAACTGTGCGGCGTTACCGGATAGTTTATTGGAATCAGAATTATTTGGACATGAAAAAGGTGCATTTAGTGGTGCGATTACTTTACGCAAAGGTCGATTTGAATTGGCTGATAATGGTACGTTATTTTTAGATGAGATCGGCGAAATTTCTGCTTCGTTTCAAGCAAAATTATTACGAGTATTACAGGAAGGTGAATTTGAACGGGTCGGTGGTACAAAAACGATTAAAGTCAATGTCCGCATTATTGCCGCTACTAATCGTAATCTGGAAAAAGAAGTGACTAAAGGCGATTTTCGCGAAGATTTATATTACCGTCTGAATGTGATGCCTATTTATATGCCGCCTTTGCGTGAACGCACTGAGGATATTCCTGATTTATCAGAATATTTACTTGGCAGAATTTCCAAACAACAAGGCGGGCGATCATTGGAAGTTAAAGACAGCGCGATTCGCATTTTGATGAAACACAATTGGCCGGGCAATGTGCGAGAACTGGAAAATCGTCTGGAACGCGCAGCAATTATGAGTAATGCAGGGATTATTGACCGCGATGTCATTGTCAATGCAGGTTTGGAAGATGAAATTGACACAGGCATCCAGAAACAGCAAAAAATTCAAACTGTTGCGAATTTTAATGACGACAATATGGATGACAAGGAGCGCGTAATTGCCGCGCTAGAGCAAAGTGGCTGGGTGCAAGCGAAAGCAGCGCGGTTATTGAATATGACTCCTCGGCAAATCGCCTATCGGATTCAGACTTTGGATATTACCATGAAGCAGATTTAGCCCTGATTAAACCTTTCAGGTTTTGAAGACCTGAAAGTTTTTTTTCTAGCTGGCAACGCTTAAAATAACAGTACCTGCTCTTTATTTTCATAATTAATTTAAGATGGATGTACTTTTGATTTGCACATAAACTGCCATGCCAGCTTGCAAATTCAGCAACTGTGCTGATTTACGGGTAATATGCGCCAACAATGGTTGGCTACCCACTTGTAGACGCAGCACAGTTTGCCCACCTTCATCATCAACCCTATCGGTGATAGTGGCGGGTAAAATATTGAGAATACTGGTCGCTTTTCCTACCTCCAGAGTAATACTGACATTGCGGGCGTAAATTTGTATTCGTAATGGCGTACCCAGCGTGGCATCAAGCGCAGGCAAACTTAATTCGCCGCCGGAAAACGCCACGCGGGTAAGATGATAATCGGATTCATGCTCAACCACGTTGACTTGCCAAACGCTGGCCGCTTGCCTGTTTTGAGCTTGCGGCAAATCCAAACGGCTGAAAGTTTCTGCTAATAATCCCGCCGCTTGAACCTTGCCATTTGCTAATAGGACTAAGTAATCGGCTAATTGCGCGACCTCCTGCTGGGAATGCGTTACATATAACACCGGAATATTGAGTTCACTATGCAAACGAGTTAAGAAAGGCAGAATTTCCTGTTTTCGCTTCGCATCTAACGAGGCTAAAGGTTCATCCATTAATAATATTTCAGGATTTAAGACCAATGCCCGCGCAATCGCTACTCGTTGTCGTTCGCCACCCGATAAACGTTCCGGCATTCGCCGCATTAAATGCTCTATCCCCAGTAGTTCAATCACTTGCTCAAAATGTTCTGTTTCTGAACTTTGACCAATGCGTTTTAAGCCATAACATAAATTACCCGACACAGTTAAATGTGCAAATAAATTGGCTTCCTGAAGCACATAACCTAGCGCACGTTTATGCGTTGGTAAAAATAGACTGTGTTTACTGTCTTGCCAGATTTTGCCGTTGATTTCTAAAAAACCTTGTGGTGCATGTTGCAAACCAGCGATACAGCGCAATAAGGTCGTTTTTCCAGAGCCTGATTCTCCAAATAAGACAGTGATACCTGAATTTGGCAACTGTAAATTAACGTCCAATTGAAATGTGCCGTAATCAAGTTTAAATTGGGCAATAATTGCTTGAGTCATATTTGTGTGAGACCTGTCAGGTTTTTAAAACCTGACAGGTCTGTTTCGCCGTTTATTTAAATTGTGTGACTGGATTTGTTTTTAACACGTTGTACAACAGCAGCAAGATTAAAAATGAAAACACCAACAATCCACCGGCTAAACCGTGCGCCTGGCTATATTCCATAGCTTCAACATGATTGTAAATTTGCACAGACACCACGCGGGTTTTTTCGGGGATATTGCCGCCGACCATTAACACCACACCAAATTCTCCAAGCGTGTGGGTAAACCCCAAAATCGCAGCGGTTAAAAAACCGGAACGTGACAAGGGCATCACCACACTAAAAAAAGTATCCAAAGGGCTGGCGCGTAAAGTTGCTGCAGCTTCCAAAGGTGTGTCACCAATGGCAGAAAAAGTATTTTGCAAAGGCTGTACTACAAACGGCATGGAATACAACACCGATGCCACCACTAATCCTGCAAACGTGAAAGGCAATGTTCCTAACCCTAACTCAATGGTCAAACGACCCACAAAACCTGCTGGCCCCATCAATATCAACAGATAAAAACCCAACACTGATGGAGGTAATACTATTGGCAACGCCACTAAAGCGTTGCAAAAACTTTTCCAACGTGACCGGGTACGCGCCAGCCACCACGCCAGCGGTGTTCCTATCACCAATAAAATAAAAGTAGCAAGACTGGCGACTTTCAGCGTCAGCGAGAGTGCGGCAATATCTTCGGCACTTAACATAGATTTATCTAGTTGCTTAAACCGTAACCATATTTATGAATAATGGCAAGGGCGGGTTCTGTTTTTAAAAACGTTAACAACGCTAACGCCGCTGGATTGCTTTGGCCTTTATTGAGTAATACCGCATCTTGTCGCAACGGCGCGTACAGGTTTTCAGGAATCAACCAACTAGAACCTGTTGTAATTTTGCCTTTTTCAGCATCAATCACTTGTGACAACGCCACAAAACCTAACTCTGCATTGCCCGTGCTAACAAATTGATAGGTTTGGGCAATATTTTCACCTTGCACGAATAAAGGTCTTAATTTGTCCAGCAACTTTTTACTTTTCAACACTTCTAAAGCCGCCTCGCCATAAGGAGCAAGTTTTGGGTCAGCTAATGCTAAATGTTTAAAACCGCCTTTGCTTAAAACTTGTCCTTGCACATCAATAACATCAGGACTGGCTGACCACAACACTAATTTTCCAACGGCGTAAGTAAAATTACTTTTCGCAACTGCAAAACCATCTTGTTGTAATTTGACCGGATTTTTATCATCAGCGGCTAAAAAAAACTCAAACGGTGCGTCGTTTTCTATTTGTGCAACGAATTTCCCCGAAGAACCAAACGACAATTTTGCACTGTGTCCGGTGGTTTTTTCAAACAGTGCGGCGATTTCATTCATGGGTTTAGTAAAATTAGCTGCCACCGCTACCAGCGTGGTTTCAGCTTTGGTGATAGTTGCTACGGTTAGCAAACCAATCACAGTGAATAAATAAATCAACTTTTTAGAAAACATCACTAGCTCCTAAATAAGACCTGTCAGTTTTTTAAAACCTGACAGCTCCATACACATAAAAATACACGATGTGTATCTATTTTGAGTTGTATTCAGATTTTTTTTACGACTACCGCTTTCACACCATAATCTGACATCCAGATTTTTTGTGAAATATGCAATCCCACTAACGCAAAAAACAAACTTCCCAACCCCGCCGCAGCAATATAATTATCTGAATTTTGCGCGTTATCCAACAGACTTTCAGCAATCCCCGCGCCGATAAACATCGCCAGCAAAGGCAACAAATACAATAACAACGAAGCATTTAACAACAGCGACTCATCAATCGCCACCATCACCTGATCGCCCACCGCCAGTGGAAAACTGCTATCGACTTCAACCAGACGCGGCTTGAAAAAACGCCAAACGATAGAACTGGTACAGGATGTTTTCTGCATACACGCACCGCAACCACTACTGATTTGCGGATTGACCCAGACTTGCTGGTTTTTTACTTTCATGACCGTGGCTAATTCTTCAATCATTTGTTTCACCTTCAGTTTTTAGACCAGACCTTCCAGGTTTTTAAAACCTGGAAGGTCTTATGGATTAAGTTTGAATTTGTAACAAACCGCTGGTTTCAACCGGACGTTGCGCTTGCCATTCTTCTTCGGTATAAGTTTTAACACTAACTGCATGTAATCGTCCATCGGCTAACGGTTTATTCAGACTTCCTAAAACTAACTGTTGTTTTTTGACCAGCGTTAAATCGTTAAATTGCTCACTAATCACCGTGACCAGCAAATCACAGCCTGTGCCTGCCACGATGACTTGCGCTTGCGGTATCTGCTGTTGAATCAAAGCTTCAATTTCAGCAGAGCTGATCGTATTGTCATCCGATTTTGTTTCAGCAGAGACTGCTTTTGCTAATAAGGTTTGTAAGCTGCCATCATTGAGCATGGTTTCGATAATGTCACAGCCACCAACTAATTCACCCTGCACAAACAATTGCGGATAAGTTGGCCAATGCGAAATTTTTGGCAATTTTTCCCGAATAAACGGAGCTTGCAACACGTTGACGTAAGCAAAAGGAATATTGGTTTTTTGTAAAATCTTAATCGCTTTGCCTGAAAACCCGCATTCTGGATTGCTGGGAATCCCTTTCATATAAATGATAATGGGATTGATGGCTAATTGTTGCTGGATTGTTTGTTCAGTGTTCATTATTTTCTCATGTTGAAATTTAACCTATCTGCTGTCTTAATTCATCCGGCTCTTTTTTGATTAAAGTCATTGGTGCGAGTCCTTGCACGGCTTCTATTTCCACCACACACTCAAACACATCGTTTTTTAGCGACGGAATATCAAACATGGTTTTGCGCAAAATATGTTCCAAAATACTACGCAAACCCCGCGCTCCGGTTTCACGCGCAATGGCTTTTTGTGCAATTTCAACCAATGCCGCCGCGGTAAACGTTAATTTCACCTCTTCATAATCAAACAATTTCTGATATTGTTTTACCAGGGCATTTTTAGGTTCAGTTAAAACTTGAATTAACGCCGCCACATCCAGCGGTTCTAACGGAGCTAAAATTGGGAAACGGCCAATAAATTCAGGAATCAGCCCAAAACGTTTTAAATCATTGGGTTCGGTGGCGTTTAACATCGCTTCTAACGAAGGTTTTTCTGTTTCTTTAACCGCCGCATGAAAACCAATCGCACTCTCTTTCGGCTGTAAACGTTTTTCCACATGTGCTTCTAAGCACGGAAATGCACCGCCTGCGATAAACAGGATATTGCGCGTATCCATCAGAGTATCATAACCTTCTTTATTATGCCGGCTTTTGGCAGGGAGTTTGACATGCGCACCTTCCACCAAACGCAATAAAGCTTGCTGCACACCTTCACCAGAGACATCGCGTGTACCCGTTTGTTGCTCAGGGCTACGGGCAATTTTGTCCACTTCATCCAAATAAACGATGCCCCATTCCGCTTTGCTGAGATTTCCTTCTGCCACATCCAGCAAACGCACCAAAATATTTTCTACATCATCACCGACATAACCGGCTTGGGTTAAAGTTGTGGCATCTGCAACCACAAACGGCACACCCACAATTTTTGCCAACGTACTCGCCAACAAGGTTTTACCCGTGCCAGAAGGACCAATTAATAAAATATTGGATTTGCCAATCTCCACGTCATCAGTTCCACCTAAACTGGTGCTAATAGTTTGATGTTTTAAGCGTTTGTAATGATTGTAAACCGCAACCGCTAGGATTTCTTTGGCTAAATGCTGTCCAATAACATAATTATCTAAATGCTGTTTGATTTCGGCGGGCGTGGGAACGGATTCTTGTACCGTCATCAGTTCTTTCTTGCGACTCCAATTGTTGACCACTTGGCTGGCCAAAATCACACACGCCTCGCAAATATAACCTTCCATCCCCGCAATTAATGGCACACTGGCAGATTGGGGAATCGCACAAAAAGAACAGTGTTTGTTTTCTTTTTCAGACATAGTCGTAGTCATTAACGGGAGTGAGAATCGGCAAACTCGCTATCCACTGCCGTTGTCTTTGCATTCGGGTGCGGTCTTGCAAGGATTGGCGAACTCTGGGACGGGCTTCCTCTAACTTCATCGTATTAGCCAGATAGATTTTTTTGCAATACAAAATATGAAAACCCATTTCTGATTCCACCGCTGCGCTGATTTGCCCTGTTTGCAATCCGAATAAAACCGCATCCAGTTCAGGATAAAGCTTGCCGCGCGTAACCGTACCTAATAAACCGCCTTGTAAAGCGGTTGGACATTCCGAATGTTTTAAAGCTAAATTAGCAAACCTGGAAATATCTTGTTTTAGCAGACTTTGAATTTCCTGAATCCTCTGCAAAGCTTTAGTACGACTGTTTTCAGGATAGTGCGGGTTGATGCTAATTAAAATATGAGAAACTTCGCGCCGTTCAGGGCGCGTGAATTTTTCTGGATGATTGTAATAAAACAGTTCAATTTCAACCGCGCTGACTTTTTCAGTTCCAGCCGCAACTGTTTCCAATACCGTATTAACTTTGGTTTGCCGATACAATGCCTCTTTCAAACTATCAATCGTTAATTGATTATCTGCCAACACGGCTCTAAAACTTCCTTCATCCTCGTATCGACTGCGCACTTGTTGATAAGCGTCTTGCAGCTCGGCTGGCGGAATAATCATCCTTGCTGCCAGCGGACTGTTCAGCACGCGCTGTTCCAGCTCATATTCTTTTCGCGCTTGCTTGGTAGCCTGCGCTAATTGCAGGCTATTAAGTTCAATAGGCGGTTTTTTAAACAACGCTAATGCGGCTCTTAACAGAATATAAGGGTTCATGCTGGTTGGCTCTGACAACTGGTAGAAAAATATAGACCTGGCAGGTTTGGTTTTGCTTCTAATGCCGTTTCCGGCACTTGCAAAGTCCGGTCTGGAAAATAAACATGATAATAAATCAACGGCTGATCACGCAGCACTTTCAACACTTCACCGACCGCGCCTTTGGGATACAACACTTCGCCGTTAATCGCCAAGTCGGCAGTGCAGCGGACTTTTTCCCGAAACTCAAATAAACTTGGATTCCAAGGTTCATCCTCGCCTAATAACTCTTCCAGTCTGCAACCTACTATTTTTCCCAATTGTAAAAAGTGCACGGTATAAATGACTTGGTCTTGTAAAAAAGTTCCGACTTCAATCACATTGCCGACACTGCCGCGCCGCACTAATAACTCGCCGACTTCTACGCCAGGATAAGTGCCGTCATTGCGAATATTGCGCGTGACTCTGACCGCTTCACCAAATTCAAACCGACCTTCGTCAAAGCGGTTTGGGTTCATGTCCGTATCTCGGATAACGAGACGAATGCCGTTTGCGGTTGTCCGATACCACTGTTAAAGACTTTAAACACTTTTTCAGTTTGCGCATCAGATTCAACAAAATCCTGATAGGCTTGTTGCAATAATTTGCTGTAAACCGCTTTCATCGTGTTTTCCTCTGTCGGCATATTGGGTTTACCTTGTTCAAGATAATCGTGAAAACGTTGCAAAATGTGCAGGCGATTCACATGCACAACACTAGGTTCATACTCCAACTCGAAATACTGCAAAAAATCTTCCGCAGATTCCAAATCGGTTAATTTATCAATAAAGCAGTTCATGCTGATCTCCGTTAAAAAGGCCCCACCAAAGACGCATCTTGGTTGAATAAATAAATGACCAGTAGCACAAAAAATACTGCCATCATGATTGGCATTAAAGAATCTGTTTTTTCTTTCAACATGATTTTGCTCCAAAATTTAAAAAATTTAGTAACATGACGACTGGCAGTCTTTTAAGGATTGCCAGTCGAATTACAACGCTTCTGTCAGATGTTTTTTTAAGTGGCTTAGTTTTTTCGCTGCTACACACTGATTCAGCCTCGCAACTTTGACAATCTTCAGCCGGCTTAGTTGTAGCGCGTTCGGCTTCTAAAATTTCAATTCGTTCAATTAAGCAACTCATGGCTTTGCCCACCGGATCAGGAATTAAATGATGGTCTAAATCAATCCCGTCTTTGCGTTGAATTTTTGTGCCCTTGCTTTGCACAATTCGCCCAGGAATTCCCACCACCGTGCAACAGGCCGGCACATCTTTTACCACCACTGAATTTGCTCCAACTCTGACGCTGTTGCCTACTGTAATCGCGCCTAAGATTTTCGCGCCTGCTCCGACTAATACATTATCGCCTAAGGTGGGATGACGCTTGGTTTTATGCCAAGTCGTGCCACCTAAAGTCACGCCGTGATATAAGGTCACATCGTTACCAATTTCAGCGGTTTCACCGATGACCACACCTAAGCCATGATCTATAAATAAGCGTTGACCGATAGTCGCGCCTGGGTGAATATCAACATTGGTTAAGGTTCTAGCGAATCCGGCTAACAGTCTGGCTCTTAATCGCCAGCCTTTATGCCACCAGCGGTGAGTCAGCCGATGAAATAACAGAGCTTGTACGCCAGGATAAGTCAAAATAATTTCTAATCGACTATTAGCGGCTGGATCACGAGCGAATACGCAAGCTATGTCTTCACGCCATTGGGTTAACAAACTGCTGAAAGTTATCGCGGGTTTAGCGGTAGTATTTGACATTAGGGCGACCATTTAGATTAATCTCCATCTGAAAAATTAATAGTTCCTGCGCTAACAAAAAGTGATAAATCGAGTTAAATCTTCCGTTTGTGGACTGCGTTTAGTGTGGCAAACAAAATCACGCACTTGGATTAAAATATTCTTCGCTTGGGCTTGACTCAAGGCAATCCCTAATTGCTGATAAGCGTGAATTACTCCTTTCGTGCCAGAATGTTTACCTAACACCAGCGAATGTTTTCGTCCGACTAATGCCGGGTCAACACCTTGATAATTATTAATATCTTTCAGTAAGCCATCGACATGAATTCCTGCTTCATGGCTAAAAACCGCAGAGCCAATCAAACTTTTGCGACTGCCAATCGCATCACCGGAAGCTTTGGCAACATAACAGGAAAGACTGGAAAAATTATGTAAATCGACACCCGTGTTGATGTTATACAATTGTTTTAAACCAACCACAATTTCTTCTAAGGCCGCATTACCGGCACGTTCACCTAAACCATTCACGGTCGTGTTTAAATGCGTTGCCCCCGCTAAAGCCGCCGCTAACGTATTGGCTGTAGCCAGTCCTAAATCATCATGGGCGTGCATTTCAATATCTAAATCGGTGACAGCGCGAAGTTGCTTAATGGTTTCAAAAACTCCAAACGGCTCCATAATGCCGACCGTATCTGCAAAACGAATTCGACACGCTCCGGCTTGTTGGGCAGCTTCAGCGATTTGCGCTAGAAAATTTGTATCAGCTCGCGAGGCATCTTCCATGCCGACACAGACTTTTAAACCCAGTTCTTTAGCTTCCTGTACGCGACGGTGAATATTTTCTAGCACCCAACCGCGTGTTTTTTTCAGCTTATGTTGAATATGTTGATCGGAAGCGGAAATGGATAAATAATAGCCTCCCTAATAAACTAACCATAAATTAACCAACCTCCCAAACAAACTAACCTTTTACGGTATATTTTGGGTTTTTTGGGGATAATAAAGGATGAACAACCCAACAACGGCGCGGCTTTGCATAAAGCTTGTTTTCATAAAGATTGTTTTTATAGCGTTAGCTTTTAAAGCAATCTTTATGAACTCCATCTAATAAAGATTGTTTTTCCATTCATAAAGCTTGTTTTCATAAAGATTGTTTTTTGCATCCATAAAGATTGTTATTTTTTAACTCCCATTTCCACTTGCATTTCGCAAACTATTTTTTGTAAGCCTTCCACTGCTTTGGCTAAATCCTTTATTCGTTTTTTTGCTTTAAATTCTGCATAAATCTCTTTTTGCTGAATTTCATCGAACTCCTCAAAGATATTAGCTATCTCGTTTATTCGGTCTTCAAGACTATCCTCTTCCGGCTCACTACTTCTTATTTCTTTTCCACGCAATAACAGGTTAAAGTCCATATTTCGTGAATAAAAAAGCTCTATCAATTCATCATACGGCAATGAATGCGCTTTTTTTCTATTGTTAAATGCGCTAGAACTCATACCTAAAGCTTTTGCAAGCTCCTTATCTGTGTTGATTTTTAAGGCTTTTTTTGCTCTATCAATTACTTCGATAAAATAAAGTTCACTTTTCATGTATATCTCAATTTACAGTTCATGTTTTATGGACTAACATTCGCTCAACAGCTACGGTTTTTTAGTAGCACAGAGCGAAACTTTACCTGATAGGTCAACAAATGCAACCCTCACAGCAATTAGTGAATGAAGTCCGCGCGGGGTTTATCCTCCAAGGCTCCTCGTTACACAAATTTTGCCGCGACAACAACCTGGACAACGGCAATATTCAAAAATATTTGCGCGGCGACTACACCGGCGAGAAAGCCACCGCCGCCATCGAGCCAGTCATCAAAGCCGCGCTCCCAGAACTGGCAGGCTTAGAACCCCAACCTAAAACGGAAGAATAATCATGGTAGGCAATGAGAAAAGAACCTATGAAGTCAGGGTACGCCTGACAGAAAGCGAATATCTGGACTTTAACCGGATTTGTGAAATGCGCGACCGCACCCAAGCCGACCAAGCCCATGTCGTGATTAAAACCTATCTGTATGGACATGCAGAAACCATGCTGAAAAGTTTTGCTTTTTCTGAGGGTGAAGAACCCAAACATGACGTGCCACTGGCATTGCCGAACGGCTTGTTTGTCGCTTTGTCGCAAATCAGCATTTTAAAAAACAAAACCATCATGTCATTACTCCTCAGTGTGGTGAAAGACTACATTTTTGGGCATGTGAAAAGAATACACGATGCCGAGCAAATCAGCACCAAGGCATACAGGGACTAACAGGGAAACGTGATGGCGATTTTGGAACTTTCATCACAACAGTTTGCAGACCAAATAAATAAAAGTTTGGTTCGAGCGCAAGCGATTATCCAATCGCGCGTTTGGAAAGATAAAGCGACTAAAAAACAGTACACATTGATGGTGATTGAGAAAAAATCAGAGCACGGATTGCCTAAAAAATTTGTCCTTTGGGACACCGAATTAAACCAACCAATAGGAGATGTTAATGAGTCAAGAGATGTTCAATATGTGTCTCCTGTATTACAGGGACATGGCGGAGAAAGTTCCGTTTTTGCGCCAATTTGCTCTAAAAGAGCTAGACAATTTTCTATGGATGCTCAAAAAGAGCACGAATTAAACCAACCCGCAACAGAAAGAACAGGCCACTCAAAAAATCATCCATTACCAGCAACGCCTAGCAGAACTGCTGGCAGACGTACCGAATTAGAGCCTACCTCCTCTAACCCCTTGGCTGACACGGAAGTCAGCACTTTTTTTGCCCCTGCAAAGCCCATGAGCTTTAAACAGCTTGCAAAAAATGCAGAAAACAACGCACAGAAACGCGACAACACGCGATTTGATGCGCTTTTAGACCAACTCTTACCGGAGACCTCTTATGTTGAACCTGATGCCCACCAAGCCGTATCGCGGCTATTGCAGCCTGCAAACACATTGCCAATGGACAATGCTGTGGGCGAAATGGCTGCAATCTATCAAAACCAACCATTGGCAGATTCTGCGGCTGAACGGTCAGATGGTGGTGACTCCAAAATTGCACAAATAGCAGCAAACCAAGACTTTCACCCAGAATCATTTGATTGCCAAATGCACTATGTACTTAGGCTGATTGAAAGACAGGGCTTGGGCAAAGTCTGCAAAAGCACTGTTTTAACCGCTTATTTTGCCACTGTGTACATCCATGAAAGTATCCGTGCCGAATGGAACGCGCTGACCAATAATGCACAGCGCAGCGAATTTGCCCAAAAACACCACTTGGTCGGCACGATTCCATCGCGCTTAAAAGCCGAAGGCAATCCAAAATCCATAACGGGCAGAAAATCTACCGTTCCTCCTGAAGCGGTGGAGTGGATTATCAAAAAAGTACACGACTGGGCAGATGACAACGCCGAAGTCTTAACCGCCACCCGCCGCCGGACTGATTTTTTACTGAAAACTTTGTTGAAAAAACACTTAGGAATTGTTTTAAGCGAAAAACAAGTTTTTACGATTGTGAAAAACCACAACTTACGTCAACTAATGGACAAACCACAAGGCACAGCAGGCAAAAAAGTTGGCAAGAAAAAAGGCACTTATCCCCGTTTGCCCGTCAATAATTTATGGCTGATGGATGGTTGTGTCCCTGAACTCTTATATATAAGAGGCGCAAACGGCAATTACACCAAGCTCACCTGCATCGGCATAGAAGACGTGGGCAGTCGAAAATTATTAGGCTTTCGTGAGTATTACTCAGAATCAGGCAGTTCATCAGTCAATTTGTTTAAACAAGTCATAACTGAAAACCAATTCAAAAAAGGCACATCAGAACCCCAAGGCTTAATTAGCCCCACCTTACGCCCCGATAAAGGCTCAGGCTTTATGACCTCAATGGGCGCGTGTGCTTTCGCCATCGGCAAGGCGTATGCCGAAAAGTACCATTTTTCAATTGATTTTAAAGAAGCCAATGCAGGCAGCCCCACCGAAAAAGCCCACCTTGAATCGTCTTGGAAGTCTGTGCATTCAACCTATGTCGGCTTGGTTCAAGATTATTTTACTTTGTTAGGCAAAGTAGATAAAACGCCCATCGTCAGCAATTTCAAGCGCGGCATTGAAATGTCCGCGCTGTATTTAGACATCACGCTTGAAGAACTCAGAGCCTCATGTATTGGTGGCGAGTTCATGCGTTTAATGAACAGCCGCAAACGCACCTTTACCGAAGACAACAAAACGATTGATTTTGTCCCCGATCACCGCTGGGCGCGGTATTTAGCCGGATTAAATAATGATGACCAAATTATGCCACCGCCGCCAGATGCTGTTTTTAGCGCGGATGATGAAGCCATGGAAATTCTGAATGTGTTTGGCTATGCCAAGCATGATGCCAACGTCAAACCCGACATGACTATCCAATACAAAGTCGGCTACAACGTCCCGCGCGATTTAGGCTTTAGCGTGACACGTTCCACGCCTGTCCGTGTCAGTGAAATGCCGGACGGCACAGGACGGTTAGCGATTTTCACCGCCAAAGAGAAACAAACCAAAACAAAACACGATTTTGGTGCCGAGTTTTTAGGCTTTGCGACCGTGAAAGCCATCGGCGGCAATGAGGAAAAAGCCAAGCACATACGCGCTAAAAAAGACCAAAAAATGGCGCAGGTATTGGAAATTGCCAAGCAGGGAACCGCATACAGCCTGATTTTAAAAGAAATCCAGCCGTTTTTAAGCAGTTTTGGCACTGAAAGCGAGCAAAAAATGCTCAATAACTTAGTGACCATGAAATTGACACCGGAACTGGCCAGGCTGTGGATTTTTGACCTCTGTTTAGATAAAGAAACCGGCGAAGCGACCCTGATTGAGTTTGGTAAATTCAGCCTGGATGCGCGTAAACGCCTGCAAAACGTGCTGATTATGCCCAGCCAAAAACGCAACTTACGTTAATAAAAGGAGAAACAATGGAATTTATCGAAGATATTTTGCGCAAAAAACTATTAGCCGAAATCAAAAGGCGGGTGCAGCTAAAGCGTTCCACCCTGTTTTGCGGCCTGTTCGGAGCTGGAAAAAGCCACCTGCTGCGCGAATTAAGCAAGGAATACGGCGTTAGCATTATCAGCTGCTGTAGTAGCGCGACCCAAATTTTAGGCGAAATGGCAGGCGTAGCCGAGCCTATCAGCTTTCATAAACAACGCTATCTCAACACCATTAAGAAGAAAAAAGGCGTGTATTTGCTGGACGAAGGGCAAGAACTACAGACCGCGCTGTTCATTCACTTTAAAGCCCTGATTGACGCGGGTTGTGTGTTCATCATCGCCAGCAAAGCCCGCAAAGAAGACGGCGAAATCATTAATGAGCTGGAACAAAAGTTTTGGCGCAATCGCCATGAAGACGTGTTGCGGCGGTTTTTATGTCGACAAATCCATGATGTTGACTTGCAAGCAATGGAAGACCGGCTGAAAAGCTTAGGCCTGGATGAGGAAACCGCGCTGTTTGTGCTGAATAGCTGCACCGCGACCTACGTCATTATTGAAGTCTATGAAGAGGGCGTGATGTATGCCAAAGAGCATAACGTACCGCTGAATATAACTGTGTTTAAAGAAATATTAGGAGTCGAAAATGATAGCGAAATATCAGCGTAATCTTAGAGAGTCAACACAGCCGACTTGCTGATAGCAGCAGCGCATGACATGGAAGCTATTGTTGAACTGCTACGCAAAACTGCACAAAAACAGCAAGTGAACATTGAAGATGGCGAATAACCAAACCTTCCAGGTTTTAAAAACCTGGAAGGTTTAATTAAAACATCAAATAGAGAAATCATTATGACACAAACCACAGAAACTGAAACTAGATTAGGAAAAAACGGCCTGTTCTTAAACAACGGCAACGAATACAAACCTTTATTAGTCGCAAAAAGTGCAGATTCAGCCGAAAAATTACTGCTTCAGAGCGATTTATGGCCGTTGGTTTTAAAACGCTGTCAAGAACTCACAGGCAAACACAAGCTAACGAATCAGGAAATTAAAAAATGTTTTTATGCTGAAACGGGCTTTTATATCACATCTTCCTTTTTTCTACGCATGAAAAAAAGTCACACTGGCGTAAAGCATACTTACGCCATGCAGCTAGCTAAATTCCTTGGAATTTCGTATGAGGAAATTAAAAAGCCAAGCAACGAATACAGCAGAGAATCAAAAGATAACGGCGGAATCTTTCAAACCGCCGTGCTGTTCTTCGGAATCCAGCGAAATCATAGCGGTGTAGGTTGTTATAGAGATTAAACAAAAACTTAAGATGCACTGGACAAAATCACTGTGTTACAAGAAATTTTAGGAGTCGAAAATGATAGCGAAACACCATCGTAATTTGAGAGAGTCAACACAGCCCCAGCCTTCCATAGCAAAGGCAGTGGCAAAGAATCACACTTTAGCCGAAGCTGGAGCTTTGGTATTTAACGAAGAATTGATTCGTCTGGCTAACGAAGCCAACAAGCACATTGGCGCAGGGGACGCGTTTTATAAAACCGCGATTATTCACTATGCCAAAGCAGGTGCAGCTTTATTAAAAGCCCAAGAATCCTACAAAGACAAAGAAGATTTTGAGTTTTACCGCAATCAATATATTCGGGTCGGGCGGTCGCAAGCATACAGCTATATGCGCTTAGCGCGGGAGATGCCGCAACTGTTAGAAGAATCTGTCCAGTTGAATGGACTGCCGAACCTGAGCCAAGCCATTGCACTGCTGTCTGCACCGGAAGAAGTCAAAACCGAAGTGATGCAGCGCATTGAAGACGGTGAAGATGTGAAAATCAAAGAGATTGAGCGGTTGAAAGCCGAAAAGAAAACGCTTGAGATAGAAAATAGAAAGCTCACAGGTTTATACACTGAGTCTATCTACGAGCAGACAGCCCTTGAGGAAAAGACTGAGCAAATGCAAAACAGCATTAATGTGGAAGTGCTAAACCAGCTTAAAACCAAGCTTTCAGAAATTGAATTAGCCGCTGATCCGGTCAAGGTAAAAGAACTGAATGACCAGATTGAAGCCAAAAAAAGCGAGTTAAGACAGCTTAACAAGCAGGTTGCCAACGCCGACAAAAACGCCGTTTATCGCGAGGTTTTTAAAAACTTTTTAAAACAAATCACCGAAATGCAGTTCTTTGTTGGAGTAGAAGATACACAAATATCATCTTACGAATACAGCACTATCGGAACCTTAAAACTGGCACGGCATGAAATAAATGCGCTTGTTACACAAATCACCGCTGTTATCGAACAGCACGACGACACCATTGAGTTTGAGGATTAACCATGAGTTTATTTGAAAAATCAGGACTTGAGTTAATCAAGTCATTCTTTTCCCGCAATAAAGCGGTAACCCAGGCACAAGTGGCTGAAATTCCGACACGGACTAACAAATATGGCCGTGAGTACAAAATCACGGCGTTTAGCGAAGTTGAACTGGCCGAAGATGATTTAGTGAATCTGTTTGTCGATAACCATCTTGAGCTGCAAGCCCAGTTAGCGGATTTTAAGAAAAAATCCTGGGATAGCTTATTCGCATACTTAAGTTTTGTGTTTGAACATTATCAAGTCACTTATGGCGGCTATAAGCAAGGCAGCATGACGTTTACCTCGCTGAACCAGTTGCGCAAAGTGATGTTGACCTACGAGGACATGATTAAAACCGGTTCGGCTCTGTTAGTCGCTAAAGAGTTGCTAGACCAGATTATTGAAGAAAAATCCGAGCATGTGGATAGCGACACGCAGCAATTGCTGAAAGCGCAGTTGTATTTGAAAAATGGCAGTTTAAGCATTAGCGGCTTATTGAGTTTGCGCAATATGAAGTTATCACATCCGCACTGGGTCAAAATTCAAGCGCTGATTGCAGACGGTTTAAAACCAGTGGGTAAAAAAGGCTATATCCGTGTGTATCAACGCGCCAGCCGTGACCCTAAAGACAACTGGCAACAAATTTCGATTGATTATTCAGCATTGTAATAACCAAACCTGACAGGTTTTTAAAACCTGTCAGGTTTACAGCACCGCTATTACTCAACACTAAACAAAAGGGTAAGCCCATGTCAAACCGCCAAACTGACAAAGAAACCATAATCACTCAGCAAAGGCTATTAGTTGAGTGTTTTCACATCTTAAATGACAAATCAGTTGAGACTAAAAGCAAATGCGTAGCAAATTCACGCAATATCTTGATAAAGCGATTAAAAAACTACTTAGGAGTCACAGAAGATGAATAGCATGAAAGCTAGCATTCACTAAAACCGCGTTGTTCGGAGTCCAAAACCTAGGTTTTGGACTCCACCTAACACTTAATCTCAAACCCTGGCAATGCTGCCAACTGGCTCAAAAACTCCATAAAGTTGTTCTCAATGTACATAATCCGGTCGTGGTTTGGATTGTTTAATACATCTGCTAAGGCTTTCTCGCGCGTAGCTTGTGGGGCGCGGCTGTCTAAGTCTTGGAAGATTTTAAGGTCATCGGCGATTCTATGCTTGGTTTCACTGGGCTGGCTGCGGTCATGGCGTGATTGCTTGCCGCTCTTAATTCCTTCGGCAATATGTGCCACTAATAAATGCAGCTCTTGCTTGGTATATCTGCCTTTTAAAAATCCTATTCCTCTGAGCTTTGCTGCAATGTACGCAACAATTCTATCAAAGTAATTACTGATTTTTGTTTGCTTGTCTTCTGCTATGGCAGTAAAAACCTCTTCTGCTTTTCCTTGTTCGCTGAGTTTAGAATAACGCTGATCAATATCTTTCCAAATCCCTGCCATGCCAAGCACATTGCGGGATTCGCTAATTTTATTTAGGATTTGTTCTTTAACAGATGGTTCAAATAAGTTAAGACCATAATGCCCCAAGACTTCATGCTGGAATGTTTTAATGGCTTCTTGCAGATTTTCAGTGTGTTCGGCGATGATGATGACGCGGTTGGTGTCAGGGTCATATCCACCTTGCAAGAGTCCTTCGTTTTCAACGGTGGCATCTTGTCCAAATGCGTCTGTTTGAGTATCAAAGACAAGGAAGTCAAGCTCGTGGGGTCGTCCAATTCGGAGTGATTTTTTAAATTGTTCCAAAGCGTTTTTAATTTCATCAACTGATAACCTGCTTTTGGGCTTATTCTTTAAAGTGAGTGATGATTTTATCCGGTTTTTGATGTTGCTGTTAGTTGATTTAGACCTATCTCCCAAAAACTTTGCCCTAGCCTTTTCCTGCCCGCGTGTAGAAGTGAACATATCCACAAATCCGCCGCTGGCTTGTCGGTTTTCCTCATTGTGCGTTTCCGTCACATGAGGCGCGGCGGGGCTTTCAGTTGTCAAAGAATCATTGACAACCGGATTTTCCATAATCCCAAACCCACCCTCAACCGCCACCACCTGATGATTGGCAAGCTTGCGGTTTTTAATCGCTTGCGTTGCGACTTGTTCAGAGGCAAAAGGCTTACCATCTTTTTTGTAGATAATGTCTTGAACACGATTTTCAGGATTAACCTGATTAACAGGATTTTCTGGAATGGAGTCAAAACTTAAGGTTGAACTCTGGCTTAAATCCTGTCCATCCTGTAATCCGGTTGAATCGTGTTCAGCTGTTTTTTCAACAATCCCAAAC
>Ga0315281_10005135_pt1 | contig 18789 bp, 21 predicted proteins | sample YL17G07_0_MG_FD_204540 | JGI IMG/M metagenome (GOLD analysis project Ga0315281, IMG submission 204540) | Sediment microbial communities from Yellowstone Lake, YNP, Wyoming, USA - YL17G07_0 | ecosystem: Environmental > Aquatic > Freshwater > Lake > Sediment | place: USA: Wyoming | collected...
TACGAGCTGGGCGGCCCCAACAAGTTGGGGCACGGGCGTCAGACCCCTCCCGAAGTTTCGAAGCGAAACTTCTCCTTGGCGTCTGACCCCCTCGCCTGCGCTCCGTAATTCTGGGTCTGACCCATTCGGCAAGGAAAATGCAATGGAGGCGAGGGGCTGCACAGGGGGAGCGCAAACACGGGTTCGACAAGAATTGTCCAAGGCCGAAGGCGGTCTGAAAAAGGCCGTCTTCTTTTTTCAACTTGTCCGTATGGTATAATGCGGGAAATGGTACGTCCCCTGTTTCCTGAATTGAGAGGCTAAATGCCCGCGGTATCCGTCATTATCGCCAACTGGAACGGCAGGCAACTGCTGCCGGAGTGCCTGGAAGCGCTGAAGCGACAGACCTTCCGCGACTTCGAGGTTATTGTCGTTGACAACGGTTCAAACGACGGCTCGGCGGAGTTGCTGCGGTCGGAGTACGCGGACTTCGTTACACTTCTGCCGCAGGAGAAAAACTTGGGCTTCGGCATGGCGAACAATATCGGCATCAGAAAGGCGTCGGGGAAATATATCGCCCTGCTGAATAACGACGCCGTGGCCGACGAGCATTGGCTGGAGGAACTTGTGAAGGCCGCGGAGTCCGACGAGAAACGCCGCCCTCGGACGGACGCCGCCAATAATAAGCGGAATGTCACTCTGAAAATTGAAGGGCTGGAGGACCGCGCCCAGGGCGGAATGCCGGGCTGGGAAATCTCCACGCCGCGACGTGGCACCGAGTACCGTCCCGTCGGCATGTTTGCCTCGAAAATCCTCAACTACACGAACCGCGATGTCATCGACAACATCGGGCACCTGCTCTACCCGGACGGGCTGAACCGCGGGCACGCGCGGCTTGAGAAGGATGACGGGCGGTTTGACACTCCAGCCGAGGCGCTTTTCCCAAGCGGCTGCGCGGCGATGTACCGCAAGGAGATGTTCGACCGCATCGGGCTGTTCGACGAGGATTTTTTCGCGTACGGAGATGACACGGACATCGGGCTGAGGGCGCGGATTGCGGGCTACGGGTGCTGGTACGTGCCGACCGCGATGGCGTACCACAAGTATTCCGTGACGGCGGGCGAGTACTCGCCGCTGAAGGCGTTTCTTGTGGAGCGGAACCGGATTTTCGTGGCGCTGAAGTGCCTGCCTTTGTCGATGCTGGTGCTGTGCCCGTGGTACACGGTCAAGCGGCTGGCGCTGCAGGCATACGGGGCGTTGAGCGGGAAAGGGGCGGCGGGCGAATTTACGAAGGGCCACGGGGCGCTGTCGCTGATATGGATTCTCATCAGGGCGTATTTGTCGGCGCTGAGGCGTTTGCCGAGGATGCTGAAGAGGCGGCGGGAGATTTGGCGGGACGCGAAACTTTCTCCCAGCGAGGCGAGGCTGCTGTTCAAGCGCTTTGCGATTTCCGCGCGGGAAATTGCATTGAAGAAATAACGGTTCGTCGGACTCGTCGGACATGTCTGACAGGTCCGACAAAACATACGATTGAAGATTCTGCTTATACAACCTCCGCCGCGAGTGATTGAGCGCGAGACGATAGTGGTCCCGCCGCTGGGGCTGGCGTATCTGGCCGCGGCGCTGCGCAAGGACGGGCACGACGTGAGCATCCTTGACGCGTTCGCGCTGCAACTCGACTGGCAGGCGTTTGAGCAACAAGTTGCCGAGGCGAAGGCGGAACTCATCGGCGTGACGGGCATGACGCCGGTGGTGGACAATTCGCTCCGCGCTCTGAAGATCGCGCGGCCGCACTGCATGTTCCTGGTGTTCGGCGGGGCGCATGTCTCCGCGTTCAAGCAGAAAGTATTCGAGCAGGTCCCCAATCTTGACTTCGCGATGTACGGCGAATGCGAGAAGGCGTTTCCGGAAGCCGTGAAGGCGCTGGAGAACGGGCGCGATCCCTCGGACATTCCGGGCGTCATCACTCGTGACAAGGTGAACGACCCGCAACCGCTCGTCGAGAACCTCGACACGCTGCCGTTCCCGGCGCGGGACCTCCTGCCCAATGAGCGATACCGCTACGCGCTGAGCAGACGCGGGCGCGTTACCACGATGTTCACGTCGCGCGGGTGTCCGTATGGCTGCGCGTTCTGCGACAAGTCAACCTTCACGTCGAAGTGGCGGGCGCGGAGCGCGGAGAATATTCTGGCGGAGGTCGAGGAGATCGTCGGGAAGTACGGCGTGCGCTCTATCATTATATATGATGACCTTTTCACCGTTGACAAGAAGCGCGTGAAGGAATTCTGCGAGGGGCTGATAAAGCGCAACCTGAAAATCGACTGGAAATGCGAAGGCCGCGTGAACATTGTCGATGAGGGGATGCTCTCGCTGATGAAGCGCGCGGGATGTTCGATGATTGCCTATGGCGTGGAGACCGCCAACCAACACGGGCTGGATTATTTGAACAAGGGCACGAACCCGGACATGGTGCGGAAAGCCTTTGCGGCTATGCGTGGGGCGGGAATCCGTACGATGGGATACTTCATCCTCGGCATCCCGGTGGAGACTTATGAGGATGCGCAACGGACGATAGATTTCGCCATCGCGTTGAAGGCGGATTACGCGCAGTTCAGTGTGCTGTCGCCGTTCCCGAACACGAAGATGTACGACGACGCGATTGCAAAGGGCTGGTATCACGAGGTGGACGCGCAAAACCCGCTCGACAAAGACCTCAAGCGCCCCGCAATCATCAGCGAGAACTGGGACGAACAGCGCCTCCGCGACATCCTCCGCGAAGCCCACCGGCGGTTTTATTTGCGGCCAAGCCGCATCGTGAAAGAGATATTTTCAATACGCAACATCTCCCAATTGAAAAGCAAACTCTCCGCCGGCCTCCGCCTCCTCCGCTGGTCCCGCAGATAATCCTTAACCGCCAAGACGAACCAATGATCGCTTTATGTTTGACAACACCGCGAAGGATAGTATATTGAACCGTTGTTGTGCAGGCTATCCTTATGCCCAGAGGCGTCCATACGATGACAAGCGGTAATGTGGTCAAATTCGCCCTTGATTATACATCGCAGAGAATAGGCAATTCCCTCATCCTCCACGCTGACTGCTTTGAATGGATGGGCCGTGTCCCCCCCGAAAGCATCCACGCGATTGTCACCGATCCGCCGTACGGCGTTAAGGAATACAATTTCGACCAGATTGAAAAGCGATCAAACGGCAACGGCGGCGTGTGGCGCATACCGCCGTCTTTTGATGGACATCGCCGTGCGCCCTTGCCTAGATTTACCGCGCTTAACGCTTCGGAACGGGAGTCGGCGCGAAGGTTCTTTGTCGAATGGTCCAAGTTGGCCGCTCGCGCGTTGCGACCGGGGGGACACGTGTTTCTTGCGGGCAACGCCTTTTTATCACAGTTGGTTTTTTCCGCCGTGGTGGAGGGGGGGCTGGAATTCAGAGGCGAGTTGATGCGCCTCGTGCGCACCTTGCGCGGCGGCGACAGGCCCAAGAACGCTGAGCGCGAGTTTCCTGATGTGGTATCGATGCCGCGAGGCTGTTATGAGCCGTGGGGAGTTTTCAGGAAGCCTTTGCCGCCGGGCATGACAGTGAGCGCCTGCCTGCGCAAATACGAGACCGGCGGGCTGAGAAGGATGCCGGACGGCAAGCCGTTCAGCGATGTTATCCCAAGTGAGCGCACGCCGCGACGCGAACGCGCAATCGCGGCGCACCCCAGCCTGAAACCGCAGTCGTTTCTCCGGCGGATTGTTTATGCGGCCCTGCCGTTGGGAAAAGGATTTGTGGCGGACCCTTTCATGGGATCAGGCTCGACGGTGGCGGCCGCCGAGGCGGTCGGCGTTTGTTGCGTCGGCGTGGAAAGATACCAGGATTATTACGACATGGCGAAACGCGCGATTCCGAGGTTGGCGTCCTCGAAAATCGACCAAAAACAGAAAAAGACTTCTCCCCAGGATAACCTGCTGTTATTCTCCGACCTCTGAACCCGGCAATCGGTAAATCCAGTTCTTCCGCATCTTCCGGTATCCGCTATTTGTAACACTGGCCGTTATCGTCCTCCGGCTCTTCGCCGACCGTCCAGAAAACAACCAGTCCTTTTTCGTCAGCCTCGCTCCGAGCACTTCCATGAAACGGAATGGCTTGGGGTCGATTCCCTTTGTCGCGTCTGACGGCCGGCTGCTATCGAATACAAAGACCAGCAGAAAAACGTTTTCCGGGTTATGGCCCTGCCAGCCGCTGGCATAGCGCGAAGCCTTTATTTCAATGCCTTCGCCAGAATGCTGCGCCGCGTCCCCTGGAAATTTGCCGCTCGGTATCAAATCCGGATGGCCGTTATGATATTTGTTTTTGACCAAGCCAGCGCAATACTTCGGTATGTTTGCGGACATGAATTCGCCCACCATGCTGCTGAAATTCGCGGGCATCAGCATTGATTCCATTCGGGCGATGCTCTTTGTTCCCAGTTGCTCGTTCACAAAACCCAAGAAGTCGATGAAATCCGCCATGGCCCTTTGAATGTGGCTTACCGTACACCCATAGGGAAGCACTGCTTTGCGGTTAAATCCATCGGCGGCAATGGGACAAGGTGTGCGGGCATCACCTTCCTGGTTTGCGGACATAAACAAATCCTTCGTTAACAGGAATCACCACGTCATCATCGAGTGAGACAACGAGTCTCCCGGTAACATTATCGGTATGTGATAATAGGAATATTTAGAAGTCGTCTCTTAAATGACGGATTATTCCGTTGAAATCACGGGAGGCTCTTGCGCCGGGTGTGCACGCGACATCAGCATCTTATGAAGTTGCGGCCGCCGACGTCCTTTACCACCTTGCGGATTTGGAGGATGGTGAGGGTGGAGGAAATTTCGGAGACGGGCAACTTCAGTTCATCGGCGAGGTCGTCGATGCTTTTCGCTTCGTCCTTTTCCAAAACCTCGAAGATTTGCCGCTCGCGGTCGTTGAGGCCCTCGACCTGCGAGTCGAAGAGCATCTGCTGTGCGCCGGCGTCGTCCATGATTTTGCCAACCTGGCCTAACTGTTCGAGGATGTCCTCGACGCATGTGACGATACGCGCGCCGTCGCGGATGAGGCGGTGCGGGCCGATGGTGAGAGGGTTGTCGATTTTGCCGGGGAGCGCGAAGACGTCGCGGTTCTGTTCCTGTGCCCATTGCGCGGTGATGAGGGAGCCGGACTTTGCCGCGGCTTCGATGACGAGGACGCCGAGCGACAGGCCGCTGATGATGCGGTTTCGCGGCGGGAAGTTGCGGCCGTCAACGGGCGTGGCCATGGGGAGTTCGCTGACGAGCGCGCCGTTCGCGGCGATTTTGTCGGCGAGGTCTTTGTGCTCGCGCGGGTAGATGTTTGCGAGGCCGGTTCCGAGGACGGCGATAGTGCGGCCATTGGCCTTGAGCGCGCCTTCGTGGGCGGCGGCGTCGGTGCCGCGGGCGAGGCCGCTTACGATGCAGAAGCCGCGGGCGGCGAGTTGGAACGCGATTTGTTCCGACTGGTTGCGGCCGTAGAGGCTGCAACGGCGCGCGCCGACGATTGCGACGGCGAGCGCGTCGGTCTTTTTGATTTCGCCCCTGACATAGAGGACGATGGGCGGGCTGTGGATTTGGCGGAGTTGTTCGGGGTATTCGTCGCTCCAGAATGGGATGATGCGCGCGGCGAATTGTTTGGCGAGGTCAAGTTCCTGGCCGACGTTGAGGGAGTCGCGCATTTCCACGATGCGCTTGACGAGTTCAGCGCGGATGCCTGGGACTTTGCGAAGTGTTGGCGCGGAGGCGTGGAGCACGGCCTCGGCGGAGCCGAGCGTTTCCTTGAGTTTGAGGAAACTGCGCGACCCGAGGCCGGGTATCATGTTGAGAGTCAGCGCGGCTTCGATGCTGTCTTCGGGCGTCATTTCAGAGTCCCCTGAGCGTTCGTCCTACCAGTCGGGCGGCGACATTCCGCTTTATGAGAACCTTGCCGATTTTGAGCGGCAGGATGAAGGTGAATTTCCCGCCGCGGATTTTCTTGTCGGATTTCATCGCGCCAAGAATGGCGTCAACGCTTATGCCTTTCACGCGCGACAGGTCTGTGGGCAGGCTGAATTCCTTGAGCAGGGCGGCAAGACGGCGGGTCGTCTCGCCTGAGCAGAGGCCGAGGCTTTCGGCGATGCGCGAGGCGGCGACCATTCCGATGGCGACGGCCTCGCCGTGCAGGATGCGATAGCGCGAGGCGGCTTCGACCCCGTGGCCGACGGTGTGGCCGAAGTTGAGGATGGCGCGGACGCCGGATTCGCGTTCGTCCCGCGAGACAATCTTCGCCTTGAAACGGCAGCATTGCGTGATGAGATGTTCGAGCGCGAACGGTTCAAGTTTTTTGATTTTTGCGGCGTTCTTTTCGATGAACGCGAACAACGTTGCGTCGCCGATGGCGGCGGTCTTGATGGCCTCGGCCATGCCGTTGTTGAAGTGTCGGCGCGGGAGCGTCTTCAGGACGGCAGGGTCGATGATGACGGCGACGGGGTGATGAAACGCGCCGATGATATTTTTCGCGTCGCGCAGGTCCACGCCGGTCTTTCCGCCGATGCTCGAATCGATTTGCGCGACGAGCGACGTGGGGATTTGCAGGTAGTCGATGCCGCGCATGTAGGAGGCGGCAAGGAAGCCGGCGATGTCTCCGACAACGCCGCCGCCCAGCGCCGCGATGAGGTCGCGCCGCTCGATTCCCGCCGTGAGCAATTTTCGTGCGAGCGATTCAACAGTTGAGAGCCGTTTGCTTCGCTCACCGGGGGTGACGGTGAGGGTCTCAACGCGCAGTCCCGCCGCTTCAAGCGCCTTGCGGGCTTTCGAGCCGTACAGCGCGCCGACAACGGCATCAGTAACGACCGCGCAACGGCGATACTCGGCGGGCAGCGCGATGCGCGAGGACAGGATTCCGGCTTCTATCCCTATTTCGTAACTTTTGCCGGGAATAGTGACTTTGACGGTTTTCATAAGGTATTTCGACGAAGGCGAACGAAAAAGCATTTCCGGGGCGAGGCGTGAAGGCGCGCGCAAGAGGCGTTGAACTGCCTCATCTGTCATTCCCGTATTTTCGGAACGCCGTGGTCCTTTCGGTGATTCTCCGAGGCGATGAGCGCCGCGCCGAGCGCTCCGACGGTCTGCGGGTTCGCAGGGACGAATACCTTGACGCCCAGTTTTTGCTCTATTTCGTGAATCACGCCCTGGTTGTTGGCCACGCCGCCGCAAACGACGACGTTCTGGATGCGGTTGCCGCCTTTTTTCGGGGGCTTCAGGGCGCTCAGCATTCCGACGATGCGCCCGGCGACGACATAGTGCAGGCCGGCGATTATCTCATCGACATCAGTGCCTTTTGCGAGCAGTGAGATGACCTCGGATTCGGCGAAGACCGTGCAGGTGCTGTTGATGATGGCCTGTCGTTGTGCGCGCAGACCGCGCCGGCCCATTTCCTCGAGGGGCACGTCAAGAGCGCGGGCCATCACTTCAAGGAAGCGGCCGGTGCCTGCGGCGCATTTGTCATTCATGATGAAATCCTCGACTCGTCCGTCCCTGGCAAGCGCGATGGCCTTGGTGTCCTGGCCGCCGATGTCTATGACGATGGTTGCATGGGGGTGGAGGTACCTGGCGCCGCGGGCGTGGCATATCACCTCGCTGGAGGTTTTCGTCGCGAAGCGGACCGTGTTCCTGCCGTAGCCCGTGGCGGTGACGCCCTCCAGGCGGCTGCTGGGGATGTTTGCGCGGTCCAGCATGTTCACCAGCGCCTTGTGGGCCGCCTGCGCCATGTTGGTGCCGCTGGGTATCACCACCTCGGACAGAGTGTGATGTTGCTCGTCGATCAAGACGCCGTCCGTGGAGAGGGACCCTACATCTATTCCTACGAAATATGTCATTCGAAAATCTGGAGTGCGAATGGAAAGTTGTTCCGCGCCTCTGCGGGCGGAACGGACATATTCTATTGCAGGCCGTCGTAACGTCAAGTATAATCGCCTATTCATACGCATGTCCGGCCATATATGGTTGGAAATGTCAGGCGGCATCGAGCCGGTCAAGGCAATTCGCACATAACCGTGACAGGATCGGATTTCAGAGCAAAGGAGCCAACGTGATAAAGATACTTGCATTCAACGGCTCGCCGAGGATTGGCGGCAACACCGACGAGATGATCGACCAGATAATCGCCGGGGCGAAGACAAAGGCCGTGGCGGTGGAGAAGGTGTACCTCAACGATTTGAAGATGGACGGCTGCCAGGCCATCGAGTCGTGCCGCAAGACCGGCGTGTGCGCGCACGTGGACGCCTTCACGCCCTGCTACAAGAAGATAGACGAGGCCGACTGCCTCATCTTCGCGACGCCCCTTTACATGGGCCGCGTCACCGGTCAGATGAAGTGCTTCATCGACAGGCTTTATCCATACATCGACGAGAATTTCAAGAGCCGCATAAAGGGCGGGAAGCGGGCGGTTGTCGCAATGCTCTGGGCGGCGAGCGGCGACGGGCCCGGACGGCAGGAAGTCGAGTACTGGTCGAAATTCTTCGGGACTCACGTCAAGATTGTGGCGAAACTCGGCTTCCCCGGAATGACCAAGAAGGGTTCCTTCAATAACAACAAGGCCGCAGTGGCGGAGGCGTATAACGCGGGAGTCGCACTTGTCTCGGAGACGTAACCTCTTGCGGTGTATTGCTTTACACGTTAGCGCCGGGGCGGACTGAGCGAATTTTTGCGGGGGCGTCAGCATGCACGTAGCCGATATGTTCGAACTGAGCGAACAGATGCGCCGCAAATGCATCGACGCGCTGCGCGAGGTCAGCGACGAGCGCTTCCGAGAGCCCCTGAAAAACCTCGGCGGCCGCTCACTGCGCGACCTCGTCGTCCACTGGATCGAATCCGAGGACTACTGGATAAACACGGTAGTCTGCAACCGGAAAATCACGCCTTACCACTGCGACGATTACGCCACCGTGCGCGCCGCGTGCAGGAAATGGGACGAGGTGCGCAAGGAGACTTTCGCCTGCATCAAGGCCCTCACGGAGGAGGACCTCAAGCAGCACCGCACCGTGCGACTCCAATACTCGGTCCAGGACATAACCGTGGAGAAGGCAATTCTTTACCTCTGCACGCACGACGCGCAGACGCGGGGCGAATTCTGCGTCCAGATGCTCCTGCTCGGCCTCGAAGAACCCGACCTCGACATATAATTCCCATTCGACTTGCCGCACCAAGTGCCCGCGCTGACGCCATGCGATATGGGTCTTTTGCACACCGCTGACCGCTCAAAAAACGGAGCGCATCGGGTATATCAGGCGGAACAGTCCCGGGACAGTTCCGCCCAGTCCCACCAAAGTCCCACTTTTCGCGTTTTCGTTAGTCCTTGCGGCAATGGCCCTTACAACTTTCGGAAAACCGAGTTCCGGGAAATCCCGGCACTTTTGAGAAAATTTCGTTTTTGGCGCCCTTTGAATGAACCCCGCCGGAAGGCGAGGTCTCGCCAAAGGCGGACACCAAGGCCCGCCCAAGGGCGGACACAAAGAAAAATAGTCCTGGCCACGGCTTGCCCGCCCGCCTGAGGCGGGTAAACCGCAGGCGGGATGTCCACGTATTCACACGGATGAACTTCAAAATGTTTCATAGTGTTCGCTTTTGGAGCGCTTCTGAGACGCGTTTGCATCGCTTCCGGACGCTCTTGAGACGCTTCTGGACGCCTGGGTCAGACCCCGCCTTAGGCGGGCAAGCTTTCCGACCTTTCAGACCTTTCCGACCTTTCGGACCCTTTCGGACCCAGCCGGCGCGTTCCGTTCACTCATCCCTGCTCGGCACCGTATGCCGTGCTATTACACACAGTGCTATGTGTGCCACAGGCGAAGCATATCCCATGAAATAGCGAACGTCAAGGACTTTTTGGAAAAATCTCAAAAAGATTTTTTGCCACGGATGGCCACAGATGAGCGCGGGCGCCACGAAAAACAGAAAGAAATGGGTCTGCCCCTTTCTTTCTCTACACGAGTGATATGCTATTCGGCTGGATACGAAGTTCTAATCTTTCATAAATTATGGGTTGACAAAAGACGATAAAGTGTTATAATGCTATATAACACTTTTGGAGGAGGATGTTATGGAAAAGAGTTATGAGACGTTCGGAACGTTCTTGCGCCGAATGCGTCTTCGGGCCGGGTATGGGCTGAGAGCATTCGCACTTGCGGCTGGCCTTCAGCCGTCAAATTTGAGTAATATCGAGCGGAGCAAAATATCCCCGCCGCAAGCCGCAGACAGGCTGAGAGTAATGGCGGAGGCGCTGGGCATTATTGAGGGTAGCGCGGAATGGCAACACTTATTTGACCTTGCTGCTCAATACAAGGAGGGCGCATTGCCGGCAGATATTAAAGAAGTCGTCTCCAAAAGAAAAGGCATACCAATATTATTGCGGACAGTGGATAACAGGAAATTGAGTGAAAAGCAGTTGCATGAACTAACGGAGTATGTCAATAAGCATTTCTAGGAGTAATTGGATGGATGAGCAGGAGATTCCCGAATATTCAGCTGGGCAACTGGAGGTGATAGCGTTCGGTGTACATAAGCAGTTCAAGTGTTTGTGTACCCAGGGGCATGTCGATATAGACTTCGTCGCTGAGGAATGTTACGGACTTGAGATAGTTACTATGTATCTCCCCACGCTATGGACATCAGGCTTGGGGAATGGCCGGTCGAGATGATGCCAAAGATATACGATGCCCTCAAGAAGCAACTGCCGAACATCCCCTATTGAGCAGTGAACTGATAATGTAAGCGCGTGTGGCACACCCGCCGTCGGGTGTGGCCGCCGCCCGCCAAATCACAGCCGGGGGCGGCTGTGCCACACAATGCCGCCGGAATCAGTCGACTTGCGTTATCTATTCACTTACCAATAACAGGTTTCCAGAAGATTTCATGTTCCAGTTGACCACGAAAGAATTCGCCACCTTGAAATCACAATCTGTGACATCAAGTTGGGGCGGGCGCCACGCGCATGAAATCAGGGGGTAGAACCAGAGTATGAATCCGCTGGAGAGCTATTTGACGGAAATTCGAGACACCCCTGCAACGGCTGGCCGCGCGATATATTCGGCGTGAGCCGCCCTTCACGCAAGAGAACCTCGACCAATGGCTGGCGCGGGTATTGCAGAACGTGGAGATTACCGCCCTTCTGGGCGAACATTTGGCGTAAGGGAGTTTGCCCGAATAATAACCCCGAAGGGCCGTCGGTCAAGGTAGGGGTGTTCAGATGCGAAGAGTTCTGGGATGCCAATTACCAAGTCGTTCGCTGATGCCTATCGCAAGAATGCCAATATGAGGCGCCTAATCTCGTCAGGAGGATCGATATCGGCGAGGTCTGTCAAATAGTTCTCAGCTGTCTTGATTGCCTCAAGTACCTCGGTTTGGTCGAAGGGAACGCTCATCTCCATTTCATAATCCGCAACAATCCTTAGGTCATAAAGGTCACCCAGTTCCACGCCAAGCTGACTCAAACGATTGTCAGGATTGTCCGCCAATAAGTGCACTAACATGGTGTGACTCCCTTTGTACCGCTTCTTGTTCTTATGTACGGCCTTCCCTTTGACCTGATCATTCATGGCGAGTTTGTTGGTTTCGAGATAACAAGCGTAGTAAGCTCGGTTGATAGCGCTACGGTATGCGGCTTCCTCAGCACCATCGGAACGCAACTCAGGGGCCTTAGCTTCCAGAAGACGCGCGGTAAAAAGAAACTTTCTGCCATCCACGGTTTTGCATTCTCCGCTGATAAATGCCCAAAACTCCGTATAAATCCGTATGCCCTTCCGAGCGCATTGCATTACGCAGTTTGCGCTTGCGCTCGGTAAACTCATCAACATTGAAAGATGCGTTCACCTTGAGGCATAGACGGTCAGCCTCATTCTCTTCGGCAGGAACAAGGGCTATCTCGGAATAAGCATAGTCGAAGGTTTCCAGGGCTGCCGCTCCTAGCCAATTGACGCTTGCTTCCAAGTCGTGGGTTCTTATGAATGCGTCGGCATCAGCAGATATACTGATGGGAATCGCCGCCTCCTCACTAATGACGGACAATTCGTCCACCTGAGATCGCCAAGATGGTTCAGTTGCATGAACCACATACTCGACGTTCTTGCCAAAACCGGTGACCCAGTTTGCATAGGGACCCAATGCCTTCACTAAGATACGAAATGCCTCACGCCGGTCCACGCGAACCGATTCCGGAGCATTTGTGGCGATATCGGTACTGCTCTCGCGCAATGGGGGGTCGCGACGCTCCAAGCGTACTGGATTTGTTTCGTGAAATATCATCCTCGGTTCTTACTCTTAAGGCCCAACTCGACTAGCTGTAATGAATGTTGTCGCATAGACTCCCAAGTTCCAAGCAGACGCACCAAGGTTGCCGGTCGATCAGCCTCATTTACCTTAGATAGTTCATAGTGAAAATTGAACGCGAATTGTAACAGATCTTTATGCTCTGGGCCCGCGATAACCGGCTTGATATCCAATTTGAGGCGCCCACTTTCATAATCCTGCGAGAAATATCTACCAAACTTGGCGTCCTTGGAAGCAAAGGCTCGAATCAAGGGACCAGTCCCATCCCCAAATAAGTTTCGGCTGTAGGAAGGTAAATCTTCACCTGCGGGGGGGGTAACAAAATAGTTGAAATTCATCCCAAGCGCCTGGTATGGCGTCTGAGGAAGCAGTTGGATACTCCGTAAGGCAATTTTTAGAGGAAATGCAAAATCGACATCGGACTTCGTCAGATCAACAGTGATTTGCAGTCTCGCGGGTATTACCAGCACCTGCGATTCCTTCGTCTGAAACTGTGCCATCTCGGCCGAAAATACTCTGAGGCCGACAAAAGCATCCGCGCTCACAATGTCGTGCTTCACCAACCATGTCTCGGTAAATATGGATGGGTTTAACACCTGAGCCACTACGACAATGACCGCTTCCGCGTGTTCGATGGATGCCAAGGGCCCAAGCTCCGTTTTCTTTGGCTCTTCTGCCATGAGAGATTTACCTCCTGTGAATTAATCCGTAACTATAAGATTTGGACCGTTAGTTGTCAACTAGTTTTACCAATCGTAAACTCATGATGATTCGGGTACGCCTTGGCCAGTCACCGTTGCTCCCAGTCCTGCGCTCGGTAAGTAGGGTCTGACCCCGCCTAAGGCGGGCAAGCCTTTCGGTGGGCGTATTTTTTGTTGCAAAAGCGGAGATATGTGGTATATTATTTGGCTCAAACGTTTGGAAGCGTCTTGTCTCGGAGAAGATAATGAAGAGCAATATTCATCCGAAATATGAAATGGTGACGGTGACGTGCGGCTGCGGCGAAACTTTTGCCACGCGGTCGACGAAAAGCAAGATAGCCGTTGAAATATGCTCGAAGTGCCACCCTTATTACACGGGCAAGCAGAAGTTCGTTGACACCGCGGGCCGCGTCGAGAAGTTCCAGAAGAAGTATAACTGGGATAAGACTAGGGCCGACAAGGCCGCGAAGGAAGCCGTGAAGGAAGCCGCGAAGGAAGCCGTGAAGGTAGCCGCGAAGGAAGCCGCGAAGAAGGAACCAGAGCCGGGTCTTTAGCCACGCCAGTCCCGCCGTTGACCCTGTCGAAAAATCCCGCGCCGGAAGTGCATCCGGCGGTTGCGAGGTGGGTGCATGCCCAAATTGTGGGTATCTGGGGTCAGAGCCCCCTTGGGGCTTTTTAAAAGGGGCCTGCGGCCCCTCCCGAAGCCCGAAGCGGGGCTTCTCCTTGGCGTCTGACCCCGCCTGAGGCGGGCAAGCCCTCCAGAGGCGGGCAAGCCCGTTAACCACCCGCAATTTTGGCACACACCCTTGTGAGGTTATTGTTTCCATTTCTCCATCACGCGCTTGATGCTTATGTCTGATATTATCAAAGAACTTGACGAGAAGAGCCGGCGGCTCGAGGAGTTGGACCGCATGATGTCGGACCCGGAGGTCATCGGGAAGGACCCGCGGTATCCGTCGTACATCCGTGAGAGGGGGAGCCTTGCGAAGATAGTGGGGCTGTACCGGAAGTACGTGGAGACGCGGAAGCGTGAGGAGGAGGCGAAGGAGATTATCGAGGCGAAGGACGCGGACAAGGAACTTGTGGGGATGGCGAGGGAGGAGTTGGCGGAGTTGCGGAAGGCGAGCGATGAGACGTGGAACAGGATTGGGGAGTTGCTTGCGACGACGGACGAGGATTCGAACCGGAACGTGATAATGGAAATCCGGGCGGGGACCGGGGGGCAGGAGGCGGCGCTTTTCGCCGGGGACCTGCTGCGGATGTACCTGCGTTACGCGGAGAGGGAGAACTGGAAGACGGAGATAATATCGATAAGCCGCTCGGATTTGGGCGGGGTGAAGGAAGTGGTGTTCCGCGTGGCCGGGGAGGAGGTTTACCGGCATTTGCGTTTTGAGAGCGGGACGCACCGCGTGCAGCGTGTGCCTGAGACGGAGGCGCAGGGGCGGATCCATACGTCGGCGGTGACGGTGGCGGTGCTGCCTGAGGCGGAGGAGGTGGAAGTGGACATAAAGAAGGAGGACATCCGGATAGACCTTTTCAACGCGTCCGGGCCGGGCGGGCAGCACGTGAACAAGACGCAGTCGGCGGTGCGGATAACGCATTTGCCGACGGGGCTAGTGGTGTCGTGCCAGGACGAGAAATCTCAGCACCGGAACAAGGCGAGCGCGATGCAGGTCCTTGCGACGAGGCTCTATGACCTGCTGAAGCAGCGGCAGGACAGCGCGCGTGGGAAGGAGCGGCGTGCGCAGATTGGGTCGGGCGACCGGAGCGAGCGCATTCGGACTTATAATTTTCCGCAGAACCGGCTGACTGACCACCGGATAGGGCTGACGCTTTACGATTTGGACAACATAATGGAAGGCAGACTGGACGCGATGGTGGCGGGGCTTGAAGAAAGCCTGCGGGAGAAGATGCGCGCGAAGCCGCCGGAGGAGGCCGCGAAGCAGAACTGATCGCCCTCCGCCGAAATATGGAACGGCCAAAAATGGGTGAGACCCCGCCTGAGGCGGGCAAGCCTTTCGACACGTTCGGTGACAGGCACAATCTACGAGCTGGGCCGCGAGGCGCGTCCTGCGCTCCGTAATTGAGCCAGTCACCATTGCTTCATCTTGGCGTCTGACCCCCTCGCCTGCGCTCCGTAATTGAGCCTGTCACCTTCAGTTCTCCGTGGGGGTCAGGCCGGGGGGGGAAAGCAAAGAGGGCGCGCTCTCGCTCATACGAAAGGCGCCCTCTATTGCATCTAATCCCAAGCAGGAGGCGGCCGCGCGCCTTGTGGCGCGAAGCCAGAAATCTTACCGGCCGAAGATGTCGTCGAGTTTTCCCTTGGCGTCGGCGGTGAAGCCTTCGTTCATGCTTTCTTCATTCGGGTGTTCCTTGTCGGAGCGCTCGAAGATCTCCGAGAGCCTGTGCGCCGCTTCCTGGGCGTAGAGGCGGACCATGCCGATGGTGGTCGTGTCGTCGAAGATGATGCCAAGCAGTGCCCTGTCGCCCACCAGCGTCAATTGGATGCCGTCCTTTTTGCCCTGGTGGAACATGATGCTGAACTCCTCCTCGCCGAGGCAGTGGGCCATTTCTTTTGTGGCGGCGAAGGAGCCGGCGACGAGCGCGGAGACGCTGTCAACGTCGAACTCGACTGGCGTGCCAAGCCGCGTGACGAGGTGGCCTTCCCTGTCCACAAGGAGCGCGAGTTTCGCGCCGGAAAGTTTCAGGAGTTCCCCGAGCACCTTGTCGATGCGGGTAACGTCTTTTTCATAGAAGACCAGGCGACGTGCTTTCAGTTTGTCTTCGGTGCGCATTTCATCCTCCTGCGAAGGATATCGGTTGTGCGTTCTTGTTCCCTTGGGACCCTCTCAGTTTCCCGAACGAAAGGGGTCTGACCCCTGGGTGCATGTCAGAATTGTGGGTATCTGGGGTCAGACCCCTTCCGAAGTTCCGAAACGGAACTTCTCCTAGGCGTCTGACCCCGTTAATCACCCACATTTCTGACATACACCCCTGACCCCTTTTGTCCGGTTTTTAAATTATAAGGAGCAGCAAGCCCGCGAGGGCGGCGGCGGCGGCGATGGCCGCGAGCGTGAACCATATGACGCTTGATTTCTTTCCGGCGAACCTGGCGCGCAGCGATTCGTCCCTCGCCAGGGTGCTGACGCGCGTCTTGGGCTTCATGTGCGGTTCGCGCGGGCCGTAGGTTCTGATGCCGCCGGCTGCGAGTCCTACCGCGGCTGATTTGGGGCCGGGGTGGGACGAGTGCGAAGCGTTCCCTGAAACCGCGGCGGCCGCCCTGGTCTGGAGGGCGGGGAGTTGCTTCGCGGCGGGGGCGACGCGGGCCAGCGGGGCGGGTTCCGCTTCCTGGCTGGCGTGCGCTTCCACGGAAACGGGCTGCAGTTGTGGCGCTTCCTGCCTGGGCGCTTCCGCCTCGATCAGCGGCTTGGCCACGTGGCGCGTCCTCTGGTGGCGGGTGTTCAGGTTTTCCAGGACCACCTCGGAGACGGCTTTCAGCGTCTGCATGACGCCGTCGCCGCGCACGGCCACGGCCTCGAAGAAGGGCCAGCCGTTGCTGTTTATCATGCGGTTGAGCGTTTCCAGGTCAGCGATGCCCGGCAGGTCCCGCTTGTTGTACTGCAGAACCAGCGGTATTTCCTCGATGTTAAGCCCGTTCTCCCTGAGATTTCGCTTGAGGTTCTCGAACGATTCGACGTTTTCTTCCATCTTGTCCTGTTGGGAATCTGCGACGAAGACGACTCCGTCCGCGCCCTGCAGGACAAGCCTTCTGGTGGATTCGTAGAAGGTCTGGCCTGGGACGGTGTAGAGTTGGAACTTGGTGTCCATGCCTGCGACCTTTCCGAGGCTGATGGGCATGAAGTCGAAGAAGAGCGTGCGGTCTCCTTCTGTGGCGATGGAGGTGAGTTTGCCGCAACGATCTTTGGGGACCTTCTCGTGCACCAACTCGAGGTTGGTGGTCTTGCCGCTCAGCCCCGGGCCGTAGTACACTATTTTGCAGTTGACTTCTCTCCTGGCGAAATTTATTTGGACCATTGGTCTAATCCTTGAGTGTTATGCGTGCTTTTTTCCGAATCTGCCGTACCGCACTCTGCATTTCCAGGATTGTGGCGTCGATGTTGATGGTCCTCTCCGTGACAACGACGAGGTAAGCGATTTCGGCGTCCACGAGGACGAGGCGTCCGAAGGCGGCGGTGAGGACGAAGAGCGAGAAGCCTTCCTCGCCGACCTTTGAGAGGGCGTGGAGCGCGGTGCGTATGGCGGAGGTGGCGAGCGCGGCGACGGCCTCTTCTTCAAGGCCCTTGCCCAATTCCGAGGCCACGACCATGCCGTCGCGCGTGACGAGCATGCTGCCGTTTATTCCGACGACCTGGTTGAGATTGTTGAGCGTCTCGCGCATGTCTCTATGCTCCTTGCTCCGGTTGAGCCTGCTCCGGGGCGGGCTGAGGTTCGGCGGCAGGTGCGGTGAGGATGCAGTCCTCGGCCACTTCCAGCATCCGTTTCCTCATTCGCTCGCGGTTGGACGGAGTTTCCGGCGTTATGCCCGCGATGAGCCACCTCTCGACGGAATAGACGAGGAGATGGCCGAAGGGGCCTTCTATTTCGCCGTTTTCGAAATTGCCCAGGTCCATTCTGAGCGCGTAGTCGTTGGTGTTGTCGCGAATCTCCCTGGCGGCGGCGGCGAAGGCGTCGATGTCCAGTGGGGCGTCCTCGCGGGCGGCGGCCGCGGCGATTGCGCCCTTGGGGTCAAGGATAACCATGGCGCGCCCGTCCGTTGACCGCAGGGCCTCCGCAAGCGCGCCCTTCATCTGTTCCAGGTCAACGTTCCTCTCGGCGGCGGGGCGCTCGTTTTCGCGGGTACATTTCTCAAGGTACTTGAGCATCTCGGGGTTCACCGCCAGCCGCCTGGCCGCGCTCACCTCGCGCACGAGGTCCTCGACGGGTTCGTCCTTGTGCGTTGTCTCGAGCGCGTTCTCAAGCAGTTTCTGGGCGTGCTCGTCCGCGGGCGAGGTGACGAGGATTTTCTTCAGGATGCCTATGGCGGCCTCGGAGGCGCCGATGGCGAGGTAGAATTCCGCCAGCAGTATCGAGACCGCGTAGTCGTTTTCGTTGAGCGAGACGGCCTTTTCGAGGTTGGCCAGTGCGATAACGGCGTCCTTTGGCATGAAGTTCTTGGCGAAGCGGCGGATGCGCAGTTCCGCGACGTTGAGGTAAAGCCGGACGGAATCGGCATAGGCCGCCAGGCCCCGAGCGCAGGCGTCCAGCGCCTTGTCGATGTCGCCGACGGCGCGGTAGAGCGCGGCGAGGTTGGCGTGGGCGTCCGGGCTTGGGTTGGCGGTTATCTCGTTGTTGGCCTTGAGGAAGTCGCCGTAGAGGTCGGTTCGTTTGATGCGCCGCTCAAGGAGGCGGAGTTTCTGGGATTCCGGGTAGCGCAGAAGGCCGTCCTCGACGGCCTCGCGGGCCTTGTCGAACTTGTAGCAGCGGAGGTAGTGCTCTGCGAGCGCTTCGACGGCGGAGGGGCCTGGAGCGCTTTTGCACGCCTTCAGGAGGGCCTTCTCCAGCTTCCGCGTCTTGACGGGCTTCTCTCTTTTTGCGTTGTCAAGCATATGGTTAAGCCGTAAATGTGTAAGCGGCGGCGCTGGGGCAGTCGCCCCGCAAGGCGCGCCGCTTGCGCCGGCGCGAAATAAAAAACCGGCCCGGCCCCGCGCTGGAGGCCGCTCCGGTATTATCGTTTTGACATGAACCCCGCGGGATTTATCGTC
>Ga0315281_10005136_pt1 | contig 18787 bp, 16 predicted proteins | sample YL17G07_0_MG_FD_204540 | JGI IMG/M metagenome (GOLD analysis project Ga0315281, IMG submission 204540) | Sediment microbial communities from Yellowstone Lake, YNP, Wyoming, USA - YL17G07_0 | ecosystem: Environmental > Aquatic > Freshwater > Lake > Sediment | place: USA: Wyoming | collected...
GTCCGAAGCAGTTCATCGATGGTCATTTCCAAACCTCGCTGGCGTGCATCCCTGACGTGTTGGCAAAGTTAGCACAGCACCGCACAGGTGTCAAAGGAGAAGGCGGAATTATGAATGGTGAATTCTGAATTGTGAATGGCGAAGGATCAAGAACCCCCGAGACCCTGCTGCTGACAACTGAAAACTGACCACTGACAACTGCCGTTTAGCGGCTGGCACCGACAGGTTGTGCGCACAGCGTCAACCAGCCGTATTTGTCTTCGGCGCGACCCTCGACGATGGAGAGGAACCGTTCCTGGAGCTGCTTGGTGACGGGCCCGGGCTTGCCCTTGCCGACCACGATGCGGTCGACCGACCGGATGGGAGTGATTTCCGCCGCCGTGCCGGTGAAGAAAACTTCGTCGGCAATGTAGAGGATCTCGCGCGCCAGTGCCTGCTCGATGAGCGTGAAGCCAAGTTCGCGCGCGAGCGTGATCACCGAGTCGCGCGTAATGCCCGGCAGCACGGACGAGGCGAGCGGCGGCGTGAAGATCTTGCCATCCTTGACCACGAAGATGTTTTCGCCGCTGCCTTCGCTGATCTGGCCGGCGTGGTCGAGCGCGATGCCTTCCACGTAGCCGTTGGTGATGGCTTCCATCTTGATGAGCTGCGCGTTCATGTAGTTGGACGCGGCCTTGGCCATCGCCGGCATGGTGTTGGGCGCCATGCGATGCCAGGAGGAGACGCAGACGTCCACGCCCTGCGCCAGCGCTTCCGCGCCCAGATACTTCCCCCACTGCCACGCGAGCAGGTAAACCTCGATAGGATTCTTGAGCGGGCTGACGCCCACCTCGCCGTAGCCACGGAAAACAATCGGGCGGATGTAGCAGTGTTGCGCCTTATTGACGCGCACCAACTCGACCATGGCCTGCTGGAGCTGCTCGCGGGAGTACTCGAGTTCCATACGATAAATCTTGGCGGAATTCACCAGCCGGTCGGTATGCTCTTTCAAGCGGAAGATGCCGGGGCCCTGCGGGGTCTCGTAGCATCGGATGCCCTCGAAGAGGCAGGACGCATAGCTGACCACGTGCGAGGCCACGTGGATCGTGGCATCGTTCCAGGGGATGAATTTTCCGTTGTGCCAAACCTGCTCGTAATATGTGATGGCCATGAGTTCTTCTCCGAGCGCTCGGTAAGAATGATGGGCGGCGCTCAAGCTCGCTGTGAACTCAGCCGCGCGCCGGCCCAACGCAAGAATTATAGCATGAAGGTTTTTCGGGCCTTCCCAAAAGGCTGCGCAGCGCCTGCATTGTCTCTCCTGATTCTCTGTCTCTTGGACTGAGCGCGCTGATTGCCGCTGGCGGCCCAAGCACGCCCTTACGGCTAACGCAGGTGCGCGGCCGACGTGGCAGTACTGAAGTACGGGGTACCTTCGGCCTATGGTCAAATCAAATCAGGGAATGCTATTTATCAGGGCAGAGAACCGGTCGAAATCGCACCGGGACTCAGGGCGAAACGGAGATTATACGGGAGAGGGCTGATTACACTTCTCCCCATTGCTTGGATGCGTTCCCTCGGCGAAGCAATCGTGGGGGAGCAGCCAAAGAAACTCTTATGGAGGCAACAAAAATTTTTGCCTTGCATCTATTACGAGTGTAGTGGAAATATTTCCACTACGTGGGGCGTGATGGGGTTAGGTAAATGGCTTTTATTCGCAAACGCGGGAATTCTTATTACCTGGTGCACAGCGTGCGCAAAAAAGGCCGCGTGCAGCAGCTCCACCTGGCTCGTCTGGGACATCGCCCGCGCATTTCGGAAGACGTTATTGAAGGAGTATCCTCCAAGCATCCCTTCGTGCGGGTTGACTGGCAGGGGCTGAAGGAGAAGGCTGGGCACGAGCTTGTGCAGCCTTTCCAAAACGACGCGCAACACCTCAAGGAACTGCTCGCCTCGGTTCGCAACCTTCATTTGGACATCGCGGACTTACACCTACCTGTCTTGGAAATGACGCAAGACCGAGAGCTCACGGCACAACTGGTCTCGGGGCTCAAGCTGCTCCGAGCGACGCTGGATGTGAAGCTGGCACAGCTCCGCAAGGGAGGTGCTCCGTCCTACAAACAATAGGGCGGGGAAAGGACCACGATGAGCACGCGTCAAACCATGCTCGACCCGACGATGAACAGTCCCGAGGTGCGGGACTTTGAGGCCGGTCTGCGGCGGCGGGTGGTGGGCCAGGACCGGGCCGTCTCGAGCCTGGCGCGCATCTACCAGATCTATTTGGCGGGGCTGGCGGCGCCCGGACGGCCGTTGGTCAATTTGTTGCTGCTCGGCCCCACCGGCTCCGGCAAGACCCGGCTGGTGGAGGCGGCGGCGGAATCGCTCCTGGGAGACGTGCGCGCCGTGGTCAAGGTGGATTGCGCGGAGTTCCAGCACAGCCACGAAATCGCCAAGCTGATCGGTTCGCCGCCCGGCTACCTCGGCCATCGCGAGACGCAACCGCTGATTACGCAGGAAATTCTCGAGGAGCATTACACCGAGAAGGTCAAGCTCTCGCTGATTCTCTTCGACGAGATTGAGAAGGCCTCGGACGCGCTGTGGCAACTCCTGCTGGGCATCCTGGACAAAGGCACCCTGACCTTGGGCGACAACCGGCGGGTGGATTTCTCGCGCGCCTTGATCTTCCTGACTTCCAACCTCGGCTCTCACGAGGTGAACGGGCTGATGACGGGAGGAATCGGATTCTCCAACGGTTCGCACGAGGACCATGACGATCTTGACCAGAAAATATATCGCGTCGCCACGGAAGCCGCGCGGCGGAAGTTTTCACCCGAGTTCATGAACCGCATCGACAAGGTGATTGTGTTCCGCGCCCTGCAGCGCACCCATCTGGAACAGATCCTCGATATCGAGCTGACCCGCGTGCAGGAGAGGATCATGACCGCCACCGGCAACCAGTTCGTCTTCAAATGCACGGTTCCGGCGCGCGATTTCCTGCTGCGCGAGGGGACCGACCCGAAGTTCGGCGCCCGGCACCTGAAGCGTGCCATCGAGCGGCATCTGGTCTTCCCGATGTCCAATCTGCTGGCGACTCACCAGATCGAACTCGGCGACCTGATTACCGTCGATTTCGAAGACGGGCGCGAGCGGCTGATCTTCCTGAAGGAGCATCAGGGTGCGCTGGTGGGCAGTGTGGGAGGCTCAAGCGAAGAACCCGCCATGGTTCCGGCGGCGAGCCATCGGGCCGGCGCGACTCGCGCCCTGGCGCGCCGCGCCTCGCGCGAATAGCCGCAACCTCACGCCGCCACCTTGCAAGCACTCCTACGGTGGCGCAGACCCGTCAGCTGACGGGTCTGCGATTACTCCAAGCCCCTCCTTGGCCGCAATCCCGCTCTCTGGTAGGATGCGCAGAGCGTGGACCTCTTATGAGTGCAGACACTCTGCGTCACGCCGCCTACGTTGCGGGAGCGGTCATAGGGAACGTGATCGTGTCGAGCCTGGCTTGGCGAATCCTGGGGGGCAAGTCTCGAAATCTGCGCCGGCTGGGGCGAGTGCTCGGCGCCGCATTTTGCATCGCCAACCTGGGCCTGGCGGTGGTCTGTTTCCTGTATCTCCTGCGGAACGGCGGAGACTGGTTCTACATCGCGCTGCTACTCATCGCCGTTGTCTTTGCCTTCCGGATCGGCGGCGCCACCGCCGGGCGGTACCCTTAGGCCGCGGGCCGAGCCACACTCAGGTTGTGTACGGGGTGGCGAGTGAAGAAGTCGAACGCCAAGCTCTACTGGTAGGGGCGACATTCACAACCAGAATTTACTGCCCGATGCCGTGCTCACCGATAGCGTGGTAACAGTCGAGGTTTCAAAAGGTTAGCTGGTGGACCTGGTGGGGTTCGAACCCACGACCTCATGACTGCCAGTCATGCGCGCTCCCAACTGCGCCACAGGCCCCGAAAGAGCAGCGATCAGTCGTCAGCTTTCAGCTCCCAGCGGCTACAAATCGCCTTCCTTTTGAGCTTCCGGAAAGCTCGAAGCTGACCGCCGACGGACTACATCTGTTTGTAGCACGAGGAAAACAGCGCTGTCAACGAGGTGCTTGAGCCGCGGTTTCTGCAGTCAGCGGTTCAGTGAGCCATTTGGCCATTGTTTCATTGAGTCATTAAAGAAGGGGGCGATAGTGCAGTTCAGTAAACCCAGCCTTTGCCGCACGCTTGGACAGGGTGCTCCATTTAGTCCTTCTCGTTTCCCTCCGCCCAAACTCCAATCCGTAACACCCATTCCCAAATCCCCAATCCCTAACCTCCACCCCCGGCCCCATCTTTCTGGAACAAAACCTTTGGTTGTGGTGTCTCATCTAAGTGAAAGGAAGTGTTAGCGTGGCCTTGCGGTTCCGTTAGGTAGCTGGTATCTTGGGTGGGACATGGACACCACGCGATCCGTGGGCGTAGCACTCGAGCAGACGCTCCCCGTCGCCAGCCATGAAGGGGCGCTGGTGGCAGAGCTTCGGGCGGGCTCCGAGGAAGCATTTGGCTATCTGCTGGCGGTTTATCAGCATCCAGTCTTCAACCTGATTTCGCGCGTTGTTGTCTGGGACAGGGACGCTCCCGACGTTCTTCAAGAGGTCTTCGTCAAAGTTTTTCGGGGTATCCGCCACTTCCATGGCGAGTGCAGCCTGAAGACCTGGATCTACCGGATCGCGGTTCACGAGGCTTCCAACCACCGGCGCAGCTGGCTTCGTCGGCGGCTGCGTGAGGCCTTCTCGCTGGAAGACGACGGCGTGGTTCCGGAGGCTGTTCTGGCTCGATCACCACAGCAGCCGGAGACGCCTTACGAGGCGTTTGAGGTTTCGGAGCGGCAGGAAACGGTGCAACGCGCGCTGGCCAGCCTGGCTCAGCCGTATCGGGCGGTCATGGTGCTGCGGGAAATCGAGGGCCTCACCTACGAAGAGATCGCGCAGGTCCTGGAAGTTTCGGAAGGAACCGTCAAATCCCGCCTGATGCGAGGACGGGAGCTGCTGAAGCGGAAACTGCAAGGTCGGTTGGGGAAATAAGATGTTCGAATCATGCCTGGCAATTCGAAATAAGTTTTCCGACTACCTCGATGACCGTTGCGAGCACGAGCAGCGGAGGTCCATTCGTTTCCACCTGGGTTCCTGCGCCTCCTGCCGGGAGGAGCTCGAGCAGATGCAGGCGGTGCTGGCGGACCTGCGCGCGCTGCCCCGGCGTCACGTGCCGCCGGAGCTTGCGCTGCAAATGAGGGTTCGCTTGTCGCAGCGCGTTCACCGCAACCTCTTCGCGGGCTTGCTGGTGCGGTTCGAGAACGCGCTCCGACCGTTCCTGCTGCCGGCCTCGGGCGGCGTTTTGACGGCTGTGATCTTTTTCGGGCTCATCATGGGAACGTCATTCGTGCCCGCCACGACGCTGCCGGATGTTCCGCTGTCGCTTGTGACGCCGCCGCGCGTGCGTGAACTGGCGCCCATGAACTTCGGCGCCGGCGACCAGGATCTCCTGCTCCTTACCCAGGTTGACGCCGCCGGCCGAGTCATGAGCTATAAGGTCCTGTCCGGCAAGATTACACCTAAGTTGGAGCACGATCTGGACCTGTTGATCTACTTCAGCGTTTTTGATCCTGCCACCACTTTTGGGAAGCCAACGGACGGGCAAGTGGTTCTGTCCTTGCGGCGAATCACAGTCCGAGGTTAGGCCGTTTGGCTCATCCATCTCCCGTCGAGATTGAACACCCCGGCCGGATGCCAGCTGCCGGCCGGGCGCGTGTTTCCTCGGGTGCAGGGCAACCCCCCCAATCCTTCGTGCGCCGTTGGCTGGCGAGCGCGATCCTGATCGGGTGCCTGGCAGGACGGCCAGTACTCGCACAGCAACCTGGTAATGTAAACCTGGACGCGAACGAGCAACTCTTCGCCGTCCTCGTGGCGGCGATGGCCGCCGGGACTGGCCCGGGATCCGCCTCCGAAGTGGGCGTCGAGGCACGCAAGGAAGTCCGATCATTTCTCTCCCGGCACAAGTTTGCCGTCGCCGCCGATCTGAAAAAGTTCTTTGCCGAACACCACGTCGAAGGCGAAACCGGGAGTGACCTGGGGCAATACGTCTCCCTGTCGCTTCTCCTGGGTCCTCCTCCGGAATTCCGATTCACCGTCCCGAAAACCGACTTGCCCCCGGACGCAAGAGACTTGGCGGGTTTGGTGCCTTTGTTGAAGGACTTCTCCGAACAGGCCGACCTGACGGACCTTTGGGCGCAGTTCCAGCCGCGGCACGAGGCGGAGATCGCGCGTTACAGCCCGCTCGTCCGCCATAGCATTGAGCGCTCGGATGCCTATCTGCGCTTTCCCAGCGGGGCCTACCTGGGCCGCACGTACACGATCTATTTGAGCCTGCTGGGCCCGCCCGAGCAGGTTCATGCCAGGATTTATGGCCTCAACTACTACCTTGTTGTGACGCCCTCGAAAGAACCCAAACTCACCGAAATCCGCCATCAGTACCTGCACTTCCTCCTTGATCCACTGGCAGTGAAATTCGCGCCGGAGATTAAACAGAAGTCGGAGTTGCGGACGGTGGCTCGCCAGGCGCCCCAGCTCGGCGCCGACTTCAAGGAGGATTTTCCCCTGCTGTTGACGGAGTGCCTGATCCGGGCTGTGGAGTTGCGTATGGACAAACGGCCGGCCGCGGAGGCGGAGAAAAGCCTTCGCGAGATGACCTCCTCAGGGCTGATCCTGGCGCCTTACTTTTACTCCGCCCTCGCAGATTATGAAAAGCAGGAATCCTCAATGAGCCTAGCCTACAAGAGCCTGGTTCTTCGAATTGACCTTGCGCAGGAAAAGGCTAGGCTAACCGAAGTAAAATTCGCGCCGGTGGAGGTGGCAGCGCCGGCCGGCCCCCCCCTGGCCCTTTCGGAGGAGGAGCGACTGCTCGACCAGGCAGACAACCTGATTTCCGAAGGCAAGTACGCGGAGGCCCGGGCCGCTTTCAAATCCGTATTGGATACCCTCAACGCGAAGAGCGAACGCGCCCTCTTCGGGCTGGCCGTCGTCGCCAGCAACACCCGGAAACCCGATTTGGCGGAGGAATACTTCCAGAAAACCCTGGAGGCGGCCCGCGACCTGCGCATCGTTACCTGGTCGCATATCTATCTTGCCCGTATCTCCGACCTTAAGGGAAAACGCACCGATGCCATCGCGCACTACCGCGCCGCGTCGCTGACTGCCACGGCTTATCCCGAGGCGATGAGGGCTGTGCAGAATGGCATGCGGAGGCCGTTCGGAACCAACGAGTAAGAGGGGCCGTCCGCACATCAGCAGGTCGTGAACCGAATGCACGCGAAGGGAGCCCTGATTGACAGGGGAAAAGGTTTTGGATAGGCTCAGCAAGATGATTTTTGTTAACAGGAGTGTTCTTTTATGAAGGCAAAATTCGCCGTCCTGGTTCTCATGATTCTGGGTCTGACGTTTCCGCTCCTGGCCCAGGGGCCGCCGGCAGCACCCTTGACGGAGAAGGAAGTTATTGATCTTCTGAAATCCAAGCAGCCGCATCAGCAGTCTGCCGGAGTGGTCCAGCAGCGCGGCGTGGACTTCGAACTGACGCCCGAAATCGAGAAGCACCTTCGCAAGGCCAAAGCTGAGGACCAGTATATTGAGGTGGTCAAGAAGGCGGGACCTGCTGCAAGGGCCGCGCAAGCGATAAGCGCGGGAGGGGTAGTAGCCTCGCCGGAAGAAGGCCGGGATATGCAGGCCATCCAAAACGAGTTAGATCCTGACCGGGCGATCCAGCTCGTAAAGGATTTTGAGACTAAGCACCCCAATAGTTCTCTCTTGACCTGGGCCTACTTCCTGGCCGCAAATGCCTACCAACAGAAAGGCGACGTTAACCAAGTCGTCCAGTACGCTGACAAGAGCCTAAAGCTGAAGAGCGACAACGTGATGAGCTTGATCGTCATGGCCACGATTTTGCCGCAGCCGCAGCTCATGAAGGGCAGCGATATCGACAAGGAGCAGAAACTGACCCAGGCGCAGAACTATGCCAACCAGGCACTTCAGCTCATCGACCAGCTTCCCAAACAGCCGAATGAAACGGATGAGACACTTCAGAAGAGGAAGGCGGAGCTGGCCAAAGAACCGCACTCTGCCCTGGGCATGATTCATCTCCAGCGGGCGTCGATGGCGCTGGCCGGGCCGGACAAAGACGAACTGGCCAAAGCCGAGCAGGAATATCAGCAGGCGGTTACCCTGGGCGAACATCCCAACCCCACTGATTACTACCGTCTGGGCGAGGCGCGCGCTTTGTTGAGCAAGATCGACGAGGCCATTCAGGCTTTCACGAAGGCTGGGGAACTGGATCAAGGCAGTGTGGTCAAGACTTACGCCGACCAGCGAATCGAGGAACTCAACAAGAGGAAATCACAGGCGCAGCCGACTCCCAAGCACTGAAAGCTCGGAGTGAATTCGAGCCTCGATGTCCGCCGTAATCCGGGGCCGGAGCCGGAAAGGGCTCACCGCTCGTCCGGCGGGCAAGCGTAAAGGAACAGCATCAGGCATGCATGGCGGCACTTTCCCTCGAAAAACTCCAAGACCTCATCGGCTACCAGTTCAGTAACTCCCAATTGCTTCAGGAAGCGCTCACGCACTCTTCCTATGCCCAGGAGGCTGCCGAGGACGATCGTGACAACGAGCAATTGGAATTCCTGGGCGACGCGGTGCTGAATTTCCTGGTCAGCGTGCGCCTGGCAGACGCTTTCCCGCAAATTGAGGAAGGCAAACTCTCGCGGGCACGGGCGCGGCTGGTGGCTGCCGAACACCTCGGCAAGGTGGCGGCGAAGCTGGACCTGGGAGATTTCCTCCGCCTGGGCCGTGGCGAGGAGAAGACCGGCGGCCGAACGAAGAGCAACCTTCTGGTCAACGCCCTGGAAGCGTTGCTCGCCGCGCTCTACCGGGACGGCGGTCTGGAAGTGGCCGGGCGATTCGTAGAGCAGTACGTGCTGCCAGCAGATTTGTCGGGGAGCGCCGACGAACTCTTCTCGACCGACTACAAGTCGGCTCTCCAGGAGCACTTGCAAGGAGAGAGGGGCGAGCCGGCCGAGTATCGCGTCGTGGACGAGTCCGGTCCGGAACACCAAAAAACCTTTACTGTCGAGGTCGCCGCGGGCGAAAATGGAGTAGCGCGCGGCACCGGCGGAAGCAAGAAAGTCGCCGAGCAACAAGCCGCTAGGACTTTGCTGGAGCGACTGGGAAGGAAAAGTTAAGCGGATGCCCGAGGGGGTGAAGAAATCTCCAACCCGCGATACCTTCGAGTCTCTGGTGGTGACCGTCATCCTCGCCATTTTTGGCACGACTTTCGTCCTGCAAGCCTTCAAGATTCCGACCGGGTCCATGGAGACCACCCTCCTGATCGGGGACCATCTCCTCGTCAACAAGTTCGCCTTTGCCTATCCCACCGGCATCCTCGGGCGCGTCCTCCCTTACCGCGAGGTCCGCCGCGGAGACGTCGTGGTATTCAAGTTCCCGCCCTCGGAAGACCAATCCCAGGCAGGAGAGCATTTCGTGAAGCGCGTGGTGGGCTTGCCCGGCGACCGGATGCGGATTTTTCACCGCCAGGTTTATGTAAACGGCCAAGTCCTCCCTGAACCCTTTGTCCATCATACCTACGCCGATCAACTCCGCCCGGGCGATGATTTCCCCCCCGACCCCTCGGATTATCTGCGCGGCATAACGACCCGCTGGAGCGATGAAATGGCGGACCATATCCAAAATGGGGAACTCGTGGTTCCGCCCGGGAACTATTTCGTGATGGGTGACAACCGGGAGCAAAGCTGGGACAGCCGCTTCTGGGGTTTTGTCCCGCGCGAGCTGATCTCCGGCAGACCGCTGCTGATCTATTGGTCCTACGAGACCGCGCGCGAAGAATACGCCCGGAATACGCTTTGGGATAAGATCTCGCAAACCGCCGACTTGGTCATCCACTTCTTCACCAAGACTCGCTGGCGACGAACGTTCGGACTGGTGCGCTAATGAGTCTCCTGTCTCGCCGAAACACTCGAACCGCCGTGATTGCCCTCGCGCTCCTGGCGGTGGCGGCGTGGCAACTGCCGTCCTTCTTGAACGCCGAACGCTTTCGTCGGCGGCTGGAGGCGGGCCTCGAGCGGGCACTCCACCGGCCGGCGGCCTTCGGCTCGGCGTCGTTCCGGTTGCTTCCGCGGCCGGGTTTCGCCATGGAAAACGTGGTCGTCCGCGAAGACCCTGCCTTCGGTTCGGAGCCGTTTGCGCGGATTGATCGGATTGAATGCGATATTCGCTGGCGCAGCCTCTGGCGCTCCCGGCTGGAGTTTGCCCGGCTTCATCTCGAGCGCCCAAGTCTGAACGTGGTTCGCAACGCGCAGGGTGAATGGAATGTCGAGAAGCTGCTCCTCGAGAGCGGCGTTGTTTCTGCCGGCGCCGGGACGACGGCAGCGGCGGATGCGATGAATACCTTCGACCTCGATGCGGACGATGGGCGCCTGGATTTCAAGGTGGGCGCGAACAAGAAACCCTTCGCGGTTACCGACCTGCGCGCGCGGCTGAACTTCGATCCTCTCCGTGGAATCGTTCGCTACCAGTTGTCGGGCAATCCCCTCCGCAGTGATCTTCCTGTTCCGCCGCCCGGGCCCCTCGAGCTGACCGGGGAGTGGAAACCGGGCGCCGACCTCGGCGGTTTATTGAACGCCAGCCTGCGGACGCGCGGCGCCTTGGTCTACAACTGGGTACCGCTCTTGGTGGGATATAACCCGGAGATTTACGGTGTGCTCGACGCGGACGTCCGGCTCAGCGGGTCCCTCCGAGTTATCAAGATGGACGGAGAGGGGCGCCTGACGCAGCTTCACCGCTGGGAAGTCCTTCCCCCTTCCGACCCGATGCCCGTCACAATCCACTTCCGCGGTGAGTTCGACCGCACCCGCGGAAGGGTGTTGGTCGAGAGCGCCGACGCGGCATTTGGTGATTCCCACGCCCATCTGACCGGCGCTGCGGAGCACATTCCTTCAGCGCCAGAACTCGACCTGGTGGTGGCGCTGGAGCGGGCGCGACTGGAGGACTTGCTGGCCGTCGGCCGACGCCTGTGGGGTTACAAAGGTTCACTGGGAGTTTCCGGCCGCGCGGATGGACTTATGTCGATTCAAGGGGTCTGGACTGAACGCCGCTACGGGGGATTCTTGGGCGCTCGGGGCATTCGGCTGAACACTCCTGCGGGGAGTTTTCCCGTCTCAGATGTTGCCCTGCGCATCGACAGCGAGGGGGCTCATCTCGCGCCGGTCAGGCTCACGCTCGCGCCGCGCGTCGAGTTGGTCGCCGAAGGAGCGCTCTTGCGAGCCGCTCCGCGACGGGGAGACCGACAGCCGAATCTGGCGCCACATTATGAGGTGCGGCTGACGGCGAAATCCCTCGATTTACGCGAGATGGTTCGGATGGGTCGCGCTTTGGGTTGGCGGACCGTCCAGGGCTTGGACGCGCAGGGGACGGGCAATGCGGCGTTTCTTCTCGCGGGGTCGGCGTGGCCTCTCGCGCCGCCCACACTCACCGGCCGCGCGGAACTGCGCGCCGCGCGGTTGCTGCTTCCAGGGCTGACGGAACCGTTGAACATTCCCCGCGCGCGCCTTCAGGTCAATGGCGATCACGTGGTCGCTGATCCCGTGACGGCAGTCCTCGGCACCAGTGTCTTCTCGGGCCGTTTGGAGCACCAGGGTGAACGATCCAACCCCTGGGTGTTCGATGTGAAGGCCAACAGCTTGAGCGTGGAACAGGGAGCCCGCTGGTTCGATGTTCTAGGTCACCGACCGCCGCTTCCCCTGCTGGAGCGGATTCCGGGTCTGAGTTCTCTCACTGCCCGCCGAAATGTTGCTTCCGGTCTCTTCAGCGCGCTCAATGCCAAGGGGCGCTTTGAGACTCCCACTGTGACCTATCGTACCCTCAACCTGGAAGATTTCCGCGCCACAGTCGAAATCTCAGGGAGAGTGTTCCGCGTTACGGGCGCCTCATTCCGGACCGGCGGCGGGCGCGGGCGGGGCCGAGTGGATGTGGATCTGACCAGTGCGCCGGCGCGTCTGCTGGGCGAAGTGACTTTGGCCGGCGCGAAACTGCAATCGCTCGCCGCGCGGTTCCCTCCGGCCTTGCGGAAAGCCCGCGGAGGGGTATCCGGAACGGCGCAGTTTGAGACTCGCGGCCTGAGCCGGAGCGAGATGGGCGCCAACCTCAGTGCGAACGCAACCGTCCAGCTCAAGAATGTGTCCTTCGGAGAGTTTGATCCCCTCCAGTCCGTGGCTCGCCGGGCGGGCTGGGGCACCCTCGAACCGCCCCGAGGAGAAGTGGCGCTCCCTTCCGCTTCACTGGCCTTGGTGATTCGCGACCGCCGGGTGCTCGTGACCAATCAGCTGATGCATGTGGAGGGCGCCGGGTTAACCTTGAACGGCGCCTACAACTTCGATGGCGCTATCGACCTGGCTGTGCGTGCCGATCTCCGCCGTGTGAAGCGCCGCTGGCTCAGTGTGACGACCGAGGATTCCCTGGCACTACGCCAAGGAGATTTCCATCTGGTGGGGCCACTCGGTCAGCCCGCGGTCCAGCCGGAAGTCCAGGTTTCCCAGGCGAGTCGATGAGGCGATTGTCCGTGGCCTTCGAACGTGAGAGAACCTCAAAGCGGGTGACCCAAAGCGGGCGCGGTGGAGTCGCCTTTCATCCGCGTTGGATCACCCGGGCCATCTTGGGCGTCACATTCCTGCTCGGTTGGCCAATGACTCCATGGCGCGGCATGCCGCGCCCTGACGCGCCGGCGCCTGCCGACGGAATTTCCGAAGAAGCCGCGCGCAGCCTCGCGGCCAAAATCCAAACGCTTTCAAATCCCAAACCAACCGAGTCCGTGCAACCCATCACCATCACCGAGACCGAGGCCAACTCTTACCTTAAACTTCGGGGTCACGAGTTCCTGCCTCCCGCCGTCCATGACCCTCAGGTCCGCATTGGCCCCCAGATCGTCTCGAGCGTTGCCGACGTGGATTTCGATCAACTCGGCCAGATTGGGGCGCAGAACAATGACTGGGGAACTCGCCTCGTTGCCATGATATTCAGTGGAAAACGGCGGGTCGAGGCCAGCGGCAAACTCGAAACCGGCAACGGACAAGGCAAGATGACCCTCGAAAGCTTCAACGTCGGAACAACCTCCGTCCCCGCCGGGTTTGCAAACTTCCTTCTGCAGAGCTACATCGAAAAAAAGTATCGGGTCGATCTGAGCAAGCCGTTTCCCCTCCCGGTGCGGGTTTCCCACATCGTCCTAGGGGAGGGGTATGCGACCCTTTACTTTGGCCCCAAAAAAGATCACTGAAGTCTGCTCTCTCTCTTCCTCACCAAATCTCGTTGAAAACCGCCTGTCATGCGGACTATCTTCAGTTGCCGTATGCGGTCATAATTGCGCGATCGAGGTTCCTCATGCTGGCGAGATTTCAAAGGCTCCAGCGGCGCGCCGTCGCGGAAAAGCCCGGGATGGTTTCCGTGCTGGCGCCGGTTTCGAACAGCCTGGGAGACATCGTCGGGCTGGTCGAAGTGGTCAGCCGCCTCCCGGTCGACACGCACGAGAACGTCAAGTAGGATTGGCGTCGATGGATCATTCAAGCAAACTGCTGCTGGAACTTTTCCTGATGTTTGCGGGCGGGAAAGTCCTGGCGGAAATCTTCGAGCGCCTGCGCCAGCCGGCGGTGGTGGGAGAACTCCTGGCCGGGATCGTGCTCGGACCGTCGCTGCTGGCGCTCCTTCATCCCAGCGAATTGACCGCAGGCCTGGCGGAGGTTGGGGCAATCTTCCTCCTCTTCACCGTGGGGCTGGAGACGAAACCTCGCGAACTGTTGCAAGTGGGCGGCGTCGCGGCGCTGGTGGCGACGCTGGGAGTCATCGTGCCCCTCGTGTTGGGTGTGCTTTACATGCGCGCCCTCGACCACACGATGGTGGAATCGATTTTCGTGGGCGCGGCCATGGTGGCGACGAGCGTCGGCATCACGGCGCGGGTGCTTGCTGATGCCGGTGTGCTCTCGACGCGCCTGGCGCGCGTCATCCTGGGCGCCGCGGTGCTCGACGACATCCTGGGGATGATCGTGCTGGCGGTGGTGAGCAGCCTTTCCACGGGGCAGATTAATTATCTGCAGCTCGCCATCGTGACGGCCGAAGCCGTCGGCTTCTCGGTCTTCATGGTGATGTTCGGTTCGCGAGTCGTGGGCCGCATGCAGCCCCGTGTCGAGAAGCTGCGCGCGCGCAATTCGGCTTTCATTCTCTCAATCATCCTTTGCCTGGGTCTTTCGCTGGCCTCGGTTTATATCGGCATGGCGGCGATCATCGGCGCCTTCCTTGCCGGGCTGGCGATGGCCGATCATAGCGAGCAGTGGCGCTTGCGCGAGAACGCCCACCCCGTCATGGAATTTCTGGCGCCTTTCTTCTTCGTCCTGCTGGGCGCGCAAGTCAACCTTCGGACCATCTATCACCCCGGCTTACTGGGGATGGCGGCGGCAGTGTGCGGCTTGGCCATTCTGGGCAAGCTGGTTGGCTGCGGCTTGGGCGCGTTGTCGCTGGGGAAGGCGGACGCTTTGCGCGTGGGTGTGGGGATGGTGCCGCGCGGCGAGGTCGGCCTGATCGTCGCGGGAGTGGGATTGACTTTGCATACTATCTCTGACGCGGTTTATGCCGTTGTATTGGTGATGTGCATGGTGACGACGGTCGTCGCGCCGCCGGTTTTGCGATGGCTGCTACCGGAAGCTCCCGCGGTTTTGCCAGGCGCGGAACCGGAAGCTTGAGGCGCGTCGGTTGCTTTCCGGCGGCTGCGGAAAAAGCTTGACAAGATGCGGCCAATGTGATAGGCTACCATAGAAGGGGAAGTCGATGGCTGGAAGGCCTGCTCGCGCGTGGGTTCGTTCGAACGGTCGTGGCACACGGTCCGTCGTGAGCAGGTACAAAATGTCGGCTCCGGATGAAGGCTGGGCGAGCGGGAAGGGGCAAGAAGATAGTTTTTCGGCACCCTAAGCTGGTATGTTATAGACACAATACCACATAGCAGCTTAGAGGTGGTGACAAAGGGGGGCTAGTTGAGTCAAAAGTGGGCCAACTAGCCGGCTTTTCAGGCCGTTTGCGCTCGATTTTGGCACCAAATCGCGCAAGCTCCTCCGGCCGAGGAAGGGTCCGCTGCCGCGGAGCGGTTCCGGCGTCCGGCTGGGCTAGAAACCTCTCCGAGTGGTTTCAGCGCCGGGGGGGCGCTTTCAAAAACTCCATGTCAAGGGGAAATGATGAACATACGCCCTGCTTGCTGTTCTTGCCGCCGGTGGTTTCTGGCGGGCCTCCTGTTCATAATGATGCCGGCGTCGCGGGTTGCCGCCGAAGAGGGCATGTGGACGTTTGACAATCCACCGCTCAAGATTCTCAAGGAGCGCTACGGCTTCACGCCCACGAAGGAGTGGCTGGACCACGTGCGCCTGTCGAGCGTGCGGTTCAACGACGGCGGCTCGGGGTCGTTCGTGAGCCCCCACGGGCTGGCGCTGACCAACCATCACGTGGCGCTGGGCCAGCTCCAGAAGGTTTCGACGCCCGAGAAGGATTACGTCAAGGACGGTTTCTACGCGCGGACGCCGGACGAAGAGTTGAAATGTCCAGACCTGGAATTAAACGTGTTGGTATCACTTGAAGACGTAACAGTACGCGTGCAAGGGGCGGCCAAGAAGGGCATGAGCGAGGAGGAAGGCCTCAAGGCCCGCAAGGCCGAAAGCGCCAAAATCGAGAAGGAGAGTCAGGATGCGACCGGCCTCCGCTCCGATGTCGTCACGCTCTACGACGGCGGCGAGTATTGGCTCTATCGTTACAAGAAATACACCGACGTCCGCCTGGTGTTCGCGCCAGAGCAGCAAATCGCTTTCTTCGGAGGCGATCCGGACAACTTCACTTATCCGCGCTACGACTTTGACATGGCGCTGTTCCGCGTCTACGAAAATGACAAACCGATCGACAGCAGCAACTACCTGAAGTGGAGCGCGCACGGCGCCGACGACGGGGAACTGGTTTTTGTTTCTGGTCACCCGGGCTCGACGGACCGGCTGACCACCATGGCGGGAATCGAATTGCAGCGGGACTACCTCCTGCCGCTGGTTCTGAAGACGCTGAAGCGCCGCCTGGGCGCGCTGCGGCAATACGCCGCGCTCGGGACCGAGGAGAACCGCCAGGCCAGCCGCCCGATGTTCTATCTTGAGAACTCCATCAAGGCGTTCACAGGGGAGTACAGCGGCTTGCTGGGCAAGGCGGTCATCGCGAAGAAGCAGAAGGAAGAGAGCGACTTCCGCGCCCGAGTGGCGGCCAATCCGGATTGGAAAAAAGCTTACGGGCCGGCCTGGGACGCCATGGCCGACTCAACTCGCCGCTACGCGGAAAAGATGAAGCCCTACCGTTTCCGCTCCCTGCGCGGGTCGCGGATGGCTGAGATGGCGCTGCAAATCGTGCAGTACGTCGCCGAGGTCAAGAAACCTGACGGCGAGCGGCTGGAAGGTTTTCATGACTCGCAGCTCGAGTCGCTGCGCTTTCGGCTCTTCTCGAAGGCGCCTCTCTACCCCAAGATGGAAGAAGTCCTGCTTGCGAACAGCTTGCAGGAATCGCTGGAAGACCTCGGCGCCAATGATCCTTTCGTGAAAGGTGTCCTGGGTGGGAAGTTTGCGGGAGACGTCGCAAGGGAGGTCATCGCCGGCAGCAAGCTGGCCGACGCGGACCTGAGGAAGTCTCTCGTGGAAGGCGGCGAAGCGGCGGTCCAGGCGTCCTCCGACCCTTTCGTGGCCCTCGCGCGAAAGACCGATCCATTTGTTCGGGAAATGAAGAAATGGTACGAGGACGATGTCGAGAGTGTCGAGAGCGCGGCGGGGGAAAAAATCGGCAAGGCGCGCTTTGCCATTTACGGGAAGTCTCTTTACCCCGACAGCACGTTCACGCTGCGCCTGACGTACGCGACGGTGCGTGGGTATCCGATGAACGGGACCGAGGCGCCTCCCCGGACGACCTTCTATGGGCTATACGATCGCGCCGCCGGCTTCGACTTCAAGCCGCCCTATGAACTGCCGGCGCGCTACCTGGAGCGGAAGAACGCTCTGGACCTTTCGACGCCCTTGAACTTCGTCTGCACCTGCGATACCACGGGCGGGAACTCCGGCTCGCCGGTCATCAACCGCAACGCCGAACTGGTGGGGCTGATTTTCGACGGCAACATCGAGAGCCTGGTCGGGACCTACGTTTACGACCTGGAAAGCAACCGCTCCGTGGCCGTGCACAGCGCCGGGATTATTGAGGCGCTGCGCAGACTCTATGACGCCGGGCCGCTGGCCGATGAGCTCCAGGGGAAGTAGCGCCGGGCGGAACCCGTCCCCGCTGACTGGCGGGGAGCCCGGCAGAGGTTTTTGCAGGATGCTGCCGCCCTGAAGGGCGGCGCTACGCCCACAGGGACGATGCCCCGATGAAGATGGGCCGGCGCTACAAGTCGTATACGGGTGAGACGGGTGTTACTTACCTGTACTTTTTCGACACGCGACGGCGTGTCGTCCGGCCGGAAGGCCAGGGCGCGGGGAGTGACTTCACCTTTGTCGCCACCGCTGATCAGAACCCACCCTTCTCGCTGCGGGTGTTTGTTTCCGACCGGGCCCTCGCGGCGTGGCGGACGGCGCGCGGCCGCGAGCTCGATTCCAACGAGCAGTACGCCGCCGCCAAGATGTGCCTCTTCCGTGCCTTCGACGAGCACGAGCGGCTGGTGGACGAGCGACTGAATCTCATCGTGGACGAAAGGAACATCGCGGAACTGCTGGAGCCGTTGGGCGTGGAGTGAGATTCGAAAATCGAAATTGGAAAATCGAAACCCGGAAGGCCGCACGCCCAAGAAGCGAGTGCGAGTTTCGGATTTCGATTTTCGAATTTCGTTCCCCGAATGGCGCGACACGCTCAAAGCCGCAACGGCCTGCGAACTGACGCCGCACTCAGAAGATGAGCTTCAAGGCCAACTGGATATTTCGCGGGCCCCCGCCGCCCAGGAATGGGTTTCCGATGCCCACGTCACCCGTCACACCGATCGGAAGGTAGTCGATACCTTGGCCGGTCACCGGATCGATGCCGTTCCAGCTTGCGTCGGCCGCAAACCCCGGCAAGAAGGGATTGGCGAAGTTCGGATGATTGACTAAGTTGAAGAACTCCGCCCGGAACTGGAGTGAGACCTTTTCAGTGATGGCGGTAGTCTTAAAAATCGAGAAGTCGAAGTTGCGGAAGTCCGGCCCGCGCAAGGAATTGCGGCCCAGCGTGCCGAAGTGGAAAGTGGTAGGGTCGCAGGCGGCCGCCGTGCCGGCGTCGGGACTGTTCTCCGAGCCTGCAACGAAAGTGCAGGGCACGCGGAAAGCGGCGAGGTTCAGGAACTTGTCAGGAGAGTGAGTTCCCGCGTAGGGGTCTCCGACCAGGTCGGGCCGCGGGAAATATTCGCCCGTGCCGTTGTAATCGTCGAACAGATTGACGTGGAACGGCTGTCCGGCCTGGAGAGTCAGCGCGCCGTTCAACTGCCATCCGTCGGTGAGCTTCGACCAGCGGCTCTTGCCCCATTTGGGGAAATCGTAAATGAAATTCCAGACCAAGCGTTGGCGGACGTCGAAGTTCGAGTTGGCACGCTCCATATCCGGCCGCCAACTGTTCTCGGGCTGTGAGGCGTTGGTGACGTAGTCCTGGCCGTCGCTGGCGTTGTCGATGGAGTGCGACCAGGTATAGTTGAGCGTGGAATGGAATCTCTTGAACTCTCGCACGC
>Ga0315281_10005137_pt1 | contig 18786 bp, 18 predicted proteins | sample YL17G07_0_MG_FD_204540 | JGI IMG/M metagenome (GOLD analysis project Ga0315281, IMG submission 204540) | Sediment microbial communities from Yellowstone Lake, YNP, Wyoming, USA - YL17G07_0 | ecosystem: Environmental > Aquatic > Freshwater > Lake > Sediment | place: USA: Wyoming | collected...
AGTTGCCTGAGCAGATTGTCCTTGGTCTTGTTCTGCCGTCCCGGCTGTAACAGGTTCACCAGCTTCATGGTCATGGCCGGGGCGACCACGGTCTCGCCGCGCACGGCGCGCAGAATCGCGTCGATGACGTCCTCCGGTTCCATGTCCTTCAACAGGTAGCCGCGCGCGCCCGCGTGCAGCGCATTGGCGAGGTCGTCTTCGGCATCGGAAACCGTCAGGATCAGCGCCGGGCCGCTCCAGCCGTAATCCTGCAGGGTGCGCAGCAGCGCAAGCCCGCCGTGCGGCGGCAGGTTCAGATCGAGCAGCAGCACGTCGGGCCTCGTCTCTTGCACCAGGCGCGCCGCTTCAGTGGCGCCGGCAGTGGCCGCGACCACCTCGATGTCGTTGCGTCCGTGCAGCAACTCCGCCAGGCCTTTGCGGAACAGCGTGTGGTCGTCGACCAGCATGACGCGCACTGACTTCATGCGGCTGCCTCCGGCCGGCAATCGCATGTCGGAGAGCGGCGCTGTCGGCAGCCGGCGGCATTCGCGCTGCTCGCATCCCCGGCTCTGGCCGGGGCCCCTGCTCGGTAGCTCATGCCTGTACACCCCGTTGCGCCGCGAACACCAGGCTGACGCGCGCGCCGCCCCGCGGCAGATTGGAAATCTCTATCCGGCCGTCCAGGTGCTGCGCGCGCTCGCGCATGATGTTGACGCCGAGGTGATGGCGCAGGTGCGAGTGCTGCTCTCCGCCTTCCCGCCGCTGGCCGAACGCGTAGAAGCCGAGCCCGTCGTCTTCGACCGTGAAGCGGTATTCGCCGCCGGCGAGTTCCATGGTGAGACGGGCATGTTTCGCGCCGGAGTGCCGCGCCACGTTGGCGAGCGCTTCCTGCACGATATGGAATACCTGGCTCTCTTCCTCGACGCTCAAGCCGAGGTTGGTGGTGCGGTTGTCGAACGCGAGTTCGATGCCGGTGCGGTCGTGGAATTGCGTCTTCAGTTCCTCCAGCGCATGCACCAGCCCCAGGGGATCCATCCGGTTGCGGAACTGGGACAGCAGTTCCCTCAGGTCGGCGTAGGCGCCGTCGAGCGCCTGCTGCACTTCGCCGGCATGCTTGGAAGCACGCGCCTGCTCGCTCGCGTCCATGGCTTCCTGCATCATGGCGAGCCGGATCTTCATGTAGGCCATCGTTTGCGCGAGCGAATCGTGCACCTCGTTTGCCATCAATTGGCGCTCCCGCACCAGCGTCATGCGCATGTTCTCGCGCAGCAGGCGGGCGTTCTCCAGCGCCATGCCCAGATGCTCGCTGATCGAGCGGAACAGCAATCCCAGTTCTTCCGGCGTGTCGCGCTTCTCGGCGAAGAAGAGCGTGTAGGCACCGAGTACCTGTCCCAGGTGCGTGAGCGGGACCACCACCGCCGCGCCGAGCTCGCGGAAATAATCCGAGGCGGTGTGTGCCGCGCAGTGCTGCAGATCGGAGCTCTGCCGTACCGCATCGTCGCCCACCGCCGCGCCGCAGATGCCGCAGTCCACGCGCACCAGTTGTTCCTGCGCGACGGCTTCGGGCGGAAGGCCTTGCGCCGCGACCAAGCGCATGTGGGCGCCGTCGCTGGTCACCACGCGCACGGTGCCGGCCTGGGCCCCGGCGAGCCGTATCATGGTGCCGAGCGAGCGCTCGAGCAGCTTCTCCGGGTCATGCTCCTCGGCCAGTCCCGAAGTGAATTCCGACAGTGCACGCAGGCCGCGCAGGTCGGTGCGCTGCGCGGGGCCTTCGGCTTGCAAGGGATATGTCTCCGGCTGGTTCATCGCTCTCTGCTGGCGCCGGCATCACGGTGCGTCGGCACGGTGTCATGGGTCGGAGAAATATACCACGGCCGCGGCATCCGATAGCCAGACGTGCCAGATCCGCCCAGCTTGGTTACAATAGCAAACGGCGGCACAATAACCCACCACAAAGAGGAAGCGATTATGAATTTCGACAAAGATCTGGATGCGCGCGGCTTGAATTGCCCGCTACCCATATTGCGCGCCAAGAAAGCGCTGACCGACATGCAAAGCGGCCAGGTGCTGCGCATCGTGTCGACCGACCTCGGCTCGGTCAAGGACTTCCAGGCGTTCTGCAAGCAGACCGGCAACGAACTGCTGTCGCAGACGGAAGGCAACAACGAATACACCTTCTTTCTGAAGAGAAAGTAGCCGCGCAGGCGCAACGGTGGATGACAAGAATCCTGCTGCTTGCAGCGGGCCGAAGCTGCCGCCGTCTGCGCGAACGCTGCGATTGCTGGCTGCCGGTCGACAGGAGGAGGCTGGCGCTGCCAGTCGACATTAGTTGAAACTATTGGCGAATAAGATAATTCCGATAGAGTATAGTAGGGTTATTCGTGCATTATTGGCGCGATTTCAAGAAGATCCTTTGGCAGCACGCTGCCGATAGGGACCATGAACGGAGGAATTAATGGGTACCACGCCTGACATCACACTGATCGAGGAAATCGTCCGCCAGCGGCTGGACGAAATCCTGCCGCAGAAACTCGAGGAAAAACTGGCGGAGATGAAGGCGAACAAGACGCCTTCGATGACCATCATCGCCACCAAGGGGACGCTGGATTGGGCCTATCCGCCTTTCATTCTGGCTTCGACTGCCGCGGCGCTGGGCTGGAACGTGTCGATATTCTTTACCTTCTACGGCTTGCAACTGCTGAAGAAAGACATCTCCGACCTCAAGATCAGCCCGCTGGGCAATCCGGGCATGCCGATGAAAATGCCTTTCGGCCCGGACTGGTTCAAGGGCATCAACTGGAACATCCCCAACCTGGTTCAGGCCGGCGTTCCGGGCTTCGAAGCGTTCGCCAGCACGCTGATGCGCCAGACCATGAACGACAAGGGCGTGGCCAGCGTCGCCGAATTGCGCTCGGCGTGCCTGGAGGCCGGCGTGGAGATGCTCGGCTGCCAGATGACGGTCGACCTGTTCGGCTTCACCCGCGACGATTTCATCCCCGAGGTGAAGGAATACTGCGGCGCCGCTCACTTCCTGCCGATGGCGCGGGAGGCGGACGTCACCTTGTTTGTCTAGATTCTCAGAGTCGTTCAGAGTCGTTTATAGCGATCGTTGCAATTCCAAAAGGAAAGGGAGTGACATGAAACGTACTGTACTGACTTCGGCGTTGTTCGCCGTCTTTGCCGTCCCGTCGGTTGCGCTGGCGACGGATGGCTATTTCCCCCACGGCTACGGCATGAAGGCCAAGGGCATGGGCGGCGCCACTACGGCGATGGCCATCGACTCCTTCGGCGGCGCCAATAACCCGGCCAGCATGGTCTGGGCCGGCGACCGGTTCGACATCGGCGTGGACCTGTTCAGTCCCAAGCGCGACATATCGCGTAGCGGCAGCTTCGCATCCAGTGGCGGCTTTGCCAGCATAGACGGCAGTGTGACCAGCGGCAGCAACCTGTTCTTTGTCCCGGAGTTCGGCTACAATAAAATGCTCGGCTGGGACATGTCCGTGGGCGTCAGCGTCTATGGGAACGGCGGCATGAATACGGACTACAACGGCGGGCAGATACCTGCGGGAAGTCTCGTCTGCGGCACTGGCGCCGGGCAATTTAACCAGGCCTCGCAGGAAGCGGGTCCCTATAACCTGCTTTGCGGCTCGGGCAAGCTCACCATGAACCTGGAGCAACTGACCATTGCGCCGACGTTTGCGATGAAGGTGAACAAGGACCATTCGTTTGGCGGATCCTTGCTGATCGCGCGCCAGGCCTTTCATGCCGAGGGCTTGAGCGCGTTTTATTCATTTACCTCGGCCCCGTTTGCGGGCCTGCCGTTTGCGACCGGCAACAACCTGACCAACCGCGGCAAGGATTCGAACTGGGGTTACGGACTCAAGTTCGGCTGGATGGGCAAGATGTCGGATACGGTGACCCTGGGCGCCAGCTACGCCAGCAAGATGAAAATGGGCAAGTTCGACAAGTACAAGGACTTGTTCGCCGGGGAGGGCTATTTCGACATTCCTGAGAGTTTCGCCCTCGGCATCGCGTTCAAAGCGAACCCCAAATGGACGATCGCCGCCGATTATCAGAGGATCAACTACGGCGGCATCAGGTCGATTGCCAACCCGAGCACAACGGCGGGCGATGGTCTTGGCCCGTTTGGCGGCATCCCGAATACGCTGGGCTGCGCCAGCTGCCGCGGTTTCGGCTGGAGCAGCGTGAATGTATTCAAGTTGGGCGCCGAGTATCAGTACAACCCGAACCTGATTTTGCGTGCCGGCTACAACCATACCGACAACCCGATTCAGGGCCGCGACGTGACTTTCAACATCATCGCTCCGGGCGTGGTCCAGGATCATGCGACCCTGGGGTTCACCTATAACGTGAGCAAAGATTCCGAGCTGACCATGGCCTATATGCATGCGTTCAAGAACTCGGTGCAAGCTCCCAGTCTGTTCAATGCATTTGGTGTTCCTGCCAGTATCGAAAAAATCCAGATGTACGAGAACTCCCTCGGCATCGCTTACAGCATGAAGTTGAAGTAAGCCGAAACTATAGGAGACGTTTCAAGCAGGAGAAGGGCTGAGGGCGACGCGCCCTCAGCCTTTTTTTTCCCTGATTTCCATAACGCTATCAAAATGACCTGGAGAATCGATATGTCAACAATCTGGAGAAACCTGGGCGCGGCGGCCCTGACCCTGAGTGCAGCGCTTGCGTTTGCACAGGATGCCGTGCTGAAACCGTTCGTGCTGGCCGCGAAAGGGCCGGGGGACGTGGCGCAGAAGGTCGACGCCACCAAGGCGGCGCTCGCCAAGGCCGGCTTCACCGTGGCGGGCAGCTATTCACCCTATGCGAACGCGGTCGTGATCGGCGTTACCAACGATGAGCTGCGCAGCACCGCCGCGAAGTCCGAGCACGGCGGCTTCGGCGCGGCGATGCGCGTGTCGGTAACCAAGGTCAAGGACGAAATTCAGGTGTCCTACACCAATCCGCTTTACGTCGCGAACGCCTATCGCATGTCTGGAGATCTCAAGGACACCGCGGCCGCTTTGCAGTCGGCGCTTGGCAAGATCGGGGAATTCGGCGCCGAGGGTCTCGCCCCGGCCAAGCTGCGCAAGTACCACTACGCCTTCGGCATGGAGTACTTCAACGAGCCGAATACTCTAGCCAGCTACCCGAGCCATGAAGAGGCGGTGAAGGCGGTCGAAGCCGGTCTTGCCTCAGGCAAACACGGCGTCACCAAGGTCTATCGCGTCGATGTCGCCGGCAAGAAGGAGACCTTGTTCGGGGTCGCGATGAAGGGCGAGGGCGACCAAAAATACATGGACGACAAGTACATCATGAGCGAGATCGACTTCAAGGAGGTCAAATCCACCGCCCATCTTCCCTACGACATCCTGGTGTCGGACGGGAAGGTCTATGCCCAGTACGCGCGATTCCGAATCGCCATCTCGTTCCCCGATCTGTCCATGATGGGAGCGAACAGTTTCATGAACATCATGAAGGCGCCGGAAGCCATGCGCAAGGCGCTGGCGCTGACCGTCGGCGGCAAGGAAGACGCTCGCTGACCGGTGCGCGCGCGGCGCGTAGCAGCGGCGCTACTTCACCACGCCGAGGCGCCGGTACACCGGCCTGATCGCGTCGCGCCAGGATTCGAGGCGCAGCGCGAAGGCCAGTGCCGCGAGCGTGCCCAGCGCGCCAAGGATCAGCAGCGTGAGCGGCGCGCCGATGCGGCTCGCGACGGCACCGGCGAGGAAGTTTCCGAGCGGCGGCGTGCCGAGAAAGCACATGCCGTAGATGCTGACGACGCGGCCGCGCTTGTCCTCGTCGGCGATGGTCTGCAGGATGGTATTGGTCGAAGTGGCGGTGACGATCAGACCGAAGCCGATGGGCAGCATCAGCATGACCGACAGCCACAGCAGGCGCGACTGCGAGAACAACATCAGGCCAAGGCTGGCCGAGAAGCTCGCGACGACGATGATGCGCGACAATCCGCGCAACGAGGTGCGGCCGGCGAGATATGCGGTGCCCGCGAACGCACCCAGCCCGGCGCAGCTGATCAGGAGGCCAAGCGTGCGCGCATCGCCGCCGAACACTTCGCTCGCGATGATCGGCATCATGTGCTGGTAGGGCGAGGTGGTCATGCTGATCGCCGCCACCAGCAGCAGCAGGCGCCGGCTCGGCAGGAAGCCGAAGGCGTAGCGAAAGCCCTGTTTCAGCCCGTCGAACCAGTGCTCCTGCGCGCGGCGCGGCGCGACCGCGCTCAGCCGCATCATCAACAGCGCGATGATCAGCGCCAGGTAGGACAGCGCATTCAGCAGGAAACACCAGCCTTCGCCGGCGAAGGCGAGTACCACCCCGGCAATGCTCGGTCCGACGAAGCGCGCGCTGTTCATGATCAGCGAATTGAGCGCGATGGCGTTGGGCAGGTTGGCTTTGCTTTCGACCAGTTCGAGCAGAAAAGTGCCGCGGGTCGGGTTGGCGCAGGCGTTCACCGTGCCGAGGAACAGCGAGATGGCCAGGATATGCCAGACCTGGATCAGGCCGCTGAAGGTAAGCGCGGCGAGCATCGCCGCTTGCGCCAGCGCCAGGGTCTGGGTGACGAGCAGCAGCTTGCGCCGGTCGTAGCGGTCTACCCAGACGCCGGCAACCGGCGACACCAGAAGAATCGGAATCTGCAGCGCAAATCCGGTCATGCCGAGCATGAATGCCGAACCCGTGACCCGGTACATCAGCCAGGATATGGCGATGTACTGCATCCAGGTGCCGATCATGGTCAGCGACTGGCCGATGAAGAACAGTCGGAAGTTGCGGTGCTGGAAGCCGCGCAGGATCGGGTGCATCGAGGACCCGCTCTTAACCGAGCTTCGCCAGCTGGGGCTTCAGGTTTTCCAGCGTGAGGGCGAAAGCGGCGAGGCGCTCCTTCTCCTGCGCCACAACCTGGGCCGGCGCGCGCTCGACGAAGCTCGCGTTGGCGAGCTTACCCCTCGCCTTGGCGATTTCGCCCTCGAGCCGGGTGATTTCCTTCTGCAGGCGTTCGCGCTCGGCGACCTTGTCGATTTCAATGCGCAGCATCAGCCGGCAGTCGCCGACCACGGCGACGGGCGCATCCGCCGCGGGCAAAGTGCCGACGACGCTGACATCGGATAGCTTGGCCAGCGTTTTGATGTAGGGGGAGAGCGCTTCCAGCCTTGCCTTGTCGCCGGTGGCGAGCAAGGGGATGCGCTGCGCCGGGGAAATGTTCATTTCGCCGCGTAAATTGCGGCAGGCGCCGACGATTTCCTTCAGCACCGCAACTTCGGCCTCGGCCGCGACGTCGATGCGTTCGGGCTTGGACTGCGGGTAAGGTGCAAGCACAATGCTCGCGCCCGCGCGCCCCGCCAAGGGCGCGACTCTCTGCCACAGCTCTTCGGTGATGAAGGGCATGACCGGGTGGGCGAGCCGCAACACCGTCTCGAGCACGCGCACCAGGGTGCGGCGCGTGGCGCGCTGCTCGGCCTCGCTGCCGTGTTGCAGCTGTACCTTGGCCAGCTCCAGATACCAGTCGCAGTATTCGTCCCAGACGAATTCGTACAGGGCGCGCGCGGCGAGGTCGAACCGGTAGCTGTCGAAGTCCTCGCACACCTCCCGTTCGGTGCGCTGCAGCCGGCTCACGATCCAGCGGTCGATGACGGAGGGCGCGAGCGGCAGGGATTCGTCCGTGCCGCAGTCCTTGGCCTCGGTGTTCATCAGCACGAAGCGCGTCGCGTTCCATAGTTTATTGCAGAAGTTGCGGTAGCCTTCGCAACGGCCGAGGTCGAAATTGAGCGTGCGCGCAAAGCTCGCGAGCGAGGCGAAGGTGAAGCGCAGCGCATCGGCGCCGAATGCGGGGATGCCGTTCGGATAATTCTTGCGCAGGTATTTCTCGACCTTTGCCTTGTGGCTGGCGAGCATCAAGCCTTGAATCGATTTCTCGAGCAGCGCGTCGAAGCTGACGCCATCGATCAGATCCAGCGGGTCCAGCGTATTGCCCTTGGACTTGGACATCTTCTGGCCTTCGGCGTCGCGCACCAGGGCGTTGATGTAGACGTGGCGGAACGGCACTTTTCCGGTGAAGTGCAGGGTCATCATGATCATGCGCGCGACCCAGAAGAAAATGATGTCGAAACCGGTGACCAGGACCGAGGAGGGCAGGAAGGCCTCGAGGTCGCGCGACTTTTCGGGCCAGCCGAGCGAGCTGAACGGCACCAGCGCCGAGGAGAACCAGGTATCCAGCACGTCGTCGTCGCGTCTTAGCTTGCCCCGGTGTCCCTTTGCCGCAGCCTGGGCCTGGGCTTCGGCTTCGCTGCGGGCAACGTACACGCTGCCCTGATCGTCATACCATGCGGGAATCTGATGGCCCCACCAGAGCTGGCGCGAGATGCACCAGTCCTGGATGTTCTCCAGCCAGTGGTTGTAAGTCGTGGTCCAGTGATCGGGAAAGAACTTCACTTCGCCCGCAGCCACCGCGTCCAGGCCGCGTTTGGCCAGGCCGTCCATTTTCACGAACCACTGGTCGGTGAGCATCGGCTCGACGATCTCGCCAGTGCGGCCCGAACGCGGCACCCTCAGCTTGTACGGCTTTTCCGAAACCAGAAATCCATGGCTGTCGAGGTCCGCGAGCACGCGCTTGCGCGCCTCGAAGCGGTCAAGCCCGCGATAGGCGGCCGGACCGTTGTCATTGATCGTGGCATCCAGGGCGAGCACGCTGATCTGCGCCAATCCATGGCGCTGGCCGATCTGGTAGTCGTTGAAATCGTGCGCCGGCGTGATCTTGACGCAGCCGGTACCGAACGCCGGATCGACGTGATCGTCCGCGATCACGGGAATTGTGCGGCCGGTGAGGGGCAGAACAACTTGCTTGCCGAGGAGCGCTGTATAGCGCTCGTCCTGCGGGTTCACGGCCACGGCGACGTCCCCCAGCATGGTTTCGGGGCGGGTGGTCGCGACCACCAGTGCGCCCGTCCCGTCTTCCAGCGGGTACTTGATTTCCCAGATTTTGCCGTCTTCCTCCTCGCTGTCGACCTCGAGGTCGGACACCGCAGTGCCGAGCACCGGATCCCAGTTGACCAGGCGCTTGCCGCGATAGATGAGGCCTTGTTCGTGCAGGCGCACGAACACTTCGACCACCGCGCGCGACATGTTCGCGTCCATGGTGAAGTAGCCGGCATGCTGGCCGTCGGTGTCGGCATAGGTCCAGTTGGCCGAGGCGCCGAGGCGCCGCATCTGTCCGGTGATGGTCGAGCCCGACTGTCGTTTCCACTCCCAAACGCGCTCCAGGAATTTTTCGCGGCCAAGGTCGTGACGGGTCTTGCCTTCGGCCTGCACCTGGCGTTCGACTACGATCTGGGTGGCGATGCCCGCATGGTCTGTGCCGGCCACCCAGTTGGTGTTGAATCCGCGCATGCGGTGGTAGCGCACCAGGGTGTCCATCAGCGTTTGCTGGAACGCGTGCCCCATATGCAGCGTGCCGGTGACGTTCGGCGGCGGCAGCTGGATGCAATAGGCCGGTTGCGCAGGGTCTGCCGAGTGCGCGAAATAGCCGCGCCGCTCCCACTCGGGATACCAGTAGGCCTCGATGGCGCGCGGATCAAAACTTTTGACTAATTCCATTTTCGGGGGCAAAGCGAATTGAGCAGCGCCTTTGGGGCAAAGCGGACAGCTCGAGTGAACGAAGCGCGAATTATAGCGGATTGATGCCGCTAGCTACCTGATTTGCGCCGCTTCAGCTCCTGCTCCACGGCGGCGCGGATGGTGTCGCCCAGGATTTCGCGCGCAAGCACTTGCAGCTCACCGCGCAGTTCGAGAAACAGTCTTTCGATCAACGGCGACAGGTCATCTTTTAGCCGCGCTTCGATCAGGGCATCGATCTCCGGTTGCAACGCGGCGAGCAGCGACGCGCGCAGGCTCTGCGTAAGTGCTTCGATCTGCTCATCGTCCGGAGGCAGGGGCGGGACGAACTCGGTCAGCACCGGCAGACCATCGTTCTGGCGCGGGTGCGGCACCTCCTCGTTGAGGACGGGAATCCCGGCAAGCGGCTCGGCCGGCGTGCCCGGCGGGCGGTGGCGCGCCATCAGCGCGTCGGCCTTGCCGAGCAGGTCTTCGGGTTCAGCCATTGGCCTTGGACAAGTCGTGATTGACGATTTCGTAGCCGCGGTCGCGGTAGAAGCGGAAGCGCCCGCGCGCCGCCTCGCGGTCCTGGTCGTCGCGGCCGACGATCTCCACCAGGCGCTGGAAGCGGCTGAATGCAGGCGGCCATTGGGTATGCAGGTTGAGCAGCACTTCGTCGTGCGGTGTGTCTTCGGGATCGCAGGTGATGAGCACCGGGGTCTCGGCGGCGAGCGGGCTGCGTGTCATGCAGTGCGGCAGAAAGCCGGTGGCCTGCCAGGTCCAGAGCATTTTGTCGATTCTCTGTGCCTGTTCGCCGTCGGCGGCGTAGATCAATACGCGCAGCTTCTGCTGCGCTGCTTTGGCAGACAGACGGCAGGCGACTTGCAGCCTGTCCTCTGCCTCAAAATAGAAGTCGATACGCGTCATTGGTCAGGGACGCGCAAGGCGGGAGCGCGCACAGTGGTTCCGCTCCCCACGCATTATGCTTTCCCGGCCCGTTTCATGAGGAAGTCGGCGAGCAGCGCGACTGGCCGCCCGGTCGCGCCCTTGTCCTTGCCCGATTTCCAGGCGGTACCGGCGATATCCAGATGCGCCCAGTCGAATTTCTTGGCGAAGCGCGACAGAAAGCAAGCGGCGGTGACGCTGCCCGCCGGCCGGCCGCCGATATTGGCCATGTCGGCGAAATTGCTCTTCAGTTGCTCCTGGTAATCGTCCCACAGCGGCATATGCCAGGCGCGATCGTAGGCTTCATCGCCGGCAGCGAGCAGTTCGCGCGCCAGGGCGTCCTTATTGCTGTATAGCCCGCTGGCGACATGGCCCAGCGCGATTACGCATGCACCGGTGAGCGTGGCGATGTCGACCACGGCGGCAGGCTCGAAGCGCTCGGCATAGGTCAGCGCATCGCACAGGATCAGCCGTCCCTCGGCGTCGGTGTTGAGCACCTCGATCGTTTGTCCGGATAGGCTGGTGACGATGTCGCCCGGTTTGGACGCGGCGCCGCCAGGCATGTTTTCGGTGGTCGGGATGACACCGACGACATTGAGCTTGAGCTTCATCTCGGCGCAAGCGCGCAGTGCGCCGAGCACGCTCGCGGCGCCGCACATGTCGAACTTCATCTCGTCCATTTCTGCGCCGGGCTTGAGCGAAATGCCGCCGCTGTCGAAGGTGATGCCCTTGCCGACCAGCACCACCGGTTTGGCTTTCTTCGCGCCGCCGGCATAGTGCAGCACGATCAGCTTGGGTGGCTGGCGCGAACCCTGCGCCACCGACAGGAGCGACCCCATGCCGAGTTTCTCCATGTCCTTGCGCTCGAGCACTTCCACGCCGAGTTTGCATTCCCTGGCGATTTTCCGTGCCTGCTCAGCGAGAAACGCCGGCGTGCAGACGTTGCCCGGGAGATTGCCCAGGTCCTTTGCCAGGCTCATGCCCGCGCCGATGGCGCCGCCCTCGCGCAGGCCGCGCGCGGCGGCGCTCAGATCGCGCGCCGCAGTCAGCAGTTCGATGTGCGCGAGCGGGCGCGGCTCGGTTTTCTTGCTTTTCATGGAGTCGAAGTGGTAGGCGCATTCGGCGGCCACCAGCGCGACCTGGCGCGCTTTCCAAGCGGTGTCGCGGCGCCCCGCCCGGATCTCGGTGAAGCACAGCGTGGCCGAACCGGCGCCGGTTTCCTGCGCGGCCTTGACCGCGGCACGCGCTGCCTCGCGGTACTCGCGCTCGTGCATATCCGCTTCGCCGCCCAGTCCGACCAGGAGCACGCGCTCGGCTGCGACCCCCGCGACGCGGTACAGCAGCAGCGTGGCGCCGAGCTTGCCTTCCATGTCGCCGCGGCGCAGGACGTCGCGCAGGCTGCCTTGCGACGCCCGGTCGAGCGTCTCGGCCGATGCGCTCAGTTTCCGTCCTGCATAGACTCCCACAGCGATGCAGGGGGTCGCGCGCTTCTCCGGCGTGCCTCTTTTTGTGCTAAATTCCACTGGCTGCTCCTTGTAGTCTTATCGACCGACGACGCCTGATTATCCCTGCTTTGTTCCCGCCAAGTCAAAGCCGTTGTGCGCAGGCGCGGCATCGGCGCGAAGCCGGACCGGAGGCGCATTCTTAAGTGGCAATATTCCAGCGGTCCCTGCTGCGCGAATTCGGCAATCTTGCGGTTGCGGTGTTCGCTACGCTGTTCGCCATTACGCTCACCACGCAGTTGATCCGCTATCTGGGCCAGGCGGCGAGCGGCAAGCTCCTGTCCGAGGCGGTGCTCGCGCTGCTCGGGTTTTCCGCGCTCAATTACCTGCCGGTGCTGTTGTCCCTGACCCTGTTCATTTCGGTGCTGATGACCATCAGCCGCAGCTACCGCGATTCGGAAATGGTGATCTGGTTCAGCGCGGGGCTGCCGCTCACCGCCTGGGTGCGGCCGGTGCTGATCTTCGCCGCGCCGCTGGTGTTCGTGATCGCGCTGCTGTCGCTGTTCCTGTCGCCGTGGGCGATCGGCCAGAGCGAGGAATACCGGCGCCAGCTCGACAGCCGCGACGAGTTGTCGCGCATTGCGCCGGGCGTGTTTCGCGAGTCCGCCAACGCCGAGCGCGTGTTTTTCGTCGAAGGCATCGCCGGGGATTCCAGCAACGTGCAGAATGTATTTGTCACCTCCATGCAGCACGGCCGTCCCGGCGTAATGGTGAGCCGGCGCGGATTCACCGAAACGGCGGCCAATGGCGATCGTTTTATTGTGCTTGCCGATGGCCGGCGCTACGAAGGCAATCCCGGCGAAGCCGAATACCGGGTGATGGAATTCAAACGCTACGCGGTGCGCATCGAGACGCGCGAAGCCAAGTCCGGACAGATTCCGGCGCGCGGTCTGTCGACGCAGACGCTGCTGGAGGAGCCCCACCAGGGTAACCTCGCCGAACTGCTGTGGCGCATCGGCCTGCCGCTGGGGGCGCTCAACCTGGCGCTGCTCGCCATCCCGCTCGCTTTCGTCAATCCGCGCGCCAGCCGCTCCACGAACCTGGTATTCGCGTTGCTCACCTATATGGTGTACAGCAACCTGATCAGCGTGAGCCAGGCGTGGGTGTCGCAGGGCAAGATCGCCTTTCAGATCGGCTGGTGGGCGGTGCACGTCGCCATGCTGCTGCTGTTGCTCGCGCTGTTCTATCGCCGCATGCGTATCAGCTCGGCGTTCAGGAGAAGCCGTTGATCATCGTGCGCAAGTATCTCGCGCGCGAGATCTATGCGGCGACGCTGCTGGTTCTGGTTGCGTTCCTGATGCTGTTTGCTTTTTTCGACCTGATCAACGAACTCAACTATCTGGGCAAGGGCAATTACCGCCTGCAGCATGTCTTGCTGTTCGTGTTGTTGTCCTTGCCCGGGCATGTCTACGAACTCGCTCCGATCGCGGTGCTGATCGGAACGCTCTACGCGCTGTCGCAGCTCGCCGCCAATTCCGAATACACCGTCATGCGGATTTCCGGCTTGTCGCCGTACGCGGCGGGCGCGGCGCTGGTGCGAATTGGCGCCATATTCGTGGTGCTCACGTTCGCGTTCGGCGAGCTGGTAACGCCGTTCGCGGAGCGCGCCGCGCAGCAGCTGCGCCTCTCCGCCATGAGCGCGGTGGTGGCGCAGGAATTCCGTTCCGGGCTTTGGGTAAAGGACGAATTGCGCTTCGTCAATGTGCGCGAAGTCACGCCCGACAGTTTGCTCAAGGGCGTCAAGATCTACGAATTCGACAAGGAATACCGCTTGCGCACGATCAGCCATGCCGAGCGCGGCGAGTTCAAAGGAGCGAATACCTGGCGCTTGAGCGACGTCGCACAGACGCGCTTCGGCGAGGGCGGCACCAGCGTGTCCAGGCTCGCCCAGACCGAATGGCGATCGGTGCTGACACCGGAACTGCTGTCCGTGTTGCTGGTGCAGCCGGACAAGATGTCGGCGGTCGGCTTGTACCAATTTACGCGCCACCTGTCGGAGAACCGCCAGCAGACCGAACTCTACGAGATCGCGCTGTGGAAGAAACTGCTCTACCCCTTCGCCACGCTGGTGATGATGGCTCTGGCGCTGCCCTTCGCCTACCTGCATGTGCGTGTCGGCGGCATCGGCGTGAAGACGTTCGCCGGCATCATGCTGGGCGTGCTGTTCCACCTGTTGAACGGACTGTCTTCGTCCGTCGGCATCATCCAGAACTGGGCGCCGTTCTATTCCGCGGTATTGCCGAGCGTGCTGTTCCTGCTCGGCGCGATGGTCATGATGTGGTGGGTGGAACGGCGCTAACGCGCGGGGAATGACAAGGAGGCGCAGCGCCGGCGCAATTCAAACGTCGCTCGCGACGACGCGGGTGCCGGCGAGGCGGTCGTGCAGGAACTGGCGCTCTCGATCGAAGGGCGCGTACAGAATGCCGATGCCGCCCAGCAGCACACTGGGCCAGGCGCAGAGGTAGCGTACCATCGCCTGGCGCAGCGTGATTCTCGCGCCGTCCGCGCCGACCAGGCGCAGCTTCCAGGTCTTCATCGGTAGCGTCTGCCCGCCGCGGCGCCAGGATGCGACGAAATACAGGCCGATCACGAAGAACAGATAGATTTGAAATGCATGCCGCAACCAGCCGCTCGGGCTCGTGCCGGTCACGCCGAGGAACAACAGCCCGGCGAAGAACGCGACGCCGGCGAGGAGCATCGACTCATAGACCATGCAAATCAGCCGGCGTTTGATGCTGGGATAGGCATGCCCTGCGTGCGCGTCCGCGCCCGTGCGGGCGGGCATGTCAGCGCGTCTGGCCGCCGGGTGCCGGGGGCGTTGCCGTTTTATCGCCGCCCGGGGAGGCGGGCGTGGCCGGAGCGCTTTTCGAAGGGGCTTGTTTCTGTTTTTCCTGCCACTTCTGCTTCACCACTTCACGTTTTTCCGGAGGTTGCTTTGCCAGCTTCTTGTAGTTCTCCCGCGCGACGCGGCGCTGCTCGGGCGTCAGCTTGGCCCAGTCCTTCATCTGCGTCTGCAGGCGCTGTTGCTCCACCGGTTTCATCTTGGGGTAGCGCTTGGCCAGCAACAGCCATTTGGTGCGCCGGCGTTCTTCAAAGTTATTCCAATCGCTCGCCAGCGGCGCCAGAATCTGCTGCTGCTCAGGCGTGAGTTGCGCCCAATCCGGCTGTTTTTTGTCAGCGGCTGCGGCGAAGGCGGAGAGTGCGATGCACAGCCAAAGCGTCAGTGCTGCGAGCGCTTTAGCCATGTATCGAAGCTCTTGTCGAGGTAAGCGTTCATCGGCAGCTCGCCGGTCAGGATCGCGGCGTCGATTTCCTCGATCTCCTCCACCGACGGCTGTTGTTGCCAGTATTGGATGCCGACGAGCGCGAGGATCAGCGCGGCACCTGCCAGGGCGATGCTCGCCGAGGCCGGGTTGCCCGACAGCCGCCCGACAACTGCATCCGCCCAAGCCAGCGCAAATGCCGGTTCAGTCATGCGCTGGCGCGCCAACGCCTGGTCGCGCGCAACTTTCAGCCGATTCAGGGTAGGCGGTTCGAGATCGAGCGCCCGGTCGAGCCGTTGCTTGATTTGGTAGCCGAATTTGTCTTCGTTCATAATGTAATCCCTTTGCGCTTGAGCGCGCTGGCCAATGTATGCGCGGCGCGCGAGCAATGGGTTTTGACGCTACCCTCCGAACAACCCATCGCTTGCGCGGTCTCGGCAACGTCTAACTCCTCCCAGTAACGCAGCAGGAAGGCCTCGCGTTGACGCGGCGGCAGTTTCTTCAGCTCATCTTCAATTAGAACAATAAGTTGCGCGTTTTCCACATGATCCGATGGCCCCAATGCCTGATTCGACCCCTCCGCCGGCGCCAAAGTTTCCAGCGGGTCGGTTTCCTCCCCGCCATCCTTTCCTATTAGCATCGAGGATAGCTGGGTGGTCCAGGTCGCCCGCACCTTGTAGCGGCGGTAGTAGTCGCGGATGGTGTTCTGCAGGATACGCTGAAACAGCATCGGCAGTTCCGCCGCTGGTTTGGCGCCATATTTCTCCGAAAGCTTGAGCATCGAGTCCTGCACCACATCCAAGGCCGCTTGTTCGTCGCGCACGGCATAGCGCGCCTGCTTGTAGGCGCGACGTTCGACGGCGGCAAGAAACTCGGACAGTTCGCTGCGGGAAGCCAGGGCGATATCCTCGAACTATTTCACAAAGGGCCGCTTCGGCAATGCCGAAACGGCACTTGAATCAGGAAAACATGAGGGGAGCGATCCCCGCATCTGGCGATTGCCTGTGAATTCTAGTGGTTAATCCGAAGTTGCGTTGCCCAAATCGCAGCGATAATATAGTTGCGCCGCAGCAAAAAAATCTTGACCAAACGAGGGGCAAGCATTAGTGTCTAAAGCTTTCGGTAAAACCCAGTGAAAATCATGGAATTATCGGGCGCGGAAATCCTCATCAAATGCCTGCAGGCGGAAAAAGTCGAATACGTATTCGGCTATCCCGGTGGCGCGGTTTTGTTCATCTATGACGAGCTGTTCAAGCAGGACAAGGTCAAGCACGTGCTGGTCCGCCACGAGCAGGGCGCCACGCACGCCGCCGACGGCTACTCGCGCTCGAGCCGCAAGGTCGGCGTCGCACTGGTGACTTCGGGCCCCGGCGTCACCAACGCCGTAACCGGTATTGCCACGGCCTACATGGATTCGATCCCGATGGTGATTATTACCGGCCAGGTACCGACGCACGCGATCGGGCTGGATGCGTTCCAGGAATGCGACGCGGTGGGCATCACGCGCCCCTGTGTCAAGCACAACTTCCTGGTGAAGGACGTAAAGGATCTCGCCCTCACCGTGAAGAAGGCGTTCTACCTCGCTACCACCGGACGCCCCGGGCCGGTGCTGATCGACATCCCCAAAGACGTGACCACTTCCAAGTGTCGGTTCGAGTATCCGGAAACGATTTCGATGCGCTCCTACAATCCGGTGGTCAAAGGGCATCCGGGGCAGATCAAGAAGGCGATGCAGCTGCTGCTCGAGGCGAAGCGACCCATGGTCTATGCGGGCGGCGGGGTGATTCTCTCCGACGCCGCGCCCCAGCTCACCAAGCTGGTGAAGATGCTGGGTTTTCCCTGCACCAACACGCTCATGGGCCTGGGCGGATTCCCCGGGACCGACAAGCACTTCGTCGGCATGCTCGGAATGCACGGCACCTATGAGGCCAACATGGCGATGCAGCACTGCGACGTGCTCGTGGCGATCGGCGCGCGCTTCGACGACCGCGTCATCGGCGACCCGGCGCACTTCGCACAGGTGCCGCGCAAGATCATTCACATCGATGTCGATCCGTCCTCGATCTCCAAGCGCGTGCGGGTCGATGTGCCCATCGTCGGCCATGTGCCCAACGTGCTCGACGATCTGATCAAGCTGATCGAGGCGGGCAAGCAGCGTCCCGAGGCAAAGGCGCTTCAAGCCTGGTGGGCGCAGATCGCGCAGTGGCGGACCAAAGACTGTCTGCGCTACGACCGCACGAGCAAGATCATCAAGCCGCAGTTCGTTCTGGAAAAGCTCTACGAAATCACCAAAGGCGACGCCATCATCACCTCGGACGTCGGCCAGCACCAGATGTGGGCGGCGCAGTTCTACAAGTTCGACAGGCCGCGGCGATGGATCAATTCGGGGGGGCTTGGAACTATGGGCTTCGGCCTACCCGCGGCAATGGGCGCGCAAATGGCCAATCCGGGGGCGTCGGTGGTCTGCGTCACAGGCGAGGCGAGTTTTCAGATGTGCATACAGGAACTCTCCACCTGCAAGCAGTACCGCCTGCCGATCAAAGTGGTCAACCTCAACAATCGCTACATGGGCATGGTGCGGCAATGGCAACAGTTCTTCCACGGCAACCGCTACTCCGAGTCCTACATGGACGCACTACCGGATTTCGTCAAGCTGGCGGAGAGCTACGGCCACGTCGGCATCCGCATCGACAAACCGGCCGATGTCGAGCCTGCGCTAAAGGAGGCGTTCAAGCGCACGGACGAGCTGGTACTCATGGATTTCATCACCGACCAGACCGAAAACGTCTATCCCATGGTCGGCGGCGGCAAGGGCCTCACCGAGATGATCCTGGCCGAAGAATTGTAAACCGTTAGCAACCCACTCCAGACGCCGACAGCCATGCGACATATTATCTCCATCCTGCTCGAAAACGAGCCCGGCGCGCTGTCGCGCGTTTCCGGGCTGTTCTCCGCCCGCGCCTACAACATCGAATCGCTCACCGTTGCGCCCACCGAGGACCCGTCGCTGTCGCGCATGACCATCGTCACCTCGGGCTCGAACGACGTGATCGAGCAGATCACCAAGCAGTTGAACAAGCTCGTTGAGGTGGTCAAGGTGGTGGATCTGTTCGAAGCGCCGCACATCGAGCGCGAACTGATGTTGATCAAGGTGCGCGCCACGGCCAAGGAACGCGACGACATGAAACGCATGTCCGACATCTTCCGAGGACGCATCATCGACGTATCGGAAGACACGTTCACCATCGAACTCACCGGCACCGAGCAGAAGCTCGACGCCTTTATCGAGGCGCTCGGACGCAGCGCCATCCTCGAGACGGCGCGCACCGGCGCGTGCGGCATTTCCCGCGGTCAACGGGTGCTGAGAATTTAGAGGTCGTATCAGGATTGCCGAAACGGCCCCTGGCCCCTCGTTTTACGCTTAACCAAAGAGGAAACCATGAAAGTCTATTACGACAAGGACGCCGACCTTTCGCTCATCA
>Ga0315281_10005139_pt1 | contig 18778 bp, 20 predicted proteins | sample YL17G07_0_MG_FD_204540 | JGI IMG/M metagenome (GOLD analysis project Ga0315281, IMG submission 204540) | Sediment microbial communities from Yellowstone Lake, YNP, Wyoming, USA - YL17G07_0 | ecosystem: Environmental > Aquatic > Freshwater > Lake > Sediment | place: USA: Wyoming | collected...
GACCGGCGCAGGACAACTCGCCGGCGCGCTGAACATGCACGACCTGTTCCGGGCGAAGGTGATCTGAGCCAAGATGGACGACGCGCTGCAACACGTCGCGCTGGACGATGCGCTGAAGCGGGCGAAGAAACTGAAGCTGATGATCTTCGACGTCGACGGCATCATGACCGACGGCTCGCTCTATTACTCCGAACGCGGCGAGGAACTGAAGGCGTTCAACATCCAGGACGGCTACGGAATAAAATTGCTCAAGCAATGCGGGGTGGAGGTGGCGCTGATCACGGCCAGGCGCTCGCGCGCTGTCGAGCTGCGCGCCGCCGACCTCGGCATCGCCCACCTGCATCAGGGCGCGGAGGACAAACGCGGGGCCTACGCGGCACTGCTTGAGGAACTGGGTGTTGCCGCCGGAGAGTCCGGTTACATGGGCGACGACCTGCTCGACCTGCCGCTCATCACGCGCTGCGGTTTTGCCGCCACCGTGGCGGCGGCGCCCGAGCCGGTGCGCAAGCGCTGCCATTACGTCGCGCGCTCGGACGGCGGACACGGCGCCGTGCGCGAAGTGTGCGAATTCATTCTGGGCGCGCAGGGATCCCTCGAACGCGCCATCCGGTCGCATCTCCAATGAGACGGGACCGGGCATCCAGCCTGTTTCCGCTGCTGCTGATGCTGGCGCTGGCGGCGGCCAGCCTCTGGCTCGAGCGCACGGTGCAGTCTCCCGAGCGCGACAAGTCGGGCAAGACACGCCACGACCCGGATTTCATCGCCGAAAATTTCGGCATTACCAAGATGGACGCTGCCGGCAAACCGGAATACATCCTCTCGGCCGAGCGCATGCGGCATTATCCGGACGACGAGAGCACCCATGTCCTGGCGCCGCGTCTGGTGCAGCACCATGACAACACCAATCCTGTCGTCATCCGCGCCGACCATGGCCTGATCGCGAAGAATGGCGAGGAGGCGAGCTTCTACGGCGGCGTCGTGGTGGTGCGCGAGGCCAGCCGGGGACAAAGCGAATTGCGGGTGCAAACCGAATATCTGCAGGTCGTCCCCGATCGCGACCTCGCCCGCACCGACAAGCCGGTAATCATTACCGCGGGCAGATCGCGCGTGTCCGGGGTCGGCATGGAATTCAACAGTAGGACGCGGCAGTTCGCTCTGCAGTCGCAGGTCAGGGGCACGTTCGATGCGCGCAAATAGACCGGGTCTTTTTGTCGTCTTTTTCTGCTGCCTGGGCTTGGCCGGACCGGCGCAGGCGGAGCGGGCCGATCGGAGCAAACCGATCAATCTCGAGTCCGACCGCGTGCGCGTCGACGACGTGCAGAGAATCAGCGTGTTCGAAGGCAAGGTGGTCATGACGCAGGGGACGCTCACGATACGCGCCGACAAGGTCACGGTACGCCGGGACCAGGAAGGCTATCAATACGGCAGCGCCAGCGGCAACCCGGCCAACTTTCGCCAGAAGCGCGACGGCGTCAACGAGTACATCGAAGGCGAGGCGGAGCGCATCGAATACAACGGCAAGCTCGACAAGGTGGAGTTCTTCAATCGTGCGCGGCTCAAGCGCGAGCCCGCCGACGAGGTGCGCGGCAACTACATATCCTACGATTCCCGCACTGAGTACTTTACCGTGACCGGCGGCGACGGTACCGCGGCGAGCGGCAGCCCCGACGCCAGGGTGCGCGCTGTGATCCAGCCGCGCAATACCGGCGAAGGCGCTGAAAAGGCACCCGCGCCCGGTGTCCCGAAACCTTAGCCCGTGCGAATACACACGGATCGAGCGTGCTGCTTCCCGCAAATCCGACACCGCCGGAAAGATTCACGGTCGGTGAACCCCGATAGGCGCGAATGAGCCAGCTCAAAGCCAGCAATCTGAAAAAGCGCTACAAGTCGCGCACCGTGGTGCAGGACGTCTCGCTCGAAGTGCAAAGCGGCGAGGTGGTCGGCTTACTCGGACCGAATGGCGCCGGCAAGACCACCTGCTTCTACATGATCGTCGGCCTGGTGAACCTGGGCGGCGGAAGCATCAGCCTGGACGGCAAGGAGATCAGCCGGTTTCCGATCCATCGCCGCGCGCGACTCGGCTTGTCGTATCTGCCCCAGGAAACCTCGGTGTTCAGGAAGCTCACGGTGCAGGAGAACGTGCAGGCGGTGCTTGAACTGCAGAACCTGTCCGAGACGGAAATCGAAGACCGACTGGAAAACCTGCTGCGCGAGCTGCATATCACGCAATTGCGCCACAACCCGGCGCTGTCGCTCTCTGGCGGCGAACGCCGCCGCGTAGAAATCGCGCGCGCGCTCGCCACCCGGCCGAGCTTCATCCTGCTCGACGAGCCCTTCGCGGGCGTCGACCCGATCGCGGTGCTCGATATCCAGAAGATCATCGGTTTCCTCAAGGAGCGGGGGATCGGCGTACTGATCACCGATCACAATGTGCGCGAGACGCTGGGCATCTGCGATCACGCCTACATCATCAACGAAGGATCGGTGCTGGCGCAGGGCAAGCCGGATGAAATCGTCTATAATGAAAACGTGAGACGCGTGTATCTGGGAGAGCATTTCCGCATGTAGCTGGGAGGCTACGCTCCCTGTCAAGATGAAGCAAACCCTGCAACTCAAGCTGTCGCAACACCTGACGCTGACGCCGCAGTTGCAGCAATCCATCCGGCTGTTGCAGCTGTCCACGCTGGAGCTGAACCAGGAGTTGGAGGGTTTCCTGATGGAAAACCCGCTGCTGGAGCGCGACGACTCGGAACCCGAGTCCTTACCTCTCCCGCCGAATTGCGCCGGGCGCGAGGAATACGCCGCAACCGCCGGCGAGGCGCCGGCCACCGATGCGCCGGCGACGGATTCGGCCGAAATCGACTGGTTTGCCGATGCGCCGGCTGCCCGGCGCGACGACGGTGAAGAATCGGACTACCCGCAACTGGCCGCCTGTACCCCCACCCTTGTGGAACATCTGGCGGGGCAGCTCGCGCTCACCCAGTTGTCGGCGCGCGACAAGAGCGTGGTCAGCACCCTGATCGCGGCACTGGACGAGGGCGGATATCTGTCACAGAGCCTGGAGGAAATCGCCGAACTGCTGCCGCCGGAACTGGAAGTCGGGATGGATGAACTGCACATCGCCCTGCACCATCTGCAGAGTTTCGACCCCATCGGCGTCGGCGCGCGCACGCCCGCCGAATGCCTGGAGCTGCAATTGAAAGTCTTGCCACCGGACACCCCGGCGCGGGAACTCGCCCTTGACATCGTGCACGACCATCTGCAGGCCCTCGCCGCGCACGACTTCGCGCGCCTGAAACGGCAGCTGCATTGCGATGACGACGGCCTGCGCTCGGCGCAGCACCTGATCCAGAGCCTCAACCCACACCCCGGCGCCGCATTTTCCGCAGCCGAAACGCGCTATATCGTGTCCGATGTCATCGTGAAGAAAATGAAGAACGCCTGGATCGCCGCGCTCAACCCCGACGCGATGCCCAAACTGCGCATCAACCGACTGTACGCCGAAATTCTGCAGGACAAACTGCGTTCGGCCGGGAGCCAGATGTTGACGCAGCTGCAGGAAGCGCGCTGGCTGATAAAAAACGTGCAGCAGCGTTTCGAGACGATTCTGCGGGTGGCGCAGGCGATCGTGGATCGGCAGCGCCAGTTTTTCGATCACGGCGAAGTGGCGATGCGTCCGCTGGTGCTGCGCGAAATCGCCGAAACCCTGGGCCTGCACGAGTCCACGGTGTCGCGGGTCACGACGCAGAAATTCATGGCCACGCCGCGCGGGATCTTCGAGTTGAAATATTTTTTCGGCAGCCACGTGGCCACTGAAACGGGCGGCGCCTGTTCGGCTACCGCGATCCGCGCGCTGCTGAAGCAACTGGTTGGCGCGGAGGACTGCAAGAGGCCGCTTTCGGACAGCAAGATCGCGCAGATACTCAGTGAGCAGGGCATCGTCGTGGCGCGCCGGACCATCGCCAAGTACCGGGAGTTGATGCACATCCCGCCGGTAAGCCTGCGCAAGTCGTTGTAACTTTGAAAGGAGTCGAAGATGAACGTCCAGGTCAGTGGTCATCATGTTGAAGTCACCCAGCCTATCCGCGATTACGTCATGTGCAAGCTGGAGCGAATCCAACGCCATTTCGATCAGGTTATCGACATCAACGTCATCCTGTCGGTGCAAAAGCTGAGGCAGAAAGCGGAGATCAGCGTGCATATGAGCGGCAAAGACATACACGTCGAGAGCGACGATGAGGACCTGTACGCGGCGATCGACCTGATGATGGACAAGCTGGACCGCCAGATCATCAAACACAAGGGAAAGGCGTTCGCGCACCCCCACGACGCCATTAAACGCCAGCCGGCGGAGGAATGACCCGGGCACGCGATTTAAGGTAAAATGTCGCGCTTTCCGGCAGCGTTCGCGCAGTACCGGCGCGCCGGAATTCCTCCGCCCACTTCTCTCGCACCATGAATCTCATTTCAAAACTATTGCCGCCCTCGAACATCATCCTCGACCTCGAGGTCAGCAGCAAGAAGCGCATGTTCGAACAAGCCGGCCTGATTTTCGAGAATAACCAGGGGGTTGCGCGCAGTCTGGTGTTCGACAGTCTGTTTGCGCGCGAGCGCCTGGGCTCGACCGGCCTTGGCCAGGGCGTGGCGATTCCGCACGGCCGCATCAAGGGCTTGCGCGAAGCGGTGGCGGCTTTCGTGCGCCTCGGCACAGCGGTGCCCTTTGATGCTCCCGACGGCAAGCCGGTCAACCTGCTGTTCATCCTGCTGGTACCGGAGCAAGCTACCGAACAGCACCTGCAAATCCTGTCGGAGTTGGCGCAGATGTTCTCCGACCAGGCGCTGCGCGAGCAGCTGACCCAGACGCGGGACGCGGGCGGCCTGCACCAGCTCATCAGTTCCTGGGAACCCGATGTTACAAACCAGCATAGCGCGGCTGTATGAAGACAATGCCGCAAAACTCGGCCTAGACTGGGTCGGCGGCCGCGGCGACGACGCGCTGCCCGTGCACCGCGACAGCGCCGATTCCGCAGCGCTGGTAGGCCACCTCAACCTGATTCATCCCAACCGCATCCAGGTGCTTGGCCGGCGCGAGCTCGCCTACATTGACGGCTATAGCGGCGATGGCGCGGAGCAGGTAATCGCCAATCTGTTTGCGGCCAAGCCGGCCGCAATCATCCTTACCGATGGCGTGGTCGGGCCGGCAGCGCTGCTGCGAGCCGCGGGGTCGCGGGGCGTGCCGGTGCTCGCGACCGACTTCGCGGCCGACGCCGTGATCGACACCCTGCGCCGCTATCTGGCCAAGATTCTGGCCGATTCGACCTCCAGGCATGGCGTGTTCATGGATGTGCTCGGCCTGGGCGTCTTGATCACCGGCGAGTCGGGGGTAGGCAAAAGCGAACTGGCGCTGGAGCTGATCAGCCGCGGCCATGGCCTAGTCGCCGACGACGTAGTCGAGATCGCGCGCATCGCCACGAAGACCCTCGAAGGACGCTGTCCGCCCCTGCTCAGGGATTTCCTCGAGGTGCGCGGCCTCGGCGTTCTCAATATCCGCACCATTTTCGGTCAGACCGCAGTACGTCCGAAAATGAACCTCAAGCTGATCGTTCACCTGGAAAAACCGGGCCGGGCCGGCGCGGCGCCGACGGAGCGGCTGCCGCTGCACGAATTGACCGAAGACATCCTCGGCATGTCGATCAGAAAGATCTTCATCCCGGTGGCCGCCGGGCGCAATCTCGCGGTGCTGCTCGAAGCCGCTGTGCGCAATTACATCCTGCAGCTGCGCGGCATCGACAGCACCCAGGAATTCATCGCGCGGCAGCAGGGAGCGATGAAAGGCGACGTCAACTGAGGCGCGATTTCGGCGTTATGCGATTGGCAGGACCTTTTCAACAACCGACACCGAGGAGCAAGACATGAACAAGTTGATGGCAGCATTGGTAGCGGGCCTGTTCTGCGTATCCGTCGCCCAAGCCCAGGACAAGAAGCCGGCCGACAAACCCGCGGCGCCGGCCGCGCAGAAGAAGGCGACTGCGCAGCAGAGCAAGATGGCCCATTGCAACAAGGAAGCCGGCGCGAAACAGCTGAAGGGCGATGAGCGCAAGAAGTTCATGAGCGGGTGCCTCAAGGGCTAGCCCGCGTTTTTTCGGACGGACCGGCAACGGGGCGCAAGCGTCGCTTGCGCCCTTTTTGTTTTCCGCGTCCGGATGATATCCTGCCGCCATGCAACTGGTGCTGATAAGCGGTCTTTCGGGCTCCGGCAAAAGCGTCGCGCTCAATGTCCTGGAAGACAGCGGCTATTACTGCGTCGACAATCTCCCGGTTACCCTGGTGATGCCGCTGCTGGAGTCGCTCACCGGGTCCGGCCACGAGCGCGTCGCCCTGAGCATGGACGCGCGCAGCGGCGCTTCGGTGCGCGAGTTGCCGCAGACCGTGGCGGCGCTCAAGCAAAAAGGCGCGGACGTGAGGCTGCTGTTCCTGGAAGCCAAGGACGAAACCCTGATCAAGCGTTTCTCCGAAACGCGGCGGCGCCATCCCTTGAGCAAGGGCACGCTCACCGTGGCCGAGAGTATCGCGCGCGAGCGCGAACTGCTCGGCGACATCGGCGAGCACGCTCACCACATCGACACCAGCGAGATCTCGCCCAACACCCTGCGCAGCTGGATCAAGAATCTGGTCGCAGCCGACCGCTCGCGCCTGACGCTGCTGTTCGAGTCATTCGGCTTCAAACAGGGAATACCGCTGGACGCCGATTTCGTGTTCGACGTGCGCTGTCTGCCCAACCCCTACTATGAGCCCCGGCTGCGCGAGCTTACCGGCCTCGATGCCGAAGTCGCCGCCTATCTGGAGGCGGACGAAGCGACACGGAAGATGTACCGCGACATCCACGCCTTCCTCGCCGCCTGGCTGCCTGCTTTCGTGCGCGAAAACCGCAGCTACCTTACCATCGCCATCGGCTGTACCGGCGGCCAGCACCGATCGGTGTATTTCGCCGAACGCCTGGGCGCCGCCTTCGATGGCGGCAACCAGGTCATGATCCGGCACCGGCAAATCCGGTGAGCGCGCGTGCGGCAGGCGACCTAGCCCGCCTGCCGCAGCTTGAATCGCTGCAGCTTGCCGGTTTCGGTCCGCGGCAGCGAGGCCACGAACTGGACCGAGCGCGGATACTTGTAGAGCGCGATGGTCTTCTTCACGAATTCCTGTAACTCCTTCACCATCGGTGCATTACCGGTATAGCCGGACTTCAGCACCACCCATGCCTTGACGATCTGGCCGCGTTCCGCGTCGGGCACGCCGGCCACGCCGCACTCGGCCACGGCAGGATGCTGCAGCAGCGCGGACTCCACTTCCGGCCCGGCGATGTTGTAGCCGGCGGAGATGATCATGTCGTCGGTCCGCGCCTGATAGTAGAAATAGCCCTCGGCATCCATCTTGTAGGCATCGCCGGTCAGATTCCAGCCCTCACTCACATAGTCCTTCTGCCGTTCGTCGGCGAGGTAACGGCAGCCAGTCGGCCCCTTGACCGCCAGGCGCCCGACCACGCCGGGCGCACAAGGCCTGCCGGCATCGTCGATTACCCGCGCCTGGTAACCGGGGATGGCATAACCGGTGGCGCCGCGGCGCACACGCTCCGGCGTGTGCGAGATGAAAATGTGGATCATCTCGGTCGCGCCGATGCCGTCGATGATCTCGATGCCGCTCGCCTCCTTGAACAGTTGCCGCGTCGCATCGGGCAGGGCTTCGCCCGCGGACACGCATTTTTTCAGGCTTTTCAGCTTGTGCTTCCGCACCAGGCTCGCCATCTGCCGATAGTAGGTCGGGGCAGTGAAGCAGATTGTGGCGTTGAATTTCTCAATAGTCCGGAGAAGCGTGTCGGGGGTGAGCCGTTCCATCAGCACGGTGGATGCGCCGACGCGCATGGGGAAGCACAGCAGGCCGCCCAGGCCGAAAGTGAAGGCGAGCGGCGGCGTGCCGCAGAATATATCGTCTTGAGCGGGCTTCAGGCAAGAGCGCGGGAAGCAGTCGCACATGGCGAGAACATCGCGGTGAAAGTGCACGGTGCCCTTGGGCTGACCGGTGGTGCCCGAGGTGAACGCGATCAGGCAGACGTCGTCGGCCGCGGTGACCACGTTGCGGAACACGGTGGATTTGGCTTCCAGCTTTCGTTCCAGTGAGTTCGCGCCGCCGTCGTTGAAAAAAAGCATCTGTTTCATGCCCGGGCACCCGGCCTGCGCTAGTTCCAATTCTTCCTTCAGCCGCAGGTCGCACAACGCCGCACCGATTCTTGCTTTATCGATGAATTGCTTCAGTTCCGTCGCGCGCAGCAGCGGCATGGTCGGCACGGCGATGAGCCCGGCTTTCATCACCGCGAACCAGCAGGCGGCCATCATCGGATTGTTGGGCGCGCGCAGCAGCACGCGATTTCCGGGCCGCAGCGCCATATCCTCGGTCAGCACACGCGCGATTTGGTTGGCGCGTTGCAGTAGTTGGCGGTAGGTGCAGGAGTAGGGCTTGTCATCGATCAGGGTATGGATAACGCTGCGTTCGCCACGGCCGCCCGCGACCATCTTGTCGAGCAGCTCGGCGCCGCAGTTCAGCCGCTTCGGATAGCGCAACTCCGGCAGTTCGAAGATCAGCTCCGGCCAACGATTCCTGGACGGCAGCTTGTCCCTGGCGAATGTATCGACGTGCGCCGTATGTTCCATTAGATCTCCAGACAAGCGGCCATCGACGGGCGCACCGGTAAGCGCATCAATCCACGCCGGCGCGCGGCTATCCCTTCAATGTTTCGCGCGCGATAATGAGTTTTTGCACCTCGGTCGCGCCTTCGTAGATACGCAGCGCGCGGATCTCGCGGTAAAGCTTTTCCACCGGGTGCCCGCTCACCACCCCAAGTCCGCCGAAAATCTGCACCGCGCGGTCGATGACCTGCTGCGCCGATTCGGTCGCCGCCATCTTGGCCATCGCCGCCTCGCGCGTCGTGCCTACGCCCTTCACGTCGCGCAGCCAGGCTGCGCGATAGGTGAGCAGCGCGGCGCTGTCGATGGCCGTGGCCATGTCGGCTATCGCCGCCTGCGTGAGCTGAAAGTCGGCCAGAGTCTGACCGAACATCTTGCGCCGCTTCACGCGCGCGATTGCCTCATCCAGGGCGCGCCGCGCGAATCCGAGCGCCGCGGCGGCGACCGAAGCACGAAAAATGTCCAGCGTCCGCATCGCCACCTTGAATCCCTGGCCGGGTTCGCCCAGACGCTGCGCGGCGCTCACGCGGCAGCCGCTGAAGCGCAGGCTTGCGAGAGGATGCGGCGCGATCAGTTCGATGCGCGCGGCCACTTCGAGGCCGGGCGCATCGGCGTCGACGACAAAGGCGCTGATGCCACGGGCTCCCGCAGCCTCGCCGGTGCGAGCGAAGACGCAGTAGAAATCGGCGATGCCGCCGTTCGAAATCCAGGTCTTTTCGCCGTCGAGCACATAGTGCTCGCCTTCGCGGCGTGCGCTGGTAGCCATGGCGCCGACGTCCGATCCCGCATCGGGTTCGGACAGCGCAAAAGCGGCGATCGCCTCGCCGCGAGCCACACGAGGCAGATAGCGGCGCTTGATTTCGTCGCTGCCGGCGATCGCGATCGCCCCCGAGCCCAGGCCCTGCATAGCGAACGCGAAATCGGCCAGCCCTTCGTGGCGCGCCAGTGTTTCGCGCGCTATGCACAGCGAGCGCGAATCTATATGCTCGGCGACGCCGCCATGCGCCGCGGGCACGCAATGCCTGAGCCAGCCTCCGCGGCCCAGGCGCGCGACCAGATCGCGGCAAAGCCCATCAACGTCGGTCCCGTGGTCCAGGTGCGCGACGTTCGCCGCCGCCCAGACATCGAGATCGGCCGCAAGCGCACGCTGCGGCGCATCGAAGAAAGGCCAGTCGAGGTAAGTTTTGTCGCTCATGGAGGAGACGAAGAAGAGCCGGATTGATTGATCAAGCGCGCCTGGCGCGATACAGTAATGGTCGGTCAGCTGATGGTGGTTGCGAGGAACGCGAGCGAACGCCCACGCGCGAGCGCGGCGCTCTGCTGGTTGTAGGCCGGTCGATCCCAGCAATTGAAGCCGTGATCGACGCCAGGATAAACGTCGATGCGCACGCCTTCGCGTCCGGCGAAAGTCTGTTTCACCGCCTCGACCGCCGAGGCGGGAATGTAACTGTCATTGCCGGCGAAGTGAAGCAGCGTCGGGCATTTTATCTTTCCGGCCTCCGCAAGCCGGGTGTGTATGCCACCGCCGTAATAGCACACGGCTGCGTCCACGCCGGCGTTGGCTGCGCAAAGAAAGGACAGCATCCCGCCCATGCAGTAGCCGAGCGAGGCCACCTTGCCCGAGCATGCGGGCAGGCCGCGCAGCGCGGCCACCGCCGCGGCCAGGTCCGCCACGCCCGCCGCGAAATCGAATTTCTGCATGTAGCCGATGCCCTTTTGGAAATCGTCCTGACCATATCCCAGGTCGACCATGGGCTGCATGCGCCAGAATATGTCCGGAGCAAGTACGGTGTATCCATCGCTCGCGTATTGGTCGGCCACTCCGCGGATATGCGAGTTGACGCCGAAGATTTCCTGAATCAGGACGATGCCCGGCCCCTTGCCCCCCTTTTCCGCCTGGTGAGGCAAAGACAGATAAGCCTTGAATCGGCCGCCATCCTGCGCCTTTAAGTCAATCCAGCGTGAATTCATTTCCATCTCCCTATTGCCAAATCCCGCATGCGAAATGCGCCCCGCGTCGGCCGGCGCCTCAGGGACTCAATATATTGGGCCCGGCGTATTTGTGCAAGCTGCGTGCAACCGGGCCCGCCATCAGGCTGCAAATCGGACTTGCGATCTGGCACAGGACGCCGGCGCATGGCGCAGCACTTCCTCGTCCCGCGTCGGGCAATGGTTTACGCCAGCCGGTTCAGGCTCTTTTCCGCGATAATCGCGGTTCTCATGACCAACCGGGCGGTATTTCTGCTGTCGCTCGCCGCGTTCGCGAGCGCGGCAAGTCTGCGCGCGACCGACACGCTGCTGCCCCAGCTCGCCGCGGAATTCTCAGTAAGCGCCGGCAGTGCGGCCTCGGTGGTGACCGCATTCGCCATATCCTACGGGCTGCTACAGGCAGTCTATGGCCCGCTGGGCGATCGTTACGGCAGGTATGTGATGGTGTGCGCGACCACCCTCGCTTCGGCGCTGGGCACGTTCGCCTGCGCCTGGGCGCCTACCTTGGACGCCCTGATCCTTGCGCGCTTCATCGCCGGCGCGACGGTCGGCGCGCTGATCCCGCTGTCGATGGCCTGGATCGGCGACGTTGTCGCTTATGGTGAGCGCCAAGCCCTGATCGCGCGCTTTCTGCTCGGGCAGATACTCGGCACGGCGTTCGGTCAATCGATCGCCGGGGTGCTGGCGGAGCACTTCGGCTGGCGCGCGATATTTGTCGTTCTCGGGGTGGTGTACCTGATCGTCGGCGTGTTGCTGCTGCTCGAATTGCGCCGTAATCCGATCACGCGGCACGCGGCCGGCGACGTCACGGTCACCATCCGCTCGGGTATTGCGCGCATGATCGGCTTGCTCGCACAGCCCTGGATCCGCATCGTCGTGGGCACCGTGTTTCTCGAGGGCATGATCATGTTCGGTTCCATCGCCTTCATACCGATGCACTTGCAACAACGCTTTTCCCTCGGTCCGGCGGCGGCCGGCGCGATGGTCACGGTCTACGCGGCGGGCGGAGTCCTGTATGCGCTTGGCGCAAAGCGCTTCGTCGCGGGACTGGGTGAAGGCGGCCTTGCCATGGGCGGCGGACTGATCCTCGCCGCCGGCTATTTTTCGCTCGCGTTCGCACCGGTGCCCTGGGCGAGTCTACCCGGGATTCTGCTCGTCGGCGTTGGTTTCTACATGCTGCACAACACGCTGCAGGTCAACGCCACCCAGATGGCCCCGGCCGCGCGCGGTTCGGCGATGTCACTGTTCGCCATGTGTCTGTTCACCGGCCAGTCGACCGGGGTCTGGTTGGCCGGAAAAGTGGTCGATGCTTACGGCGCCGAGCCGGTGTTTGTGGCCGCGTCGCTGGGCCTGGCCCTGCTCGGCCGGGATTTTCGCCGGCGGCTGAAAATTCAGGCGCGGGCAAGCCGCGCGTGAATTCAGATGAGTCGCACCTTTGCGCGCTACACGCGCCAGGGTCAACGCCAAATACAGCGCGGGGGTTTTATACAAGATCGCCGCTTGCGTGCGGATGCGCTTTTCATCCGCGCGCAAGCGGCGATCCGCGCAGACGGCTTTTCATCCGCGCAACATCGCAATGCTGCAGCAACGAGCGCGCGATTTAGGTCGCCCCGTACAGGACTACTGCTCGGCCTTCACCCCGGCAGTGGTGATCACCTTCGCCCATTTGGCGATCTCGTCGGCGAGGAACTTTTCCGCCTGCTGGGGCGTGTTCCCGACCGGGTCGATGCCGATCGCCGCGAATCGTCCCTTGATGTCGCCCGCGGCAACGGCCTTCGCCACTTCCGCCGACATGCGATTGACGATCTCCTGCGGCGTGCCCGCGGGGGCGAGGAACAGCACCCAGGTCGAGGCTTCCAGCGCCGGGCCGCCGGCTTCGGCCATGGTCGGCACCTCTGATGCGCCCGCGATGCGCTTGTTCGAGAACATCGCCAGCGCTTTGATCTTGCCGCCGCGCACCTGCGGCATCAGCGTGCTCGGCACGTCGACCAGGATCTGAATGTTGCCGCCCATCAAGTCCTGCAACGCCGGCGCCGTGCCCTTGTACGGAATGTGCACCATATCGACGCCGGCTGTCTGCTTGAACAGTTCCGTCGTCAGGTGCGCCGCGGCGCCGATGCCGGAGGAGCCAAAGGACATCTTACCCGGATTGGCCTTGGCGTAGGCGATCAGCTCCTTTACGTCCTTGGCCGGGAAGTTGTTGTTCGCGGTCAGGATCAGCGGCGCGATGGCGGCGAGCGATACCGGAGCGAAGCTCTTCACCGGATCGTAGGGAAGCTTGCCCGCGTACAGCGTGGCGTTGGCGGCGTGCGCGGCGATCACGGTGAGGAAAGTATAGCCGTCCGGCGCCGATTTCGCCGCCAGATCGGCGCCGAGAATGGAGTTGGCACCGGGCTTGTTTTCGACCACGATGTTCCAGCCGGTCTGCTCCTGCACCCTTTGCGTTACGATGCGCGTCACATTGTCGGTAATCCCCGCAGGCGTGTAGGGAACGATCCATTTGATCGGCTTCAACGGGTAAGTCTGGGCCGCGGCGCCCGCCGCCCACATGAGTGCGGCGACAACGGCTGCAAGCCTGAACGTATTCAACATAGCAATTCCTCCAGTCATCGGTTAAGCATTCAATGCGGAAATTCCGGCGCGATCACAGCGGCGGCCGGCGCAGATGAAAATCGGTCCCTTGCTGATAGGCATGCGCCACGCGCAGCACCAGGTCCTCGCGATGCATCGGACCCACCAGCTGCAGGCCGATGGGCAAGCCGTCCCCGGAAAAGCCACAGGGCACGGACATCGCCGGCTGCTGCGTCAGATTAAAGGGAAAGGAAAAAGGCGTCCACCAGGTCCAGTCCTCTTCACCTGCAGGGCGCGGCGGTGCGAGCACGCCGGCGGCGAAAGCCGGAATCGGTATCGCGGGCGTGAGCAGCAGGTCGTATTTCTGGTGGAAGCGCTTCATGTGCTCGCCCAGGGCGCCGCGCGCGTTCAGCGCATCCAGGTATTGCGCCAGCGTGTGCTGCCCGCCGCTGGCGCAGGCCTGCTGCAACCCCGGATCGATGAGTGCGAATTTGTCCTGCGGCATCCGTCGCAGAAGGTTGTGGGCGCCCGAAGTCCAGTGGACGCGGAAGATCTCTCGGCAGTCGGCAAAGCCCGGATCGACCTCGTCCACCTCCGCACCCATGCCTGCCAGCACTTTGGCCGCGTCCGCGACCCGCGCTTCGACCTCCGGGTGCAGGTGTTTCACGTACCCCAGGCGCGGGCTGTAGGCGATGCGCAGTCCCTTTATCCCCGCATCCAGCCCCTGGGTCCAATCGATGCCGGCGTAGGGCAGCGCGGTCCAGTCGCGCGAATCGGGCTGCGCCAGGACGTTCAACATCAGCGCGCAGTCGGCGGCCGTGCGCGCCATCGGACCCACGTGCGCCACGGTGCCGAAAGGCGAAAGCGGCCAGGCCGGCACGCGGCCAAAACCGGCCTTGATGCCGGAGATACCGGCAAAGGCGCAGGGAATGCGGATTGAGCCGCCGCCGTCGGTGCCGACCGCAAGCTGGCCCATGCCGGCGGCGACCTGCGCCGAGGCGCCGCCGCTGGAGCCGCCGGGGGTACAGTCGGTATTCCAGGGATTGCGCGTGATGCCGGTAAGCGCGTTGTCGGTGACGCCTTTCCAGCCGAATTCGGGCGTGCAGGTTTTCCCCAGCAGCACCGCGCCGTTCTCGCGCAGCCGCGCGGTCGCCGGGCCGTCTTCGAGCCACGGCCCCGCCGGATCGACCGTCCTGGAACCGCGCAGCGTGGGCCAGCCGCGGGTGAGGATCAGGTCCTTGATCGATGCCGGCACGCCGTCGACCCAGCCGAGCGGTTCGCCTTTCATCCAGCGTGCTTCCGAGGCGCGCGCCGCGGCGAGTGCGCCCTCTTCGTCGATGTAACAGTAGGCATTCAGCCTCGGATTGAACTCGCGGATGCGCGCGAGCGCCGCCTGCGCCACCTCCACAGGCGACAGCTGTTTCGCGCGATAACTGCGCACCAAGTCGGCGGCGGAAGTGTAGGCGAGTTCTGCGTTCATCCTATATTCCTCATTTCAGCGCGTCGGCGTGGTCGACGAAATCGCCGAGCGCGCGGTTGAACGCATCCGGTTGCTCCAGGTTAGAAAGATGCGCGGCGGAGGGAATGATCACCAGCTTCGAGCCCGGCAGGGCCTGCTGGATCTCCTCGGCCATCGCCACCGGCGTACCCGGGTCGTCCTTGCCGACGATGACGACGCTCGGACAGCGGATTTCCTTCAACCGCACGGTCAGGTTGATTTTCGGGATGGCGTGGCAGCAGCCGACGTAGCCCGGTACGGGCGTGGTGCGGATCATGACCGCCACTTTCTCCACCACTTCCGCGCGCGTCTTCCTGAACGGCTCGGTGAACCAGCGCTCGAGCGTGGGCGCCACCAGCGGTTCCATGCCCTGGGTCTCGACGGTCTTGATGCGATCGACCCATACGCCGGCGGCCTCGGCGGGGTAGCGGCTGGTGGTGTCGCACAAAGCGAGGCTGTTGAATATTCCCGGGTATTTGAGCGCAAAGGTCTGGCCTATCATCCCACCCATGGACAAGCCGACGAAATGCGTCGACTGCACGCCCAGCGCCTGGAGCAGGCCGAGCAGGTCGTCAGCCAGCAAGTCCAGCGTATAGGCGCCGGCGGGCGCGCTGCTTGCGCCATGGCCGCGGGTGTCGTAACGCAGCACCTTGTAGCGCTTCGACAGGCGCTTCGCCTCCTCGTCCCACATGTGCAGATTGCAGGCGAGCGAATGGCTCATCGTGAGCCAGGGACCTTCACCTTCGATGCTGCAGTTGATGTCGATGCCGTTGGCGCTTATTTTCATGTCGGTCCCCTGTTGGGTGATGCAGTGTCGTTGCGGGATGAGACGCGGCGCCGAAGCAGTCTCGAAACCTGCGCCTTCATTTTGACAGACGCCGGCGTTTTGCGCCGCCGGCCGCCTGCGCCGGGCGCGGCGCGAATATCGCGAATGTTCCAAGCGCCTGGGCAACCTGCAGCCGGCCGACCGTGATATGCGATTCGAGCACGGCGATACGGCGCCCGTGCTGCACTACCCGGGTGCTGCAGCGGATTCTTCCTTTGGTAACGGGCCGCAGGAAGTGGATCTTGATTTCGATGGTGGCGCAGTTCTCCCCCGGTTCGAGCGTGGTATGCAACGCCGCCCCCATGGCGGTATCGACCATGGAGAACAACGCGCCGCCATGAACGACGCCATTGGGGTTCAGCAGCTCGGGGCGCACTTCGAGCGCGGCGGTGCAGGTACCGCTGCCGCGCCGGCCGAGGCGCAAGGCAAAGCCGACCAGTTGCGCAAACGGATTTTTCACCGAGGTTTCCGTGGCGTCCCTGACGGCTGAAGTGCTTTTCAACCCCTCATCCGCGCGATGCGGATGACCTCGGGTATGTGGCGCAGGCCGCGCATGATGCGCGCCAGATGCAGGCGGTCGCTGACCTGCAGCGTGAACTGCATGCCGGTGTCGGTGCTGCGGTCCTCGTCCATGCTGACATTGTCGATGTTGGAGCCGTGTTCCGCAATCACCGCCGCCACTTTCGCCAGCACGCCCCGCTGGTTTACCACCGTCACGCGGATGCTGGTGTCGAACATGCGGCTGACCTCGGTTGCCCACTCCACGTCGAGCCACTTTTCCGGCTCGGCGCGCGACCTGGCCACGATCGGGCAATCGTGCGTATGCACCACCATGCCCTGGCCCTTCTTGATCGAACCGATGATGGCGTCGCCGGGAATGGGTCGGCAGCACTTGGCGAACTGCACCGCCATGCCTTCGCTGCCGCGGATGACAATCGGTCCGCTCTTGCCTTCGGGCTGCGTCTGTTCCGAGGTCACCAGCAGCCTTCTCGCGACCACCGCCGCGAGGCGCTTGCCGAGTCCGATGTCGGCGAACACCTCCTGGCGCGATTTGGCGCCCCCGTCGCGCAGCAGTTTTTCCCACTGTTCCGAACCGATCTCGGTGAGATCCGTGTTGAGCGTGCCCAGCGCTTGATCCAGTAGCTTCTCGCCCAGTTGCGTCGATTCCTCGTAGTGCACGGTCTTGAGGAAATGGCGGATGTGCGAACGCGCCTTGCCGGTCTTGACGAAGTTGAGCCACGCCGGATTCGGGTTGGCATGCGGCGCGGTGACGATTTCGACCCGGTCCCCGTTCTTGAGCTCGGTTCGCAGCGGCACCAGCTCGTAATTGATTCTGGTGGCGACGCAGCGGTTGCCGACCTGGGTGTGCACGGCGTAGGCGAAGTCCACTGCGGTGGCGCCGCGCGGCAGCGCCATGATTTTTCCCTTGGGCGTGAACACATAGACTTCGTCCGGGAACAGATCCACTTTGATGTGTTCGAGGAACTCGGCGGCATCGCCGCTCTCGCTCTGGATATCGAGCAGGGACTGCAGCCAGCTGTGCGTCTTGTGCTGCAACTCGTTAAGGTTGGCGTCGGAGGTCTTGTACAGCCAGTGCGACGCGACGCCGGCTTCGGCCACGCGATGCATGTCGCGCGTGCGGATCTGGATTTCAACCGGCGTGCCAAAGGGGCCGAACAGCGTTGTATGCAGGGCCTGGTAGCCGTTCGTCTTCGGAATGGCGATATAGTCCTTGAATTTGCCCGGCACCGGCTTGTACAGCCCGTGCAGTGCGCCCAGCGCGAGATAGCACGAAGCCCGGTCCTTCACCACCACGCGAAAGCCGTAGATGTCGAGCACCTGCGAGAACGACAGGTTCTTCTCGCGCATCTTCTTGTAGATGCTGTAGATGTGTTTCTCGCGCCCGCTGACCTGCGCGTCGATACCGGCCTCGGGCAGGCGCTTCTTGATCTCCTCCAGGATCTTGCCTACGACCTGGCGCCGGTTTCCCCGCGCCGCTTTGGTCGCCTTGGCCAGCACCCGGTAGCGCAGCGGGTACAGGTGCGCGAAGGCGAGCTCCTGCAGCTCCTGGTACAGGTCGTTCAAGCCCAGCCGATTGGCGATGGGCGCGTAGATCTCCAGCGTCTCGCGCGCGACGCGGCGGCGCTTGGGTGGCGGCACCGCGCTCAGCGTGCGCATGTTGTGCAGGCGGTCGGCGAGCTTGATCAGGATGACGCGCACGTCGCGCGCCATCGCCAGCAACATCTTGCGGAAGTTCTCGGCCTGGGCGACCTCCTGCGACTGGAACTCGATCTTGTCCAGCTTGGACACGCCATCGACGAGCTCGGCCACCGGCTTGCCGAAAAGCCGGCTGATCTCGTCCTTGGAGACCTCGGTGTCCTCCATCACATCGTGCAGCAGCGCCGCCATCAGCGCCTGTGGGTCGAGGTGCCAGGCGGCGAGGATCCCTGCCACCGCGAGCGGGTGCGAGATATAGGGATCGCCGGAATCGCGGTACTGCCCCTTGTGCGCATTGCCGCTGAAATGATACGCCTCCTCTATGCGCCCGATGTCGAGCGGTTTGAGGTAGGTGGCAAGGCTGCCGGTGAATTCAGCGAGAGCGGTCATATTTGCGCGAGCCCCCGCCGAGGGAAGAAGGCGGGGAGACCCGCCCATTGTCTAGGTGGCGTTGCCCCGGTTGAGCATTTCCTTGCCCACTTTGCCTGCCGCGATTTCGCGCAGCGCAATCACGGTGGACTTGTCCTTGTCCGGGTCGACCAGAGGCGCGGCCCCGTTGGTAAGCTGGCGCGCGCGGTAAGTTGCGGCGAGCGTCAGTTCGAAACGGTTGGGTATCAGCTTCATGCAGTCGTCAACGGTGATGCGGGCCATGTCGTTCCTTGGTTAAGGGGTGTCGCAAAAGTCTTGCGGCGGCCCCTGGTTTCGGGGAGCACCGGAGAAACATTTCCCCGAATCGCTCCCAACTCAAAATTTGAATACGCCGGGATTGCATTCGAGCTGGCGCGAATATACCAGCCTGGACGCACGCACGACCGCGATCAGGTCGCGACGCGCCTCCTCGAAGTCATTGTTAATAATAACATATTCAAACTCCGCTGCGTGGCTCATTTCATCGGCTGCCGCCGCGAGCCGCCGCTGTATCACTTCGTCGCTGTCGTGACC
>Ga0315281_10005142_pt1 | contig 18773 bp, 17 predicted proteins | sample YL17G07_0_MG_FD_204540 | JGI IMG/M metagenome (GOLD analysis project Ga0315281, IMG submission 204540) | Sediment microbial communities from Yellowstone Lake, YNP, Wyoming, USA - YL17G07_0 | ecosystem: Environmental > Aquatic > Freshwater > Lake > Sediment | place: USA: Wyoming | collected...
TCACAGAGGCTTATTCACAAGAGGCTCATCCCTTTGAGTGGACCAAGCACATCATTCGTCCGGGACAACTCAAACATTATTACGCTGATTTATGCAACTAGGTACTAGTGTTAATTCAATAGGTTGCTCAACCGCTCTCATAGTGTACGTGTGGACAGTGCACTGCTTTTGTGATATTATTGAGTTAGAGATGGCAGTGAATACTGTGCTGCGGAGAGAGTTAAGGCATAAGTATAGTAAAAATCCCTATTTGAATTATTCTTCAGTTTTCAGTGACCATTCCCCTCACCAACGGCTAAGGAAGAACCAAACCTAATTGAAAGGAAATTCAGCTTTTACACGCCTAAAACAAGCTGTGTCATAATTGAGAGAGGTTTGAGAATGACAGTCACAGAATTGCCTCAGGTTATAGTTCCTAACCCTTCGTTCCGTAAAAAGGTGGAGGAAATGAGCGGGGAGAAAGTGTCAGCTTGTTTCCAATGTGAAAAGTGCACCAACGGATGCCCGCTAGCCTTTGCTATGGATATCGCCCCGCACAAAATCATTCGCTCTGTTCATCTGGGTTTAAAGGACAACGTTTTGAATAGCGATACTATATGGGTTTGTGCTTCGTGCGAAACCTGCACCACAAGATGCCCGAATGGCATCGACATCGCTCATATCATGGATACACTCAGGCAGATTGCACAGCGCGAAGGCGTCAAAGCTTCGCAGAGGAACGTCCCCATCTTTCACGACGTGTTTCTCTCCTCTATGAGGCGATTCGGGAGAGTACATGAGGCATCGATGGCTGTTACTTACTCTCTTAAAAGTGGCGGGGTGAAAGGGCTTCTCAGTCAAGCTGGTATGGGTTTAGGGATGTTCAAAAAAGGTAAAATTAAGGTTCTTCCCAGCCGATTTCGTGCCAACAAGAAGGTCAGAGACATATTCAAGGCAACGGAGCGGAAAGGATAGCAATGGAAGTCTCGTTGTATCCCGGGTGTTCTTTTGATGGGGTAGCCAGAGAATACCGCGAGTCAGTCGAGGCAGTATCAAAGATTTTAGGTGTCGAATTCAAGGAACTGCACGACTGGACATGCTGCGGGGCATCGTCCGCCCATGTAACTAATGACAAGCTGGCTGTGGCTTTGGCTGCCACAAATCTGGAGATCGCCGATAGAGCAGGCATGGACCTGGTGGTCCCTTGCGCCGCATGTTTCCAGAGATTGAAAGTTGCCGAGAAGCACTTGAAGCAGGGAAAACCCGTGGAAGGATTCTCAGGCAAATATGAGGGCAAGTTCCATATAAAGCCTATTGTCGATTTCTTCTGGGAAAATGTAGGCGAGAAGGCGTTGAAAGAGAAGCTGAAAAGGCCCCTGAAGGGGCTGAATCCCGTTTGTTATTATGGCTGTCTGACAGCCCGACCCCCAAAAGTCACCGATGCCAAGAACGCCGAAAACCCTCAAGAAATGGACCGTTTGCTCAAGACCCTGGGGGCTAATGTCAAGGATTGGTCGTTCAAAACTGACTGCTGTGGTGGGAACCTGACACTCTCTCGCCCCGACCTCCAGTTGAAGCTCACCAGGAAGCTTCTGGATATGGCCGAGGAGGCAGGCGCGGACTGCATAGTGACCGAATGTCCTATGTGTCATATGAATCTGGATAGCAAACAAAAAGAGATATCGCAGGAAGCTGGCAAGCCGTATAACACCCCGGTCTTCTATTTCAGCGAGTTGATGGGGCTTGCTTTCGGTGACCATTCTGTAGAGAAATGGCTGGGCAGACACACAGTAGACCCGAGACCGTTACTGAGGCAGAGAGGGCTAATCTAAGAGCAGGACAACGATTATGAGCAATACAGTAAAACAGCAAGATATAAAAAAAGTAGGGGCTGTGATGGTAGTGGGCGGCGGAATCTGCGGTATGCAATCGGCTTTGGACCTTGCTAACTCCGGTTTCAAGGTCTATCTGGTAGAGGAGACCTCCTCCATCGGTGGCCGTATGGCTCAGCTCGACAAGACTTTCCCTACCAATGACTGCTCGATGTGCATGATTTCACCGAAGCTAATAGAGGTCAGCAAACATCTGAATATTGAACTCATCACCAATGCCCAGGTACAGTCACTGGCAGGTGAAGCAGGCAACTTTAAGGTCAAGGTTCTGAAAAAACCCCGATTCATCGATGTGACCAAATGCAGCTCGTGCGGGGATTGTGTTCAGGTCTGCCCGGTAGCTCAATCGAGCGAATTCGAGGGGGGCTTGACGACACGCAAGGCTATTTACAAACGCTACCCCCAGGCTATACCAGGTGCCCTGGCGATAAGCAAGAGGGGCACCTCACCCTGCAAAATTACATGTCCGGCTCATATCAGCGTTCAAGGATATGTAGCGCTCATAGCTCAGGGTAAATACAAAGAGGCGCTGAATCTTATCAGGGAAGAGAATCCATTCCCGGCAGTCTGCGGTCGAGTATGTACTCATCCCTGCGAGACAAAATGCAAACGCGGTCAGGTGGATGAACCGATTTCCATATGTCATCTTAAAAGGTTTGTTGCTGATGAGGTCAGAGCAGGCGGAGAGGATAAACCGCCGTCAGCTATGCCGAGTAAGAACAAGAAGGTGGCTATTGTAGGGTCAGGGCCCGCCGGACTGAGCGCTGCTTATTATCTTGCACTCTGGGGATATAAACCAACGGTATTTGAAGCTTTGCCAGTCGCTGGCGGCATGATGGCTGTAGGCATCCCATCGTATCGCTTGCCCAAAGATGTTTTAAATGCCGAAATAGACTTCATCAAGTCTGTCGGAGTAGAGATTAAGACCAATACCCCCATTGGGAAATCGCTTTCATTAAATGACCTTAAAGCACAGGGTTACGAAGCCACCTTTGTGGCAGTAGGCGCTCATAAGAATAATAAACTGGGCGTCGATGGTGAAGACCTCAAGGGTGTTATACCCGGCGTCGAGTTTCTCAGGGATGCGGCTCTGGGCAAATCCTTGAATGTAGGGCAGCGGGTAGCTGTAGTTGGAGGCGGAAACGTCGCTATCGATGCCGCCAGGACCACGCTGCGTTTAGGCGCTAAGAGCGTTATGATATTGTACCGCCGCTCCCGGCAGGAAATGCCGGCTAATGATGAAGAGATTTTTGATGCCGAAGAGGAAGGCATAGAGATTCGCTATCTGATGGCACCAACCAGAATTATCGGCGCAGATGGTAAAGTCAGTGCTATAGAGTGCGTTAAGATGAAGCTGACCGAACCCGATGAAAGCGGTCGCCGCAAACCAGTTCCTCTTAAAGGCTCTGAGTTTAAGATAGACATTGATGCCGTTATCCCTGCTATCGGCCAATCTACTGACCTCTCTTTCCTCGGTTCGGAGAGCACGATTGAAGTAAACAGAGGGTCTACGATAAAGGCTGATAAACTCACTCTGCAAACAAACGTTCCCGGTGTGTTTGCCGGCGGCGATGCTGTGCTCGGTCCGGCTACGGTGATTGAAGCCATCGCAGGCGGTAAGGAAGCGGCTATATCTATTGATAGGTATCTCAGTGGCAAGAACCTGCATGATGGACGCGAGCGGACTTTTACTGAGGCCGAAGTGTCTATTGAGGATCTTGAGAAACTGCCACGTAAGCAGACGCCGAAGCTCTCACCTGAAGAGAGGAAAAAGGATTTCCGCGAGGTGGCTTTGAACTTTAGCGTGGAAGAAGCGAAAGCGGAAGCAGAGAGATGTCTGTCCTGCGGAATTTGCAGCGAGTGTTATCAATGTGTGATAGCCTGCCAGGCGAAGGCAATTAACCATGCTATGAAAGAGGAAGTAGTAGATATAGATGTCGGCGCTATGGTATTAGCCCCGGGATTTGAACCCTTCGACGCTACCATCAAGCCTGAATACGGATACGGTAGAATGCAGAATGTTGTTACCAGCATGCAGTTCGAGCGCATCCTCTCTGCCTCCGGTCCTTATCAGGGTCAGGTGCGGCGGCCTTCGGATGGCAAGCATCCAGTAAAGATAGCCTGGATTCAATGCGTCGGTTCCAGGGATGAAACATGTGGCAGAGACTACTGCTCCTCGGTTTGCTGCATGTACGCTACAAAAGAGGCAATTATAGCTAAAGAGCACGCAAGTGAGATTCAACCCACCATTTTCTACATTGATGTGAGGGCACACGGGAAGGGCTTTGAGCGGTATTATGAATCGGCGAAAAACAGGTTCGGCGTGCGTTATGTAAAGGGTATCATCTCAGGAGTAAAAGAGTTACAGAAGGGCAAGAACCTTCTCCTGGAATATACCGGTGAAGATGACCGGAAGGTCCAGGAGGAATTCGATATGGTGGTGCTGTCGGTGGGCATAGTACCCTCGGCAAGCACCAAAGAGCTGGCGCAGAAGCTGGCCATTGACATCGACCGGTTTGGTTTCTGTAAAACTGAGGAGCTCAGACCGAACATTACCTCTCGCGACGGTATCTATGTAGCGGGCACATTTGATGCACCTATGGATATCCCCGAATCGGTTATGCACGCCAGCAGTGCGGCATGTCTCGCCTCTGAGGCAATCGCTGCTGCCAGGGGGACAATGGTTACCGAGAAAAAATACCCCCCCGAGATCGAACTCAACGGACAAGAACCCAGGGTGGGGGTATTTGTCTGCCGTTGCGGCACAAATATCGCCAGGGTAGTAGATGTGCCCGGTGTGGCTGCGTATGCCGCAACCCTTCCCTATGTTGTACATGCCGAGGAGAATCTCTATACCTGTTCCACTGATACCCAGGCCAAAATCATCCAGGCCATAAAGGAGAAAAATATAAATCGAGTGGTGGTGGCTTCCTGCAGCCCCAGAACTCATGAACCGCTTTTCCAGGACACGATCCGTGAGGCAGGCTTGAACAGGTTCCTGTTTGAAATGGCTAATATCAGGGACCAATGCTCCTGGGTTCATGCAACTCATCCTGTAGAGGCAACCGATAAATCCCGAGACCTGGTTAGAATGGCTGTAGCCCGCGTTATCAATCTGGAACCTCTGCACGAGTCGCCGGCGCCTATAAAGCACAACGCGCTGGTCATCGGCGGCGGGCTGGCGGGAATGACTGCAGCCCTCGGCATTGCTGCGCAGGGATTCGAAGCAGTGTTAGTGGAAAAGGAAAAGGAGCTGGGTGGAAACCTGAGACATATTTATTATACCCTGGACGGCTCTGATCCCCAGGCATTACTTGCTTCGCTCTTGGAGCAAATAAAGAAAGAGCCCAGGATTAAAGTATATACAGGCGCAAAGATAGCAGACTTCTCAGGTTATGTGGGCAATTACAGGACTACTATTTCTACGGCTAACGGCAATACCGAGGACGTTGAACACGGCGTAGTCATTCTGGCTACGGGCGGAGTGGAATACAGACCTACCGAGTATCAAAGCGGCAAATCGGATAAAGTTTTGACTCAGCTTGACCTGGAGAATAAGATTGCTAAGGGCGATACGGCTGTCAAAGGCTTGAAGTCAGTGGTTATGATACAGTGCGTTGGCTCTCGGGAAGAAGCTCACATGTATTGCAGCCGCGTTTGCTGTAACCAGGCGGTCATGAATGCTCTCAAGCTGAAGGAGAAGAACCCCGAAGTCGAGGTCTACGTTCTGTATCGGGATATACGGACTTTCGGGATGAATGAGCTTAAGTATCGTGAAGCCAGGGACAAAGGTATAACCTTTATTCGATTCGATGTAGAGAAAAAGCCTGATGTTAAGGTCCAGGATGGTAAAGTTGAGGTAAAGGTATTCGATTCGGTTTTAGGGACTGATATCCTGCTGGAACCCGATATGCTTGTACTCAGCAGCGCTATCAGGCCCCAACCCGACGCTCAGGAGTTCTCCAGCAAGCTCAAGCTCCCGCTGACACAGGACGGCTTTTATATGGAAGCTCATATGAAGTTACGTCCCCTGGATTTCGTTAACGATGGCATGTACCTCTGCGGCCTGGCTCACGGCCCCAAATCTGTATCTGAGTCGATATCGCAGGCAAGAGGTGCTGTGTCGCGGGCTATGACAATACTCTCCAAGCCATATCTGATGGTGGGAGGCGTGGTCTCTGAAGTTGATAGCACGAGGTGCGTGGCCTGTCTGACATGCGTGCGCTCCTGTCCCTTCGGAGTGCCTGTTATAAATGATGACAAGGTAGCGTACATTGAACCGGCGGCCTGTCAGGGTTGTGGTATATGCGCCAGCGCTTGCCCCCGTAAAGCGATAAAGCTGCGGCACTACTCTGACGCGCAGGTAATGGCCAAGACTTCTGTTTTATGTTCAACTTAACCAGGAAAGGATTGTAGGATTATGGGCGAGGCTTTTGAACCCAAGGTCGTGGCTTTCTGCTGTCACTACTGCGCCTACTCGGCCGCTGACCTGGCTGGCTCTATGCGGATAGAGTATTCGCCTAACGTACGTGTGGTCAAACTGATGTGCACCGGCAAGGTTGATACCATCCACCTGTTGAAAGCAATCGAGGACGGTGCAGACGCTGTGTTCGTTGCGGGGTGAGAGGAAGGCGATTGCCATTTCCTGGAAGGAAATCTGAGAGCGAAAAAACGGGTACAGCAGGCGAAGAAGTTGTTGAAGGAAGTGGGATTGGAGGAGGAACGTGTTGAGATGTTCAACATAGGTGCCTCTGACGCTCCCCTATTTGCCAAAGCGTGTAACGAGATGACCGAAAGAGCCCGGCGCTTAGGCCCTAATCCTCTGAGGAAGGAAAAAGTGACATGATAGTAGGAGAAAGAAAGCCCCTGAATGAAATAAAAGAAAAGGTTAAAGGTTACAAGAAGCTGCTTATTCTGGGCTGTGGCACCTGTGTGGCAGTGTGCATGGCCGGGGGCGAAAAAGAGGTTGAGCTTCTTGCCAGCCAGCTCAGGATGTCGAATGAGCTGGATAAAAAGGAAGTTGAAATCAAGGAAGCCACTATACAGCGTCAGTGCGATAAAGAGTACATCGAGCCCATAGTTGAGATGGCCAAGAAGTACGATGCTGTTCTTTCTCTGGCATGTGGTGCCGGAGTACAGCTAGTGGCTGACATGCTGGAGCCAATGCCTGTGATTCCCGGACTGAATACTCGCTTTATCGGAATAGCCGAAGACGAAGGCAAATGGTCGGAGCGCTGCCGTGCCTGCGGGAACTGCGTCCTCGGTGAGTACGGAGGTATCTGCCCTATTACAAGGTGTCCCAAAAGCATTCTTAACGGGCCCTGCGGTGGGAGCCAGAACGGTAAGTGCGAGACAAGCAAGGAAAGAGATTGCGCCTGGGCATTGATATACAATCGCTTGGCTAAACAGGGCAAACTCGAAAATCTCTATAAAGTAGCGCCTCCTAAGGACTTCAGGACGCAGGACTTCCCGGCACGTCAGGTCAACGAGAATTATGTAAAGGCAACAAAGACTGAGGGAAAAGCAGCTACCGTTAAAAAATAACGTTTTACGTGGCATCTCGTATAGAGATTCGTGAAAATAAAGGCAGGATTTCCCTGCCTTTATTTATTCCATATCAGGGCTTAGAATAACATCGAGGAGAATATGGGCAAAGTCAAAGTAGTCTCGTTCGATGCTGATGGCACGCTGGTGACCCCGGACTTCTCCCAGGCTGTGTGGTACGAGGGAGTCCCGGCTCTTTATGCCCGGAAGCATGGAACCAGCCTTCATAAGGCGAAGGCGTTTATTGAGAAGGAGTATCAGGTAGTAGGCGACCACAGAATAGAGTGGTATGACATTAAATACTGGCTGCAGCGCTTCGGGCTGGGCGACTGCCATAAGCAGTTACTGGAGGAGTGCCGGCATAGGGTATCCTGCTATCCCGAAGTAGCTCAGGCACTCTCCTCCCTCGGTAAGGATTTCACGCTTATCGTTGTCTCCTGCTCCACCAGGGAGTTTCTGCCCTATCTGCTGGACGGGATGGAGAAATACTTTGCCAGGGTATTCTCCACAGTCTCGGACTACGGTCAGATAAAGAGTCCCGGGTTATTCGCCGAGGTATGCCGTGAGATGGGCGTCTCTCCCCGGGAGATGGCCCATGTCGGCGACCTGTGGGAGCAGGACTTCCTTGCTGCTAAGGAAGCGGGGCTCATGGCTTTCCACCTCGATAGAAGGGGCGAGAGAAAAGACGGGAGTTCGTTGAGGAGCCTGAAAGAGTTGGGGAAGAGGTTACTGGAGGAGTAGCTTCATTAATCTCCCATGTAGTAACTATGGAAAGAAAGAGAAGAAGGGTCCCTGTTAGTTGGTTACACAGCCAGGTATATTGCGAATATAGCATATATCTGGAACACGGTTTGAAGGATATGACAAAAAATGAAATCAAAGTTGATCGAGGGAAGGATGAGGTGCTGGATAAGGAGTATACAGAAGTAAAAGAATTAGACATAAGCCCTACTAATGTTCTGGAAAGGGCATTGCGAAAGGGAGTTGAACGCATAGCCAAGGAAGTAGCGGTTGAAGGCGGACCATTGTATGGGATAATTGACGAGATATGGTTCACGCAAGACCAAATTCTGATCATTGATGATAGACGTGGGGACTTCCCATATAATTCCGACTTGATGCAAATCTGGGGTTACTGCTACACATTTGAGAAGCAGCATCAGCCAAATTTGCCTATTATTGCAGTTCTAAGGGATAGGGATACAGGGAAAGAAGTCTGTTCAATGCCTTTTTTAGATTGGCACAGGAACGAGGTTTTGTACGCGGTGAGAAGGATAAAAGGAATAGTAAACGGGCAGATTCAGGCCAAGCCAACTAATAATCCCAATAAGTGCAGAGCGTGTAGGTTGAGAGCGTCTTGTGATGCTAGACAGAGCAGCATCTGGAAGAGAGTGACTGCCTTCATTAATAGCTTAATCCGGAAGCGTTTTGTAGATTCCTAGAAAGTTTTTACTTTTATAGCTTGATTTACGGAGTAAAGCAATGGTCAAAGAGAGCAGAACAGAGAGAAATCCGGTGCAGTGGCTACTGGAACCTGATGACATTGGTGTGAAGTATCTTGCGATGCGCGATTTGGTCAAGAACGATACAAAAGAGCTGATGATGGTAAAGAAGAAGGCACATGCAGAGGGTCCCATTGCTCTAGTGTTGGCGAATATGAAAAGAGAAGGGTACTGGGAGCGACCCGGAGCCGGATATAACCCTAAATACAGAGCAACAGTATGGTCGCTTATCCTGCTATCTCAACTCGGCGCTTCTATTGAAATGGATAAGCGAGTAGCGACAGCCTGCTCGTACTTATTGGAGCATACACTGACAAAAGACGGGCATTTTACGATGAACGGGCTTCCTTCTGGAACTATAGATTGTTTGCAGGGGAACCTCTCTGCTGCCTTATTAGACCTCGGTTGTGAAGATAACCGCATTGATAAGGCATTTGAATGGATGGCACGAAGCGTTACGGGAGAGGGTGTATCTCCGATGCAGGATAAGGCAGCTACCGTTCGTTATTATTCTGGAAAATGTGGGCCTTGCTTTGCTTGTGGAGGTAATAATAAATTGCCCTGTGCCTGGGGAGCGGTAAAAGTGATGCTGGCTTTCAGCAAATTGCCTGGGAGGAAAAGGACAGACCTGATAAATAGCGCAATTAGCGCGGGAGTTGATTTCCTGTTCAGCAAAGACCCAGCCAAGGCAGATTATCCCTGTGGCTTCAGCGCTAAACCGAGTGGCAACTGGTGGAAATTCGGATTTCCAGTCTTTTATGTGACTGATTTGCTGCAGAATGTTGAAGCGCTGGTCGGATTAGGCTATGGCAATGACCCCCGGCTAGCACGTGCTCTCAATATCATCCGTGAGAAGCAGGACAGCCAAGGGCGCTGGCTGTTGGAGTATGACTATGAAGGTAAAACATGGGTGGATTTTGGCGCCAAGAAACAACCCAATAAGTGGGTGACATTGCGCGCACTGCGAGTATTGAAAGCGGTTGCCTAGAGGTTCAAAAGTTCAACGATCGATTATTCCAAATTATCAGAAAGCAATGGCGACTTGAAGTGACTCGAACCCCTGACTTCTTTCCTGCAAAGACTGGGAGTTCGCTGAGGAGCCTGACGGACTTAGAGAAAAGGTTGTTGGGGAAATAGCTGCCTTTTTCGAGGTCTTTCGCACGGATAGGGCTCGAATCTCTATGCTTTTTTGCTCCAGAGGGAAGGGGTTTACATTTCTTTTTTGCTGGTGCGACTATCCTCGTTGACAAGAGTGTTACTATGTATGAAAAGATTGTCAATAGGGGGTGCCGATTCATGACGAAACGTGGTGATATCACACAATGGCATGAACTGGGAGAGTTAACAAAGCAAGTTCTTCAAAAGCTGGTTCAAATTTCTATATTGGCAAGCACGATAATGTCTAAGAAAGACTGTGAAAAGGTACGTGAAGCTGAACGGTGTCTATTGTCTTTTCGGGATCATGCTGAAGAGATAATGTTTAAGCAAATAGGGGAGCATGGCGGAGCCACTTTTGATGTGTTCTTCGGGCAAACAAGATGATCATTGGTTTGTTAGTCTAGGTGAGAGTCTTGGGAAAACCTGCGCCGGAGTGATGAGGGGTCTGTAGATGGCTCATGTGACGGCAATCGTCTTAGCTTTGATTTCTGGCGTTTTAATAAGTTCGGACCTTATCATATCGAAGGATACTGCAATCAGTATAAATAAAACGCTGCATAGGTTGCTAACACTATCCATACCCAATAAGGAGGAGCTGTACTGGGGGCCCTACCTATCCACACCCGGTAAGAAGGATATGAAGAAGACATTCATGGTCTCAGCAATACTCGCGGTCGTGGGGGTGGCGGGATGGGTCACATACGCGGTATTGAAGGATTTACACAGCGGTTCTCCTACCAATATTAGCTGGCTGTGGATATTTGCTGCTGGCTTTGTCGTCGGCTTGGCTATGCAGTGGTTCCTAGTAGATCGTCTCTTGCAGCGGGGAAAAGATGAGTTCTCTGCCATTTCCATGAGTAGTATTTGGTTGATCGTCTTGGCACTCATAATCTTTGTTACAACCCAGCACTACTTAACTGCATTTCTATTTACCATCGGACTATTTTATGGTATCTGCATGATACAATTCTCAATTTTGGTTACCAAATTCTTTACATGGTTTTGGACCACGGACCCTAACCCAGACCCAGGTAGGAACCCTAGGGTGTTAGCTCGTATTGGAATATCTTTCCTTATAATTGCTGGAATTATTGAGTTAGTTATCGCATTGACTTAGGTAGTGCCAAGAATCACGGCTGAAAGAGGGGCTATTTACTACGTAGCTGTTATTGAATTAGACAGTGACTGGGTGGAAAACCAGAAATAGCATGCGTATCTAAAGGCCGTGCTTGATGGAAGACAGGTAGCTCCTGAAGTCGCCCTGCGCTCACTTTGACCAAAGGCTCATTTGTGCCTTACAATTGACTCCTGATGTCAGGAATTCTTTCCCTGGTTTCGATTGTCCTCGGCAGCCTGGCCGCTTTGGGTTGCCTGATCGGGGCATTCTGGGCTCTGCGGCACAAGCGTCTCATCGATGACCTCCCGACATCCAAGACACAGGGTGTATTTATCGGCCTGGCCGAGCTTAAGGGCACAGCCGAAAGCGAAAACCCGCTGACCAGCTTTCTGGCGGGTGCTCCCTGCGTACAATATGCCTGGCAAGTTGATGAACACTGGTCAAGGACGGTAACCGAGACCTATACCGACTCCAGAGGGCACACCCAGACCTGCACGCGCACCGAGAGCGGCTGGACTAAGGTTGCCGGCGGCAGCCAGTCTATTCCTTTCTATCTGAAGGACGATACCGGCGTCATACGCATCGTGCCTGATGATGCCAAAATCCATAACGTCAAAACGTTCGATGAGACGGCTTCGCGGAGCAGCCCTTTATACTTCGGAAAAGGCCCGCAGCATGAGATCGCTAACTCTACTCACAAACGGCGTTTCCACGAGACTGCACTGCCCCTTCATACTATGCTGTATGTGGTGGGGCAGGCCCGCGAGCGGCAAGATGTCGTCGCGGCCGAAATAGCTTACGATAAAAATGCTCCCCTGTTCCTCATTTCTACCCAGACTGAGAAGCAGGTCAGCTCCGGCTATGGCCGCTGGTTCTGGGTGTTGGTCGTAATCGGACTAATTTGCGCTATAGGTGGTGCAGTGGGGCGAGACTTACTTACCGACACTAACAAAGGGTTGAGCTGGCAGCCTTTTGTTGAAGCCTCATTTGGGTTCCTGGCTGTGCTGGCAATGGGCTGGGTGTGGACTGTGTACAACAGCCTCATTAATCTGCGTAACCGCTTGGAGCAAGGCTGGTCGCAGGTGGATGTGCAGCTCAAGAGGCGGCATGACTTGATTCCCAACCTTATAGAGACTGTCAAAGGGTATCGTGACTACGAAAGGGAGACGCAGCAACTTATTACGGAACTGCGAGCACAGGCGGAGGCAACACCGCCGGGCGTGGCTGGCCCCGATTTCAAAGGGATAGCGCCCATGTTACGTGTCATAATCGAGCGTTATCCGGACTTGAAAGCCAGTGAATCTTTCCTGCGACTTCAGCAGGCGCTGGTGGATGCCGAACAGCGCATCGCTCTGGCGCGTGACTATTTTAATGACATTGCCATGTTCTATAACACACGGCTTGAAATCGTTCCTGATAGGTTCGTGGCTGGCCTGGCAAGACTCCGCCCGGCGACCTTAATGAGTGCGGCAGATTTTGAACGGGCCCCTGTTCAGGTCAAATTAGCTTCCTGAATAATGACGGTCTTTTCCAAATTATCCGATACTTCGTAAGATTATTGGTAACAGGTGTTATAGTTTTAGACAGACCCTTTATCAATCAGAGGCTTCTTAGCTTTGTCCACTACACGGCGGACATCCGGGAGACATCACCTTTTATTCGGATTCTTAATGTCACACTGACAGGTCAGGTTCTTCTTGGCTTCGGTTATTCTATCCAAGATAGATGAATGTCCGTGATTCTTTAAGACATCATCAATAATGTCAGCCTCACTATAGCCAAAACAATAACAAATCATCTTCATAATATTCATAGTATAATCAAACCAGGTATTTGAGACAACTGAGAAAAATTTTTCCCAGGGAAGGAGGGTACGTGTAATGAAGTATGACCTTATCGTCGTAGGAGGCGGATCTGCCGCGTTCGCTGCCGCTACAAAAGCAGCAGACCTCAAAAAGACCGTCCTTATGGTTAATAGCGGACTTCCGCTTGGTGGAACGTGCGTCAACGTCGGCTGTATGCCAAGTAAACATTTGCTGACCATCGGTGACGAACTTTTCTATGGCCAGCGCCCAAGATTTAAGGCACTGAGGAATACCACTAAACCTTCGTTCGATTTCCAGACTGCAATAAAGGAAAAGGACTTGATGGTAGCTAAAGCCCGGAAACAGAACTATAGCAAAGTTTTAAAGAGTCTGAAAAGTGTTACTCTGCTCGAAGAAAGGGCCCGATTAGCAGGTTCCAATCAGGTAGAAGTAGTGGGTCAGGTAGAAGTAGTGGGTCAAATTTATGAAGCAGATAAGATTCTCATAGCTGTCGGAGCTTCGACCAAACCATTGCCGATTCCTGGCCTGGATACAGTACAATGGCTGAACAACATCACCGCTATGCAATTGCATAGCTTGCCCTCTTCTATGGTCATCATTGGAGGGGGCCCCCTGGGATTGGAGTTTGCTCAGATGTTCGCGCATTTCGGCAGTAAGGTTACTGTACTGGAAGCAATGGCTCAGATTCTTCCCAGACATGAACCGGAGATAGCTGCAGAGTTACAGAGTTGTCTGGAGGGAGAAGGAATCAGCATCCATACAGCGGTTCGTGTTGAGAAGTTAGCGGAACGAAACAGCAAAAAGGTAATAACCTTCCAGGAAGGCGGCTCCACACAGGAAGTGGAATCCGATGAGATTCTGCTAGCCACCGGCATCAAGCCCAATACGGTTGGTCTCGAACTGGAAAAGGCAGGCGTTAGGGTAGACAAAAACGGCTTCATCCAGGTAAATCAGTTTTACCAGACAGACAACCCAAATATCTTTGCCGCAGGCGATTGTATTGGGAAGATGCCACTGGAAACAGTCGCAGCTAGAGAAGGAGCTCTTGCTGCAGAAAATGCTCTTACTATTCCAGTAAGAACGCTAAACTATGACCATGTGCCAAGTGCTGTATTCACCAATCCGCAGGTAGCTTCGGTAGGTATGACTGAGGCAGAGGAGATGCGCCGCTTTAATGCCTGCTTATGTCGGACTATCTATATGAATGTAGTACCAAGGGCGCTAGCTATCAATGAGACCCGTGGGGCTTTCAAAATGGCTATTCATCCCCATAATTACAAAGTCCTGGGAGTACATATTGTGGCGCCTGACGCCGCCGACCAGATTCACGAGGCGACTTTAGCGGTGAGGTTTGGCCTTACCGTTGACGACATTATTGATACTGTCCATGTATTTCCCACGTTTAGTGAAGGGATTAAGCGTGTTGCCCAGGCCTTTACCCGGGATGTCTCCAAGATGAGCTGCTGCGTGGAATAAGTTATGTAACCAAGCAAACGTTTTGAGGGAAAACTGTAAGTCTGCCAATCGCTGAGGGCTGATGTTAGGCGATGATAGGCAGCTCTACCACGAAGGTTGCGCCTCTCTCAGGTCTATTCGTGGCGTAGATGCAGCCACCGTGGCCTTCAAGTATAGCGCAGCAAATGCTCAGGCCCAGCCCTAACCCTGTCCCCCTGGTGGTAAAGAACGGGTCAAATATGCTCTTGAGGTTATGCCGGGGAATGCCAGGGCCGTCATCGTCAAAGGTTATTCGAATTAGCTCGTCTGCAACCTGAGCTTTGATGTGAAGCCTGCCTTTGCCGTGGGCTTCCGTCATAGCCTGCTCGGCATTGGCGATAATGTTCGCGAAGACCTGCTGCATCTGATAGGGATCGGCCATAGTTTTCGGAATGTCTGGCTGCAGCTTCACGACCACCTCTATATTGTTTGCCTTCAGGTGTGGAATGTGGAGTTCCAGGCTTCTCTGGATAACTTCCTGGATGGAAATGAGCTGTTTCTCAGGCTTGCCTCTGCGGGCAAAGCAAAGCAGGTCAGCGGTGATGGCGCTGGCGCGCTGCGCCTCCCTGTATATTGTTCCCAGACCTTCCTTCGTTATTTCATCTATGTTCCCTCTGGCCAGTAGAAGCTGGACATAAACCAGGACTGTGGCGAGGGGGTTATTTAACTCGTGAGCAACGCGTGACGCAAGCTCTGCAATCCTGTTCTCGAATAGTATCTTCTGGAGGGTGTACTCAGTTTCACGAGGCTGCTCCTTAGCGATGTCAGATAGTGTGTTTAAAGGAGAGGCTGTGTTCGCGTTCTCAATTCTCTCATCATGGACTATAAACAGGTCAACTGAGGGTTCCCTTTCCTCAGGAAGCCTGACATGCGTCTTATTTTGCATCGGTTTGTTTCTTGTCACCATGTTTCGCCTCCTTGGGATTCCAGGTAATATGTATAAACTAGTTGCCGGAAACCCAAGTATCCTATTCAAACATTACAATACCTCCCATGACGTTTACAATAGCTATTCCTGGTCACGACACATAGGAAATTGGTACTGTAACGAGTCAAAACATAAAGATGGGCCCCAGGTTCCCGGCTTATAATTCGACCTATGTTCGATTTACTGCGGTCACAACAGGCTCAGTAAGCAGGGCCTGACAGTTAATTTAGGTGAGGATAATGCCGTTTTAGATGTCGCTGTTAGTACTATATCCAGTGCGGGTACTATTCTGCCGCCATAAAAGTCAAATATGGCTATAGTCTAACTCGTGATATGTATGCTAGCATGGAAACTGGTATTACGGTTACGGATAGCTGGAACATACTAGAGGAGCTAAGGGTTATGAGCTTGCAAGTAGATATTTATATAACCGGCAATAATCAAATCCAGGTGCTTCTACAGGGGCCTGCTCAAGGAGCTGCTACTTTTCGCGATTTTGATACATTCGCCAGATTTATCGAAGGATGCCAGGGTTTTATCAACAAACAAATACAAAGGGATGAGAATTCCACCTCGATACCTCAGGCCTTTTTGGATGCCTTTGACGACAAAGGCAATACCTAAGACACCTCTCTTCACCTTTTACTTCCTCAGTATATCCTACGCTTGCCCCTCGATTGCGCTCTGAAGTCGACATGCTCTTGCTCTCACTAAAAGCTCAAGGATTCGAAGGTATGAGCCTTGACGATCTCCGCATCCGGAGCACTATGGGATATTTCTTTTAAAAATCCGGCCATGTCCTGCAACGGCAGGGTCGGAGCCTGCTTCTTCAGCGAGGTCGGGGAGGAGAAATCGTCATAGTGAAACGGAACAATGATTTTCGGCTTCACTATCTGTAAAAGGCGGGGAACATATCCCTTAGTTTTTTTCCATCCCGGAACGCACATAAACAGAATATCGCAATGGTGCCCCTCCAGTTCCGATTGAATGAAATTGGCGCTTCCTACATGCATGAAAATCTTTCCTCCTATTTCCAGCTTCAGTATAAAAGCTGTGCCGTGCCTGTATTCGCCGGCCTTCAAAGGGAGATGTCCTGAGGAGTTGATTTCTCCCGGATACGGCACTCGACCGAAAGCCACTAAGCCGTGAATAGAAGGAATCATGGTTACCGCAGCGCCGCCGGGCAGTTCAAAGCGCTCATTCCCCTGGCACACAGTAACTCGGCCTGACATATCGTACATGTCCATGAGCGTCTGGAGGCTGCTGCTCCCTATTACAGGGCCGTCGAAACGCTTTGCGAACACCGGTATATCCAGAGCATGATCGAAGTGCGTGTGTCCCACGATAATAGCCGATAACTCGCCGGGAAGCCCTTCAAGATATCTGGATATGGCGTCTGTCCTCGGACGCAGTGGCTTGAAAAAGACATCGAGCTTGCCCAGCCTCGAATGATAGGGGTCTATCAGGATTACTCGGCCCTCGTATGTAAACTCAAGCCCCGCAGTTCCCGTCCAACGAACATTCACCATTTTCTTGTCATCCTTTAAGCTGTGCGGAGATTATATCAACCACAATTGCTCGTGTAAAGAGTACGCTCGGGCAACTGGCATACTACCACAACTTCAGCCAGAGCGATTGAATGACAGAGCAGTTGACAGGTATTGCCCTGAGGAGTAGAATTACGCCACAGCGGAATCTTGACCTATCTCTTTGCCAGATAAGGTCTGTAAGATAGGAGGGGATATGGGCAACTTGTTCGATGGCAAAGTCGCTATAGTTACCGGTGGGGCATCCGGGATTGGGCGTGCCCTATCTGAACAGCTATCCCTCAGGAGAGCGGTAGTCATCGTAGCTGACATCAATATCGAAGGAGCACAACAAGTTGCTTCAGGCATCACCAATGGCGGTGGACGTGCCCGGGCAGTGCATTTGGATGTATCGCGCGCAGATGATGTGAAAAAACTGGTAGATGATACGGCCTCGGAATACGGGCGACTTGACTATATGTTCAACAACGCAGGCATTGCTGTTGGTGGCGATGCATGCGACTTGACACTTGAGCACTGGCTGCGCATTATCAATGTCAACCTCTTAGGCGTCATCTATGGTACGACCGCTGCATATGCCCTGATGGTCAGACAGGGCTTTGGACACATCGTAAACACAGCTTCCCTCGCTGGATTAGTCGGTGAGGTTTGCAATGCTCCCTATGTTACTAGCAAATTCGCGATTGTTGGGCTCTCGCAGACGCTACGGAATGAGGCAGCAGATCTCGGCGTTAAGGTAAGTGTCGTTTGCCCGGGATATGTTCAGACCCCTGTATGGGACAGCCCTATACTGAAGGTTAAGAAAGAGGACCTGCCCAAGCCGCTATTCAAAATGATGGATGCAACGAAGGCTGCCCGATGTATTTTGAAGGGTGTTGAACGCAACCAGGCATTCATTGTATTTCCGCTGCACGCGCGCTTCCTCTGGTGGCTCTATCGGCTCAGCCCGAGCATAATGGAGCCTATGGGGCGCAAGATGGTCAAGGATTTCCGCGCTGTGCGCATCGAATCGTAACCTGAAGAAATCCTCAGTGCCCAATGCAATAGAAGATTATGAATATCAGTTTCTGTCACTCAAGGGCGCCCGCTACGAGCAGGTCTGAGACCTCATCGTCAGACATTCCCAGAATCTCTTTCAGAACGTATTCGTTATGCTGACCGAGACATGGGGCTGGCATGGTAAGCTCGTGAGGCGTCTTCGAGAAGCGATAAGGCGGAGACTGATAGATATGTGGTCCGATCTCGGGATGTTCCAGAATGACATGAGTGCCGCGGTGCTTCAACTGGGGGTCTGCCACCAGGTCTTCGCCGCTCTCTACTAGACCTGCGGGCACTCCTGCTGCCTGCATTCGCCTCATTACATCCTGAGGCGCATAGTTGACCGTCCATTCCTCCACGAATGCATCCAGCTCGTCTTCGTTACCCTTTCGGCCTATGAACGTGGCGAACCTGGCCTCTTTCGTCCACCCTGGATTGCCGATGACATTGCAGAAGTTGAGCCACTCCTCTTCTGTGGATACAACTATGGCGCACCATTTCTCTCCTTCTCCCTTACAGCGGTAGACACCATGTGGCGCGGCGTGTGTGGAGCGGTTACCCATGCGCCCCAGAATTCGCCCATTTAGCATGTAATCCATGATGGGCGGTGCCAGAAATTGAACGCTGCATTCCAGTTGGGAGAGCTCTATGTACTGTCCCTTGCCGGTCTTCCTCCGGTATAAAAGCGCTGCGATGAGCGCGGTCACCATGTGCGGGAAGGTGAGGAAATCGGTCAGGGCTCCGAAGG
>Ga0315281_10005143_pt1 | contig 18770 bp, 9 predicted proteins | sample YL17G07_0_MG_FD_204540 | JGI IMG/M metagenome (GOLD analysis project Ga0315281, IMG submission 204540) | Sediment microbial communities from Yellowstone Lake, YNP, Wyoming, USA - YL17G07_0 | ecosystem: Environmental > Aquatic > Freshwater > Lake > Sediment | place: USA: Wyoming | collected...
TCCTCCTGGTCACGGCCACGGGGCTTATCGGCCTCTATCCGAACCTTATTCTTTCGAGGACCGATCCGGCTTCGAGCCTGACCATTTTCAACAGCTCGTCCAGCCCGATGACGCTGACCATCATGACTGTCGTGGCCGCCATTTTCGTGCCTCTCGTTATCGGCTATCAGACTTGGATTTACCGGGTCTTCCGCAAGAAGCTGAACGACGACACCGGGGGCATTCTTTACTGAACCCGGGCTGCGATTAAACCTTCTTGGGCATCGGGACCGCGTCCGACCGCTTGGGCATGGCCGGATAGTCGGGGTAGCCCAACCCCGGCGCCAGGTCGGCGATCGTCACCGGCTGCCCGTTCTTGAAGCAGATATTGGCGGCGATGCCGATGAGGCAGCCGTAGGCCCCCGAGCGGTGATCGGCCGCGCGCAGGTATTTGTCCGGCTTTTTCTCCGCCCCGAAGATGTCGGCCAGCATGACGTCGTCTCCGCCGCCGTGGCCGCCCTCGCCCGTCCAGACAGCGACGCCGTAGGCCGGCTCGCGCAGGGGATAGATCCTGATTGTGGTGCCGTCGGGCTTGAGAGCGCCGGGCACGCTCCCGTCGCCGGTCAGATAGACCGACTCCTCGGCCTTGTGCTCGAGCCGGCCTTTCGTCCCGTTGAAGCAAATGACGTAGCCTTCCCAGGCGTTGAAGGCGTTGACCGAATAGCACAGCGTCGTCCCGGTGTCATACCGGACCAGGACGTTCATGGTGTCTTCGATGTCGATCTCCGGGCGGAAGACGCAGCGGTCGCGGAAATACCCGTCGTACTGTTCGCAATCGAGGTACATCTCCTTGAGGCCGGCATTGGCGGCCAGGTTGAGCTCGAAGGAGCAGCGGGCTTTCTCCGGGCAGCTGCGGCAGCGTTCGTGGTGGCTCTGCAGGCCGAGCTTTTTGGCCATTTCGGGCGTGTAGAATTCGCGCTTGCCGGTGGCGTACACGGAGACCGGAATTGCCGACAGCCACCAGTTGACCAGGTCGAAATGGTGGGTCGCCTTATGGCACATCAGGCCGTTGCTGAATTTCTTCTGGCTGTGCCAGCGGCGGAAATAATCCGTGCCGTGTTGGGTATTGAGCATCCAGTGGAAGTCCACGGACAGCACGTCGCCGATCGTCCCGGCCATGAGCAGGTCCTTGACCTGGGTGCGCGGGGGGGAATAGCGGTAATTGAACGTAACCCGGCACTTTCGCCCGGTGCGCTTCATCGCCTCCAGGATCATCCTCACTTTTTCATCCCCGTTGGTGAACGGTTTTTCGGTCAGGGCGTCGCAGCCGAGCTCCATGGCCCGGATGATATACTGATGGTGAAAGACGTCCACCGTAGTGACGATGACAACGTCGGGTTTGGTCTCGGCAACCATCCGGTCGAAGTCTTTGGCCAAATAAATCGGGATCGTTTTTCCGGAGCGGGCCTTGGCTTTACCTTGGGTCAGCCTCAAGCGGCCTTCGTTGACGTCGCAGAATCCGACCAGCTCGGACGTGGCGGCGTAGGGGCCGAGAATGGCCTCGCGGTACATTTCGTGCCGCCCGCCGGTGCCGACGATGGCGTAGCGGACGCGGCGGCCGGCCTGAGCGGCGGCCGCCGTCGCCCCGGGGATACACAGGCCGGCGGCGCCCGCGGCCGAAGTCTTGATGAAATCGCGTCTGTTCATGTCTAGGTCTCCTTGCCGGCTCTCACTATAATCAAATCCGCCTCGCCGCGGCAACCCGGCGGCAAAAAATCAAGACGGGTCGTGAAGCGGCCGTCTGAGTTGTGCCATAATAAGAGGATAAAGGAAGAACCCATGAACGCGATTCCTCGGATCCCGGCCGCCGCCGGTTTCGTCTTGACCGTATTGATCTCCGCTTTTAGCGCGGCGCGGCCTCTTTGGGCCGAGGAAAAGCCTATGGATCTCTCCGGGCCCTGGATTTTCCGCGTCGATGCTAAAGACGCCGGCCTGGCCGAACGCTGGTTCAGCCGCCTTCCGCCCGCCGAATTTTCGGCGGTTGTCCGTCTGCCGGGCTCGATGGCGGAAAACGGGCAGGGGGAGGACGTGAGCCTCGAAACCGCCTGGACCGGCGGGATCGTCGACAAGTCCTGGTTCACCGCGCTCGCCTACGCCCCTTATCGCGTCCCCGGCAACGTCAAGGTTCCCTTTTGGCTGAACCCCGTCAAACACTATGTCGGGTCGGCCTGGTACCAGCGCGAGGTGACGATTCCCGCGAACTGGAAAGGGCGTCGCGTCGTCCTGCGCCTCGAACGAGCCCACTGGCGGACGCGCCTGTGGCTGGACGATGCAGAAATCGGCTCGTGCGACAGCTTGAGCGTGCCGCACGTCTACGATCTGACCGGCGCCGTTTCGTCCGGCCGCCACCGCTTGACCATCCGCGTTGACAATCGCCTGCTGGACGTGGACGTCGGCGTCAACGCCCACAGCGTCTCCGACCATACCCAATCGAACTGGAACGGATTGGCCGGCCGGATCGAGCTCGGCGCCGGATCGCCGCTCTTCATCGAGGACGTTCGGATCGATCCCGATATGGCCTCCAAGCGCGTCCGCGCCGTCGTGACGATCGGCAATTCGACCGGCCGTCCCCAGATCGGAAACATCGTCCTCACGGTTCGTCTCCTCCATGCGCCCAATTCCTCGGAGCTCTCTCCGTTCTATTCCCGTTTCACGGCCTCCGAGGGCCGGTCCGAAATCGCCTTGGACTATCCCCTCGGACCGGAACCCTCCCTGTGGGACGAGTTTTCTCCCCATGTCTATGAGCTGACCGCGGGCCTCCACGGCCTCGTCCCCGGTCTCGAAGACGAATGCTCCGTCCGTTTCGGCCTGCGCGAGTTCAAGGCCCAAGGAACCCGGTTCGCCGTGAACGGGCGGCCGGTCTTCCTGCGCGGCACGCTCGAGTGCTGCATCTTTCCCCGCACGGGCTACCCGGCCATGTCGGTGGACGAGTGGAAACGCATCTTCGGCGTGATCAAGGCCCACGGCTTGAACCACATGCGCTTCCATTCCTGGTGTCCCCCCGAAGCCGCCTTCGACGCCGCCGACGAAATGGGGATCTACCTCTATGTTGAATGCGCCGCCTGGACGACCGTCGGCGACGGCCGGCCCATCGACGCCTGGCTGTACAGGGAGAGCGAGCGTATAGTCAAAGCCTACGGCAACCATCCGTCGTTCTGCATGATGTCTTACGGCAACGAACCCGGCGGCAAGGCCTCCAACCGCTACCTCGCCGACTTCGTCAATTATTGGAAGAACAAGGACGGGCGGCGGCTGTATACAAGCGCCGCGGGCTGGCCCCAATTGCCCGAGAACGACTTCCACGTTTCGCCCGAGCCGCGCATCCAGCGCTGGGGCGAAGGACTGAACAGCATCATCAACAAACAACCGCCCCAGACGCTGTTCGATTTCCGCGAAACCATCGGGAAGTCCGACAAGCCCGTGGTTGGGCATGAAATCGGGCAATGGTGCGTCTATCCGAACTTTAAGGAAATCGCCAAATACACCGGCGTCCTGAAGGCCAAGAACTTCGAGATTTTCCGTGATACCCTCGAGGCGGCGGGGATGGGGCCCTTGGCGGCCGATTTCCTGTCGGCCTCGGGCAAGCTCCAGGCGCTCTGTTACAAGGCCGATATCGAGGCCGCCCTGCGCACGCCCGGGTTCGCCGGCTTCGAACTGCTCGATCTGCATGATTTTCCCGGGCAGGGGACGGCCCTGGTCGGCGTCCTTGATCCGTTCTGGGAGGAAAAGGGCTATATCACGCCCGATGAATTCCGGCGCTTCTGCGCGCCGACCGTGCCCCTGGCCCGGCTGGCCAAGATGGTCTTCCTCGATTCCGAGGAGCTGTCCGCGGCGATCGAAGCCGCCCACTTCGGCCCCGCTCCGCTGGCCAAAGCCGTTCCCCGATGGACGATCGTGAACGGCCAGGGGCAGATCGTCGTCCAGGGCCGGCTTCCCGCCCGGGACATCCCCTGGGGCAACGTCATCGATCTGGGCCTCGTGAAAATGCCTCTAACCGGCATTCCGGCGCCGGCCCGCTACCGGCTGAACGTGCGGATCGGGGATTTCGAGAACGGCTGGGATTTCTGGGTCTATCCCTCGGCCACGCCGGCTCCGGCCATCCCTGCTTCGGATGTGTTGGTCTCCCGCCGCTTGGACGACCGGACGGCCGCCCGCCTCGCCGCCGGCGGCAAAGCTCTGCTCGTCCTCGAAAAAGGCGCGGTCAAACCGGAAAAAGGCGGAGCGGTGGCCCTGGGCTTTTCCAGCATTTTCTGGAACACGGCCTGGACGTCGAACCAGCCTCCGCACACGCTGGGACTGCTGTGCGATCCGAACCACCCGGCCCTGGCCGCTTTTCCGACGGAGTTCCACAGCAACTGGCAGTGGTGGGACGCCATCAGCCACGGGCAGGCCGTTCGGCTCGATGATTTCGGCCCCGGCTTCGCGCCCATCGTCCGGATCATCGACGATTGGTTCACCAACCGCCCGCTCGGCTTGATCTTCGAGGTCAAGGTCGGGCCGGGCAAGCTTCTTATCTGCGCCGCCGACCTGCTGACCGACGCGAGCACGCGGCCCGAAGCCCGCCAGCTTCTGGCGAGTCTCTTGAAATACGCCGCGAGCCACGCCTTCCTGCCTTCAAAGGAGGCCGGAATCGAGGTTCTGCGCGGATTGTTCAGGGAGTGAAGCATGAGCAGAATTTTCACCCGAAAAAGGATCGTTTGGGGGATCCTGCTGATCGTCCTGATCTGCGGCGGATATTTCGGGTATACGAAACGGGAATACATCGAACAGATCCCCATTGGCTGCGCCTTCAAAGCCAAGGCCCTCTGCGCCGGGGTCTTCGTCCAGGGCCTGGATCCGGAGATGATCACGCGCGAGGATTCCGGCTTCAGTCCGATGTTCAAGCTGTTCAAGGCCTCTATCGACCGCGAGAAAAAGGCCGTGTCCTGTTCCCTTCTGGGAACCGGGCTGTTCAAGAAAACGGCCGTTTATATCGAGGGGCTTGGTCCCATTCTCCTGTCGGGCGTCCCCGAAGAAACGGTCCGGGCCATGAAGCCGGGACTTCCGGCTCCGGAACCCGCCGACCCCGCGGCCGTTCCCTGGCCCATGGGCGACCTCATACCGGAAGAAGCGGCGCCGGCCGCCATCGATGCCGCCAAGCTGGGGCAGGCCATCGACCGGGCCTTCGCCGAGCCCGACCCGAAACATCTCAAACGGACGCGCGCCATCGTCGTTTTATATGACGGTCGCCTGGTCGTCGAGCGCTACGCGCCGGCCATCACTAGAGACACGCGGCTTCTGAGCTGGTCGATGGCCAAGAGCTTCACCAACGTCCTGGTCGGGATATTGGTGAAACAGGGGAAGATCGATATTCACGACCCCGCGCCCGTGCCGGAATGGAAATCGATCGACGACCCGCGCCATGCGATCACCACCGACCAGCTCATGCGGATGAGTTCCGGCTTGGACTGGTACGAAGAATACGCCGAACATCCGGTTTCGGACGTCAATCGCATGCTGTTTTTGGAGCCCGACCATGCCGCCTATGCGGCGGCCAAACCGCCGGCCGTGGCGCCGGACACGGTCTGGAGCTATTCCTCGGGGACGGCCAATATCGTTTCCCGCATCATCCGCCACGTCGTCGGAAGCCAGGAAGTGTATTGGGCCTTTCCGCGCCTCGAATTGTTCAACAAGATCGGCCTGCGCAGCGCCGTTTTCGGAAGCGATGCCAGCGGGACCTTCATCGGCTCGTCCTATCTATACGCCACGGCCCGGGATTTCGCCCGTTTTGGGCTTTTCTGCCTGAACGACGGCGTTTGGAACGGGGAGCGCATCCTGCCCGAGGGCTGGATGGCTTATTCGACGACGGTGACCCCCAAGGCCGAAAAAGGCGTCTATGGGGCGTTTTTCTGGACGAATCAGGGGGAACCGGATCATCCCGAAAAGCGGGAGTATCCCAAAATGCCTCGGGACCTCTACTGGGCGGACGGCTACCAGGGCCAGCAGATCTTCGTCTGCCCCTCGCTCAAGCTGGTCGTCGTCCGGCTGGGGATGACCTGGGATTCGAATTGGGGCGCCGCCGAATTTCTGGACGGGCTGGCCGGAGCGATCAATAAATAATTCTCCAAAAACGGGCTTTATGGAACGCCGCCAATTTATCAAAACCGCCGGCATGACGGGCGCGGCGATGATCGCCTCGCCCGGGCGGATCGTGGCCGGACCCTTCCAAGCCGGGGATTTTACCGCGTCCCGGATTCCGGTCGATAAAAAGCTCGACCCGGCCTGGGTCCGCTCGCTGCGGGACCGGGGAAGGCCCACGGTCTACCGCAAATCGAAGGGCGAGCTCCGCTTCATCGGCATGCCGGTCGGCGGGATTAGCGCGGGGACGATGTACCTGGGAGGGGACGGCCGTCTCTGGCTGTGGGATATCTTCAACCGCAACCAGCGCGGCATCGATGCCCGGGTGATCCAATGGAAAGGCCGGACGCTGCGTCCGAATGACGGATCGACTTATGTGGATCCGGCGTCCGCCGTGCGTCCGCTGCAGCAGGGATTCGCCCTGGCCATCGAGGACGGCGAAAGGCGGATCGTCAAACCGCTGGACGAGGACCATTGGGACGAGGTCGAATTTGAAGCCGCCTATCCGATCGGCACGATTTCTTATAAGGATCGGGCCCTGCCTCTCTCCGTCACGCTGCGAGCTTATTCGCCGTTCATTCCCTTGGACGAGGAGAACAGCGGCCTTCCCGTGACCGTCCTGGACTTCGAGATCAGCCACCGCTGGGCCCATAAGGTGCGGCTTTCTTTGACCGGCTGGCTGGAGAACCGCGTGATCATCAATGAGAAGATCGACCCGGACTCCTTCCGGCGAAAAAACACACCGTTTTCGGAGGGACGCATCCGGGGGGTCCGGATGGACGCGGAAACGGATAAGGACGCTCTCCGGAATTCCCAAGGCTTCGGAAGCTTGTGCCTGGCTGTTGTGGAAGAGGCCGCGGGGCCGGCGGCGGCCGGGGCCGAAGAGGACGAGATCGGCCGGCTCACGGCCGCGGGGATCATTCCCGAAAGCCCGGCTGACCGGCCCATGGCGGCCTTGAGAACTTTCCGGGAGCTCGAAGCCGGAAAGGTGTGGTCGATTCCCTTTCTCGTCGCCTGGCATTTCCCCAATCTGTCGTTCGGGGAAATCCCCGATAAAAACCGGTATTATGCCAATCGTTTCGGGAGCGCTTCCGATGTGGCCGCTTATGTCGGCGATCGGTTCGACTATCTTTCCGGGGTCACCAAACAATGGCACGAGGCCTGGTATGACGGCAGCCTGCCCTGGTGGTTCCTCGAACGGACATTCGTCAACACCTCCACCCTGGCGACGACGACCTGCCACCGACTGAAATCGGGCCGGTTCTATGCCTGGGAGGGAGTCGGCTGCTGCGAGGGCACCTGCACCCATGTCTGGCAATATGCCCAGGCCATGGCCCGGATATTTCCGGCCCTGGAAAAAGACACCCGGGTCCGCGTCGACCTCGGCTTTTCGTTCGACGCCGAAACCGGCCTGATCCACTATCGGGGCCCCGGCACCGGCGAGGCCACCGACGGCCAGGCCGGCACGATCCTCCGCTTCTACCGCGAGCATCGCATGTGCCCGGACGATCGATTTCTGCGGGAGAATTGGGGCAAGATAAAGAAAACCGTGGATTACATCCTCCAGCATGACGCCAATCAGGACGGCCTCACGGATGGGCAGCAGCCCAATACCCTGGATGCTGAGTGGTACGGCGACATCGCCTGGATCGCCGGCCTGTGCCTCGCGGCCGTCCGGGCCGGCGAGGAGATGGCCCTGGAAGCGGGTGATGCGGATTTTGCCGCGCGCTGCCGGAGTTATTTCGATCGGGGCAAACGGCGCTTCGAGGCAGAACTGTTCAACGGCGAATACTTCATCCAGAAGCCGGATCCGGAAAAAGGCCGGTCGGGCTTGGGCGCCTACAATACCTGCCATATCGACCAGGTTCTGGGCCAATCCTGGGCCTTCCAGGCGGGATTGGGCCGCATCATCGACCGTGAAAAAACCCTGTCGGCGCTGGGCTCCCTCTGGAAATACAATTTCACCCCCGATGTCGGCGGCTATATCGCCGCCCATCCCGGAGGGCGGCCGTACGCCCTGGCCGGGGAAGGCGGTATGATCATGAACACCAATCCGCGGGGCGAAGATAAACCGTACGGCGAGAAGATCTCCGGCCCGGTGGGTTATTTTCATGAATGTATGAGCGGGTTCGAGCATCAGGTGGCTTCCCATATGATGGGCGAAGGGCTTGTGGACGAGTCGCTCATCCTGACCCGGATGATCCACGACCGCTACCATGCGTCCAAGCGTAATCCCTTCAATGAGATCGAATGCAGCGATCACTACGCCCGGGCCATGGCCAGCTACGGCACCTTCATCACCGCCTGCGGGTTCGAGCACCACGGGCCGATGGGCTTCCTGAAGTTCGCCCCGCGGCTTTCGGCCGACGATTTCAAGGCCGCCTTCACCGCCGCCGGATGCTGGGGGACATTCCGTCAGCGGCATTCTCCGGGAACGCTGGACGCCCGGATCGCCGTGCTTTTCGGCACGCTGACCCTTAAGACGCTGCAGCTCGAATTTCCCGGTGAGATCACGGACCGGCCTCCGGCTTGCGCGTTGAATGGGGTGGCGACCGCCTGCCGGATGACCCGGGCGGGGGATACCTTGACGCTGGAATTTCCGACTCCGATCCTCATCCGCAAGACGGACGAGCTCAGGATCACAATATGAGGACGGTGCGTTTCTCCGGCGGCCGGCCGCATGATACGCGGCCAAGAGCCGATTCTAAGGGAAGGTTCAAAATGAAACAAAGAGCTGTGATCGGAATCTTGGCCTCGGCCCTGGCCGTGGCGTTCGTCTTCGCTCCGGCCGTCTTCGGCACCCGGAGCGCCCAACCGGCGGCGCCGGCGGGCCGATTGGAGAATGGAACGTTGAGCCTTCGTTTCTCCGGACCCGGATCGTCCGTCCTGACGAACAAGCTGACCGGAAAGTCTTATCCGCTGAGCGCCGAGCCGTTCGCACTTCTTTTCGAAATCGGCGGAATCCGGTTTCAAGGGAGTGCCGGAGATTTCCGGCTGATCAAAACCGAGAATCCTTCCCCAGCCTCGCTCCGGCTCTTTTATGCCGGGGCCGGGAGCCGCCACGGCCTCGAGGTTCGCGTCGATTACGAGCTGGGGGAAAAAGCCTGGTACGTGCGCAAGCGGCTGGCCGTCCTCAACGGCTTGAATGAGGCCGTCGTCATCCACGATGCCACCGTCGACAACGTCCGGCCCTTGGAGATTCCGCTGCCGGCCAAATCCGATAATCCCGTTTTCCTCGATGGCCAGATCTTCTGGGGAATGGAATGGCCTATCGCCGAGGCCGATTTGAAGGAGGGCCGCCTGCGCCTGACGCATTTTCCGGCCGCTCCCGTCTCTCCCGGCGGTTCCTGGACGAGCAAGACCACGGGCTTCGGGGTTTCGGAATCCGGCCGGATCGAAGAAGCCTTCGGCCGCTACATCCAGGCCATCCGGGCCAACCGCGTCGATTTCGCCACCTTCTATTTCGATTGGCTCTGCCACGACAATTCCGGGCCGCTGGAATCCGAAATCTTGGACAATTTCGCGGCCCTCCAAAAGCTCCGGGCGCTTTATGGGCTGCAGTTCGACATCTACAATTCCGACGCCGGCCTGGTCGAATCGCAGGGGACGTATTTTCCGCAGTTCAAGGGGCATTTTGATCAAAGGTTCCCCCATGGCCTGCGGACGATCGCCGACGCCTCCGCGGCTCTGGGGATGAAACTGGGCCTGTGGATCGGGCCGGACGGTTTCGGCGAGACGCCGGCGGAGATGGCCGCCCGCCAAGACCAGCTCCTCTCCTGGGTCCGTGATTTCAACGTCGGCCTCTTCAAAATGGACACGGTTGTTTCGGCCCTGGCGCACAAGGACAAGTACATTTTGGAGAAGAAATACCAGAGCCTGGCCGACGCCTTGGCCGAGGCCCGCCGGATCGATCCGTCGTTCGTGGCCATCAACCACCGGATCAACAACTCGCCCTATATGCTGACCATCACGGACTGCCTCCTCTGGAAGGGGGAAGAAACTTATATCGATGTCCATATCACCAACGAAACGGCGGCGCTCTACAATAGATCCGCTTCCATCGGCCGGGAGCTGACGTCGGAGTTCTATAAAACGCCGTTCCGGCAGTTCGAGGACCACGGCATCTGCTTCAACAGCTGCGTCGAGAAGTGGGAAGACGACCTGGTCGCCCAGGCCTTCGGCCGCGCCTCCGTCCTCTCTCCTGAACTCTACGGAACCTTCTTCTTCCTGCGGGATGACGACTATCCGAGGCTGGCTCGGCTGATCCGGCTTCATAAACAGTCCGAGCCTATGCTGAAAAAAGCGTTTCCGCTCGGCGGCGGCGATATCGCGCACGGCGACGGCCGCTCGTCGCTCGTCGTTTTGCGCAATCCGTCCTGGGAGTACCAAACCAAATCCATTCGCCTGGATGAAACGATCGGCTTGGCAGCGATTCCCGGGACGCCGCTCCTCGTGCGGCAGCGCCACCCGCGCGAATTCCTGATTTCGAACCAGGGGATCAAAGCGGGGGAGTCGCTGCGCGTCGAGTTGGAGCCTTTCGGCGTCCGGATGATCCAGGTGGACACCCGTCTCCCGGACGAACCCTATCTCGGAGGCATCCCCTATGAGGTCGTTCCAGGACCCGGCGCGGATTCCTTCGATGTGCGGCTTTTGGGTGAGCCGGGAAGGAGCTACGATGTTTCGTTCCACAATTTCGGCGGGCGAGCGGTCCTGTCGGAAGGCCGGGCGGTGGACACGGCCGCCGGCCGAACCTGGCCGGTCCGTTTTTCCGGGCCGCTGCTCGCCGAAAAGCCATTCGTCCGCTTTAAGGATCTCGTGGACGCCCCGTCCGGACGGATCGACGGCGCGTATCTGGCCGAGCTGGCCAAATTCACGGTGGACGACGAGGCCTTGGAAATGCGGGAGCTCCAGGCCCTGAAAAGCGCCCCTTCGGCCCTGCCGGAGATCGAAGCCTGCCGGGCCTACATGGAAAAGAAGGTCATCACCGCCGAGGGCCGCGCCCGCAACGCTTTTGATGATGATCCCTCCACCCGCTGGAGCGATGGCTACCCCACCCGAAGCCCGTTCACGGGCAGCCCCGCGCCTTATCGCAGCGACACATCCCTGTGGCGGATCGATCTGGGAGCCTCCACGGATCTGCGTAAGCTGGTCCTTCAAATCGTCCGTCGGACCGAAGCCGGGTTTCTCGAGGCGGTGGAAGTATCTGCCGATCTGAAGACATGGATCCGCGTGGACGGCTTATCCCTCGAAAAAGCCGTGGGCATCCCGCTTTCCACCGAACTCCGGCAGCGGGGCCGAACCCTCAAGATTTTTGATATCGAGGCCGGCGACAACAAGCCCGTCCGCATCGAGGTCCCGCTGCCCCCGAACAAGAGCCGGTATGTCCGCATCCGGGGGCGCAATTTCGGCGTCGCGGAGATCGAGGGCTATGACGGGCAAGGCCGGAAGCTGGACCGCGGCAGCTGGCGCGCGACGAACTTTTTCGGCGAGACGCCACGGCCGGGCCGCGTCCTGCATTCCGAGGCCAGGCTTCGGGAATTCCGGGCGGGCCAGGAATTCGCCGTCGCCGTCCACGCCGGGGCGGCGAAGTTCGACCCGGTCGACGGCGTTTATGTCACGGCCTCGGTGGACGGGAAGATCATTGTTCCCCGGCACAGGGTGCCGAGCTATCCTTATCATAACTACGAGTGGAACTGTTCCTGGCTCAAAAGCGAAGGGCTGGGCGGAATGACGTTCCGGCTGCCCGTCCAAAAAGAATGGCTGGGGAAAACCGTGGAATTCACCGTGGTCCTGTTCGGCGCGGGACTGGACGGGGCCGGGGCCGAGCTCCACCTCGTCACTCCCCAGGCGAAGCCGGCCGAGGGGCGGCTGCAGGTCCGGCCCGTTCAGGCTCCTCCCCGCGGCCCTTCGAAATAGCGAAAGGATTATTCCGAAGCAAGGAGAGATTCGAATGAAGAAGCTCATCATCGCGGCCTGCCTGGCCATCGGTTGGGGCGGGCCCGCTATTTCTCCCGCGTCCGTTTCGGCGATGCCGCAAGGCCCTGGACCGACCCGGGAGCAGCGGATCGCCTGGTGGCGCGAGGCCCGCTTCGGGATGATGATCTCCTGGGGACTCTATGCCGTCCCCGCGGGCGTCTGGAAGAACAAGACGCATCCGGACAATTACGCCGAATGGATCATGTTCGATGAAAAGATCCCGGTGAAGGAGTACGAGCGGCTGGCCGGGGAATTCAATCCGGTCAAGTTCGACGCCCGGGCCTGGGCCGCCCTGGCCAGAAAAGCGGGTATGAGATACGTCATCCCCCTGGCCAAACACCACGACGGTTTCAGCATGTACAAGTCGGCCTTGACGGACTTCGATATCGTCGACGCCACGCCCTTCAAAAGGGATTTCATCGGGGAGCTGGCGGAAGCCTGCAGGGCCGCCGGCCTCAAATACGGCTGCTATTATTCCGTGGACCGGGATTGGCGCCGGCCCACGGGTCCCGGGAACAGGTTCAAACAGACCAACACCTGGGACTTCCCGGACTCGACGCGGGAGGATTTTGACCGCTATTTCCGGGATTTCGCCAAGCCCCAGGTCGAGGAGCTGCTCAAGCAGTACCGGCCCGATGTCCTCTGGTTCGACGGCATCGGCATGAAAAGCGACGGCCAGCTCGAAGACCTTGTCCGAACGATTCGAACGCTCGGGCCGGATTGTCTCATCAACAGCCGGATCAAGACGTTCCAGAATCCTTTGCCGGATCCCTACCGCTTTTGCGATTACATCTCCCTCGGGGACAACGAGATCGCCGACCGGGCGCCGGGGTTTGAGTGGGAAAATCCGGGGACGCTGAACTCGACGTACGGGTACAGCCGGACCGACAACAATTGGATCGATCCGCACGAGGTCGTCTTCCGGCTCGTCGATATCGTCAGCAAGGGCGGCAATTATCTGCTGAATGTCGGCCCCACCGCCGAAGGCCTCATCCCCCAGCCGAGCATCGATCGATTGATGGAAGTCGGAGCCTGGCTGGAAACGAACGGGGAGTCCATCTATGGCACGTCCCCATGGCGGGTTTATGGCCAAGGCCCCCGTTATGAGCAGGAAGCGGCCAAAGCCAGGGGCAAGGGAGCCCCGTCCGCCGGAGCCGCGCCGAACGCCGGCCCCGGTCAGGCTGTTCCGGAGATCCGTTTCACGGCGAAAAATAAAGCCGTGTATGCGATCTGCCTGGCTTGGCCGGATCGGGATTTACAGGTGAGCGCCCTGGGCCGGAAAGCGGCGGGCGGAGAAGAAATCGCGGCCGCGAGCATGCTGGGATCGAAGGAAACGATCCGCTGGCGCCAGTCCGGCGAAGGTCTGTCGCTTTCTGCGCCGAAAAAGCCGCCCTGCCGGCAGGCCTACGTCTATAAGATCGAACTGCGCTGAGAGGACCGGAAAATCCCAGGGACACAATTCCTTTTCAAGAGAAAAGGATCATGTCCCGGTCATAAATTCTTGAATAATGCCGGTTAAAACGCTGCTCGAGGTTTCGGGGCCCAGGACAGCGTCACCGGACCGAAAAGGCCGGACGGGATCAAGGGCGTATTCGCCTTGAATTTGTTTTTGATGTTGGTCCGGGTATAGGCCTTCCGGCTGTTCGGTTGGAGGTCCCCGACGATGCGATTGTTCCAGAGATTGGTCACGGTCACGACCAACGTGTTGTCGCCGGCCTTGACGAAAGGCGTGATATCCGCCCGGAACGGCTCTTTCCAGAGAATGCCCGCGCTCTTCCCGTTGATGAAGACCTCGGCGACTTCTTTCACTTTCCCCAGATCGAGGATGCAGGAATCGCCTTTTCGCCGCGGCCCTGCGGGGATGACGAACGAATTCGCATAGGAAGCCGTCCCCGAAAAATACCGGACCCCGGGATCGGGCGATCCCGTCCAATCGATGAGCTCTTTCGAGGAGAGAGAGGCCGGGGCTCCCCATCCTTCCGGAAACGAAAGCGTCCAGGCCCGGGCCAGGGGCACGGCGGCCGGGATGGATTCCGCGGCCGGGCGGTCCTTCCGTTCCCGGGCCTCTTCCATCGGAGCCGGCTTGATCGAGCGGCGCTTCCCGCGAGCCTCGTCTTCCCTGAAGACCACGAAAATCGAAGCGACCGGCGGCATGCTCAGGGTCAGACGGATGCCTCCCGCTGCGCGTTCGAAATCCGCGCAGGGGACAATTGAACCATCGGCCGGGTCCCAGAGGAAAGGCCGGCGATTTTCCTCCACGCGGAAAGTGCAGGGGACCGTCTCTGCCTGCAATGCGCTGTTGGAGACGAAATAGAAATCCTCCGACTTCGTCCGGCGGTGGATATAATCGATGTGCTGGTCGTCGTTGGGGATGTTTTCAACGGAAAAATCCGGACCGATGCCCATCTTCGCCAGAACGTCCTTTAACGGTCGATCCCAAGTGACCCGGCCGAGCCCGTAGGAATGGTCCTTGATCCGTTCATCCCCGGCAGGTCCCCACACCTTGGCGGCGATCGCCCGGACGGCGTCGTCGCAATGGGGATAATCCTGGAGGCTGTTCGATCGATCGGGTTTCGGGCCGACGACGATCGCCCCGGCTTCGATAAGCCCTTCGATTTTTTTCAGGACCGCGAGGGAGATGTCCGTCCGATCGGGCAGAACCAGGAGCCGGTAGCTCAGGCCGTCGGGAAGGACGATCCGGCCGTTTTCCACCCGCATGCGGTTCACCAGGACTTCTTCATCGACGTAGTCGTAATCATATCCCGGTCCCAGTGAGCTCACCTGGACCGGCCGCGGCGCTCCGCAATGCAGGCATTGCGCGGCCGCGTCGAAGACGGGCTTGACGGACGGATCGATGCGCCGGGAAGGGACCAGGTTGGGGGCCTGGTCTCCATAGTAGAGGCAGACGTCGGCGACGAACCGTCCCTGCTGCAGCATATAGGAGCATCGGGCGAGATAGTCCATCAGGGGTTTGGAGTAGTTCCACCAGGTGGAATTCACGTTGAGATGCTCTCCGGCATGATAGGCGAATCCCGGCTTGCCCGCTTCGGGCGGATTGTGGGCGAAGGTGTGAAAAGTCACCTGGTTCAGGCCGGCGCAGAAGGCGATATCGATCAGCCGTTTGTAGGCCAGAGGACCGTCCTGCCAATGCCGCCAGCCGGTCAGCGATTCGGCGGGGATGAATTTTTTTCCGTAGATATGGGCGGCGCTGGCGGCTTCCTTGGTCACCCAGAACCGCTCGTGGTTCCAGAACTCGCCCATGGGATAATCCACGGCGCCCATGGCCTTCAGGACGTCCACGCGGGCCGATCCGCCGTGGCCGGCCTCGGCGATCACCTTCACGCCGTTTTTGTTCAGGAGCTCGGTCGCTCTCCGGTAATGATGGCCGATGATGAGGTCGCTGCTGTTTTTTTGGGCATCGTGCAGGAACCGCCGGGAGATCTCCGGACTTCCGATCACCCGGCCGGCGAATGCCGGAAAATAGAGAACGGGATCGTAGCCGTAGCGGCGCCTGAATTCCTGGAGCCAATCGACCGTCCAATCGGTCCCCTCCTGGACTTCATAGCTGTCGAAGAAAAAATATTTGAGCGGGCCGAGGTCCTTCCGGCCTTCTCTCAGCCGGCCCAGCATGAACGTGAGGTGGTCGTCGATCGCTTTCCGGCTCAAGTGGTCGATGACCAGCCCCTTGGAACGGGGGCTGGGACATTCCAGGAGCTGTCCCGTATTGTGGCCGACGAACCGCAGGATCCGCCAGCGGCCCTTGGGCACGTCCCATTTCAACCGGCCCGCCGGATCGAGAGAGCGGCCGAGATCGATCACCGCCGCTGCCTCCGGGCTGGGGTTCCCTTTTTCGTCGGGGACGGCCAGCACCGCGACGTCTTCGTGGGGATTTCCCGTATTCTTGGGGAGAGGCAGAACGCCGTCGAAGGAGCGCGGGCCGTCGATCGCGGTTTCCGACCAGAGCAGGGCCCGGCTGGCATCCTCGGGACCGATCCAGGCGCCTCCGGCATTCCAGCTGCTGGCCGCCGATATTCCCAATTCGAGCCCCAGATCGGCGGCCGCGTCCATGGCCCCGTGGATCGCCGCCAGGGACTCCTTTCCCAGGAAGGCGGGCCCGGCCGGGATGATTTTGTCCGGGTCGGCGAGGCTCCCGATGTCCCAGATGATGGCCCCGCGCATCCCCTTGGCTTTCATTTCTTCCAGCTCTCTTCGGATCTGGGCCATGTCGACGTAGCCGTTCATCCAGGTCCAAAGGGCCCCGGGCCGCGCTTCCAGCGGGGGGTCGGCGAAATCTTTTTCGGAAAGGGCCGAGCTATCGGGAGGCGGCGGCACAACACGGCTTCCCGCGGCCGGGATCAGGGCCGCCCCCATGGACAATGCCGAACACCAGAAGAGAATCTTTTTCATGGATCGCTTTCCTTCTTCCGGACCGCCGGTTGTTTGCTGAGGCGCATTCTTATTTTGGCGAGGGCAGAACGTCGGCCAAATCGCCGATCACGGCGGGCGGTCACCGATTTAATCCGGCAAGTCCAGACTTCTCCTGTTACCGAGCCGGCGTGAGAGGTCTTCCGTTCGGCACGTCCATCGCTTTGATCCGGTCCGCTGGGCCGTCCAGCTCCAGGGCCACCACCGTATCCGCGGGCTGCCGGTCTTTTTCGGCCAGCGCAACCTCGATCCCGCTTTCGGTCTGGCGGACAGTCGCCCGGCCGCCGGACAGCACGCGGCTGCCGACGACCTTGGCCGGGATGGCCGGCAACCGCAACGGACCGTCGGTCCAGCGGAAAACATGCAGGAATATCGTGTTGCCCTTGCGTGTCGAAGCCCCGTATTGGCCCGGCTTGAACGGCCCGCCGCGCGTGCCGTAGATGCTCTCGCCGAACGAAGCCAGCCAGCCGCCGACTCCTTTCAGGACTTCGACCTGGCGCGGTTCGACGCGGCCGTCGGGCATGGGGCCGACGTTGAGAAGCAGGTTGCCGTCGCCTCCGGCACACCGGGCCAGGATGCGGACGACCTCGTTCACCGATTTGATTTCGTCGTTCGGCTTCCAGGACCACTGGGTGCCGAGCGTCATGCAGGTCTCCCACGGGTGCTTGTCATCGTAGGCCCCGATTTCCTGCTCGGGAGTGAGGTAGTCGGCGTTCGGGCCGGTGTACCGATCGGCCGAATTCCCGCCGAAGCTGCACTCCAGCCGGTTGTTGATGATGATCCGGGGCTGGGCGGCCCGGACGAGGCGATAGGTGTCGTCCTGGTCCCAGGGAATCGTGCCGCCGTCCCAATCGAACCACAGGATGTCGATGCGTCCATAGCGGGTGACGAGCTCCCGGACTTGCTCCTGCATGCGCTGCACGTAGGCGGCGTTGCGCGCCGTGCGGCAGTCCGGGTCGTACCAATCCATCGGCGAATAGTACCACCCCATACGAAGGCCGGCCTGGCGGACGGCCTCGGCCAGCTCGCCGCAGACATCGCGGCGGAAGGGGGAATTGCCGATATGGTGGTCGATGGTATTCGTCGGCCAGAGGCAGAAACCGTCGCAGTGTTTCGCCGTCAGGACGACATAGCGCGTCCCGGCGTCTTTGGCGATGCCGGCCCACTCCGCGGCCTTGAATTGCGTCGGGTTGAATTCCTTGTAGAGATGGTCATACACCTCGGCTGGAATCGGCCCCTTGTTCGGGCAAGCGGGGTTGGTGTTGGCCCGGGACCAGCTGATCTCAGTGCCCTTGAGGCTGACCGGTCCCCAGTGGATAAAAAGTCCGAAGCGCGCCTCGCGCCACCAAGTCAGCCGCTCAGCCGCGGGAGGGCCGGCGGAGGAAGCCGCGGCCCGGTCCTGCGATCCCGCGGATATCAGCGCCAGCGCGACAAGAACCGCACCGGCAAGCGATGGCAGAATAGTTTGTCGTTTGGCCATGTCATTCCGTCCCTCGCCCCCGCGATCCATTCTCGACGGCGTCGTCGAAGCGATCGTCCGATAACCCTCAGTCCTTCTTCGGCAGCGGCAGGACGCCGGCCAGGTCGCCGATGATGTTGACCAGTTGGGCGTCGCCGGGCACGACGATCTTGGCATTCGTGGACATGGCCTTCTCCACGGTCTCCAGCCGGCGCAGAAGCTGGGCGTTGCCCACGAAATACTGGTTGGCCGCCTCGTTGACCAGCTTGATGGCCTGGGCTTCGCCCTCCGCGGCCAGGATGCGGGCCTGCCGGATCCCCTCGGCTTTCTTGATCTCGGCCCGGCGGGCGCCATCGGCCATGGTCTCGGTGGCCGTGGCGAAGTCGATGGCGGCGATCTTCTCGTTCTCGGCCTTGACCACCTTGTTCATTGTCTCCTGGACGTCTTTGGGCGGGTCGATTTCCTAGAGCTCGGTGCGGACGATCTCGATGCCCCAGCTTCCCGTTTCCTCGCGCAGCGTGCGCTGCAGCTCGGAATTGATCTTGCCTCGTTCGCTGTTGGCCGACTTGAGGGTCAGCGTGCCGATGATGTTGCGCAGGGTCGTGCGGGCCAGGTTGACGATCTGCCATTGGTAATTGTTGACGTTGTATTGGCAGTTCTTAACGTTGGTTTCGTCTTCCTTGACCTTGAAATAGACCTGGGCGTCGACCCGGGCGTTGAGGTTGTCGTTGGTGATGATCTCCTGGGGTTGGGC
>Ga0315281_10005144_pt1 | contig 18767 bp, 12 predicted proteins | sample YL17G07_0_MG_FD_204540 | JGI IMG/M metagenome (GOLD analysis project Ga0315281, IMG submission 204540) | Sediment microbial communities from Yellowstone Lake, YNP, Wyoming, USA - YL17G07_0 | ecosystem: Environmental > Aquatic > Freshwater > Lake > Sediment | place: USA: Wyoming | collected...
GACAGTGTGAATGATCTGGTCACGATGGTGGAGCAGAGTAACGCCCGCGCCACCACTTTGCTGCGTACCTTTCAAATTGGGCTGGCGAGCTTGGCTTTGATCGGCACGGTGTTGCTGATGAGCCTGTTCGCGCTGATGGTGATACGCCCTGTGAACCGCTTGCGGGAAGGAATACAACGCATGGGTAAGGCAGATTTTGATGTGCGTTTGCCGGTTACCGGTAAAGATGAATTTGGCGAGCTGGCGGAAGGCTTTAATCGCATGGCCGGGCAGTTGCAGGATATTTATGCCACGCTGGAGGAGCGGATAGAGGAAAAAACGCATAGCGTCGAAATCAAGAACCGTGAGCTTACGGCACTTTACGATGTGGCCGCTTCCCTTAACTCATCCACTGCAACAGAACCGCTTTGCGATATCGTGCTAGGCAAGTTGTCCGCCCTGATTGGCGCGCGTGATGGTGTGGTGCGTTTGGCTGACCACAAGGGGCAGCAACTGCGAATTGTCGCGGCATGCGGTGTTTCAGAATCTTTTCTGGCTGAAGAGGCTTGTCTCTCTGTGGGTAGCTGTCTGTGCGGCAAAGTGGCGCGTGACGGCGTTGCGGTCAGCTCCGATTTTTCCATGCCGACCTCGCAGATATTGCTCCATGCATGCAAACACAGCGAGTTCAAAGCGATGGTGGCGGTGCCGATCCGCTCCAAACAGAGGGTGCTGGGTACAATCAGCCTGTTCTTTGACGTGCCGCGTGTTTTGCCGCCCTCGGATATCCGCCTGCTGGAGTCGGTGGGGCAACATCTTGGTATCGCCATTGAAAACCAGCGGTTGGTTGCGCGCGAGAAAGAAATGGCCGTATCGGAGGAACGCAATCTGCTGGCGCAGGAGCTGCACGACAGTATTGCTCAATCGCTCGCCTTTCTGAACATTCAGGTGCAGCTGTTGAGCGAAGATTTGCAGGATGAGCGCACTGCCGAGGCGTTGCAAGGGCTGGCGCAGATACGTGAAGGCGTGCAGGAAAGTTATGATGATGTGCGCGAACTGCTGGTACATTTCCGCACACGCATCGGCAATGCCGACCTGGAAACCGCGCTGCGCAGCGCGTTGGAAAAATTCGAGGGGCAAACCGGTATCCGCACTGTTTTTTCACATCGTGGCACAGCGCCGGAACTGCTGCCGGAACAAGTGCTGCAGATCATGCATATTGTGCATGAATCGCTCTCCAACGTGCGCAAGCATGCCAAGGCGAGCCGTGTTGACGTGGAACTCGTGTGCGATGGAGAATGCGCGATCGAGATTTGTGATGATGGTGTCGGCTTCGATGCCTTGCGCGATGCCGGTGACACCCATGTGGGGTTGCGCATCATGCGCGAACGGGCGCATCGTATCGATGCCGAATTAACGCTGGAATCGGTATTGGGGCAGGGTACGCAGGTACGACTCGCCATGCTGTGCCGCGCAGGGAGTGAAATAACAGCATGAAACCAATACGTATCCTGATTGTTGATGACCATACGCTGTTCCGCAGCGGCATCAAACTGGTATTGCAGCGGCATCCCGGATTCGAGGTGGTGGGCGAAGCGGGCGATGGGTTGGAAGGTGTTAAACGCGCCAAGCAGCTCCAACCCGATGTGGTGTTGCTCGATCTGCACATGTCCGGCACCGGCGGGCTGGAAGCTTTGCGCCTGTTGGTGGAAGATCTTCCGGAAACGCAAGTGGTCATGCTCACTGTTTCAGAAGATGCCGACGATTTGCTGGAAACGCTGCGCGCGGGTGCGCGCGGGTATTTACTGAAAAATATCGATACCGAATTCTTGCTGGAGTCGATCCGGCGCGCGGCGCGCGGTGAATCCGTGATGTCGCCACAAATAGCGCACAAGCTGGCAGACTCCCTGCGCGCTCCGCCCAAGAGCAAAGTGGTTATAGCGGATGATAATTTGGACAAGCTCTCGCCGCGCGAGCGGGAAATTATCATCATGCTCGCCCACGGCGACAGCAATAAAGAAATTGCACGTGCGCTCTGTCTGTCGGAATCCACCATCAAGATTCATGTGCAGGGCATTCTCCGCAAGCTCAACATCGCCGGGCGTGTTCAGGCTGCCGTGTACGCGGTGGAGCATGGCCTGATTAGCGAGAAATAACGGAAAGCATACTCCCCATGCGACCTTGCCGAGCCCGCGTAGGGTGCAATAAGCGCAGCGCATTGCACCAATGAGACACCAATTCGGCGCAATGCCCGTTGGTTATTGCGCCCTACGCCCGCTACGCCCGCTCATTCGAGGTGAATTCACGCTTCTCAATTGTGTTTTTCAGTCTCCGCATTGCCCGGCATTACCCGAAAGAACTAGTTCTTCTGGACTACGCAAATATACTTCTGAATAGCCCGCGTAGGGTGCAATAAGCGCAGCGCATTGCACCAATGAGACACCAATTCGGCGCAATGCCCCGATGCCCTTCGGTAATCTCAGGAGAGCGTTATTGCGCCCTACGCCCGCTCATTCGAGGTAAATTCGCGCTTCCCAATTGTGTTTTTCAGTCTCCGCATCATCCGGCATTACCCAAAAGAACTAGTTCTTTTGGACTGCACAAATATACTTCTGAATAATAGGCGCGCCACTCATGCAGGGCTATCCTTGCATGGCAGGTCACCAAAATCTTCTTGAGAGGAGTGGTAAAAATGAGAATGCTCGTTTGTTATGACGGTTCGGAGAGTGCGCAGTCAGCGCTGGAGAAGTCTGTTGCAATGTTCAAGTGCGAAAAGCCGGAGATCATTCTGGTATCTGTTGCTGAAGAGCCGGCGGATGCCAGCAGCAACGTTGATACGGCATTTGAAAATTTATGCACCCAGATGGAGGCTGACTTGAAGGGTGCGGCCGAGGGATTGTCCAAGCAGGGTTACAACGTTGATGCGCTTATGGCAGTGGGCGACCCGCGCAAAATGCTGGTACAGGCTGTCAAGAACAAAAAGCCGGATATAGTGGTAATTGCGAGCCGTCCTCCTGAAGGGGGTATAAGGTTCGGCAAGGTTAGCGTCAGTGTCAGTGACTATATAGTCCGTCATGTGACCGGATGCCCTGTGCTGGTGATGCGCTAAAAGGGCATACAGGATTTTTTGCGGTACTTTTAATACAGGGGGTTAAAAAATGTCCGGATCAGGGAGAACAGAAGAAAAAACAATGGGTTGGATGGACCTGTTTAACTTTGGCAGGGCGGATGTCATTGCTCTCCATAAGACATGGATTGCGTTCTTTATCACGTTCTATGTCTGGTTCAACATGGCACCGCTTGCGACGACGATCATGAAGGAAACCGGCCTCACGCTGGACCAGCTCAAGATACTCGCTATCTGCAACGTCGCGCTGACCGTTCCGATGCGCGTTGTCGTCGGCATGCTGTGCGACCGGATAGGCCCGCGCAAGACATTCTGTATCGTGATGTGGGCGATGGCCGTTCCCTGTGTCTGGTTTGCTTTTGCCACGACTTACACCGAAATGCTAATTTCAAGATTGATTTTGAGCGCGGTCGGCACAGGTTTTGTGGTGGGTATCGCGATGACTTCCCTGTGGTTCAAGCCCAGGGATGCCGGTTTTTCACAGGGTGTCGAGGCGGGTCTCGGCAACTGGGGTTCCTCTCTGGCTGCGATCACCATGCCGATCCTGGCGCTCACCATATTTGGTAGCTGGCGCTGGGCCATCGCAACCAGCGGCTTCGTGATGTTCGCTTATGGCGTGTACTACTGGTACGCCATTACCGACGGTCCCAAGGGCTTTGTCAGGCCGGTGTCCAGAAAGGCGCAGGCGATTGAAGTTTCGACCTGGGGCGATCTGGTTCTGGCGATTCTCTGGACGATACCTATCTGGGGCGTGCTGTCGCTGCTGGTCAGGATGGTGACGAAGAAGGGTTATATCACCGCAGACATGTCATACATTCTATATACGGTTATTGTGGTCATGGTGTTGCAGCAGGTTTACGGGCTCCTCAAGGTCAATATACCGATCCTCAAAAAGGGCGTGCCGGAGGACGATAAATACCGGTTTACCCAAGTCGGCACCCTCAATGCCTCCTATGTCGTCACGTTCGGTGCCGAGTTGGCGGTCATTTCCATGCTACCGATGTTCTTCCAGAAAACGTTTGAGATGACTCCGGTGATGGCCGGTCTGTTCGGCTCGATGTTCGCGCTCCTGAATTTTTTCTCCAGAGCGCTCGGTGGTTACATATCGGACAGAACGCCTACCAGGAAGCTCGCGCATATGATCTATCTGGCGGGCGTGACCGCCGGCTTCGTGATGATGAGCATGATTACGTCTGAATGGCCTTTGGCTATGGCTGCTTTGGTCGTGTTCATCTGCGCGATGTTCGTTACCGGCGGTTGTGGCACCACTTACGCACTGGTGCCGTTCGTCAAGCGGCGCATTACCGGGAATGTGGCGGGATACGCGGGTGCCTACGGCAATGTGGGAGCAGTTGTCTATACCTCGGCTTATGTCACCATGACCGACAGCGAGTTTTTTCTGTTGATCGGCGGGACGGCGGCTGCGGTATTCGCCTTTTGCTTCTTCTTCATGAAGGAACCGGCTGGCGCATTCGCCAAGGAATACCAGCTTTCATCGGTTGACAAGGAAATGATGGCGGGCGGCGGGCATTGATGTGATTCGCAGGGTGGGCGCAAATAACCTACCCGCCCTGCGCGCAAGTTGAAATGAATAAGCGCAAGTATTTTGGGTTGGGTGTAAAACTTTAGACGTAAAACCGTAAGCAAAGGGAGGGTTTATATTATGGCAAGATTACCAAGATGGGAGCCGGAGAACGAACAGTTCTGGAAAGAAACCGGTAGCGCGATCGCGTGGCGCACATGCTGGCTGACGACATTTTCGATTATATTTTCGTTCGCTACGTGGTTCGTCATGAGCGCGGTGGTGGTGCGTATGCCTGCCATCGGCTTCAAATTTACCACCATGGAGTACTTCTGGCTCGCGGCGATCCCAGGTCTCTCTTCAGGTATATTGAGGCTGATCCACGCCCAATTCATCCCGATACTCGGTACCAGGCCGGTCGTGAGTATCTCGACCATCATCAAGATATTTCCGATGATCTGGCTGGGCTTTGCGATTCAGGACACCAGCACACCGTGGATGACATTCATGATTATCGGCTTTCTCTGCGGCATGGGCGGTGGTGATTTTTCCTCTTTCATGCCTTCCACGAGCATCTTTTTCCCGAAAAGACTCCAAGGTGTCGCCATGGGCATCCAGGCCGGTATCGGCAATTTCGGGGTGAGTATTGTCCAGTTTGTCGCGCCGTGGATCATCGGTTTTGCGGCTCTCGGGGCCATAGTTGGCGGCCCACAGCCGTTTGTAAAGGTTGATGTTCTCAAGGACATCGCGGTGACCAAAAACGCCAGCGGCATTGTGACGGATGTGGTTGCCAAGCGGCCTGATCTGGCCGCTGCCACTGTGATTACGAAAGATGGCGACGTGATCAAGGATGTGACGATCACCGAGACGGAAACCACCAAGAACATGAAGGTGGAGATCAAGAGAAACGAGCAGGGTTTGATTACGGATATCGTGGTCAAGAAGGTGATCAAGAAGGACATCTATCTACAGAATGCCGCCTTCGTGTGGGTGCCGTTCCTTGTCGTTGCCTTCATCCTCTGTGCGCTATTCCTGAAAAGCGTCACGGTCCCTGCGAGAGGTTTCAAGGGGCAGTTTGAAATTTTGAGCAACCTGAACCGGGCGCGCGTGCATACCTGGAACTGCACCGTTACCTATATCTGTTCGTTCGGTTCGTTCGCCGGTTATGCGGCCGCGTTCCCGATGATGATCAAGACCATCTACGGCGGTTTCGACGGTGCACCCGACCCATTGGCCTACGCCTACATGGGCCCGCTAATCGGCGGACTTATCCGTGCGGTTTCAGGTGGTCTGTTCGACAAGATCGGCGGCAGCAAGGGCATGCACTGGTGCACGCTGGGGCAGATCGGCGGTTGTGTGGCGCTGGTATTCGGCGGCTACCTGACACCCACCGGTGTCGATCAGTTTTCGGGATTCCTCTATATCATGCTGTGGATATTCCTGATGACAGGCACCAACAACGCGGCGACCTTCCGCCAGTACCCGATCGTGTTCGCTTATTCGCCTGCCAAGGGTGCGCAGATGCTCGGCTGGACGGGAGCTTGGGCGGCCTTCGGCCCGTTCATCTGGACTTCGCTCATCGGTATGTCTATTACCAATACCGGCAACGCCAAGATGTTCTTCATCGGTGTCGCAGTCTTTTACGCCTATTCCTGGTGGCTCAATTGGTACTACTACACCCGCAATGGTGCCGAGCGCTTTGATTACGGCAACTCCGGCGGCACATGGTGGGACAAGCTCTCCGATAAAGAGAAGGAACATATGAAGCACGTAGATTTGCACATAAAAGATTGATGTAACACCCAAGAGGGGGAGGTTACGGCCTTCCCGCTCTTTTGGCTGCACTGATGCCGTTAACAATAACTACGTAGGGTGCATTCCATGCACCAGTAACAATGGCGCATGGAATGCACCCTACGTTTGCATTGCCGATTAAGAAATGGAATAACCCCTCCTAGGGGATTAAACCCAAATAATCCATTAGGCTGTCATTCCGGCGCAGGCCGGAATCCAGCAATAAAAAATATGCCGCGAAGCGGGCAAAACGAGCCGCCTGCGGCGAGTTTCGAGGTACGGCCAAACCGGGGTGTTGTCCCACTTGCGTGGGGATTTGCTAATCAACTGGATTCCGGCCTGCGCCGGAATGACGTAATTTTTCTAATGGATTATTTGGATTAAAACGAGTAACTCTGCTTCATCAAACTTTGTGAGCTTTATGGCACGTATAAATTATTACGGTGAGAGATTTGGATACTGTTGTTAATGTGGTGGGCGTAACCTACGGACTGACATTGATCATGTCTGTCTTTGTTCGTACCAAGATTACTGAATTGATGCGTATAGATGCCCTGTTTATAAAGCAACCCACCGAAAGCACCAGACCCATGAACTTGGTCGCCGGGCTCTTGGTTGCGGGTTACGGTATCTATTCATTATTGTCTCGATAAGCAACCAACTTTTACCCGAATTACATGATGATCAAGAAAAAACAGCGGGGTTCGCTGGGTGTCGGAGGTGCGGTCGGCTACGGCTCTTCAGGCACGGTCAGTCACAGCCCTGCCGATATTGCGGAGTGGGATGTCGAGAACGATGCCTTCTGGGAGTCCAAGGGCAGGCATATTGCCAACCGTAACTTGTGGATATCAATTCCCAACCTGTTATGCGGCTTCGCCGTATGGTTGATGTGGGGCATGATCACGGTGCAGATGATCAATCTTGGCTTCCCCTTTAAACCGGCGGAGCTGTTTACCCTGACCGCAATTGCAGGGTTGATGGGCGCCACGCTGCGTATACCGGCTTCGTTCTTTATCCGTATCTGTGGCGGGCGCAATACCATTTTCCTGACCTCTGCGTTGCTGATCATTCCGGCCATCGGGACGGGGCTCGCGCTGCAAGACAAGAATACGCCGCTGATCGTGTTTCAGTTCTGGGCATTTTTGTCCGGTATCGGCGGCGGCAACTTCGCCTGCTCCATGTCCAACATCAGCGGCTTCTTTCCAAAACGGCTGCAAGGTACGGCCTTGGGGCTCAATGCGGGGCTGGGCAATTTCGGCGTGACTACCATGCAGATTCTGATTCCGCTGGTGATGACGGCCGGTATTTTCGGTGCGCTGGGCGGTGAGCCGATGACATTATTGAAGGATAGTGGCTGGATTTTCGGCAAGATCACTGCCGACACCCCAACCTTCATCCAGAATGCGGGCTTTATCTGGGCGGCGATATTGATCCCTCTGGTGATTGCGGCCTGGTTCGGTATGAACAACCTGCTGCCGTTGTCGCCCGATACCGGCGGCACGCTGGCGGCCTTCGCCAAGATATTCTACCTGTGGGGATTGACCTTCATTATCGGTGCCATTGGCCTGTACCTGTATCTTCCCGCGCCGTCCGGCCTCGGACTGCTCAATATGTGGGTGGCGTTACCGCTGATTATGGTTGCCGTGCTGTTTGTGATGAAACTTGCGGCGTTTGGCGAGATGAAGGGCAACATCAACAAGCAGTTTGCCATTTTCAGCAACAAGCATACCTGGGCAATGACCGCGCTCTACGTCGTGACTTTTGGTTCGTTTATCGGTTTCTCGATGGCGCTGCCGTTGTCTATTACGGTGATTTTTGGCGTGCAGCACATTCCCGACCCGGTGACCGGCCTGATGGCGCATACCCTGAAAAACCCCAATGCGCCTTCCGCCATGACCTGGGCTTGGATCGGCCCGTTCATCGGCGCGTTGATCCGCCCGGTGGGTGGCTGGATTTCCGATAAGGTAGGCGGCTCCATCGTTACCCAGATCATTTCGGCGGTGATGGTGGCATCCTCCGCTGCGGTGGGTTACGTGATGTTGCTGGCCTACAAATCGGCAACACCGGAAGAATATTTCATGGTCTTCATGGTGCTGTTCGTAGTGCTGTTTGCCGCCACCGGGCTGGGTAACGGCTCGACCTTCCGTACCGTGGGCGTGATTTTCGACCGGCAGCAGGCCGGGCCGGTGCTCGGCTGGACTTCTGCCGTGGCCGCTTACGGCGCGTTTATCGCCCCGGTGGTGATTGGCGCGCAGATCAAGGCCGGCACACCGGAGTATTCCATGTACGGTTTCGCAGTGTTTTACGCGTTATGTCTTATTCTGAACTGGTGGTTCTATTTGCGCAGTGGTTCTGAAATCAAGAACCCTTGAGCCGTATAAACCCTGTCACGGGTTTTGTTGTTGGGATTTTGCAGGCCATGCCAGACCGTCGTTGCAGTCCGATAGATTAAATATTGGGCCGCCTGAATGTTGGGCTGTGCTGAAATGATTTGATGTGGGGTATAATTTTAGGCGGTATTAAAATATTTATTAACAGGAGCAATAAGTATGAGTCACTTTCTCGATCGATTGAAATTTTTGGAAAAAATCAAGGAGACCTTCTCCAACAACCACGGCATTGTCACCAACGAAGATCGCCAGTGGGAGGATGCCTACCGCCATCGTTGGGCGCATGATAAGGTGGTGCGCTCCACGCACGGCGTGAACTGCACCGGTGGTTGTTCGTGGAAGATTTTTGTCAAGAATGGCCTGGTGGCCTTCGAGATGCAGCAAACCGATTACCCGCGTACCCGCGAAGATTTGCCCGACCACGAGCCGCGCGGCTGCCAGCGCGGCGCTTCGTTCTCCTGGTATCTCTACAGCCCGCACCGCATCAAGCACCCGATGATCCGTGGCCGTCTGCTTGATTTGTATCGTGCCGAGCGCAAAACCGGCAAAGATCCGGTGGAAGCATGGGCCGCGATTCAGGCTGATGCGAACAAGCGCAAGCAATACACCGCCGTACGCGGTTTGGGTGGTTTCGTGCGCACCAATTGGGAAGAGGCAAAAGAAATCATCGCCGCCGCCAACGTCTATACCATCAAGAAATGGGGGCCAGACCGCATTTTCGGTTTCTCGCCCATCCCGGCGATGTCGCAGATTTCCTACGCCGCCGGTTCGCGCTATCTGTCGCTGATCGGCTCGCCATGCGGCTCGTTCTACGACTGGTATTGCGATCTGCCGGCAGCATCTCCACAAACATGGGGCGAGCAAACCGACGTGCCGGAATCGGCCGACTGGTACAACTCCACCTACATTATCGTCTGCGGTTCCAGCCTGCCGACCACACGTACACCGGATGCGCACTTCCTTTCAGAAGTGCGTTACAAGGGGGCAAAGGTCGTCGCGATGGCGCCCGATTACGCCGAATATTGCAAGGCATCCGACCTGTGGATGCCGGTCAACCCGGGCACCGATGCTGCCGCCTTTCTGGCGATGGGGCATGTGGCGTTGAAGGAATTCTACATCGACAAACAAGACCCGTACTTTGCCGAATATGCGCGCAAATACACCGACTTGCCGATCCAGGTGATGCTGCGCAAGCACGGCGATGCTTATGTGTCAGACCGCTGCCTGCGCGCTTCCGATTTCAACGGGGCAATGGGCGAGACCAATAACCCGGACTGGAAAACCGTCGTGTACGACGAAAAAACCAAGGCATTTGTTGTGCCAAATGGTTCTGTTGGCTTCCGTTGGGGTGAAGAAGGCAAGTGGAATCTGTTACCAAAAAATGCCGCCAACCAGCAGGAAATAGTTGCCGAACTGACCTGCATCGCCAGCAAGGATGCGGTGGCTTCGGTAGGATTCCCGCACTTCGAAACGGGTGAAGATAATTTGCTGTTCCGTAATGTGCCGGTGCGCAAATTGAAGTTGGCCAACGGCGAGGAAGCATTGGTGGCATCCGTGTTCGACATGCAGGTTGCCCAGTACGGCATTGACCGTGGTTTGGGCGGCGGCAATGTGGCCAAAGATTACAACGATGCCAGCGTGGCCTATACCCCAGCCTGGGCGGAGAAAGTCACCGGCGTAAAGGCTGCCGACATGGAGCGTACCGGACGCGAATTCGCGTACAACGCATCCAAAACCCACGGCAAATCCATGGTGATCATGGGTGCGGCGATCAACCATTGGTATCACAACGATATGGGTTACCGCGGGGTCATGAACCTGCTGCACATCTGCGGCTGCGTGGGTCAATCGGGCGGCGGTTGGGCGCACTATGTGGGGCAGGAAAAGCTGCGTCCGCAAGCCGGCTGGGCACCGATCGCCTTCGCGCTCGACTGGCAGCGTCCGCCGCGTCACATGAACTCAACTTCTTACTGGTATTTCCACACCGACCAGTGGCGCTATGAAACGCTCAAGGGCGATGATTTGCTGTCGCCTGCCGGCAAGGGTAAGTACAAGGGTTATTCGCTGGCCGACTACAACGTTGCCGCAGTACGCATGGGCTGGCTACCGTCCGCGCCGCATTGGAACACCAACCCGCTGGATCTGGTTTCCGAAGCCGAAAAAGCCGGTGCTACCGATGAGGCGAGCATTGCCAAGCACATCGTGGGCAAGCTCAAGGACGGCTCGCTGGATGTTGCCTTTGCCGACCCGGATGCCCCGGAAAACTGGCCGCGCAACCTGTTCGTCTGGCGCGCCAACCTGATCGGCACTTCCGCCAAGGGCCACGAGTATTTCCTCAAGCATCTGCTCGGCGCGCAGAACGGCGTGCTGAAGGAGTCCGGCGACGGGAATAACAACAAGCTGATCAAGTGGCACGAAGAAGCGCCGATCGGCAAGCTGGATCTGATGGTGGATATCAATTTCCGCCTCAATTCCACCGGTGCCTATTCGGACATCATCCTGCCGACCGCGACCTGGTACGAGAAGAACGACCTCAACACCACCGACATGCACCCGTTTATCCATCCGTTGTCGGAAGCGGTATCGCCGGGTTGGGAATCCATGTCTGATTGGCAGATATTCAAGAACATCGCACAAACCTTCTCCACGTTGGCCGAAAAGCACCTCGGCACGCGCAAGGATGTCATCGCTTTGCCGATGCAGCATGATTCCCCGTTTGAAATGGCGCAGCCATTCGGTGAAGTCAAGGATTGGAAAAAGGGCGAGTGTGAACCGATTCCCGGCAAGACCATGCCGCTGCTCAAGGTGGTCGAACGCAATTTTGGCGACACCTACAGGAAATACATCGCCATCGGCCCATTGATGTCCAAGCTGGGCAACAACATCAAGGGGCTCGACTGGAACACCGAGATGGAGTACGAACAGCTCAAGGTAATGAACGGCGCGGTTAAAGTGCCGGGTGTTTCTTTTGGTATGCCCTCTCTGGAAGAGGATATTTCCGTTTGTGATTCGATCATGCGCATGGCACCGGAAACCTGCGGTGAAGTGGCTCATAAAGCCTGGAGCGCGCTGTCCAAAAAGACCGGCATCAACCATCATCATCTGTACGCTGCCCGCCACGAGGACAAGATCACGTTCCGCGACATCCAGATACAACCGCGCAAGATCATTACCGCGCCAACCTGGTCTGGAATCGAGTCCGAAACGGTTTCCTATACTTCGTGCTACACCAATATCCACGAGCATATCCCGTTCCGTACCCTGACTGGCCGTGCCCATTTTTATCAGGATCACGAGTGGTTCCTGGACTTCGGTGAAGGCTTCTGCGTGCATAAACCGCCGCAAGATATGAAATCGTTCAGCAAGCTTGACCCGAGTATCACAGCGGGCAAGCACATCACGCTGCAATGGATCACCCCGCACTCCAAGTGGGGTATCCATTCGAGCTATCAGGACAACCTGCGCATGTTGACGTTGTTCCGTGGTGGCCCGTATGTGTGGATCTCTGAAACGGATGCCAATCTGGCGGGAATCGAGGATAACGATTGGGTAGAAGCGATCAATGCCAACGGTGCAGTGGTGGCGCGTGCGGTGGTGTCGCAGCGCGTGTCCCGCGGTATGGCGCTGATGTATCATGCCCAGGAGAAGATCGTGAATGTGCCGGGATCGAATACCACCGGCAAGCGCGGCGGTATCCTCAATTCGGTGACGCGTGTCGTTATCAAACCGACCAACATGGTCGGCGGGTATGTGCAACTGGCCTACGCCTTTAATTACTATGGCACGGTAGGTTGCAACCGCGATACCGAGGTGATCATGCGCAAAATTGCGGACAAGGATATTGATTGGCTGGAACGTCCGCTCACGCCGGAACGGGAAGCGCAACTGAATCCACCCGGAATCGGCCCAAAATAAATGTGTGTAAATGTAGGTCGGGTTAGCGTAGCGTAACCCGACAATACGGATATGTCGGGTTACGGTGCTGCGCAACTAACCCGACCTACGAAGGAGATAAAAATGAAAGTAAGAGCACAATTTGCATTTGTCTTTAACCTGGATAAGTGTATCGGTTGCCATACCTGCTCGGTAACGTGCAAAAACACGTGGACCAACCGCAAGGGTATGGAATATGTCTGGTTCAATAACGTCGAATCCAAGCCTGGCATCGGCTACCCGAAACAATGGGAAGACCAGGAAAAATGGAAAGGCGGCTGGACGCTGGAAAACGGCAAGCTGGAGCTGAAGTCCGGCGGCAGGGTATCGAAGCTGTTGAACATCTTCGCCAACCCGGATCTGCCGCAGATCGACGATTACTACGAGCCGTTCACCTACAACTACGCGCGTTTGCAGAATGCGCCGTTGTCCGAAGCGGCACCGACCGCGCGCCCGCTTTCAATGATTACCGGCGACCCGATGGAAAAGATCACCTGGGGGCCGAACTGGGAAGACGATCTGGCCGGCGAATACGCCAAGCGCAGTGAAGACCAGAACATGAACAACATCCAGAAAACGATGTATGGTCAGTTCGAGAACACCTTCAACTTGTATTTGCCGCGCATTTGTAACCATTGCCTGAACCCGGCCTGTGTGGCCGCCTGCCCTTCCGGCTCTCTCTATAAGCGCGAAGAAGATGGTATCGTGCTGGTGGATCAGGACAAGTGCCGTGGCTGGCGTTTCTGCATGAGTTCATGCCCGTACAAAAAGGTGTATTACAACTGGGAATCCGGCAAGGCTGAAAAATGTATTGCCTGCTACCCGCGTGTCGAATCCGGCATGGCGACGATATGCTCGGAATCCTGCGTGGGCCGCATCCGTTACAACGGTGTCATGTTGTACGATGCCGACCGCATCGAAGAGCTCGCCAGCGTGACGAATGAGCAGGATCTGTATGAAGCGCAATGCAAAATCTTCTTGGATCCTAACGATCCTGAAGTGATTGCCGCCGCCCGCGCCGAGGGGATCAACGAAGACTGGATCATCGCGGCGCAGAAATCGCCGATCTACAAGATGGCGATCGAGTGGAAGATCGCGTTCCCGATGCATCCCGAGTTCCGCACATTGCCGATGGTCTGGTACGTGCCGCCGCTATCCCCGGTGCAATCGCAGCTCGACCAGGGCAACCTGCCGGTCGGCCCGGATGGCGCGATCCCGCTGGCCGGTACGATGCGCCTACCGGTGCAGTATCTTGCCAATCTACTCACCGCAGGCAAGGAAGCACCTATCGTCAGCGCATTGAACCGCCTCATCGCCATGCGCAGCTACCAGCGTTCGGTGCATGTTGAAGGCATCGCGGATACGCGGCCTCTGGTCGCTGCGGGCATCACGGAAGATCAAGCCAAGGAAATGTACCGCTATTTGGCCATCGCCAACTATGAAGACCGCTTCGTCATTCCCACCGGGCATGAGGAAGAGCGTCTCGCAGACCCGCATGGGTTCCAGGGGGAGAACGGCTTCACCTTCGGCAATGATTCTTCGACCGGAATCAGCAAAGTCACGCTGTTCCCACGCCGCCGCAAGGGATCCACAGAATCCGCCGAGCTGGCTCCATCTGCGGATAATCGCTAAGGGGGAATCATGCAAATCTACAAAATACTATCGGTACTGCTGGAGTATCCGGATCAGGAATTGCTGGATCACCTGCCGGAAATCCGTGCGAAAGTCGGAAAAAGCCCGGATATCGATATGGCGGAGAAGGAAGGATTGCGGAAACTTCTCGATCATCTGACCAATACATCATTGACCGAGCTGCAAGCGGGCTACGTACAGACGTTTGATCTGACACCGGAACATAGTCTGCATTTGACGCACCATTTGTTTGGTGACGATAACGACAAAAATCGTGGGCCGGCGCTGATTGATCTGGGCGAGCTGTACAAGGACTATGGCGTGAAGGTGATGACCAACGAGTTACCGGACTACCTGCCGCTGGTTCTGGAATTTGCCGCCATGCTGGATGACAACGAGGCGATGGTGTTTCTGGCCGATGCCAACAAGGTGCTGAAGGTGCTGACCGCCAACCTGAACAAGGCCAACAGCCCGTATGCAGCGCCGCTTGCTATTGTTGAAGGCCGCGCCACGCTGAACCGGCTGGCCGCTTAAACTTAAGGAGAATAAAATGAACGAGAGTTTCTTTAGTTGGAATATTTTGCTTTTTGGCGTGTATCCGTACGTCTGCCTTGCCGTGTTTTTTATCGGCAGTTGGCTGCGCTTCGATCGCGAACAGTACGGTTGGAAAAGCGACTCCAGCCAATTGCTTTCCATGGCGGGTATGCGCTGGGCAAGCAACCTGTTCCATGTTGGCGTGCTGGCTATCTTTTTCGGCCATTTAGTCGGGTTGTTGACACCGCATAGCGCATTTCTAATGGTTATGGGCGATATCCAGCACCAGTATATGGCTATCGTTCTGGGTGCGGTTTTTGGCGCGATGACTTTGATAGGCGGGGGCATCCTGTGGGTACGGCGTTACACCAACCGGCGCATTTCCGTTACCAGCCGCCCCTCGGATAAATTCATTCTGTCCTGGGTGATGGCGACGCTGATTATCGGTTTGATTACCATTCCGGTATCCATAGGTCATGCCGGGCACGGTGATCCGCGCGTGGTGACTGCCATGGCAGAATGGATACAAAGTATTATTTATCTGTACCCGAATCCTGCCTACCTGGAAGGTGTTGATATGGTCTTCAAGCTGCACGTGTTCTTTGGCATGACGGTGTTCCTGTTTTTCCCGTTTACCCGCCTGGTACACATCTGGAGCGCACCGTTCGGTTATCTGGCACGGGCTTACCAGATCGTGCGCAGCAAAAAAGTAAAGTATCAAGAAAACTAAACGGCTTCAGGTAATTTCATCCCCCGCGTTGCTTTCCCGTTTTTTTGCGGGGGAGCAGCGCGGGTTCGTGTGGCCTGTCACTTTTCTAAAGGCGCATGTAACCCGTAGTTTTGCGGCCTGTATTTGAATGTGGCTGCGTGTATGTGGGTAACTTTAGGGAACCTCTAGAAATTCGCTTTTGCGGGATGGCAGGCCGGACACGGCGTTGCGAAGCATCCGGGGCGGGTAGGCCTGCTGCTCCGCGCTCCCGCACCCGTCGGCTCCGCCGCACCGTGTCGCGCGGGCACCGCAAGGAGCCGCGCAGCGAATGACGAGACATATCAAATGGATAGGCGAGGAATGAGCGAGCACGCGACGCAGCGGTTCGCCCGCAAAATGGATTTATAGAGGTTCCCTTTACCCGAATGGGTGTAGCGCATCCGGCACCCCATGCCCCAAATAACCAAAAATAAAAATTCTATGCACATCCTTGCGGATCTTTTTGAGAATAATCGCAGCTGGGTGCGGCACATGACGGCCAAAGACCCCGATTTTTTTAAAGGCTTGGCCACGCTCCAGAGCCCGGAATACCTGTGGATCGGATGTTCCGATAGCCGCGTACCGGCTAATGAAGTGATTGGAATGCTTCCGGGTGAGCTGTTTGTACACCGGAATGTGGCCAACATGGTGGTGCATACCGATCTTAATTGTCTTTCCGTGATCCAGTTTGCCGTCGATGTATTGAAGGTCAAGCACATCATCGTTTGCGGGCATTACGGTTGTGGCGGTATACGCGCGGCTGTTTCCGGCGAACCGCTGGGGCTTATCGATAACTGGTTGCGCCATGTACAGGACGTGCGTGACCGTCACACGGCATTGCTCGCCGCTATCTCCGACCCGGAACAGCGCAACGACAGGCTGTGCGAGATCAATGTGATCGAACAAGTGGTGAATGTCGTGCGCACTACCATTGTGGGCGATGCGTGGAAGCGCGGCCAATCGCTGGCCGTGCATGGCTGGATATACGACATCCGTAATGGGCGGTTGCGGGATCTCGGTCTCGCCGTGACGCATCCTGAAATGCTGGCAACCGCCTACGGTGCGGCGCTGCTGAAAACAACGTTGGAGCGCGATGCGTGAGCCGTCAACAGCGCGGCGGAATGTTGTCGTCATCCGGTGTGCCCTGTTCCTTGGCGAACAGAACAGCGGCTTTTACCCGTGAAGACAGGTTGAGCTTGTTCAATATGTGACGGACATGCTGTTTCACCGTGTCGTAGCTGATTTTCAGCGTCAGCGCGATGGCTTTGTTGCTCTCGCCGCGCGACAGCAACTGCAATATCTCGCGCTCGCGCTCGGTGAGTAACTTGAACGAATTTTTCGGTTCCTGCCCGGGTTGATCACCGCGTAACATGTTGATCATTTTGACTGTCATAGCTGGTGCTACCACCAATTCACCGGCCGCGACGCGGCGTATTGCGTCGACAACATCTTCCGGTGCCATATCCTTGAGCAGGTAGCCGCGTGCACCGGCACGTATCGCGTTGCCCATGTCTGTTTCGGAATCGCTCATGGTCAGAATGATCGCCGGCGTGTCGTAGCCCTCCTTGCGTATCTGTTCCAGCATTTCCAGACCACCCATCGGTTTCATGCGCAGATCAATGGCCACCAGATCGGGTTTCTGATCCAGCAGGGGGCGGAGCTCTTCGACAGTGCCAACCGCCCCCAATACGTTGAAATCGTAGCAGCGGGCCAGCAATTCGCTCAATCCGCGCCGACACAGGCTCTGATCGTCAACCAGTGCGATCTTCAGTACGTCAGTCATCCAGTGTTCTCCAGTTTGCTCCCGGTTCCGGGAAAAATAATTGTGAGGTTCCCTCGGTTTTTCGTCTTCCAACAGGTGGAGCTCATGCTACCAGCTTTCATCTTATTAATAGTGATGAGCCAGTCCTTCAGAGGGTGGTGTTGAGTATCTGCAATTGGCACGAAACGGATTTAGCATCTTGCTAATTGCCCGCCACAAAGCGGTCATACATGATCAATTAAGATTAGCCGGTAGCGACCGACCGTTCAGGCCGAGCAGCAGTCCCTCATATCAGGCACTCTGACTGTTGCTGGCACGCAGCGGTTGCTCGCTGGCTGGGCTTGCTCCTGGAAATAGCGCCATGAATTCCCACCTCTCACAGAAACAGATGATGCAGCCCGATTCATTACAAAGCGCACCCGCTCCAGATCAACCCCAAGCTGTTGATTTCCTCCTGCCGCGCAAGACCGTTGAGAAACTGTCCGGCTTCAGCAGGGCAACCATTTACCGCTTGATAAAATCGGGGAAATTTCCGCGCCCGTTATCCATCGACACGGGGTCGGTACGCTGGCGACAATCCGAGGTGATTGCTTGGCAGCAATCCCTTAACCCAACCCATAGTGGCTGACAATTGAGAGCAGACAACCCAAAACTTCTCGACGGGCACGCCGATGCAGTTGAATTAACCCGCCATGTCCCTTATAGTGCGCTTAACAATTCAACCCGCAAGGTGGTGAAATATGGCTAATTCGCGCATTACTCTCGACACTGGCAAACGCGGAGGCCGTCCTTGCATCCGTAACCTGCGTATCAGCGTTTATGACGTGCTGGACATGCTGGCAGAAGGCATGAGCGAGGCGGACATCATCGAAGATTTTCCCGAACTCGAAACTGCCGACATCCGCGCCTGCCTAGCGTTTGCAGCAGACCGAGAACACAACCTTTACACCGTGGCGGTGTAATGAAACTGCTACTCGACGGAATTCTGTCGGGGCGCATCACCCCCTTCCTGTAAGCCGCTTTCCCCGACTCTTCACAAGTTGCCTTATTGGGATTGGAAGGCGCAAGCGATGCCGAAATCTGGCAATACGCAAAAGCCAACAGCTTCGTGATCGTCAGTCGCGATTCAGATTTTCAGGAGCGCTCACTCGTAGCAGGCCACCCGCCGCAAGTGGTCTGGCTCAAAATTCCGAACCGCTCCAAAACGGTTGTGCTCAATATCCTGCTCGATCACCACACGGAAATCGAACAAGCATTGATCGAGCAGAACCGCGCTTGCGTTGAAATCAGCCCCAGCAACCGCTAATGAGCCTTACTCAAGGCGCACCCTCTTTACCGCTAACAATTGG
>Ga0315281_10005145_pt1 | contig 18766 bp, 17 predicted proteins | sample YL17G07_0_MG_FD_204540 | JGI IMG/M metagenome (GOLD analysis project Ga0315281, IMG submission 204540) | Sediment microbial communities from Yellowstone Lake, YNP, Wyoming, USA - YL17G07_0 | ecosystem: Environmental > Aquatic > Freshwater > Lake > Sediment | place: USA: Wyoming | collected...
GCGGCAGAACCTGCTGATCGACGGCGGCGCGTACCCCGGTACGTTCTAGCCGCTTATGGAGCGCGTGGGGACACACAGTTGGCGAAGAGTCTCGATTCTTCTGGGTTTGTATAGGTCTCCCGAATTAATCCAGTTGCGCGAGCGCAACTAACCGGACATTCGCGAAATACACAGAGTTGTGGACGACGACAACGGTTGAGCAGATCAGATAGCGCACAGCTCAAATCTGACCTGTCTTCCCAAAGCCGCGGCTGCGCTGGCCAGCGTAGTCAGCGTCAGGCTGGTATCCGTGTCATCCAGCAACCGGTTCAGCGCCGCACGGCTGGTATGCATTTTCTTGGCCATCGCCGTCTTCGTGAGCTTCTGGACAGCCATCTCCTGCTCAATCTGCCACGCAATGACGCGCTTCACGGCGACTGCCGTGGCTTCTTCGAGTATGGCTTCTTCGGCGAGGAAATCGTCGAAGCTGCTGCCGACATGGGGATTGCTCATTTTCGCCTCCTCAATTGTTTCAATCGATCTTTCGCCAAATCCAAATCAGGCTTTGGCGTCTTCTGTTGCTTCTTGATGAAGGCGTGCAATAAGATCATGATGTCGCCTTCGTTTGCGAACAGCATTCTCGCAATTCGCGTATCCAGCCTTGATCGCACTTCCCAGATGTCGCCGCCAAGGTGATCGACCAGCGGCATGCCGAGGGGCTAGCCGAATTGCACGGTCTTGATGTTCTCTCCGATCAGTTTCCGATCGGTTGCCGAGAGCGTTCGTAGCCAATCACGAACAGGCTCTGTACCGCCTTCGGTCATGAAGAACCGAACATAAAGGATAGGTAGCCGTTCCATGCAGGGAGTGTATCAATATTGGTACGCTTAATCAATAATTGAATTGTTTTCTGCACCTCCCTCTAAAGGTAGTGCGCTAGCCAGGTTAAAGGTTCGGGGAGGCGGCAGCATCCGGCGGGTTGCGGTGCCAGGCCCCCAGCGCGTACTCTCGGCCACAAGCGGAACTTCGCGCTCCTGCTCCAAACCGGACGCCCGCCGAATATCCAGGTCGGTACAGATCATTTGATTACCCGCGCTGATAAGACTTTCTAGCGACATCTTGCACCCTGATACTTGCCAAGCTGTGCACAAGGGCGTTAAGGGGAATACTTGGATACTTGCGTTCTTGCCTCGGATAGTATGATGAAGGTCAACTCGGATTGGTCGCGATGATGCTCTTTTCATTTGCGACAATTTCCCGCGAATCATAGGTGAGCGAATGAGCGAAAGTAAATGGTTGATACCCGCCCTCGACTATATTCGCGGATGGGGCGAGTTCCAGATGCGGCAGCACGAACAACCTGGTTCAGTCATTGTAATTTCGCATCGTGGCCGGATTTTGTTGGAGGAAGCGTTTGGCTATGCCGACCTAGTGAAAGGCGTCCCGCTGACGCCGCGACATCGTTTCCGCGTCGCGTCCCACTCCAAAAGCTTTACGGCTGCGGGAGTCATAAAGCTTCACGAGAACGGCAAGCTTCGTCTAGACGACCGCGTCGGGCGCTACGTCCCGGACCTGCATCCCGCGATTGCAGCCGCAACGGTTGCTCAGTTACTCTCCCATAGCGCCGGCATCATCCGCGACGGGACCGACTGCGGCCAGTGGTTGGACCGGCGGCCTTTCCTCGATGCCGATGAACTCGGACAAGCGCTCAAGGCGCCGCCCATCATCCCGGCGAACACGCGCTTAAAATACTCTAACCTCGGTTACGGGCTTGCAGGATTGGTCATTGAAGAGGTGACAGGAGAGTCGTACCGGTCCTGGATCAAGCGCGAAATCGTGGATGCCGCTGGGCTCGGTGAGACAGTTCCCGACATGCCTTTGCCACGCAACACGCCGTTCGCGCGCGGGCATAGCTGCAAACAGCCTCTGGGGCGGCGCGTGGTCATCCCGAGCGAGGAACCGACCCGTGCGGTCGCCCCGGCGGGCGGTTTTGTGAGCACGGGCCGCGATCTCGTGCGCTACTTTGATCAGCTCTCGCCAAACGCGAAGAGGAGCGTGCTATCTGTCGCAAGCCGGCGCAAAATGGTGCGCCGGCAGTGGCGCGATCCACATGCGAGCCTGGAGCGTTATTACGGCCTTGGGATCATCAGCGGGTCGCTAGACGGTTGGGACTGGTTCGGCCATAGCGGCGCGTTCCAGGGCACTATCACGCGAACCTGCGTGCTGCCAGGGCAGGAATTGACATTGTCGGTGCTGACCAACTCCCGCGATGGCTGCGCAGAAGCCTGGGTTGATGGGGCAATTCGAATTCTGCAGACCTTTGCACGGAATGGTGCGCCCTCACGTAAGGTTGGCGGGTGGACAGGCAGGTGGTGGACATTTTGGAACGCCATCGATCTTGTGCCCATGGGAGGGAAAGTGCTGGTCGCGCATCCGGACGCCTTCAATCCGTTCGCGGATGCAAACGAGCTCGCGGTGTGTGGCAAAGGCGAAGGGTGGATCAAACTCGCGGGTGGCTTTGAAAGCCACGGCGAGGCTGCGCGACTGGTCCGTAACAGCCGGGGCGTGATACGCGAAGTGTGGCTTGGCGGGGTGAAGTTCCTTCCCGAGGCCAGGGTCGTGAAGGAGATGGCAGCGCGCTTCGACCAAGGCGCCTGAACGACGCCGGGCTATAGCGAGAGACCCTAGCCGATCGTCCGCTTTCGCGCAGAGCGAGAGACTGCAAGGGGTCGAAGCAGCCGCCGGCGCTGCTGTTGTATCAAATCAGGCGATGGCAGGTCGCAGTTAATTGAGGAAGTCGCCGCTGGCGCATTGGGTCAATTCGCCGCGAGGCCAATAGGAACGGGCATTGCGGGGCTTTTCTCCTGTGCGCGGCAAGGCCGCAGTGTCGCCGTACGCGGAAATCCGCGGAAATGCGCGCCATCCCCGAAGGCCCGCAACGAACATCTGCCGGCGGTCAGAAGCAAATCAAATCCATCCTCTGAAAGGACCGGTTTGAGGCAATAACGCGTCATCGAGAAAAAAGAGGCCTAGCCTTGTCGCCCTTGCAGAGGGAACCGGTGGGCATTTGATCAGGCGCCGGGTGCAGAGTGTGTTTGCCCCCAGATCGACGCCCGACAACGCGGGCGTTCAAGCGAGCTTGGCGTGATTCTTTTTGAGCCAGCCGCGAACTTCGCCCAGGAGGCTCTCTGCCGCGGCGATGCATTCGACAACCACCTGCGTTTCGACCTCGACACCTTCGCAGTCGCCGAGATTGCGCGCCCGACGGAAACCGTCATAGAGCAAATGCTTTTGTGCCGGCAGGCCTATGGTTTTGGGCAAACTCTGGATCGTGGTCTGCTGGTGCCCCGGTTCGCTCGTCGAGGGACGAAATCCGCTGGCCATCAGCGCCACGAGCGCACATTGCATGATTCCCTTGTAGGCGAGGTTCATGCGAGAGGCGTTATTGTCGCTAAATAAGCGACAGTCGTCGCAAAATATACGACAACTCTCAATCCTTGGATTGTTACGCTTAGCCTTGTGTTCAGACGTGAAAAACACGCTCTGGATAAGGGCCGCCGGAAAGTGTGCTCCCGGCTTGACCGGTTTAGGAAGGACGCTTCGCTCAGGCATACCGCTTCGGGCTGAACGGTGCGATGTCGATGTGCGGCGCGCGGCCGCCGACCAGATCGGTGACGATGCGGCCGGTGGCGGGCCCGGCGCACATGCCCACGTGGCCATGGCCGAAGGCGTAGACGGCGTTGGCGAAGCGTGACGAGCGGCCGATCACAGGCAGGGAATCGGGCATGCTCGGGCGGTGTCCCATCCAGAGCGTCTGCCGTTCCTGCAGGTCTTTCATGCCGAGTCCGGGGAACATGCGCAGACCCAAGCGCAGCAGGATGCGCGCGCGGTTCCAGTTCGGTGGCGCATCGAGGCTCGCCAGCTCCACCTGTCCGGCGAAACGGATGCCGGTCTCAAGCGCTATCGCGATGAACCTGCCTTCGCCGGACATCACCGGAATCGAGGGTGCGCGTTCCGGTCGCGCGACCATGGCGTGATAGCCGCGCTCGGTTTCGAGAGGGACGCTGTCTCCCAGTTGTGCGGCCAGTGGCTTCGACCACGCGCCGGTAGCGAGCACCACATGGCTCGCGGCGTGGCGGCTGGTCTGCGTTCTGACGGCAGTCACCGCGCTGCCCTGGTGTTCGAAGCCGGTGACGGCTTCGTGAACGATGCGACCGCCACATTTTACAAACGCTACGCAGAGCTTTTGCACCAGCCGGTGCGGATTGGTGGTATGCCCGGCTTCCCGGATGAGCCGCCCCCTGGCGTAGATGGGCGCCAGGTCCGGTTCCATCTCCCGGATGCGCGCCGGCGACACTTCTTCTATGGCGATGCCGTTGCGCTCGCGCAGTGCATTGCCGCCGGCGTCGGCGGCAAAGGCGGCATCGGTTTCGTACACGATCAGGTAGCCCTGACGGTGCACCAGGTCTTCGGCGCCGGCCTCATGCGTGAGCGGCGCATAGCCTTCCTGCACGTCGGAGAGGAGGGCGCGCAGGGCGTGCGCGGCGGCCTCCGCGCGTTCAGGCGTGCCCGCGCGCGCGAAGCGCAGCAGCCAGGGCGCCAGACGCGGAAGGTAGCGCATGCGGATGGATAGCGGGCCGTCGGGATCGAGCAGATAGCGCGGTACGCTTTTCACCGTGCCAGGCATGGACATGGGTACGATGGACGACGGAAACAGGCAGGCCCCGTTGCCGAAGGAGGCGCCCATACCCGGCTCGCCCGGATCGATGAGCACGACGCTGTGTCCGTCGCGCTGAAGGTATGAGGCGGCGCAAACGCCGACTATGCCCGCGCCGATGACGACGACGGGGGGCTGTTGGCTGTCGTCCATGATGTGCTCGTTCAGGTCTTGAGGTCCCGCAGCAGTTTATCGCGCTCGGGCCGGATCCGGAAATCCCGGTCACACAGTCAGAGCTTCCCTTGACACAGGCAGACGATTGCGCGAATCTCCGCGGAGTTGCGGACCCGGGAAGCGGCGGCGGCACCTGGCGAGCGCACATGACATTTTATCGAGCGGGAGACATCATGTTCATGTCAGGCAAGGATTTCCGCGAGTCGCTGCGTGCCTACAAGCCCAGCGTGTACGTCAACGGCCGCAAGCTGAAGTCGGTCGCCGGCGACGCCGATCTCGCGCCCGGCGTCAATGCCATCGGCCTTACCTACGATTATGCGCTCAAGCCGGAGCTGGCGCCGCTGATGCGGGCACAGCAGCACACCTCGGGCCGCGAGGTGAACCGGATGATCCACGTCGGCCGCAGCAGCGGCGATCTGCTGAACAAACTGGAAGCGGTGCGGCTGGTGTGCCAGGAGACAGGCTGCGCCCAGCGCTATCTCACCGGTGACGCCTTCAGTGCGCTGTTCCAGTCTACGCACCGCACCGACGCGGAGGGCGGCAGCGACTATCACCAGCGCTTCATCGCTTACATGCACGACGCGCAGGAGCGCGACTTGAGCTGCGCCGTGGCCATGACCGACGGCAAGGGCGACCGTTCGAAGCGCCCGTATCAGCAGGAAATCCCGGACAGCCATGTGCGCATCGTCGGGCGGCGCAAGGGCGGCATCGTCATTTCCGGCGTCAAGGCCATTGTCACCGGCGCGCCCTACGTGCACGAAATCCTGGTCATGCCGGGGCGCAACATGACCGAGGCGGACGCCGAGTTCGCCGTTTGCTGCGCCGTGCCGGTGGATGCGAAGGGGCTCACCATCGTGGCGCGACCGGCCGGGCGTGCGGGCGAGGCCGCGGCGAAGTTCAGCGCCAAATACGGCCAGTCCACCGGCGTGTGCCTGTTCGAGCGCGTGTTCGTGCCCTGGGAGCGGGTGTTCCTCGCGGGAGAATGGCAGCATGCGGGCTTTCTCACCTACACTTATGCCACCCATCACCGCCATACCTGCATCGGCGCGCGCGCCGGCTTCGGCGACCTCCTGATCGGCGCCGGCGCGCTGATGACCGAGGCCAACGGCCTGGACCTGGATCGCGCCCACGGCCTGCGCGACCAGATGGTCGAGCTGATCAAGATCGTCGAGGGGTTTTTCGCCTGCGGCGTCGCCGCATCGGTGTACGCCGAGGCGGATCCGGCCGGCAACGTCATGCCCGACATCGTTTTCTCCAACATCGGCAAGCTGCTCCTGGCAACGCAGATCTACGATATGCATCGCATTGCGCATCACGTCTCCGGCGGACTCATCGTCTCGCTGCCGGGTCCGGACGAAGACCATAACCCGGTCACGAGCGCCAAACTTGCCGACGTGCTGCGCGGCCGGCCCGATATTCCTTATGACAAGCGCATCGAGGTGGCGCGCTTCATCGAGGACCTGACCGCTTCCAACCAGGGCGGCTGGTATTCGGTCATCAGCCTGCACGGCGGCGGCTCGCCGGAAGCGATGAAGAGGGAAATCTTTCGCAGCTATCCGCTGGGCAACAAAGTGGACTTGGTGGAGCGCCTGCTCGAGCGCGACGTGCTGGCGGATCCGGAGCGCAAGATCACGCGGAACCGGCAACCGGGGAGTTGTTGCGACAACGGCTGCATGGTTCCCGGCGCGCCGCAGATGGTGCCAATGCCCAAACCCTCGGCCGCGCGCAGGAAAAGCGGGCCCGCGGCGGGTACGGCGAAAAAGGAATAGGAGTGTGAGTTCGCGTTTTCGAAGAGCAGTCATTAACGGCACCTTGGCGGCAGGGACGATCGCCGGCACGCGTCGGACAATTGCGGCGAGGGCGGCATGGCAGGTACTCGGGCGGGGATGGCCTGTACAGAAGCGCGCGCCGTGCAATAAGATACGCCTATGAAAATCGGAATCGTCGGCGTTAGTGGGTATGGTGGCAGCGAACTGTTGCGTCTTTGCGTGGAGCATCCGGCCTTCGAGCTTGTATATGCGGGCGCCGATAGCACTGCAGGACAGGCGCTTTCGCAGCGCTTCCCGGCGCTTGCCGGACGGCGCGAGGGCGAGTTCGTCATTCAGCGCTTCACCCCGGAAGGAGTTGGGGAACTCGACCTACTTTTTGCTTCGCTGCCGACTGGCGTTTCGCGGGATCTGCTCGCGCGTCTGCCGCAATCCATGAAGATCGTCGACGTGGGCGGCGACCACCGTTTCCTCGAAGGCTGGACATACGGGCTCACTGAATTGCCGGGCCAGCGTAGCAAAATTGCAACCACGAAGCGGCTCGCGAATCCAGGCTGCTATCCGGCAGCGGCCTTGCTCGCGCTCGCGCCCCTCGTCAAGGAAGGTCTCATCGAGCCGGAGAACATTGTGATCGACGCGAAAAGCGGCATCACCGGGACCGGTCGCGGCGGTGGCAGCGACTACGGCTATGTCGAGACGAACGAAGATGTATTTGCCTACGGCCTCGAATCGCACCCGCACGTCCCGGAGATTGAACGGGCGCTCGAGCAGGTCGGCGGGCGCAAGGCCACGGTGGCTTTTACGGCCCATCTCGTGCCAATGTCTCGCGGGATTCTCGCGACTTGCTATGCCCGTCCGCGCGGCGCAGCGCAGGCGGCGCGTCTCTACGACGCGGCACTCTCCTGCTATGACAGCGAGCCCTTCGTCAAGGTCGTGCCCGCCAAGAACGGACGCAGTCCGCACACGGGCTGGGCCACTGGCTCGAACCTCGCATTCCTCTCCTATGCGGTCAATCCGCGGACCGGCCTAGTCGTGGCGTTCGGCGCGATCGACAATCTCGGCAAGGGAGCCGCAGCGCAAGCTCTGCAGAACGCGAATCTCATGACTGGCCAGCCGGAGAACGCGGGCCTTCGCGGCTTGCCGCTCCTGACGTAGGCGACGGCCGGTTTGGAGCAGATCGACCGGTTGGTATTGTTAAAGGTTGTAGGACGCCTGCCCACTGCGTTCAGCCACCTCCGCGTCAGGGCAGGCATCCTACAACCCTTAACAATGTGCGACCTACAAACGTCTGCTTTGAGGGAGCCCGCCTGAGGCCAACAGAACGGTTCCCCACATGACACCAATCGTAGACAACGCCTCGCCCGATACGCCGGGCGTGCTGCTGGTCTTGAACGACATCGTCGAAGCTCGCGAGAAAGAATTCAATCAGTGGTATCAACAGCAGCACATTCCGGAACGACTCGGCGTACCCGGCTTCAGGACCGCGAGGCGCTATCGCGCCGTCGACGGACAGCCGGCGTACATGGCGGTCTACGAATGCGAGTCGATCGACGTCCTGACCTCGAAGGCCTACCTGGAGCGACTCGCCAATCCGACCGACTGGACCAGAAAGATCATGCCGGGCTTTCGCAACATGCTGCGATCGGCCTGCAGGGAAACCTGGTCGATTGGCGCCGGCGTGGGAGGCGGCGCGATCGTCGTTCAGTGCAAGCCAAGACTAGGCAGGGAAGACGCCGCACGGCGCTTTGTCAAAGACAGACTGGCCCCGGGTCTGATGCAGTCGGCTTTCTTGGTGCGAATGTCGTTGTGGGAGGCCGACGCAGCGTTCACCGGCGGCCCCAGCCCGGAAATGGCATTGCGGGGTGGTTCCGACAAAAGTGCGGACTGGGTTCTGTTCCTGGAGAGTTATGCCCTCGCAAGAACGGCACTGGCGCTCGACACGCAACTGTCGGCGGGTGCGGCTGCTGAAACGGGACTGCTGATCGGCCCCTGGACCGGATATCAGTTGATTTATGCGGCCGCCGTGCCGTCTTGAGCTAAGCGACATTGCAATCGGCCGGGCGCAGGCGCAACATGCTTTCACAATGTTGGGCAGCGCTGAATCGGCGCCAAACTGTCGCCGGCGGCCCGGCGCGCGAAAGAAGCAGGATTCGATTACCTATCGTAAACCGCGATATCGGAGACAAGACCATGAAAACCGTGAAGCTGCTGGCAGCGCTCGCCGGCGCGGCGTCCGTGCTGCTCGCGCAGGGCGCGTTGGCGCAGACCTTCCCGACGAAGCCGATTCGTCTGGTGATGCCGTATACGCCAGGAGGCAGCTCCGACATTCTCGCGCGGCCGATCGCCAACGAAATGTCGAAAAGCCTGGGCCAGCCGGTGCTGATCGAATACAAGTCAGGCGCGGGTTCGACCATAGGCGCGGACTTCATCGCCAAGTCGGCGCCCGACGGCCACACCCTGGTGATGCTGCTGACCGCGCACGCGATCAACGCCACCTTGGTGCCCAAGCTGCCCTACGACACGGTGAAGGACTTTAGCTCGATCACGCTGGCGGCGACGCTGCCGCTGGTCGTGGTAGTGAACGCGCAGTCGAACATCCACACCTTGCAGGACTTGATCGCCGCGGCCAAGGCCAATCCCGGCAAGCTCAATTACGGCTCGGCCGGACCCGGCAATACGAGCCACCTGGCGGTCGAATACTTCAAGTCCGTGGTCGGCGTGGACATCACGCATGTGCCCTACAAAGGCAGCGGGCCCGCGGTCGCCGGGCTGCTCGGGCGCGAGGTCGACCTGATGTTCGACAGCCTGTCGTCTTCGCTGGCGCAGATCCAGGGCGGCAAATTCCGCGCGATCGCGGTGTCGACGGGCAAACGCTCGCACGTGCTGCCGCAGGTGCCGACGATCCAGGAGTCGGGCGTGCCCGGCTTCGACATCTCGGCCTGGTACGGCATTTTCGCCGCCGCCAAAACGCCGGCCCCCATCGTGCAGAAACTGAACGCCGAGTTCATCAAAGCCATGGCCCAGCCGGATGCGAAGCAGAGGATCGAGGGCTACGGCTACCAGATCGTCGGCTCCACGCCGGCGCAACTCGACGCGCACGTAAAGAGCGAAATCGCGCGCTGGGGCAAGGTGGTCAGGGATTCGGGCGCGCAAGCCGATTAAGGCGCAGCGGACGATGTTATCCCGCGACGAACCGACGAACGGCCGGTATCCGGCCGAGACCGGACGATTGCGCCTAGCCTCTACCGTGCCCCAACATCATCTGTCTCAATCTCCCTTTTCTTGGCATTTCCTGATCTGCATCTATAATTCAATCGCAAACAACGCGTAATCTCGGTTTGCAATCACCGAAAAGGAGGGGATGATGAGCTTCTTTACCGTGGTGGTTTTGGCGGCGGCGCTCGCGACTGTCGTCGCGCTGATATCGGGGATTTCTTCCATGGCCACCGACCACCAGATCGGGCATCTTGACAGCGCGCACTGGATGGTAGGGCGCGTTGCCTTTCAGGCTGCCGCTTTCCTGCTGGTGCTGCTCGCAATCTACGTGGCGGGCTGACGCAGCGGGTGTCGCCAAAGGAGATGCCGAAATGATCGAGACAGCGAAACTGACAGACGTTGAATTGGTGAAATGCGAGGTCTGCCTGAAGGAAATACCGAAGTCCGAAGCGCAAAGCGCGGAAGCGCGGGATTACGTGGCCTATTTTTGCGGCCTGGAATGCTACGAGGAGTGGGAGGCAGCAGAGATGAAGGAAAGGACGCAGGAAGCGGGGGAACCATAGTGGCTGATCAGTCGGCGCCATCATTGGTCTCACTCACATGACGCCCGATATCACCGAGCGCAAGCGGGCGGAGGAGTCGCTTCGCAATAGCGAAATCTGGATGCGCGCCGTCCTCGATACGGCGCTGGGCGCGATAGTCGGAATCGACGCTTCGGGACGGATCACGACCTGGAACGCTCGCGCGGAAGCTGCCTTCGGCTGGACCAAGGACGAAGCGCTCGGATTGGCGCTTACCGACACGATCATTCCGCAGCAACACCGGGAGGCGCACCGAAGCGGCCTGGCCCGGTTCCTTGCCACGGGAGAAGAACGGATCCTGAATCGGCGCATTGAGATCACCGCGGCGCGCCGAAACGGCGAGGAGTTTCCGGTGGAACTGGCGGTAACGCAACTGAAGATCGACGACACCCTACACTTCGTCGCCTATATCGCGGACATCACCGAGCGCGAGAAGGCGCAGAGCCTGATTCGTGAAGCAAAAGATCGCATGCAGGCGATCATCGACGCATCGACGGACGCGATCATCAGTGTGGATGAAGACGAACGCATTGTGGTGTTCAACCTCGCCGCGGAAAAACTGTTTCGACTTCCGGCGACCGAGGCCCTCGGGCAGACCATCGGCCGCTTCATTCCGGCACGCTTTCGCGGCGGCCACCACGGCCATATGAGCAATTTCGGCCAAAACGGCGTCAGCTTGCGGGGAATGGGGCAATTCGCCCGGTTGAGCGCGCTGCGGGCGGACGGCGGGGAGTTTCCGATCGAGGCGTCGATTTCCCATGCCAGAACCGGCGGCAAGGATCTTTTCACGGTGACCATCCGCGACATCACCGAGCGCAGAGAGGCCGAAGCGGCCCACGCCTCGCTCTAAGCGCTCGCTGGGCTGCTCTTGCGCGCGGCGATCGCGACCACTATTGCCTGCGCCGACAAGCCCGAACACCTGCGCGCCAATGTTCGGGCGCTGGAGATCAGTTTCACGCCTGAAGAACTCGCGGCACTGACCCAGGACTTCCATGAGCGCTGGGGAAAGATCGTGCGCGATCTCGGCATGAAGCCGCAAGAGGTCTTCTGCCGGCTCCGATGAGCCAAGACGATGCAATGAGGACAACGCAATGAGGACAACGCAATGAAGACCACGGAACGCGGCGACGAGCGCATCCTCGTCTCGGACATGTTCGAAGTCGATCGATTCGAAGTCGAGCGCACGCGCGGCCCGCGGTCCGATCTCGGCAGCTACCGCGAGCCGGGGCGCGACACCACGATCTACCGCAAGTGCGACGTGCTGGTGGTCGGCGGCGGCCCCTCGGGCACCGCGGCGGCGGTCGCCGCGGGGCGACTCGGTGCGGACGTTGTCCTGCTGGAGCGCTACAACCATCTCGGCGGGCTCTCCACTGGCGGTCTGGTCATCTGGATCGACCGCATGTCCGACTGGGACGGGAAGCACGTTATCCGCGGCTTCGCGCAGGAACTGTTCGAGCGGCTGCCGGCGGACGCGGTGGCGGGACCGACGCGCGAGGAATGGGGCTCGCGCGATCCCGAGCGGGCCGCCTACTGGTCGCACCGCACCGCTTCCTACCACGGCGTGGTCACCTGGTCGCCGACCATCGATCCGGAGCGCCTGAAGCTGCTGTCGCAGGACCTGGTGCTGCAGAGCAAGGTGCACCTGGTGTTCCACACCTGGGTGGCGACGCCGATCGTCGAGGGCGGCGCGGTGCGCGGCGCGATTTTCGAGTCGAAGGCCGGCCGCCAGGCGATCCTTGCCAAAGTGGTGGTGGATGCCACCGGCGACGGCGACCTATTCGCGCGCGCCGGCGCCGCCTTCGAGTCGAACATCGAGGGCAACGACATCCACCACTGCATGAACACGGCGTGGCTGTTCGGCGGGACGGACATGGCGCGCTGGCTCGAGTTCAAATCGGGTCAGCCGGAGCAGTTCACGCAGTTCATGGTGCGCGGCCGCGAAAAGCTGCGCCTGTTCGAGCGGCCGTTCGTGTCCTGGCGCAACGACGTCGCGCTGTTCATGGGACCGCGGCAATCCGGGTTCTCGGCGCTCGACGTCGACGACCAGACGGAGGTCGAGATCCGCTCGCACCGCCTGATGGCCGAACACCTGGATTTCTATCGCGCCTATGCGCCCGGCTTCGAGGCCGCGTTCCTGATGCTCTCCGCACCGCAGCTCGGCGTGCGCCACAGCCGGCGCCTCGCGGGCGTCGCCCGGGTGACGCGCGCGCAGTGGCCGACGGCCAAGGTGTTCGACGACGAGATCGGCGTGACGCCGAGCGTGTCGCCGAAGTTTCCCAACATCTCGATTCCCTACGGCAGCCTGGTGCCGGAAACGCTCGACGGCTTGCTTGCCTGCGGGCGCCACGTGGCCTGCGACCCGAATTCGCACGGATTCCTGCGCGAGATTCCGCAGTGCTGGATCACCGGCCAGGCGGCCGGAGTGGGCGCGGCGCTTGCAGCGAACGGCGGCATCGAGCCGCGCGCAGTGGACATCGCCGAGCTGCAGGCGGCGCTGGTGAGGCAAGGCGTCTACCTGCGCCCAGCCAAGGAGCGCATCGAGGCGGCGAGCGCGGAGGCCCGCTCGTGAGATTGACCGCCCAGGAGCAGGCGATGCTAGCCGGCGCGCAAGGGCCGGCGGTGCGGAAAGCGATGGACCTGCTGCGGCGCTACGGTGAAGCGCTGGGCGCGGAGAGATTGGCGTCAAAATAAAACTCTCGATCGTGAAATTACCCTATGTCCGTCACCCGGCCTATACACGCGTCTATCCCCTCGGTTGACCGGATTCTGCGACTTGCGGCGGTGGCGGTCCTGATAGCGGAATATGGCCGCGATGCGGTTGTCTCTGCGGTTCGCGACGACGTGGATCGGTTGCGCGCAAGCTTGAGCAAACGCGATGGTGCGACGCAGAACGAGGCGGCAGCGGAGCACATCGCGACACGGGTGGGCGCCAGCCTGAGGGCTGCCGCGGCGGGATCATTGCAGCCCGTGTTCAACCTGACGGGAACCATCCTCCATACCAATCTCGGCCGAGCGCTGCTGCCGCGGGAAGCGATCGAGGCGATCGCGAATGCGGCCGGCAATCCGGTGAACCTGGAGTTCGATCTCGCCGAGGGCCGGCGCGGAGATCGGGACCGGCATCTGGAAGACCTCTTGGCGCAGCTCACCGGCGCCGAGAAAGCGACGGTAGTCAACAATAATGCCGCCGCCGTCCTGCTGGTGCTGAACACGCTGGCGCAGCGCAAGGAAGTGATCGTATCGCGCGGCGAGTTGATCGAAATCGGCGGCGAGTTCCGCATGCCCGAGATCATGCAGCGCGCAGGCTGCCGGCTGGTCGAAGTCGGCACCACCAACCGCACGCATCTAAAGGACTATGCGGAGGCGATCGGACCGCGTACGGCGCTGATCATGAAGGTGCATACCAGCAACTATCAGATCCTCGGGTTTGTGAAATCCGTGGAGGAGACCTCATTGGCGAAGCTGGCACATGAGCGCGGACTGCCCCTGGTCTCCGACCTCGGAGCCGGCGCCTTGCTCGACCTGCGGCGCTGGGGTCTGCCCTACGAACACACGCCGGCCGCAATGATTGCAGCGGGCGTGGACCTGGTCACGTTCAGCGGCGACAAGCTGCTCGGGGGTCCGCAGGCCGGGATCATCGCGGGGCGGCGTGACCTCGTCGAGCGGATCAACCGCAACGCGCTCAAACGAGCCTTGCGCCTGGACAAGCTGAGAATCGCCGGCCTTGCGGCCGTTCTTCGCCTGTATGCGAATCCGGACCGTCTGCCCGAGAGCCTACCGCTGCTGCGCCACCTGTGCCGTTCACGGGACGAAATCGAAGCGCAGACCCGCCGCGTGCTGCCCCTCATCGCGGAGGCACTCGCCGGGCGCGCCACGGTAACGGTCGAGATTAGTGAGAGCCAGATCGGCAGCGGTTCCCTTCCGGCGGACCGCCTGCCCAGCTTCGCCTTGGCCATCCGGCCGACGGTGGCCAGGCGTCAGGCATCGGCGCGGGTCGATGCCTTATCGCGCATGTTCCGCGCCCTGCCGGTGCCCGTGATCGGGCGCGTCCACGACGGTGTGCTCTACTTCGATTTGCGCTGCCTGGACAACGAAGACCGCCTTCTACAACAGCTCGTTCACCTTTCCGGCAACGCAAAACTGCATTAATATCGAAAACGGAAGAGTCTCGTCCCCGGTGGGGCGCCTGGACTTCAAATCCAGAGAGGGGGCGCATGCGTTCCCTGGGGTTCGACTCCTAACTCTTCCGCCAGAATTCTTTGTAATGTATTGATTACATTTCAGTTAATGCTGTTACAGATTCCGCTGCGGAGCAGACAACACCGGAGACGGGTCTGCGACGATCTGAGTTTTGCCGCGGCTGAACCTGTATTGCACCCGGAGTCCAGTCCGGATTAGACTGTACGCATTGCCATTGGGGTAAACGTGGCATCGTTAGTTTTGTCTGACCGCAAACGAATCGAGAAAGGCGCAATATGGAATTGTCCCTGACATCGTGGCTGTCAAACCTATTCAAAAAAAAGCGCAAGGCAGAGCGTAAATTCGAGAGCCTGCCGATCAAGGTCTTAAACGACGAGAGTAAAGGCGTAACGCGCGACATCAGCGCCTCCGGCGTCTATTTCCTTACGGATAAGCACTATGAGGTCGGATCGATAATGACGATGACGATCGATCTCGAATATCCTCCGGGGACGCGGATGAGATGCGTAGGAACCATTGTCAGGGTGGAAGACCGGGGTTCAAAGGTGGGCGTCGCGGTCCACATGAAGGCTGGTGAGTCAAAGATACTGACCGTTGGACCGCCTGAGAAGATCTAGTAAGTCGATTGGCAAGTAGGTTGTTCATCGGTACCCAAGTCATATTGCTACCCAGGCTGTCGATCTATACCGTAATTACCATCTAGGGAAGGCACCAAGATGGCAGGCCATATCAAGCGCTCTCCCTTGAAAGACGCGAGAGAGGTGGTTTACGCCGATCCTCCAAAAATCCGCTTCTGGGCTGTTTGGGGGTACATCATCATTGGATTTCTATTACTGCCCCTGTTTGGTGTTTGGCTTATCGTCTGGCTGGTCTTATATAAACTGAGGATCATCAGGCCGGCACGCAGCGCGGCCAGATGGGGCAGCCGGCAGGGCCAGCCAAGATCGCCGATTTAAGCGTCTGTGTTTTCATGCGGTCAGCGTCTAAGGTCGGTCCAGCTCGTTTAGAGTAGGTGTTGTTCGAGTTCAATCTATCGTTCCTCAATCACCGTCCGCGCGGCCTCCAGATCATCAACACGGCTAACGGGGCCGGCAATCTGGCGCCGGCTTTGCCGGACCGAGCAGGGGCACGAAGTTCTTGTGCATCTTGCGCGTATCGCCGATGCGCTGCGTAATCCCGAGCGTGTCGAAGAACTCGAGGATTTTTATCGCGCGGGTCCTGCCGATTCCGGTCGCGTCGCGATACTGCGCGGCACTGAACAATCCCTTGGAAGCCGAGCGTGCCACGAGGGCGGCATTGGCCGCAAGTATGGCGAGGGTCGCCTTGGGATAGAACAAGTCTTCGGCGACGCGCATTACGTCTCCGGTCTTGCTCTTGCGGTGCAGGAAATCCTTCAGCCTTGCCTGGTCCAGTCCGAGGTCGCGGGCCAGTTCGGCGATCGTGGGCACGGTGTAGCGGCCATGAAGCAATACCGGCAGCACAGTGCGCCACATTTCCTCGTCCGCCGCATTGGAGGTGGCGTCGTGTCCCGGCAGGCGCACCGTCGCACCGTGGACCTCGAGCATGCGCTCATCGGCCAGCTCCCGCAGCAGAAGCGAAAACGCATCCGCGTTCAGCCCGCGCGCGAGTTCCTTGCGCAGCGCCGCGATGTCGATTCCCTGCGCCTGCGGTTGCGCCCGATGAAATTCGCCCAGGCGGGCAAGCACGCCGTCCCGCATCGCGCTGACGCCGGAGCGCGCAACGGCGACGCGCGGCGCCCGGCCGAGTATGACCGCATCGGATGACTGGTATATCGATTCCGCGCGCGCGGCGCAGAGATTGAACAGCGTCTCGAAGCGCGCGCAATCGACCGCCAGTCCCGGGATTCGCAGCAGGTGCGCGATGGCCGCGTCGGGCGTGCCCTGTTCCAGCGCCGCGAGCCACGCAGGGGACGCGCGACGGCGCGTCTGGGCGAACGGATCGATCACGGTACCGCCGCCCAGGGTGCGTCCGGCCGAGCGGTCGCGCAGAATGAAGCGGTCGCCATTGAGGGCGGCGATCGGCGCCTCGATCACGAGTTGCGCCGGCGCCGACGTTCCGGGCGCGATCGCGCCACTGCCGCGGATCGCCACGCGCGCCATGACATCGGCGGTGGCCAGATGCAGATGCACCGGCGTCCAGTGCGCGAGGGCCCGGCGTTCCGTCGCGAGCAGCGTGATGCGCACGTCCATGCGCCGGCACGGCGCGTGGATTGCTTCGTGCAGCACCCAGTCGCCGCGCGCAACGTCTGCCACATCGATCGACGCAAGATTCAGCGCGCATCGGTCGCCGGCCTGCGCTCGTTCGGCGGCGTTGCCGCGGATCTGGATGCCGCGCACGCGCACCGGCACTCCCCTGGGCGAGACCACGAGCCGATCGCCAACATGGACCTCGCCATTGAACACCGTGCCGGTGACGATGGTGCCGCTGCCTGCGACGGTAAACGCGCGGTCGATCGCGAGCCGGAAATGCTGCCCTTCGCGCTTGCGTGCCGCCAGCCCCGCGGCCGCGGCCACCAGCGACCGGCGCAAGGTTTCGATGCCGGCGCCGGTCACCGCCGATACCGGCAGCAGCGGGATTCCGGCGAGAGCGGAGCCGGCGAGCAGGGCGTGCAGCTCTGTTTCGACTTGAGCGACGCGCGCAGGATCGACCCGGTCGGTCTTGGTGATTGCTACCACCCCGCGCCGAATGCCAAGCAGGCTGAGGATCTGCAGGTGCTCCACCGTCTGCGGCATCACCCCGTCGTCGGCCGCGACCGCCAGCAGCGCGAAATCGATGCCGCACACCCCGGCAAGCATGTTGTGGATGAAGCGCTCGTGGCCGGGCACATCGACGAAACCGATCAGTCCACCGTCGGCGAGCGGCCAGTAGGCGAAGCCGAGGTCGATGGAAATGCCGCGAGCCCTTTCTTCGGGCAGACAGTCGGTGTCCACCCCGGTCAAGGTTTTCACCAGCAAGGTCTTGCCGTGATCGATGTGGCCGGCAGTGGCGACGATCATATTCCCGGGCCGCCGGATCTACCGCGGCAAGGCTTCGAGGATTTTCTGCGCGGCCCTCGCGGCCGCTTTTCCATCGGCCACGGCCGCCGCAACCTGGCGCGGCGATCCGCTCCTGATGTCGCCGGCGGCGAATGCGCCGGGTACATCGGTCGCAAAGTCTTCGTTCACCGCGACGCGTCCCGAATCATCGAGCGCGAACACGCCTTCGAGATAAGCAGTCGCGGGCAGGTAGCCTACATGAACCAGTACGCCGTACACGTCCAGAGTCTTTCTCTTGCCGCTCGCGACGTTCTCGACCACGAGCCCGGTCACGCCTTCTTTGCCGATGATTTCCACCGGCTTTTCGCCACAGCGGATTGCAAGCTTCGCATCGGCCAGGGCGCGTGCCTGCAGCACCGGCTTTGCGGCGAGCTGCGCCCCGGCCTCGATGACGTACACTTTCGACGCAAATCTTGCGAGGTACAGCGCTTCGATGAGCCCGGCGTCTCCCCCGCCGCACACCGCAACCACCCGGTCCCGGTACAGGCCGGCATCGCACAGGGCGCAATGAATCATGCCTTTGCCTTGAAACTCCTTCTCCCCGGGCACGCCGAGCTTTCTGGATTGCAATCCGCCGGCACAAATCACCACCGAAGACGTATACGCCTTGCCATCGGCGCAAGCGACCGAGATGCAGCCGGAGTACGGCTCGATCTCGACCACTTCTGCCAGTTCCAGCTCCACGCCGGATTGTTCGGCTTGTTGCACCATCTCCGAGGCGAGCATCGCCCCCGCCGTCTTTTCGCCTGGGTGCGGGTAGCCGTTGATCCACTCCACATTGATGATAGGCCCGCCGAACGATTCCTTCTCCAGCAGCAGCACACGGTACTTGGTCCGCGCCAGTTCCATGCCGGCAGACAATCCGGCCGGTCCGCCGCCTATCACGACTACATCGTAGTCCATTACATGCCTTTCGCCGCTCGCAGTCCGCGCGGCCCTGCGCCCGGCGCATGCAGCGGTTCATCGTTCATGTCGATCACCATGCTCTGTATCATAATCGATCTCGGTTGTGCGTTCAGGTTCGACCTCATTGGACATGGCTCGAGCTTGACAGGGCAGGGGCGCTGCGTGTCTACTGAA
>Ga0315281_10005146_pt1 | contig 18766 bp, 16 predicted proteins | sample YL17G07_0_MG_FD_204540 | JGI IMG/M metagenome (GOLD analysis project Ga0315281, IMG submission 204540) | Sediment microbial communities from Yellowstone Lake, YNP, Wyoming, USA - YL17G07_0 | ecosystem: Environmental > Aquatic > Freshwater > Lake > Sediment | place: USA: Wyoming | collected...
TGGACTGAAAGAGGGACTTCCGTTCGTCCAGCTGGTGGACCTTGCCGGCAGATTCACATCTGAAGTAACCCGGTGGGCCGGCAAGGATGCCAAGGGAAGCGACCCCGATATCCGGCGTCAGCTCAAAAATGACGGGAAGCTGTTCAAGACAGAGAGGATCGAACACGACTACCCCTTCTGCTGGCGATGCGATACACCTCTTCTCTATTACGCCAAGGACTCGTGGTTCGTCCGCGCGACGGAGTTCAAGGACCAGATGGTTGCGAACAACCAAGAGATCACCTGGTATCCCGATCACATAAAGAACGGGCGATTTGGCAACTGGCTGGAGAACATCAAGGACTGGGCGCTGTCCCGCGAACGCTACTGGGGAACGCCATTGCCCATCTGGGTCTGCGATTCCTGTGGACACCACCACGCGGTAGGTTCGATCGCTGAACTCAACGGGATGGCTGTCAACCCGGATCCCGAGGTCGAACTGCATCGGCCCTACGTGGACAAGATCGAACTGTTGTGTCCAGTATGCGGCGGCGTCATGCACCGTGTTCCAGAAGTCATCGACGGTTGGTTCGACTCTGGTTCGATGCCGTATGCACAGTGGCACTATCCATTCGAGAACCAAAGCGAGTTTGCGAAGATGTATCCAGCCGACTTCATCGCCGAAGGAATCGATCAGACGCGTGGGTGGTTCTACACGCTTCACGCTATCTCCACGGCCCTCAACGACAGGCCAGCGTTCAAGCGTTGCATGGTGCTCGAACTGGTGCTGGACGAGCAGGGCCACAAGATGAGCAAGCATGTCGGCAATGTCATCGACCCTTGGAGTATTCTCGACAAGCAGGGGGCGGATGCGTTCCGATGGTCCCTGTATACGAGCACTCCACCCTGGTACCCGAGACGGTTCGGGCCGAACGTCGTTGCCGATGCTCTCAAGAACTTCATCATACCGCTTCGTAACGTCTACAGTTTCTTCGTGCTGTACGCCAATATCGACCACTTCGATCCGAACGTGGCTCAGCTGCCATTGGACCAGCGGCCAGAACTGGACCGGTGGCTTTTGAGCCGGTTCCAGGTGCTTGTCCGGGATGTGCGTGCAGATATGGAGGCCTATGATATCAACCCGGCCACAAAGCTCATCCAGGCTTTCGTCGAGGAGCTGAGCAACTGGTACGTGCGCCTGAGCAGGCGGCGTTTCTGGAGAAGCGAAAACGATACTGACAAGCTGTCGGCGTACGAGACGCTCTACAGAGTCCTGGTTGACCTTGCCAGACTGCTGACGCCGTTCACGCCCTTCATGTCGGAGGAGATCTACCAAAACCTCGTCCGGTCGGCCAATGGCGAGGCCCCGCTTTCTGTGCATTTCCTCAACCTGCCCGACTTTGACGAGTCTATGTTCGACTCCCACCTTTCGGGCGTGATGCAGGTGGTCATGGATGTCGTGTCGCTGGGAAGGTCAGCAAGGAAGCAGGCGGGCGTCAAGACCAGGCAGCCGCTAAGTGCGGTGACTGTTTACGTTCACGACGCGCAGGCTCATGAAGCGCTGATTTCCCATGCCGGAATCATCCGCGATGAGCTGAACGTCAAGTCTGTTGCTGAAGCGGCTCATGCCGCGGACATAGCCGAGTTCACGCTCCGGCCCAACCTGCCTGTCCTGGGCAGGACGGCCGGCAAATTGATCCCCTCCATCCAGAAAGCACTGGCTGCAGATCCTGAGAGAGTCTATGCTGAGCTTGAGAGCACTGGCCAGGCTACACTGGATCTGGACGGAACGGCATTCCTGCTGACGAAGGATGACGTCATCAGCGCGGTCTCCGGGAAAGGTGGACTGTTCGCAGCGTCGGCGGCAAATGTTGTCGTGGCGGTCGATGCTACGGTCACGCCGGAGTTGCGAGCTGAGTGGTATGTGCGAGAGGTCGAGCACTTTGTTCAGGGACAACGCAAGGACAAAGGCTATCAGGTGACGGATCGTGTACACCTTGTTCTGACGTGTACCGATGCGGCAGTGACGGCCGCACTCACTGCTGCGGTGCAGGACGTAGCGCAGGAAGTCCTTGCAAACGAAGTGACGGTAATCACTGGCCCGGTCAAGGATGGCGCCCTGGCCCTGGTACTTGAAGGTTCGAAAGTGGCGTGCCGACTGGAACGGTAAGGGCCTTCCGGCAAGTGCAACACGTTCGCTTTCCCGGTTGAGTCTCCTGTCTTCAGCAGGAACTCTGCCGGGGATCGATTTTCATCGAGAACAGCTCGGTTATGGTTGGTTGGTCACCACACACTCGGCAGGCATGGTCACGTTCAAGCGGCACGAGCTCGAAGCGATTGTCCTCTCCATCCATGAGCAGTAGCTTGCCGGCCAGCCAGTCTCCGCACCCCACAATGTACTTGAGCACGTTCTGTGCGACGATGGAACCGATGATGCCGGGAGTAGTACCGAGAATGCCGCGGGCTCTCTCCTCGCGTGCCATGGCAGCAGTAGGAGACTTGGGATACAAACAGCGGAAGCAGGCTGTTGTTCGCGGGATGACCGTGAATGCCATGCCGTGGAGGTTGCTTACCGCACCGACAAACAGCGGCTTGCCAAAAAGGACAGCAGCGTCAGAAACGAGATATCGCGTGCCATAGTTGTCGGTGGCGTCGACAACCATGTCGTAGGCGCTGAAGAGAGCATAGGCATTGTCCGGATCCAGTCGGCTTGGATAGGCCTCGACACGTATTTCCGGGTTCAGCGCCGCCAACCGCTCTTTTGCGACAAGAGCCTTGGGCTGGCCAATGTCGGCAGTGGAATAGAGTACCTGCCGGTTCAGGTTGGACAGGCTGACAGTGTCTCCGTCGACTATTCCTATCGTGCCCACTCCAGCGGCAGCAAGGCACAGAAGGATCGGAGAGCCGAGTCCTCCGGCTCCTACGACCAGAACGGAGGCATCGGTCAGTTTCTTCTGTCCTCGAGGGCCGACCTGTTTCATCCATAGTTGACGTTCGTAGCGACTCCCGGCGGGAATCCCACAGGACGACGCGCGTGGGTGTTTCGACGAAGTCATGTTGTTGCCTCCTCTGGCACGAAGAGTGCATGCAGTCCGAACGGCAGTGCACAGGGAAGCCATGCGCGGGCTCGTTCGGCCATGGTCGTAGCATCCAGAATCAAGACAAATGAGCGTTTTTCCAGAACGTCGAGTACGACACTCAGCAGCCAGCCTTCTCCTTCTGGACCGTCTGGAGTAGCGGGAACGAAGACAGGAGCGCCAGGGAAACAGTTGTCGGAGGACCACTCGATGAATTGACCCGTCGTCAAGTCGGAACGGCAAAGCCGGTCGATCGGCTCGCCTGTTCTCGTTGGTCCCGCTGCGAACAGGATGGTATGCGGGCGCATCGAAAACCTGGGGTCTATCATGCAGAACTCTCCCGGCGGGCACTTCAGCGGCGAGCAAAGGACCTGTTTGTGCTCCAGGTTAATGACAAGTCGGGTCGCCAGCGGAGCGGGAAAGTCGCCTGCAGGAACCTCTCCATGGTCGAAAGCCAGAGAGTCGAGAATACTCGGATCCGCGTAGGCGGCGACATCGACAACGATCTGATCTCCGTCGTCCCAGGCGTTGATGTGGTGGAGTGCGAACAGCGGGCGCGTGGAAAGCGTCGTCTTCAGTGCACCTGTCCTCCGGTCGACGACCAGGATTCTACTCCCCCGCCCCGCATCCCAGACGTAATTTCGCAGGTATGGACGTCTGAATGAGCTCAGGGAGCGCGGATATGCCGTGAAGGGACCTTCGACGAGAACGACCCAGCGTGGCGTTACGCTGAAGGAGTGCATGTATCCAAGGCGCGAAGACGTAAGAGCACAGAGGCGCCGCGTCGTTCCCTCGGGACTGGTGACTGTAATGACATATCCCGCAGGGTCCCCGTTGCGCAGCAACAGATCAAAGCGCTCTCCAGTGAGCCGGTCGAAGACGGGGTGTGGCGAGGAGGCACAGCATCTTTTCAGGTGAGCCCATCGCCTTGTACCTATCGTCGCCAGCGTCGCGCGATCGATCAAAACGCTCTGTGGCGTATCACCGAGAGCCTCCAGCTCGTTTCTCCAACTCGTGATGTTCATGTTGGCATTGTCGTTGGAGAGATGACAGCCCCGGTGGATGGACTGCGAGTCAAAAGCACCGGCCGGGATGGCGTCTTCCATCAGAGCCCGACGATACCAGGAACTCGCAAGGAAGCGGTTGCTACAGGCGGCCCCATGTGGTCCGAAGCTAATTGATGAGAGGAGGGCGAAGCCGTCCAGCCAATGTCCAACAGAGTGACCCCCAATCTGGAACCTGCCGGGGCCGATTCTGTACATGGTGCCGACGAGGTCGGGAGGGACAATCCCCGTGATGCTAAGGGGTACACTGGACACTTCAGCGAGAAGCGAAGCAAAGCCGATGCCGTATCTGGGAGCAAATCCTGGGTTCATAGCCGCTCAACAGCATCGAGCAATGTGCCAGCTGACGAAGACTCCAGCATCTGTAGAATGCTGGCGGAGAGGGTGGGATTTGAACCCACGAACGAGGGAACCCCGTCACCTGCTTTCGAGGCAGGCGCTTTCAACCGCTCAGCCACCTCTCCGTTTGGACCTGATACGTGCAAAGAACTGCTGGAGGACAGCCTCAGAATCAGCGCGCAATAAGCCAGAAACCACCTCCGGAGCATATCCGAAGATAGGCCGCGTAAGCATATTGCCATTGCTGCCCACTGCTCCATTGTCGAAATCGTACGCTGAGAACACCACCCGTTGTACCCTCGCAAGACCTATTGCGGCAGCACACATCGGACACGGCTCAAGAGTAACATACAGGACGCATCCGTCCAACCGCCAATCTTGTAGACGCTCGGCGCTGGATCGCAACGCGAGCATCTCGGCATGAGCCGTTGGGTCCTTGAGGCGCTCTCGCGTGTTGTGTGCGGAAGCAAGCAACTCACCAGCTCTTGTAACAACACACCCCACAGGGATCTCTCCTTCATCGAGGGCACGTCTGGCCTCGTCAAGTGCAAGGAGCATGCAATCAACATCAGTGAGAGCCATGTCAGGACTGGTGCGCCCGACAGGGATCGAACCTGTAACCTACGGTTCCGTAGACCGTCACTCTATCCAGTTGAGCTACGGGCGCACAACGATGATTGTATTCCATTTCCCCCGGTTGGCAAGCAGAACAGTGAGGATTGCTGAGCACCGTGGCAGCAGTGACGCACACAAATCTGTTATAATCTAGCCGGCGATGGAAACAAGAGCTGAGATCTGTGTCATAGGTGGTGGTGCTGCCGGCATGCTGGCGGCATTGTCTGCTGCAAAGTACCTCACAGCCTCTGGCCACGATGGCTCAGTCCTCATCGTCGAACGGAATCGGGTGCTAGGCAAGAAGCTGGCCATCACGGGCAAGGGCAGGGCAAACGTGACAAATGCGCGTTCAGTGGACGAGTTCGTCCAGGCCTTCGGCCCTTCCGGCCGATTTCTCTACCCGGCTTTCGAGTCCTTTTTCTCAGATGACCTCGCTGCTCTTTTCGCCGAAGCCGGCCTGCAACTCAAGACGGAGCGAGGTGGCCGCGTGTTTCCTGTGACGGACAAGGCGCAGGACGTCGTCCAGGCTCTCGGGTTGCTTCTCGTCAGAGACGGCGTTGGCGTTCGCTACTCAGCTCGGGTTCGAAGCATCGATGCTGGGTCCGGCGACTGGACGATCGGCTTGGAGTCTGGTGGGTCCTTGCGCTGCCGGGCTGTGGTCGTGGCCACAGGTGGAAAATCCTATCCTGGTACCGGGTCGACAGGGGACGGCTATGGGCTTCTTGAGCACGTGGGCCATCATCCCGGTCCCCTGCTGCCTGGCCTGGTGTCCCTGCACTGTCCCGAGAAGTGGCTGAGAGAACTTGCAGGGACCTCGCTCGAAGGCGTCGCTGTCGAGGCGTGGGTTGGTCCTCAGCTGCTGGATCGAAGGCATGGAGAAGTCATGATAACGGACCGAGGGATTGGAGGACCGGCCGTCCTGTCGCTGAGTCTGGCCGTTACACCGGCCCTGGCCGAGAGCAAGGCTGTCGTTCTGTGCATGGACCTGCGGCCCGAGAAGACGTTGGACCAGGAGTTTCACGACATCGAGGCTTGCGGGAATGCCGATGAGATCCTGGTGAATGTCTCGAGGTTCCTTCCGAGACGGATGGCCCTTGAGCTGATGCGCGTGTGGGGAATCGAAGGAAAGGGCAGGACGCCGTTGCCCAGGAAAACCCTTGCTGCGGTCGCCAGATCACTCAAGGGAGTGGGGCTGAGATGCACAGGAGCCGACCCTCTCGCCTCCGCGATCATCACGCAGGGAGGTGTTGCTCTGCGAGAAGTCGACCCACGATCCATGGGATCAAGACTCGTCCCCGGATTGTTCATTGCCGGCGAGCTCCTGGACCTGCAGGCTGCCACCGGTGGCTATAATCTGCAGGCCGCTTTCTCGACCGGATTTCTGGCTGGAAGGCATGCGGCCGAATACGTTGCCAAATCAGCAAATAACGGTAAACTTTAAACGTTAAGGAGATGACGATAACATGGCTGAAATTGGAACGACCAAGGTAAAGCGCGGGTTGGCAGAGATGTTCAAGGGTGGCGTCATCATGGATGTGACGACGGTCGACCAGGCGAAGATCGCTGAAGAAGCCGGTGCAGTGTCAGTGATGGCGCTCGAACGAATTCCGGCCGATATTCGCAGGGAAGGTGGCGTCGCAAGGTCGGCTGACCCGGGACTTGTCGAGCAGATCATGGACGCCGTCTCGATTCCCGTCATGGCCAAGGTGCGAATCGGACACATTGCCGAAGCACGGATACTGGAGTATATGGGCGTCGACTTCATTGACGAGAGTGAAGTGCTGACTCCCGCTGATGTCACCTATCATATCGACAAGTGGCAGTTCAAGATCCCCTTCGTATGCGGAGCGCGCAATCTGGCCGAGGCGCTGCGGCGTATCAGCGAGGGAGCTGCGATGATCAGGACGAAGGGCGAGCCGGGTACGGGAGACGTTTCTGAAGCGGTCGCCCACATGCGAGCGGTTATGAACGAGGTTCGCAAGGTACAATCGATGCTTGAGGATGAGCTCGTGGTCGAGGCAAAGGACCTTGGGGTCAATGTTGAGCTGCTGCGTGAGGTGCGCGCGCTGGGACGTCTTCCCGTGGTCAACTTTGCAGCAGGCGGGATTGCTACTCCGGCCGACGCCGCACTCATGATGACGCTCGGGGCCGATGGTGTGTTCGTGGGTTCTGGCATCTTTAAGAGTTCGGACCCACTTCCGAGAGCAAAAGCCATTGTTGCCGCGACAACCTATTGGGAAGATCCCAAGGTGCTCTTCGAGGTAAGCAAGGGCTTGAAGGAAGGCATGGCCGGAATAGATGCGCGCACGCTCGTCGAGCTGGACAAGATGCAGGTGAGGGATAGCTAGGCGTGGTCATCGGTGTCCTTGCTCTTCAGGGCGACTTTCGGGAACATGTAAACATGGTGCGATCCCTGGGTGTACGGGCCCGACTTGTCCGTTTTCCCGAGGAAGTCGGCTTGGTGGATGGGCTGATCATTCCTGGAGGTGAGAGTACGACCATGGGGAAGCTCATGGTCAAGTACGGAGTAGATCGAGCTATCGTTGATCGTTTCGACGCAGGCAGACTGGCGATCTATGGCACGTGCGCGGGAATGATTGTCTTGGCCCAGGACATCGAGGGAAGTCAGGATCAACCTCATCTGGGACTTCTAGATGTGACCGTCCAGCGGAATGCGTTTGGACGTCAGAAAGAGTCGAGCGAGGAAGATCTGGAAATCGAAGGGCTGGATACACCGTTACATGCTCTGTTCATCCGAGCGCCGGTGATCATCCGGACAGGACCTTCTGTAAGGGTACTGGCAAGGGTAACACAGGGACCGGTCTATGTGCAGCAGGGAAGGCTCCTTGCTTCCTCGTTCCATCCGGAGCTTGGAAGCGATACGAGGGTACATCAACATTTTCTGCGATTGGCAGAGCAGAGCTTAAATCAGGAGGTCTAGATGTCTGGGCATTCCAAGTGGCACAATATTCAGGCCAAGAAGGGCGTAGAAGACGCCAAGCGTGGTCGTGCTTTCACCAAGATCACTCGTGAGATCATTATCGCGGCGAAGGCAGGCGGAGGGAGCACCGAAACGAACACGCGGTTGAGGGCGGCTGTAGAAAAGGCCAAGTCAGCAGGTATGCCTAATGACAACGTCAAGAAGGCAATCATGCGTGGAACCGGAGAGATGGAGGGCGTCAGCTACGAGGAGACTACGTACGAAGGTTACGGTCCCAATGGCACCGCATTCATCATCCAGACCTCGACTGACAACAAGAACCGCACCACGTCGGAAATCAGAAGGGTCCTCTCTCAGCATGGTGGTGCGTTGGGTGAGAACGGATCTGTCAGCTGGGGTTTCGAGCGAAAGGGTTCGCTGGAAATCGATCCGGCTGACCAGGGATACGACGATCTGTTCATGATTGCAGTCGACAGCGGCGCAGAGGACCTCAAGCAGGACGATGAGACGACGACCGTCATCACCGGACCTGAGGATGTCTACAAGGTGCGTCAGGCTCTCGAGGCCGCCGGGATTGTCGTGAAGTCGGCATCTCTGGTCATGGTCCCCAAGACTCTTGTTGCCGTCGCCATTGACGATGCGCGAAAAATCGCGCGGCTGGAGGAAGCGCTGGACGAGCACGATGACGTCAGCGACTACTTCTCCAACTATGAGATGAGCGACGAAGTCATCAAGCAACTGGAGCAGGAAAGCTAGCGAGTTCATGCTTACTCTGGGAATCGATCCCGGACTGGCACGGATCGGCTACGGTGTCGTCTCGTCAGACGGCGACACCGTAGCCCTTCTTGACTATGGGTGTCTGGAGACCCATCCTGGTACGCCATATCCGGACAGACTCAAGTACATCTATGATGGCGTCCGCCGACTCGTCCGCAGGTACAAGCCGGATGCAGTGGCGCTCGAGTCCCTGTTCTTCTTTCGAAACGCCCGGACGGTCATGAGGGTCAGTGAGGCACGCGGAGTCATTGTTCTGGCCATCGGCACGTGTCACGTGCCTGCGTTCGAGTATACCCCTCAGCAGGTGAAGCAGGCCGTCTCATCATATGGCATGGAGAGCAAGAAGAACGTCGAGATTGCGGTGCGCCGGATTCTTGGTGTGGAGGAGCATATTACACCTGACGATACGGCGGACGCCATTGCTATCGCCCTCTGCCATACGTTTACGGGGGCCTATCGCGAGGCAGTCCTGGCGAAGGAGACCGATGATTGCTCTGATTAGGGGGACCGTGTATCGCAGACTGGATTCCGCCATCATCGTTCTTGTTGGCGACATCGGGTATGAGGTGAGAGTGGTGGACCCCGCCATGTTCGAGGTTGGGGAAGAGGTCGAACTGCGGACATACCATGTCGTCAAGGAAGACCGGCAGGAGCTCTACGGTTTTGTCGAACCGCTGGACTATGAAGTGTTCGCCGACCTGGTCGAGCATGTTCCTGGCGTCGGCGCCAAGACCGCCCTGAGCCTTCTGCGGGCTGCACCTGCGTCTCGCCTCATCGAAGCAGTGCGGGAACAGAATGTTGGGTTGCTCACTTCCGCACCCGGCGTCGGAAGGAAAAATGCCGAGCGCATCCTCATCGAGTTGCGTCCGATCGTCAACCGCAAGTACGCTGAACTTCTGTCCGTAGAGGGCATGACAGGAACGGAATCCACCGTGCTGGCGGAGGTGGAGATGGCGCTCCGGTCCCTCGGATACTCGCAGCGAGAGATCAGCGGGTCTCTCCGGGAGCTTGGCGCTATGAAGGACCGTTCGGCCGAGGAACTCGTGAGTGATGCCTTGCAGCATCTTTCGAGGAAATAGGGTATGGCTGCCGGCGAGGAGAAGCGTGTACGTCGGAAAGTGCCTGTTGCTCAAGCCTCACCATTATCGGTGAAGCCCGAGGGTGATGCGGTGGGCTCGACACTGCGGCCACGACGCCTGGAGGATTTCATAGGACAGGAACAGCTGCGACGCAATCTGACCATTTTTATCAAGGCCGCACTCAGCCGGAAAGAGCCTTTAGACCATTGCCTGCTCTACGGTCCTCCTGGTCTGGGCAAGACGACACTCTCACAAATCATTGCCGCGGAGCTTGGTGTGCGGTTCAAGTACACGAGCGGACCGGCACTCACACGGGCAGGTGATCTTGCCAGTATTCTGGCATCGCTCAGGGACAGGGATGTGCTGTTCATCGACGAGATTCATCGTCTGCCCCCCGCGGTGGAAGAGAGTCTCTATGCCGCAATGGAGGATTTCCAGCTGCCCATTATTCTCGGGAAGGGGCCAAGCGCAAAGACACTTACGATACGCCTCAAACCGTTTACTCTCATAGGAGCGACCACCCGGTTTGGCATGCTGTCCGCCCCTCTTCGCGAAAGGTTCGGCATCATCATGCGCATGGATCCATACAATGAGGACGAACTGGCCCAGATCATTGCCAATGCCGCCTGCCGGCTTGAGACGGCTGTCGAGCCGGCTGCTGCCAGACGTATTGCTGGTCGCTCACGTGGCATTCCTCGAATAGCACTTCGTAACCTGAAACGCATCAGAGACTACCTGGCATATGCGGGGGCCCCCGTCGTCGATGTCAACCTGGTCGACGAGGCTTTCTCACGGCTCAACATCGACAAGTATGGCCTGCTGGACATCGATCGGCGGCTCCTCGGTGCGATCGATGAAAAGTTCAGAGGCGGTCCAGTGGGGCTCGACAGCTTGGCTTCTGCGATCAGTGAAGACCCTGACACGGTGTCCGTCGTCATCGAGCCGTATCTGGTGCAGTTGAATTTCATCGCGCGGACATCGCAGGGACGTGTCATAACCGACCTGGGCCGGCGATATCTGAAGGGTCATGATAGTGTCTCCGGCGGCGGGGAAGATGTGCTGTTCTGACGTCTGCGAAGGCTCTGACCCTTGATTATGTGCCAGAAGCCAGTATAATCTACCGAAGCCCGTGCAATAGCGCGGGTTTGTCAGATTCCAAAGCACGGAGAGATGGCCGAGTGGCTGAAGGCACTCGCCTGCTAAGCGAGTGGGTGGCTAATACCGCCTCCCGGGTCCAAATCCCGGTCTCTCCGCCATTCTGGTTTTGAAGGCGCGCCACCATGCTTCTTGCCATTGATGTCGGGAACACCAACATAGTCTGTGGCCTGTTCGACGGTACTGTCCTGCGCGATAGTTGGCGCCTGACGACCGACCGGGGCAAGACTGCCGATGAATACAGCGTGTTCATTCGCAGTCTGTTTCAGTTTTCCGATGTCCAGCTGGGGGACGTAGAGTCCGTCGTTCTGGCTTCTGTTGTCCCGCCGCTTACGCCAATCATGCGCCGCCTCGTCGATCGCATGTTTCATCTCCGACCCCTCGTGGTCTCGACGGCACTCAACACCAATATCACATGGGAGGTCGAGTCTCCATCAGAGATGGGGGCCGACCGTATCGCTGATTGTGTCGGCGGGTATATGAAATACGGGGGGCCCTGTATCATCATCGACCTTGGGACCGCGACGACGTTCAATTTTGTGAGCGGCGATGGAAGGTATCTTGGGGGGTCCATAGCGCCCGGCCTTCTCAACTCAAGCGAATCCCTGTTCACCAAGACGGCCAAGTTGCCCCGTATTGAGCTTGAGCGCCCTGCAACGAGCCTCGGAATCAACACGATTACGCAGATGCAGGTTGGGGTCGTCTGGGGTGTGGTTTTTATGGTCGACGGCATGATCCAGCGTATCCGCGAGGACACGGGTTGCCCAGATGCCAGAGTGATCCTGACGGGTGGGCTGTCGGGGGTGGTGGTTCCTGGCTTGCAGACAAAGTGCGTGCACGACCCGAATCTCACGCTCGATGGCTTGCGAATCCTCTTTGAGCTGAACAGGGGCAGGACCGAGTGAACATAGGACCGCTGAAGCTCGATGGGCGTGCGTTTCTTGCGCCCCTTGCGGGGTATGGCGACTCCCCCTTTCGCATTCTGTGCAGGCACTATGGCGCAGCCATGGTCTACACGGAAATGGTTTCGTCCCTCGGCATTAAGTTCAGCAACACCAAGACATTCGGGATGCTGGCGTTCGATCCTCTTGAACACCCTGTCGACTTCCAAATATTTGGGGCTCGACCCGACGCAATGGCACAAGCTGCGGAGGTTCTGGCGAAGGCTGGGGTCGATGCGATCGACATCAACATGGGATGTCCCGAGCCAAAAATCGTGAAGACCGGTGCCGGATCGGCGCTGCTGAGGGATCTCCCTCTCATCGATGCAATCACGTCCGCCGTTGTGGAGGCGACGCGTCTGCCGGTTACTGTGAAGATGCGCAAGGGATTCCTGCTCGACGACAACGTTGCCGAGGAAATCCTGGCTATTTGCGAGAAGAACGGCATCGCAGCCCTTGCGATTCATGGCAGTACCGCCGTGCAGGGACGCTCGGGCTCGAAGGACTGGGATGTCATCGCTGCAGCAAAGGCGAAGGCGACCATACCAATCATCGCGAACGGAGGCGTCAAGAAGGCGGAGGATGCGAAGAGGTTTCTCGACTACACTGGAGCCGACTACGTGATGATAGGACGGGCGGCTCTCGGGAATCCGTGGGTCTTCGAGCAGATAAACGATGTTATGGGTGGCAGGAGTCCTCGCGAGCCTGGAGTTGACGAGCGGTTCAGGGTCATGCAGGAGCACGTCGACCGCGAGGTCGCTCTCAAGGGTGAGGTCATTGGAGTCAAGGAAATGCGCAAGCACCTCGCCTTCTACTTCAAGGGTCTCCCTGACGCGACGACGTATCGAGGGCGCATCAACCAGGTGAAGGAAGTAGACCAGCTGAAGAAGCTGCTGAATGAGTACCGTGCACTGTGCACGGGTGCCAGCGAGGAGGTTCGCCATGATGCATGACGAAGAAGAGCATTTCGACGAAGAGATTGAAATCACCAATGTGCGTGAAGATGAGGAAGAGAAACTGTACATCAGCCCCTCTCAGCACAAGAAGATGCTTGAGGAGCTCAACAGGCTGAAGACCAAGGAGCGCCTTCGCATAGCAGAGCGCATCAAGGACGCCAAAGGTTTCGGCGATCTCTCGGAGAATGCCGAGTACGAAGAAGCCAAGAAGGAGCAGGCGTTTATCGAGGGAACCATCATGGACGTCGAGCGTCAACTCGAGCGCTCCGTGGTCGTCGAACCAGGCGATACTGGCACAGGCGAAGTTCACATGGGCTGCAAGGTCCAGGTACTCGACATCGAGACTGCCAAGACTCGCTGGTTCACCATCGTCGGCAATCTCGAAGCCGATCCAATGGAAGGTCGCATTTCCATTGATAGTCCGGTGGGCAAGGCCCTCGCGGGGAAGCGCGAGAAGGAGACCGTCGCTGTGCGTATCCCGAAGGGTCGCGTCTCATACAAGATTCTCTCCATCGCGAAGGTATAGTCGTGCTGGAACTCAACGAGGTCGAGCAAAGCCGCAGGGACAAGATTGGGGAACTTCGCGAACAGGGGATTGACCCGTTTGGGCACAGTTTTGGGGATGCGCTTGCGACAACTTACATCGCGGAGCACTTTGATGAGCTGGGAGACAGGACGATTCGTGCCAGAGGGCGCGTCATGGCCGTTCGTGGCCATGGGAAGGCGTGTTTCCTCGTGTTGGCGGACATGTCCGGGCGGATCCAGCTGTATGTGCGCTCTGACGACCTCAAGGAACCTGCCTATGACTGGTTCAAGAAGTATGTCGATTCCGGTGACATTATTGGGGTCGAGGGAACCCTGTTCGTAACGAAGACCGGAGAGAAGACCATCGCCGTCGCAAGACTGTGGGTTCTGTCGAAGGCGATCCGTACGTTGCCCGAGAAGTTTCATGGCCTCACGGATGTCGAAATCCGTTATCGCCAGCGCTATGTCGACCTCATGGTCAACCCCGAGGTTCGAGACGCTTTCGAGAAGAGGTCTCGTATGGTTTCGCATATCCGAACATATCTGACGGAGCGAGGGTATCTTGAGGTCGAGACTCCGATGCTTCAGCCGATCGCCGGTGGGGCGACTGCGCGTCCGTTCGTGACGCATCACAATGCGCTCGATCAGGACCTGTTTCTGCGCATTGCTCCGGAATTGTACCTGAAGAGGCTTCTGGTCGGCGGTTTCGAGAAAGTCTTCGAGATCAACCGGAGTTTCAGAAATGAGGGCATCGACACGGTTCACAACCCGGAGTTCACGATGATGGAACTGTACGAAGCCTATTCGGACCTTGATGGCATGATGAGCCTGACCGAGTACCTCATCCTTGACTTGGTCGAGAAGGTCACGGGTGTGTCGCAGGTACATCTGGGCCAGCGGTTAATCAACTTCACCGGGCCATTTGCACGGACGACGTTCGACGAGGCCATGCAGAAGTACGCGGGCGTCGGTCTGGAAGAGCTGCGCGACGATGGGCTGGCGCGTCGCAAGATCGCGGAGTTCGGCATTCACATGGACAAGTCGTTCGAATATGCCAACGTCATCAACGAGATATTCGACAAGATGGTCGAGCCCAACTTCATCGACCCGACATTTGTGCGTGACTATCCTGTGGAGATCTCTCCGCTTGCCAAGCGCATGGCGGAACAACGGCAGAGAGTTCAGCGCTTCGAGCTTCTTGCCGGTGGGATGGAGCTTGCAAATGCCTTCACTGAACTGAACGACCCTATAGACCAGGAAGAGAGGTTTGCACAACAAGCTGCTGCGAAAGCCAGGGGCGATGACGAAAGCCAGTCCATGGATTTCGACTACGTGCGTGCCCTGCAGTACGGTATGCCGCCTGCGGGTGGACTGGGGATCGGAATCGACAGGCTCGTCATGCTGCTGCTCGGCGTCGAGTCTATCCGTGAGGTAATCCTGTTCCCTCAGCTGAAGAGAAGGGAGTCACAGGACTGACGTTCTTGTGTCGACATAGGAGGGCATGATGGCGAAGCCCCAGGTTCAGTACAGGTGCAGCGAGTGTGGACATATTAGTGTCTCGAGACTCGGCAAGTGCCCCGAGTGTGGGTCCTGGGGCTCGTTTGTTGAGGACGTACCCGAAATCGAGGTCACGGCGCGGCCGGCCTCGAGAGTGCCGATTCCCGGGATATTGCCCGCCGAGGCGGATCTGGACGTCGCAGTGGAGAATGTCCAGCCTGAGCAGCGCATGGTGACTGACATCGGACCGTGGGACGAAGTATTGGGAGGTGGCTTGGTGGTCGGTTCTGCCGTCCTTGTGGGAGGGGAACCCGGCATCGGGAAGTCGACGCTTGTCCTGCAAGCGGCAACTGCCTTGGGACGACACGGAAAGGTACTCTACGTGAGCGGCGAGGAGTCTCGTTCTCAAATCCTTGGGCGCGTTCGGCGACTGGGGCTCGACCCGAAGAACCTTCTCCTTGCTACCACCAATTCACTTGCTGATGCGCTGGCCATGGCTGATCGAGCCAGGCCGGTAGCGCTTGTCATGGACTCCCTGCAGTCGTTCTCGACGGAGGAAGATTTCTTCGGATCGGGTACGCCGGCTCAACTAAAGATCACGGCGGCTGCCATCGCCGGGTTTTCCAAGAAGTCCGGAGTGGCAGCGCTGATCGTCGGGCATGTGACCAAGGACGGGACCATTGCGGGCCCCAAGTATGTCGAACATCTGGTCGACGCCGTCCTCTACATGGAGGGAGACCGATTTGGTGCTTACCGACTGCTGAGGTCGGGGAAAAACCGCTACGGCAGGAGCGGGGAGACCGGGTTCTTCGAGATGACCTCGTCAGGGCTCGTACCCATTTCCGATCCGTCGAGCGCGTTTGTGACCGACGTTCACAATCTGCAGTCGGGGTCCGTCGTGGTCCCTGCAGCCCAGGGGAGTTTTGCTGTACTCGTTGAGGTCCAGTCTCTGGCTGCAACCAGCTACCTGCCGTCCCCGCGCCGCATTGCGACAGGACTGGACTATGGCAGGCTCATGATCGCGCTGGCGGTGATCGAACGCAGAGCGGGCACGAGTGCCGGAGGTAGAGACGTGTACGTCAATATCTCGGGTGATTTTTCGGTTGAGGATCGAGGTATTGATCTCGGTGTGGGCCTGTCGCTGTACAGTGCGATACGCAACGTGGCAATACGTGACGGGGTCATGCCGATCGCAGAGGTCGGTCTCGCGGGAGATCTGCGTCCCGTGTTCAACTTGCACCGGCGCATCGAGCTGGGGGCACGCATGGGGTTCAGAGAGTTCATCGTGAGTGATAAGGCTCGCGACGACCTTTCGGACCTCCATGGTCTGACCATTCATCGAAAACGGTATGTGAGTGAGGCGATTGCCGCGAGTTTTCCTCGAGTCTCCGGTGCCGGAGACGAGTCACAGTGAAGGCTGTCAGAGCTCATCGGCCGAGTCTTGCCGCCATTGTCGTGGCGGCTGGAAGTAGTACACGGTTTGGAGAGGACAAGCTTCTCATTCCTTTCGCAGGGAAACCACTCATCTGCACTACTCTGGAGGCAATTTGCCAGGTACCCGTGCGCCGGCTGGTTCTGGTCTGCAGACTGCAGGACCGTGCGAAGATGGAGAAATGCGTCACTCAGGCAGCCCTTCCGCGCCGCGTACAGGTTTTTCTGGTGAGCGGAGGTCCAACGCGAGCCGAAAGCGTCCTGTGCGGCCTCAAGACGCTTTTGGACAATGGCGCTTCCGATCAGGACTGGGTTCTGGTCCATGACGGCGCTCGCCCCCTGGTTTGCAGAGCACTTCTGAAGAGACTGCTCGCGGCCAGAGATATGGGAGACATCGTCGTACCCGTGATTGCAGTACCCGACTCATTGCGGCGAATGTCGGCGGGCAGGACAGAACTGCTGGACAGGAGAGGGGTCGTCGCTGTTCAGACACCTCAGTTCTGCCGAGTGGCGACTCTCCAGTCTGTGTATCTCAGCTGTGCGGATAGTGCATTGTTTGACGACGAGGCGGCGCTGATCGAGTCAACTGGTGGGCAGGTCGCGACTGTTGAAGGTGACGCCCAGAACATGAAGGTAACGGTGCCGGGGGATGCTGAGATTGTCGAAGCCGCATTCAGCGCGAGAGCCAGGACCGTGGTCGGGTTCGGCTACGACGTCCATCGGTTCGTGTCCGAGCGACCGCTGATCCTCGGCGGCATCAGGATCGCCTCGGAACTGGGGCTTGACGGGACATCGGATGCCGACGCCGTCCTGCATGCGGTCATGGACGCTGTCCTCGGATGCGCTGGGGCGGGAGACATCGGCGGCATGTTTCCATCATCAGACGGGCAGTTCGTCGGAATCGATAGCGCCGTGCTTCTGGGACGCGTCATGGCGGATAGACGGATTCGCAGGCTGAGGATCGTTTCGGTGGACATCACTATTGTCGCCGAGAGGCCGAGATTGCGGAATTACCAAGCCCCCATGCAGAGAAGACTTGCGCGTCTCCTGGGCCTCAGGTCGACTGATGTCGACGTCAAGGTGACCGGTAACGATGCAATAGGCTGGATCGGCAGAGGTGAAGGCATAGCCGCGCTCTGTGTTGTGACTGCTCTCCGCCCTAGGTAGGAGGAAGAGAAGGCCGTACACTGAGCACTTGTTGCGCAGATCCCCGGCGTGGCCGACTATCTCCGGCTCCAGTTGCATCGGGCCACGGCACATGTTCCACTCAGTACTGTTGCTTCCTTCCGGACCTGGCAGAGTTCAGAGCTTCCCATTGCATGGTTTGCAGCCTTCAACGCCTTCAACAGGGACTGTTTCGGAAACGTGCACCCCGCATGCCCAGCATGGACCCCGGTGAGCGGATTCCGGGCAACAGGGCACCGCTAGCTCCCCGTCCTGTACGGCTTCAGTAGTATATACGCTGGGATGCTCCCCGTCAACCTGTCATTACTGCAGCTTTGTGAGTGCGATGGAGAGGCGACTCGTCTGACCCTTGGACACTGATACCGGGCCTGACCACGGGAGATACCCTGGCAGTTCCAGGTAGATCTCATGCGAGCCCTCCTTCAGCGTGCTGAACGTGAAGGGCGCGATCTGACTCGTGGCCTGGCCATCAATTGTTATTGACGCTCCGGCAGGGTCAGTGGATATGGCCAGCCCACCAAGCGCAAGGTCGAACTTGTACTGCTTGCTCAGAACGATGCCTTCTTTCACAGAGAGCGTATCTGTGATGTCCGTGTTCCCGTCCAGCTTGAGTGTCAGAGCGTAGTCGCCCACGGGGAATGAGTTGATCTTCAACGGTGTCACGCCGTATGGCTTGCCATCCATGACGACCTGAGCTCCAGTCGGGTCCGACATGATACTCAGTTTGCCAAAGGCTTGTATGAGAGAGAAGTCCTGCGTGCTCTGTGCCGCATCGGAAAGGTCGACTGTGCGTGAGATTGCGGCGTATCCCTTGAGCGAAACGACCAGTGCATAGTTGCGTGGTTTGAGACCCGCCACCGTCAAAGGTGTGACGCCTTTGGCTGCGCCATCGAGCGCGACTGTTGCGCCGGCCGGGGTCGACGTGACGACCAGGGAATAGGCAGCATGTGTCAAGTTTGCAATGACTTGCGTTGTTGATCCCCCCACGGCCGTCGTGGTACCGTTCCAGACTTGCCAACCAAGCAGGCGGATCTGTATCACGTGGGTCCCTGGGGCCACCCGGGGCAGCACGAGGGGAGTCGTCCCGACCTGCTGCTCGTCGAGGAACACGGTAGCTCCTGACGGGAATGATCGGATGTTCAGGCTCGCTTTCCTTCCCTGGAGAAACAGGAAGACCGCCGCGGCCGCAACTGCGGCGATCAGTA
>Ga0315281_10005147_pt1 | contig 18760 bp, 19 predicted proteins | sample YL17G07_0_MG_FD_204540 | JGI IMG/M metagenome (GOLD analysis project Ga0315281, IMG submission 204540) | Sediment microbial communities from Yellowstone Lake, YNP, Wyoming, USA - YL17G07_0 | ecosystem: Environmental > Aquatic > Freshwater > Lake > Sediment | place: USA: Wyoming | collected...
CGCCTACGGCGAGCTCGGCAACGGCACGACTGACCATTCCTCGACCCCCGTGGATGTCACGGGACTATCCGGTGCCACCCAGATCACAGCGGGTTCGGGTCACACCTGCGCCCTCGTCTCAGGCGGTGCGGTGAAGTGCTGGGGGGACAACGGGTACGGCCAGCTCGGCAACGGCACGACTGACCATTCCTCGACCCCCGTGGATGTCACGGGACTATCCGGTGCCACCCAGATCACAGCGGGTTGGGGTCACACCTGCGCCCTCGTCTCAGGCGGTGCGGTGAAGTGCTGGGGCAACAACTGGCACGGCCAGCTCGGCAACGGTGTTGCCATCTACTTCACGACGCCGGTCGATGTGGTGGACGCGGTCTCGCCCGACACCACTATCTTGACTGGGCCCGCGAATCCGACGAACCTGACGACCGCTACCTTCACGTTCAGCTCCGATGAGGCCGGGTCCACCTTCCAATGCAAGCTAGGCACCGCAGCCTACGCGTCCTGTACGAGTCCCAAGACCTACACCGGACTTACTGCCGCTTCCCGTACCTTCTATGTAAGGGCGATCGGCCCTTCCGGCAACGTGGACCCGACTCCCGCGACCCGCACCTGGACCATAGACAGGACGCCGCCGAGCACCACCATCACCTCGGGCCCGATCGGCACCGTGAACCTAGCCAACCCGACCTTCACCTTCTCCACGTATGGAGGCACCTCGTTCGAGTGCAGGATCGACGCCGGAGCCTACGAGGCCTGTACCTCGCCCAAGGCCTACACGGGCTTGGCCGACGGCAGCCACACCTTCTACGTTCGTGCCAAGGATGCCGCGGGCAATGTCGATCTCACTCCAGCCATCCGCACCTGGATCATCGACGCGACCCCGCCTGAGACTGTGATCCTCACCACCCCTGCCGATCCGACGATCTCAAGGACAGCGCGATTCACTTTCTCCGGTAGCGATGTCGGCGGTTCGGGTGTCGCATCCTTCCAGTGCCAGCTCGACTCCCTAGGTTGGGTAAGTTGCACTAGCGGCAAGACCTACAGCCTGCTTGCAGTCACCCCTCACACCTTCTACGTAAGGGCGATCGACCGTGCCCGCAACGTGGATGCGTCCCCCGCCAGTCATACCTGGACGATCGTTCCCCCTCCGCCGTATCAGCCGGACGGGATGATCAGACCTTCGACTTCCTCCATCTATCTTGGCGATAACGTCTACAACACGACCGGTGTCGGCCAGGCTGCGGCCAGGACGATCCCCGTCGGCTCCACGGCTACGTACTACGTCAAGGTCCAGAACGACGGCGCTCTTGCCGATGCCATCAAGGTTCGGGGTTGTGCGAGCGCGAGTGGCTTTGCGGTTACCTACAAGGTGGGATCCCTCGATGTCACTGCCCAGGTCATAGCCGGCACCTATCAGACGGCTTCGCTTGGCTTCGGGTCGTACAAGACCATCACCACCTTGGTCAAGGCGAGTATCTTGGCCAGCGGCCAGACGCTCACCTGTGCCATTACCGCGACTTCCGTGGGTGATGCGACCAGGACGGATGCGGTCAGCGCCGCCACGACGGGCAGCTAGGAACCGAACAGGTCAGGTCTCTTCAGCGGGTGAGCGGGCCCCATCACCCGAAGCATCCCGGCCACCGGACGCCAGCGCAAGCCGGGCGGTTCCTTCTGGATGCTTCTATGTCTGTCAAGCGACGACTGTGGACTCCAGTAGCTTGAACAGCCGCCGTGCCAGGTGCCTCTTCAGGCAACGCTTGATCTCTCTCGGGGTCCGTCCTTCAGCGGTGCGTCGGGCGGCGTAAGCCATGGTCTCTTCGTGATGTGACAGCCGAGAAAGAACGACCGTGTGCAGCGCCCGGTTCAACTGACGATCACCTCCGCGGTTGAGGCGGTACCGCACGATGTTGCCCGAAGACGCCGGCAGCGGGGCAGTCCCGGCGATGGCGGCGAAGGCCGCTTCTGAGCGCAGGCGTCCGGGGTGTGACCAGGCACACAGGATCTGTGCCGCGCTGATCGGCCCTACCCCGGGTTCTTCAAGCAGCCTCGGTGCGAGCCTCATCACGATCCGTTCGATCTCTGCTTCAAGGTCCGTCGCTTCTGCCTCAAGCGCGAGGACACGCCTGGCTGCTGACCGAAGCGCCATCACGGTGCAGCGATGCTCTTCGGTTCGGTTCGCCGAGGCCCGCAGCCTCGCACAGCGAACGAGCTGCTGATCGGTTGAGACGTTGCGGAACGAGTTACGCAGCGACTCCGGTGCGGTGACCAAGATCCCCTTCATGAGGTTGATCGCCTTGGTGCGCCCGACGACGGCGCTTTGGCGGGTCGCCACAAGCACCCGTAGGGCTTCGCGGTCACCACGTCGGCGTGGTTGCGCGAGGTGAGCACGAGAAAGAGCTTCCCTCGCGGCCCTGGCGGCGTCGACCTCGTCTGACTTGGCTCCGTTCCTCGCTCGTCCGGGCCGGTCGATCTCTACGACCCACTCGCCCTTTTCCAGCAGGTAGGTGCAGAACCCCGAACCGAAGCTGCCGGTCCCTTCAATCGCCCACACCCTCTTGCCGGGTGCGTTCAGCTTCGCGAAGGCGAGCAGCCTCCGGTAGCCGAAGGCGTCTGCGAGAAGCGTCGTCTGAGTTTCGACCGCTCCCGTCGGATCGGTGACGGCGGCCGTCAGCGAATCGCGGTGGGTGTCCACCCCGATGACGTGGTCGACCTGATGTGCCAGCATGCCCATGGCACGCTCCTTTCCGGGGGCCTGCCCCCGCTCGGTGGCCGGCTCGGGACAAGGACACCGCGTGGCAAGACTGTGATGGGTCACGCCCTAGGGCGGACAGGCTTCTGATCAGGCCAACATGCGATGGACCCGAGCCGGTGCCGACGGGTAGGAGCAGACAGATCCAGAGCAGGGCACCGCCTTCGCGGGCCAATGACATTGAGGGTCATGCTCCTTCCCGCCGACCCGATGCTCGCACGACTCCTGGCTGGACGCCGCTAAGCGAGTCTCACAGTGTTATTCCGGGACCATGGCCTGGATGAGGGTGCCCACGCCCGACGCACTCTCGGGCGAGTCGACTGAGGCGATCAAGCATCGTGTCCCTCCTAGGCCGGGCCACGGCAATCCTGACCGCTGGTGGGTGCTGCGCGCAAATCGAGAGAGGGGCAGGAGAAGGGTCTGGACAACGCCGGGAGTCGCTGGGTATTGTGCTCGCCGCATCCGCACCCCCCGCGGATGCAAGCGCCCCGGTCGGCCTCGCGGTCAGCCGGGACGTCTGCTATCCGGCTCTCTTCTCGGCTTCACGAAGGAGTTCAGAGGGCGCGACTCGAAGCGTTGCGGCAAGAGCGGTGATCGTCTTTAGCGAGGGCGACTTCTCACCCCGCTCGATCTCGCCGACGTAGTTCTTGTGCAGCCCGGAGTCGTTGGCGAGGCGTTCCTGACTGAGCCCCGCATCCTCTCGAAAGTCCCGAAGGACGCGGCCGAAATTGCGCTGAATCGCCTTTGGAGTAGCCACAACCCCGGATACTCAGGCCGACTTGCTCACAGCACGACCCTCTATAGACTGTCACGTCTATAGAGGGTCAATGGCCTGGGGGTCTTCATGACACGAGCTGAGCCAAGGACATCCGCTACTGCCGCTTTTCAAGCCGATACGGCGGCTACGGCGGCGCGGCTTTCCACCTTGGAGGCCTACATGGGGGCTAACGTCCTGTCCCCCGCCCGCTTCTGTTGCGCCACCCAGAATGCCTGCTTCGAGTCGCTTGGGCCGGGGGTGGAGATGGCCGAGGGACAACTCTCCCACCTGGGCCATCACTACGACCTGGCGCGTGATGGCAAACCTCTTCGAATCGTGGTGGTCGGCCAGGAAGACGGTGGACTGATCGGCCACGTCTCCCTTCAAGCACGATACGACCGGATCCACCGAGTAGCAGGCCTTGAACGTCACTACAACCGCGAGGGCGGGCAGAGGGCTCGAAACCCCCACATGCGCGGGACCACCTCGGCCCTGCGCCTGATCTTCGACAAGGATCTCGGTACCGACTGGGATGAGGAGTTCATCCAGACCGCCGCTGGCGATCGCTTCCACATCTTTGATGCCTTCGCATTGATAAACGTGCTTCTGTGCGCCGCGCACAAGCCAGGTGATGCAACCAGCCAGGCGACCAAGGTCATGAAGCACAACTGCCTAAAGCACCTCGTCGCAACACTTGAGATCCTTGAACCGACTCTGCTGGTGCTCCAAGGCGTAGGCGTCCAAACATGGATGGCACCGGTATTAGGCATGATGGAAGAGATCACGCCGCACCTTGCCAAGGCCAATCTTGGCGGGGCGGATCCCCTCGTGTGCCTGTTCACTCATCCGTCCGCTAGAAGCAAGGCGCACGGCTGGGGGAATCGTCTTGACGCTCCCTACCTGGTGGAGGTGGTGGAGCCGACGCTGCGCTTGGCTATGTCGCTTCAGGACTGATGATCAACTCCGAGCTGACGGAGCACTTCACGAAGCGTCCCCGGGCCCACGTCCTTCAACCGGGCTCGGCGCATCACCAGGACTGGGAAATGGTCTAGCGCGAGATGATCGCTCTCCTGATCCGCGGGCGTTGGAGCCCGCCTTCCGGGGCCATCGCGAGCATCAGGGCGTCGGCTCGATCCGGTGAGAGCACTCCCCTGGCGCGCATCTCGTCCTTGGATTCGATCTGGATCTGACCTCGCGAGTTCGCCGAGAAGCGAACCGATGAGAGCTGCTCTGCCAGTTCCTCATCTGCCGGATCGATGTCGATGTCCGTAGGGGTCCAAAAGGCCGATTCACGCTGATTTGGGTGCGGAATCGTAGTTTTGGACCCCTACGACATCCAAGGACCGTGGCCTGAGTGACGGTGCCTCGGTCGGAACGACGCACTCGAACGCTGGGAGCTCCTTCAGTTACCGCTGGCACACCTCGACTTCGAGCCAGTTCGCGGCAAGCTCGAGGCCCGCGACTTCCGCCAGGTTGACCCTTAGCGGCTAATGATCGCCCTCGTAATTCGAACCCGCTGCCGCATGTCAACATCCGCGAAGGCGAGAACCAGGGCATCGGCGCGGTCCGGCGAGCTTAGCCCGCGCTTGCGCATATCGTCCTTCGACTCGATGAAGATGCGGTTGAACTGGTCGTACCCGAAGCGGACGGAACTCAACTGTTCGAGCAGCACTTCGTCGTTGGGATCGATATCGATGTCGCCAGCCTCGAAGATCTCACGCAGGTGCCACCACCACTCCGCTCTGGCGTTCACGAATCGCTGTTGATCTTTCGGTCTTCGCCCTCCGTTGAGACCGATCACCTTCATCTTCAGCTGCTTTAGCCGGTCAACCACTCCACCACCGACACCGATGTCGTCGACTTTCACCACAAGGGTCCTGTCCCCCCGGAAGAAACGCTGAATCGCGCCGACCGTTTGCATCAGATCGCGACCAGCATGCGCATACACGACGCGGGCATGATCTCCACGACGCTCGACGATCACGGTCTCAGACGTGCCGTGGCGGCCAACGTCAACACCCAAGATGGACTCCGGCGCCTTGGACAGGGTGCGCTCGCACGCTCGCTGGATCAGCGAGAGCTTGATCAAGGTGTCTTCGGAGTCGTCGGGGAACTCTGCGAGGATCTTGGACGACCATAGGGCCGTGCCCTCCCAGCGCTCGTGCTCCTTCACCCAGAGCTTCGACAGCAACTCCTGTGCGACTTCGGGAGCCACCTTCTCCCCCGTGAAGTTCGGCGTCTCATGTGCCGGGATCCGGATCACCTTCCAGCCCGAATTAGGGGCGCAGACTTTGGCGAAAGGGCTGGATGCATCATCCGGGTTTCCGATCGCGAGCATCCGGGAACTCTCTGAGGTGACCTGCGTTTCCGCCGCCGTCCAGATGTTCGCCGATATCCCACACGCCTCGTCCAGGATCACCAGCACGAACTCCCCATGGATCCCCTGAAACACGGCCTGGGCGTAGTCAGACGGCTTTCGACCAAACGCCACGAGCTGCCCATCGATCGACCATTCGGTCTTTCCCATCTTGCCCGGGAGATCTGCCGCCCTGTGCATCCGGCGCATCTCCTCCCACAGGATGGATTCGACCTGCTGCTGCGTAGGTGCCGACGTTACGACGCGGGCCTTTCCTAAGGGGTGGGCCGCGATCCACCAACAGGCAAGTGCTGCCGCGCACCATGACTTGCCCGAGTCATGGCACGCGGGAACGACCGTGTACCGGTTATCGCGCACCGAATTCGCAATCTCACGTTGTCTGGACCAGGGCCGTTCCCCCATGACATCGTTCATCCAGCCCACGGGGTCTGCCCGATACCGCTCGGTCATCAGGGCTTGCTGCATCGCCTTGAGTTCTGAGGCGTTCGCCGCGAGCAAGTAGCGATCAGAGTCAAAGACTGGAGGGCGACTCAAGAGACCACCTCCACACCCGCGATCTGCTCATACCTTGCGACAATGACGTCGCAGTAGGCAGGATCGATCTCCACCAGCCGAGCCTTGCGTCCAAGCTGCTCGCAAGCGGCCAAGGTCGAGCCCGCTCCGGCGAAGGGGTCCAGCACGATCCCCCCGCGCCGCGAGCTGTTCGAGATGAGTCGGCAGAGCAGCTCAACCGGCTTCATGGTTGGATGCTGTTCTGAAGAGCGGGGGCGATCGACCTCGATCACCGAAGACTGAGTGTTGCCGCCGTAGAAGCCGCCGCTCCCCCGTCCGCGACGTGACTTCGACGGCAAGTAGCCGGCGATGATCGGCTCCGCCTGATATGCGTAGTCCAAGTGGCCGATGACCGGTCGATCCTTCTTCCAAATGAGCGTTTGGCGGAAGTCCCAACCTCGCTTCAGCACCGCTTGTCCAAATGTGACGGAGCCGGCTCCCGAAGGCCCGAACACATAGAACGCCGCACCGGGCTTCAACACCGCCTCTGCGGCAGCGAACGCTCCGTCAAGAAGCTCGGCGAGACCGTCGGGAACGTCGTTGGTAATTCGCATCGCCTTGGCGGTCTTGCCGACGTAGTTGACGCCGTAGGGAGGATCGGTAAGAAGAAGGTCACCGACATCACCCTGCATCAGACGCCCCAACACCTTCGGATCGGTCGCGTCGCCACAGATCAGTCGATGCTGACCAAGCCGGACGAGGTCTCCAACCTTCACACGAGGCGTCGCCGATTCTGGCAGGTCATCAGGATCGGCCAGCAGCCGCGCGACATCTTCCTGTGCTCCGCGACGCAGATCCTCGAGCAGATCGGCGAGTCCTTCCTCAGATGTCTCGACCTTTCCGAGGAGCTCGAGCAACACCTCTGCGTTACTTGAGGCCATCGCCGCGATTGGATCGAGGCTTGCCAAGAGCTTGTTGGCCTCAGCCTCCGTAACGTCGAGAATCAGTACTGGCAATATCTCATCCGGATTCATATCAGCCCGCAAGTTTCCGTCTATCAAGATGGGACCCTCGGGTGTTCGCCGCGCGATCAAAGCGGCCGCCATCCCGACGTCGGCCAAGATCCCTCGTAGGGCAGCGCGCTGCGCCTGCGGGTGCTTGCGGAAGTTGAGGGGGTTCCGCAATAGCTCGGATGCCTTGATCCTCTCCAGTCCAACGATGCGATCCCTCATGCCGCACCTCCGAAGTCGGTCGCCAGGCGGTCAGCAAGATCAAGCAGCGACTTCTGCTCCTTGGGTGTCCGCGGGCGATGCAACTGACAACGACAACGTCGATTGGCACACCGCGGGACCACCAGACTTGGATCCGTATAGAGGCGGTGATTCCAAACGCCCATCAGAAGTTCAAGCACCTGCTCAGGTCCGAGCTTGGGGTCGGTCATGAGGTCTTGCGGGAGCTCACTCCAGCCTTGGCTGTCGGGAGTGCTCCTGGCCCCGTATTTCAGCCACTGAAGGACGTGGTCGTTGAAGGCCTTGATCTCAGCAATCGCACGCGCCTCAGCGCGCGCCTTTCGTACCTTGCGAGCGAACCTGGTGAGCTTGGCCGTCGCCGGCCGAGGGGAGCGTCCCTCACCTCGAGCGACCCATTCCCGCAGCGTTCTCTCCGAGATGCCAGCGACTTCCGCGGCTGTGCGCACGAACGCACCAGCGCGCAGGAATCGGAGAACCTGCTCCTCGATTTCCCTGGTAAGCGACACTGCTCCGGCCGGCCGGCCGCGTTTCCGGGGCCTCCATGCTGCAGGCAGCCACTCCACCAACCCAAGGTCGCCGGCCCGCTTCTTCAGATGCGCCTTGATCGCCGTACGATTCGTCGACGTCCTCGGAAACGCATGAATCGCGCCGCGGAGGTCGTCCCCATCTACTATGGGGAACGAAGCGTCGAGAACCTCACCGGCGTCGTTGATGATCGGAAGGGCAAACCCCTTCTTGGCTAACTGAACCCGTTCGCGTCGCGTGTACGAATGCCACGCAACAGAGGACTTCGCGGGATTCTTCGGACTATTCGCCATACATGGCCTCCTCGCTCCGCTCCCTGTCCGCATCGCTCGCGATGTCGGCCCCTTGGCGGTGATGAGGTGGGGGGTTCGGCTCTTGCCTGGACTCCCCGTAGGCCTATGTGGCTGTCTGTAATTGTAACATCGATTGAGACACGGATGCGTCGGAAGGAAGCGATGAAGGACGAGCGGAAAGGTCAAGCGAATGCACGCGCGCAGTCTTTCAACGGCGTGATCGAGTGCTGCGGGTGCGGGCGCCGTTTGGCCTTTGCCACCTTGGTGCGCGAGAAGGACGGCGACGTTCTCCGGATCTTCGGCAAGATCGAGGGAACGACCGGTAGCTCTAGGTACAGGCCGCTCGACAAGAAAGGTGTCGAACACACGACAGAGGAATACGAGGAAGACGGCGAATACAAGATCAGGCATCGATTCGGCTGTCACAGCCCCAAGTGCAAGTCACGTTCCGGCGGTCGTGGGCTCGTCTCATATATCGATCAAGAGGAACTTCCAGAAGCAGGTGCCTACAAGAAGACCCGCCACACCCGCGAGCACCGCGACACGACTCAGCCCGAGGCGTAACCGTTCGCAAGCCTTCTCGACTCATGCGTCAGCGGTTATCGAGACCGTTGCCGACTGAGGCATCAGGCAACCTTCTCGCTAATTGGTTCGAGCTCTCCCTGATTGCCACATCACGCGAATTTCGAGAACGCGATTGATTGCCGAGTTGCGTCGCGATCGCCCAGGTGTCCCCCATGATTCGCTCACCGCGAGCGCGCCGGGGTGCATCGCGCACCTCGACCTGCACTTCGATCGAAGGACTCGACAAGAGGGCCACTGACCTGCGGTTTTGGCACTCTCTGCATGCCTGAGCCCTGACGGCCTACCTCCGCCATGGCGGCGCAATAATCCTGTCAGCGTTTCCTAAACCGTGCGCGGAAGTTCGATTCTTCCCGGGGGCACCAACTGTATTCTGTCGGACAGAATTATGGTAGCCTCGTCCGCAGGTGATCAGGTGGGCGAGGTCCGCAACCAAACATCGAGTGACGAAGGCGCAAAGCGGCTTCGTTATCGAGCATTGCGGTCTCGTGTTCCGTCTTCCTCCCCCATCCGGTCAACAGGACGAGCGACTCATCTTCCTCGGTGACGACCAAGACGGTCTCGCGATCGAGGTAATGGCTGTGGAACTCGAAGATGGCGACGTCTTCGTGATCCACGCGATGAGTTTGCGTAGGAAGTACCGAGAGCAGTACGAGGAGGCGAAGAGATGGCGGATCTGAAGACCAAGAAGGGCACGAAGCTGTCGAAGGCTACCGTCGACAAGCTCGCAGCGGAGGCCGAGGCTGGGTACGACCTGAAGAAGGCGAAGCGTCAGCACGCAGGACGCCCCTCCCTCTCTGAAGGAGAGTCACCACGGATCAGCTATCGCGTGGCGCCCGCACTCTTCAAGAGCGCGAAGAAGAAGGCGAAGTCCGAGGGGCGAACCGTGAGCGAAGTCGCTCGTGAAGCCCTGCAGAAGTACGTTGCCAGCTAACCGGGTCACGGGTTTCCTAAACGCCTGACGCCTATCTGTGCCGCCATAACCGTCTCTCAGATGCGGCGCCGCGATCGGAACGCGCACTGCATAACCGCAGGTAGATGGCTCTTTTCTGGATGTGCCGCAGCGGCGCGCGGGTGGCGCCGACGATTTCCAACCGGCGCCGAGCATTGATCCGAAAGAGGTCGCTCACCTGCGGTTTCGAGGTCCCCGCGCCCATCGGGCGACACGCGCGGATGCGCATCAGGATTCGAACTCGACGAGGAGACCTCTCTTGAGGTCCGATTGCTCGGTCGCACTTACGTACCCGGGACCTAGTCAGCCGGTGGATCATCTCCCCACGCGAACGGAAGGTCGCCTAGCCAAGCCCTATCGCCAACGCACTCGGCGCACCAACGCGCGCCCGACGAAACAGCGGGCCGGCGCAAGGCCGGATGACACTCGCAAGCGCAACGACCACCCGACTGCTCCGACGGCTTTACGATCGTGATGTCATCAGCTGTCAACACAAACCGTCGCCAAGACTCATCGCCGGCCCGCCGACGTTCCGCTCTTGCATGCCCCACCTTCCTCGCGACGCTGGAGAGTAGGTTCTTCTCGAACTTGTCCAGGACGCCAGCGTGTCGACTGAGGATCTGCTGCAGCGCATCTGCTTCGGCTCCATTGAGCGTTACATCTAGCTTCATGGGTAGGCCGCCCTTCTTGGAGAGTGTTCCACCCACCAGGCTTCGGCTGCTTGCCGATTGCCGAAGGTAGAGAGAAAGTCTGCTTCGTTCGTCGTGGACCATTCCTGCATCCGCGCCTTGGCGCTTGATCGCCTCTTGTCATAGCCAGGTCCAACCCCGAAGCCGAGGTCGTTGCACAGACGGTGCGCCAGCCACAGGTTCCCTTTCACGCGGAGCCCGTCCTCTGCCTGGCCGATGGGCCAGTGCTCCTCGCTCGGCATCCAGTCCAGGAGTCGCCCCTGCGAATCACGAGAGATCGGGTCGAAGTAGCCACGCCCGCGAGGCGAATAGCACTCGTCCATATCGCAGAGGAGATACTGGGCTCCTCCCTCTTCGGGCGTGTTCGTGAGCAGGCCCTGCATCCCCAATTGCTTCAGCGTCTCCTGCACTGCGGCGCTCATTGGGAGTCCTTCAAGCGCACGAGCCCGTCCGTACGCACGAACATGTCCTTGTAGTTGCTCACCCGAGCCTGGATCTGGTTCGCGCCAACTGGCCCGTCATCCTTCTTCGTGTACAGCTTTCGCTCATTGATGACGTCCGCGATGCGTTGGGGTCGCATGCCCTCGTTTCCGCCTTCTAGGAGCACGACTGCCATCGCGTCCTGAAGTGTGAGTGGCTTATGTCGAATCGGCGACTCGGGGCGACCCAGCCACTGTTCCGCCAGGCCGATCTCTTCATCAACTTCCTTCAGCTGGGCCAGCAGGTCGGCTCGCTTGGAGCGGAGCCCTGAAAGAGCGCCCTCGACATCGTTCTTTGTCTTCGCTCGTATCCCTGACAATGAACCCACATCTGCCTCCTTCTGGATAGTTCCACATATGAACTTGTTTTGAGTATCTCTCGTGTGCGGAAGACTGTCAACCCGGAGTCCACGCGTGATGCCGCGCTCGGTGGCGGGGCACTTGGCCGGCCACTACGATTGGCCGGTGCAACCTTTCACGGTGTTGGTGTGGAACATGGCTCGTGGGTACACCAGCGGGCATGGGAAGCAAGAGGACAGCTGGGACTTCATGTTGACTCTGCTTCGCGAGCACGACGTCTCGATCGCCCTCCTGAACGAAGCAAGCTGTTACATGCTGAAAGGCGCAAATGAAGCAGCGCTCGCCCAGGGCCGACCGCCACCGGCCAGCTACTCGGAGGTTGGAACCGTCGGACGCGACCTCTTCATCGACAAGCATGGTGAGGCCCGACCAAAGTCCCGTTCGAGTTGGTCGACCGCGGTCTTCTCCCAAGAAGGGGCAGTGCCGCTAGGAGAGCGTGAAGTACGACCGTACTTCGAAGACGACACGAGGATCATGCCTTTCAAGCCATCGCGCCCTGGGACCTGGATGGCATCATCCGTGACGGTGAACGACGTGCCGATCGCCTCGGTCTCGCTGTACGGATTGATGGAAGAAGCCACAGACGCTTCGATGCACACGTCGCTATCGGAGATCAGCCCGATCTTCTTCGACAGGAACCACGGTCGCAATGTCGTCATCGGCGGCGACTTCAACGTAAGCACGGCGTTCGCCTCGCCACCTGGAAACAGCGTGAAGCGCCAGGAGCGCATGCGATGCAGGACCGTCTTCGACAGGCTCAAGGCATTTGACTTGGTGGACTGCTTGGCGGAATACAGGGCAAGGACCGGCTTGAACCCGATAGATGGATGCACCTGCGCGGACGAGCCGTGTCGGCACAGCGTCACGAGGCTCTACCCGAACAAGGAGGGCCAAGATAAGGACTGGCGTAAGCGGGTGTCCCCTCAGGTCGACTACCTCTTCGCCTCAGCTCACCTGACCCACCACCTCGATGTCACCACCCTTGACCCGAACAAGTGGGAGAAGTACAGCGATCACGCACCTCTGCTCATTTCGCTCGGTGCCTCCGACTAGGCAGCGACAGGTCCCCGTTGGGCCTTCGCAATCTGGACAGGTGTGGCTGACCGAGTCGTGCAGTCGCGGCCAGCGGCACTACTCCTCTTCGTGGTCGCCCACCAGTGAGGCCATACGCATAACCTCCTCAGAGAGCTCGCGCCTCTTGGTCATCGTCAAGAGGAGCCGCGTGTCGGTGGCAACCGGAAGAACCGAGACCAGGATGTCGCGGGGCGCCACCGGGGCGAAGTCTGAAGACGCTCGGATGACACGGCCCATGCGCTGTTCCCAGCGAACCGGGTTCCACACAAGGTCGTGATGTGCGACGCAGGGATTGCCACCGTCTAGGTCGATAGATTCGGAAAGCCGATCTCGGACGACCATGGCCATCGGAGGGTTATCCGGCGAGGTAGGGCTGCCGAAGCCATCGGCCTTGTGGCCACGAGCTTCGTTGGCGTCGTCGGGGGATGTAACTCGATAAAGCCCTTTGCACTCACGCTGGATTGCGTCCGCGAGGGCTGGCTGGGTCTTTGAATAGACACAGAACACCAGCACATGCCTGTTCGCGCGGAGCTTGTCTGCCACCCAGCGAGCGGTATGCGCGACTTTCGGATGCGTTAGCGGGTCCGGATTCAGGAGCCTGGCTTGCACTCGTGCCAGCAAATCGCGCGCAGACTTGGGAGCTGTGGGTCCCGCCGCCCACTGTCTAAAGTCGTCGAAGGCCTTGTGATGAACGACAGCTTGGTGGCTGGAAAGCAGCATCCGCTGATAGGAATCGCTGCTCTGGGTGCCGTCCTGAAGGTCGTGGAGCCGCGGGAGTTCGGGCAACACGCGAAGCAGGTGATAAAAGCGCATCCAGTCCTCGCCAACGGAGATCGCCGCTGCCGTGGGGATTGAAGGGCTCTCTTCCAGTCCGATGTTCTTTCGACGGAAGCGAGGGATGAAGAAGGGGTCTAGCGCCTTTTGAGCAGCCTCCTTGCTGGCGTCAATCTTTGCCTGCGCCTTCTCTTCCGTCGTTGTCGGATCGGAGTCGTGTTCAGCGACCAGGAATTCCGCAACGGCCGAGGCATAGGCGATGATCGGATCAGCATTCACTCGCTTCTTGAATCCCGACTGCGCCTCGTACTCGGGGACACTCAACATGGTGGTAAGACCCCTGGCTTCGAGTTGGAAAGGCGTCGCTGTAACGAGGAGTACATGGGCATCCGCGGCGTGCCACGCAACCCATCTATACGCATTGTTGTCTTCCTTCTGAAGATCGCGGTGGGCCTCGTCGATGATGATGAGGCTTCGCTTACGTCTGGCCAGGGATGGTCGACTCGCAGGAAGCTTCCGACTGGTCTTGAATTGGATTTGAACGCGACCGACCAAGTCCAGGTACTGCGCCCGGTCACTCCAGAGCCGCTTCACGGTGCGATTGGGGGCGATCACGAGTATCCGGTCGACCTTGCCCCAGGAAAGCAACAACTCTGCCGTCACCAAGGAGACCGCTGTCTTTCCAGTCCCCACCGGGTCATCCAAGACCACGGCCCCAGAGACCGAGAGCTTCTCGGCCAGCGCGACCGCTCGCTCAGCCTGGTATTCGATGAGCGAGCTCCGAGGCGAAAACCCCGCCCCTGCCGAGTAACGCTCGACATGGGAAAGGGCCGCTTGCACAGAAGGTCGGCTAGCCATCCCCCAAGATCACCCCTTGAAGCGCTCGCATATCCGCGTCCTTCGACACTGATCCGCCGAACACGACCTCCAGGACTTCCCGGGCCATCTGAAGCTCGGCGGCATCTTGCTTGAGATAGTCGGTGAGCCAGGACTCCAGTTCAGATCGACTGAAGCCAACCAAGCGACTGGCGAAGCGAATGAGGTCGGGGAACCGCCGATCGTAGTCCAAGTCGAAGCGTCCCCTATCGCCGCTGACGCCACGATTGGGCTCGGGCGTACTGTGATGCTGGCGCGACCGCTGAATGTCGCGCATGAGGAGTCGAAACTCCGGCGCGAACGATTGCTCTGAGTCCGCGTCGCTCGCGGCCTTGGTGTAGAAGTCCTCGTCGGCAACGATCTCAACCAGCACTTCCACAAGCCGTGAACTGCCCTGGAAGACCGCCTGTAGATGAGGCCCCTCCATCGGCAGACGAAAGGCCGTCAGCTCGGGCTGTTTCGCCAGTGGCTCTCCACGAAGCAAGAGCCGGCGCACCAAGGCCAGGTCTCCATAGAGACGAAGGGTGCCCTCAACGCTCGTCAAACCGGCGTGTTGTCCGCGGTCGGGTTCGAATCTTGCAGTCAGACGTGGCACTTCCCGGATCTTGAGACGAAGTTCTTCGCGCTCGCCGGGCTCAACCAGGCATTCAGCCGAGATAGCCACTGCGGGCAGTGCATCGAGCCAACGCGCGGCCTCGCTGCCATCCTCGAACGCTCGGTCTAGCATCAGTTCGCGGTTCTTCCCGCCCAAGCCACGGCCGGTGAGATTGGCTGATCCCAATAGGATCCTCGCCCCGCCGTCACGTTCAAATGCCACGACCGCTTTGGCATGTAACGGGCGGTTAACCTGGCGCCCTTCAATCTCAATGATGCCCGGGACGCCATGCAGGTGCAGATCGAACTTCCGCGCAAGCTCGTCTGCAACGCCGGGTGGAAAGGTCAGCGCGGCACCGGCTCGCAGCGCGTCGGCTGTGCGCTCGCTCCCGACATAGAGGTCGAGTCGCAGCCCAGACTTGAGTGGAGCCAACGCGGCAAGGACAGCTCGTCCGTCCCCCGATGCGAATGGCGGCGTGACGATTGCCACCCGATCAAGTTCTATGTCCTTCATTCCCCTTAGCAGACTCGTTCCGGCAGTCTTGTCGGTCAGTGACTCGACGATTGCGCTGGAGGCAAGGGCACCCTGCAGCGGGCCGCGGAGCTGTCGCACACGATCTTGCACCCGCTTTCGGTCTCCTGCGGGGAGCTCCTGGGCCAGCCGCGCGGTGGCATCCAGCAAGCCACGAACGGCAAAGCGGCCCTGTGGCTTATCGATCTCCTCCATTGCCCAGGCCTCGAGGTTGGTGCTCAGGCCTCCGCGGGTGAGGTTGGCCGAGGTGACGATGGCGCGAGTGCGGTAGCGGGGTCGCCCGGCCGCGTCCCTTCGGTACTGCAAGATTAGGTACTTGGCGTGGAGGCGCCGACCAAACACCGGGATAATGTCGGCGAGTTCAGCGGCGATAGGTCGTCGATAGGACCCTCGATCCCCGGCATGCAGGATCGTGAGAGGAAAGTCAGGCAGATCGCGCCACGCCGCATAGCGCGCCCCGGGTTCGGCGACTCCCAACCTCGCCAGTGTGGGGAAGACGAGCTCGACGAGAGTCGCGGTGTTCAGATCATGGGTAACCCATAGACCTCGGACGAAGGAGTACCCCTCGGGTGGACGCAGCAGATCAAGAAATGACCGATCGATCATTCGTCCTCCGCATCCGACTGGAGGTGTTCGCTTCGCCAGCCCTTCATCGGGGCGCCTAGCAGTCCCTCTGCGAAGAGACCGCCGAGTTGCGGCAGTCCGAAGGTCGGCGATCTGCGCTCGGCGAACCGCTCCGGAACCTCGTTGCGCAGGAACGCGAGGGATCCGCGCCGCCGTGCCAGTTCCTGCTGCCACGCCTGCACGCCTTCCCAGCTTCCCGGCGTTGCCGACCCCATCCGTCGCAGCTCGCCCACCTCGCCTTCACCATCGGCGCTGGTCGCAACCGACCAGGCCGGATGCTTCCAAGTGGCAGAGTCAGGTGCGGCTTCGTCTTCGCCGACTAGCCAGCGACGGTAGGGGGCCTCCAGGCCCTCAATGAGGTCGAGCACCGCATTGGCTGAGGAGCGCGCGTCCTGCAGTTCGGGGGTCAGCGATGCCTGGGGTAGCGTTCGCGGTAACAGGAAGAGCAGGGGGTCTTCATCGAAGGCGGCACGGAGCGCCGCAAGGTCCGCGCTGTCTCCCACAAACTCGCTCATGAGTCTCGCAAGGCGCGGGTCGGCCGGATGTCCGGCCGCGGGGAGTGCCGAGAGAACGTCATCGTCAATCTCACCTTCCCGGACGCCTCGCACAAGCTTGGCCCATGTTCGACTGCCGACCAACTTGTAAAGGTGATCGCCCAGCATCTGCCCTGTCTCGCGCAGATGCGCCGACACAGGCGTCGTCATACGGCCCCCGAGGCGGGGGCCGAGAAGCCTCAGAGTCACCGCCGCCCGCCGATAGCGCCCCCAGGTCCCCTGGGTCATCGGGTGCAACAGGAGTCGATGACCCTGGCCGATTTCCACCCGAGAACGCGCAACATCCTGCTCGGCTCTTCGCAGCCCGGGCCACGACACCATCGAGAGGTCGGTGGCCCGATAGCGTGTTTGTGAATGCACCCATGCCGCCTCGAAGGCGAGCCAGGCATCATCCATGGTCAGTACGGACGACTGTGCCTCACCAGCGAGTCGGCGCCCGCCGCAAACGGCCGCGAATCCCCAGAGCGTTTGCTGTTGCGGGGTGAAGATCGGAACAAGCCTGCGCGCCACGCGGGTCCCCCACACGCGCAGCCCAAGCGGATCACCGTTGTCTCGCAGTTCCGTCGGGGCGTCAGGGTCATAGGCAGTCCAACCAAAGTCGAGAGCGCTCATTGAGGCCATCTTCCTTCAATGCTTGCTACGCCGTCCAACTCGCATGCTGTACCGGCAAGCACGGCTCAGACCTCCGGACCGGCAAACCCGAGAGCCTTACGCCCAAGGTCTGTCAGCTCCCCGCATTTGTTGTCAGAAGTTGGAGAGGTCAGAAGCTCCCTCTTGCGAGCCTCCTTTATCCGGCTCTTCGCTGCGTCTTCTGACGCCCGCCTTCCATCTGAATACGACCCGAACACTGGTGTCGGGGGGTCGTCGGCCAAAGCTTGGATTGGATCTCGTCCAGCTCTGCAATGCTTGACATAGGCCTTCGCCCACACGGCATAGATGCGATCGGGCAACTTGCCGCCCGCGCGCGCTTGTAGCGTCGATTCAACGCTGATACAGAAGTCACTCAAGTAGTCAGAAGCCCAATCCTGGCCGGGACTTCCTTTCCAGCGAGCGAGCGCCCTGGGGAAGGCTTCGACGGGATCGGTCAGGCGAAGGCGGTCCATGATCTTCCCCGGGATGCCGAACTCCGGAATCAGCCCGGGTCGATCATCGATCCTCCCACTGCTCCAGCGGTAGGAATCCTTCGCGAAGACGCGCGCTTCTGCCACGACCACCGTCTCCTCGTCGTGCGCGATGAGCCGGTAAGCCGCCGACCACGTGTCATCAAGGGGTACCTCGATCCAGATGGCCCGGTGCGTCTCGCGCGGGAGCGGAACCGGTAGCGAGTCCGGAAGTCTCTTCTGGCACTCGGGACAGAACGCGCCCTCAACCTCGGACCACTCCGGTGTTCGCAGGCTTGGTGACTCGGGCTGATCCCCTTCAGATTCGGCGTCCATAGCCAAGACGCTACCCCACAGCTCCGACACACCTCATCCCCGGGACAGCGTGTACCCGGTACCCGTTGGATCAACACGCGTTCCGATCGAAGCTTGGCCCACAACTGCCAGAGCGAAAGGAGGCCAGGTGGAGAATCCAAGGAACAGGCCGTCACGAAAGCGAGGGCCGAGAAGGAAGCCTAATGACCAGAAAGATTCCGGCGGGCGTCTCACGCCGGAAGTCATCGTGACGATCGTGGCCTACATCAAGGGCGGATCGTTTGATCACGTTGCTGCGGAGGCCGCGGGCGTTTCAGCAAGGGCATTTCGCGAGTGGGTGGCTCGGGGCGAAGGACGCTCCAAGCGGCCATCTTCGCCCGAGTATCGCGACTTCGCCGAGAAAGTTCGCAAGGCAAAGGCAGAAGCTCGCGTGATCGCGGAGGCGGAAGTGCACCGCGCGAAGCCGCTCGCCTGGCTCACGCATGCTGCACCGTCCAAGGATGGCGAGCAAGGGTGGTCCAAGCAGGCTTCGGCGATCGACTTGTCGACCATGACCTTCGACGAACTGCAAGAAGTGATCGCAGCGGCCGAGGCATTCAACCTCGCCAACGATCCCGACAAGACGATCCCTCAATGTGCGGCGGCTACCTGTCGCTGCATTTTCCACCGGCCGCGCTCGGAGCGCGAGCAGCGCCGACTACGCAAGTGTAAACGCCGGTTGAAAACGACAACGGTGGCCGGTCGAAAACGACAACACTTGGGTCGGATGTTAGCCGGTTACCGTTCCTCCTTCCAGGGCCTTGGAAGCACCGTCT
>Ga0315281_10005148_pt1 | contig 18759 bp, 20 predicted proteins | sample YL17G07_0_MG_FD_204540 | JGI IMG/M metagenome (GOLD analysis project Ga0315281, IMG submission 204540) | Sediment microbial communities from Yellowstone Lake, YNP, Wyoming, USA - YL17G07_0 | ecosystem: Environmental > Aquatic > Freshwater > Lake > Sediment | place: USA: Wyoming | collected...
AAGCAAGTACACCAAGGTGTTCCTTTCAGAGGACAACCCCTGGCTCGACAGCGAGAAGGAGGCCTACAACCTGCCTTCGCTCCTCGGGATGACGCGGAGATCCCTGGACGATTGCTTGGAAGGGGACTACATTGACATTCACATCTTGGGCAAGGATGATGATCTCCTCGGCTGGGTAGAGCTCGCGGGCACGACAACCGGGAAGTTGCCGGACATGTCCGCGATTCGGTGGATAGAGTTCATCGGACAGATCATAGCCGCGGCGGTGGCCTCCCAGCTCAAAGGACTCACCAAGAGACCGACCTGACCTTGTCGACCAGAAACATATTCTCCCCCGAGGCCTTTCGTCGCCTGTCGCTGGTGGGCTGTCCTTGGAAGTAGACCTTCATATTCACTCTCGGTATTCGCCCGACAGTCGGTCAAGACCTGAAGACATCGTCAAGCGCGCAGTGAACCTCGGCCTGGGCGCGATTGCCGTGACCGACCACGATTCCCTCAAGGGGGCAGCAGCGGCGACCAGGCTCGCCCCTGATTCCCTCTTCATCGTTCCGGGCATGGAACTCAAGACGGAGAAGGGCGACCTGCTCGCGTTGTTCGTGAGCCATGAGGTCCGATCGAGGACCTTCGCTACCGCCGTGGATGAGATCAGATCGGAGGGGGGCATTGCCATCGTCCCTCATCCGGGCGAATCGCCGAAGATGACGAGGCAGGACATCGCGCTCGCAGATGGGCTGGAGGTCTTCAACGCTACACTCAGTCCTAGGGACAACAGGCGCTCGCTCGAGTACGCGACCGAACTCAGGATGCCGGGATTCTCATCCTCGGATGCGCACCTGGTCATGGAGATAGGAAATGGCACGACCAGGGTACAGGACTCCTCTTCGCTCGAAGAGCTGAGGAAAGCACTGCTCGCGAACCCCGTTGTTCTGAAAACAATCAGGTCGAACGTCCTGATACACCGCATGAACCAGGCATTGCTCTTTGGGTTAAAAGGGTCCTGGCTGAGGTCATAGTGTGCGCCTAAGAATCCGCTGCTTCGGGGCGGCTCCCTGAGTCTGCAGCTGGAGAAGGAACTCCTCGATCTTCATCAACCGGGCATTGAGCCTCGCGACATTGTCCTTGAGATCTCCGACCATGAACACTAGCTCGTCGACAATCCCGGCCTTGTCGTTCTTGTGCTCCGAGCCTGTACCTGGCGCGCTGAACAGCTCGTGAACAATGAGATCCATGGCCTTCGCGGCCTTCTCGAGTCCATCCAGCCGCAGCTCGAGGTCTGGAGGTAGCTGAAGCGGCGATGGCTTCTTGCCAGCGACATCTTGGAGCTGCATATGGATCGCGCCGATAGTCTTGTCGAACTTCTCGAGCCTGAGCTCCAGATCCTTCGGGAGACTACCGTTTCCTTGGGCGCCTGTGTTCTTGACCACCGCGAGGCCTTTGTCAATCTTCTTGTCGGAGGCCTGAAGAATGACCGCCAGGCCCTTGGAGATACGCTCGTCGATGTTCCTGTTGTACTCCGAGATGACCTTGGTGAGGGATTGCTCTATCTCCTGGAGCTTCTTGTCCTGATCCTCCACACGCCTTATCACGTCCGACAGGTCACCGACATCCTGGGCCAACTTCTGCAGAAGCTGTTTGTCCTTCGAGTCCGTGCTGATCGCGGTCGGTACGGCAGGACAGCTCTTGAGAGCGTCCACTATGGCCAGCATGTCCACCTCAGGGCCAGAGGCAATGATCGCATCCCTGATCGGCCCAAGCTTCGCCAGCTCCGCCTCGCCCAGCCCGAGGGTCCCCTTGTTCGACTGCTCGATCTGCCCGAGCCCGTCGACTATCTTCTCGAGGTCGGTCACGGCCTTGGCGATGTTCGAATCCTCGACAGACCGAATGTCCCTCATCGCATCGCGCTTGCCCCTGACGATCGCATCCGCCACCGTCATTCCCTCGTGTGAGTATATCGCCACCAGATGCGTCACGCCCGACATCACCTTGCTCTCGACATAGTTCCATGACCTGTCGCTCACGGCGACGCCCATTTTCTCGGCCCTCTCGAAGAGCATCGCGAGGCAGTTGTTGGGCATCAAGCACACTTCAATTTCGTAGAACTGGTTCCTGGCCAGCACGGGGAGACGGTCCGGCCTCTCCGCCCTGACGGTGTTCAGATAGGCGCCCATGTAGGATATGGCGTAGTTCTCGAGCGTCTTCTTGGCGGGAAGAGGCGGTGCGACCTTGGCTGGGTTTTCCATGGGACCGATTGGGTGTTATCTACTATCCCGTATTGAGCTTTTGCATGCCGGGGCTCCGCCAATCAATAGCCCACTGGCCGAGTTCTTGGTCGCTTGCAGGCTTCCGAAACCCGAGTCGGAAAGGATTATGTAGGCTCCTGACCAATCCGACCTGAGCCCCCGTTTGAAGGACAATTCAGAATGGTCAAGACATAATGCATCTGGTGAACATCTGAGCATCATCAAGTCAAAGCGTTACATCAAGAAGGTCGCCTTGGTCGGAGACTCATCCGTCGGGAAGACCTCCCTCATCAGGAGATTCGTCATAGATGTTTTCGACGACAAGTACATCGCGACGATAGGCGCGAAGGTGAGCAAGAGGGACATCGAGTACAAGCTGCCGGACAAGACGGTATACCTGACCCTGATGATGTGGGACATCCTTGGACAGAAGGACTACAAGAAGATGCGTGTCCAGGGTCTGAGCGGCGCCCACGGGGTCATCATGGTCTGTGACCTTTCCAGACCGGAGACCATCAAGTCAGCGGAAGAGTTCTGGTTGCCCGATATCACGGAAACGTGCCCTAATGTTCCAATCGTCTTGGTCGGCAACAAGAACGACATAGCCAGGCCTGGTGCGGTCGAGACTCTCAACACCCTGTCCACGAAGGCCGAGATGCCTGTCACACTCAGCAGCGCGAGGACCGGCGAGAATGTCGAAGCTTGTTTCAAGAAGATTGGCGAGCTCATGCTCGCCGGGGAACTAGTCGAGAAGAGACCTAGCGTGGACATGTCAGCGGAGTCCCTCGCTGCCGCAGTCGACGATGTGGTGAGTGACTTCTGCGAGCAATATGGCGACACCTCCAAAGCCATGGAGCTGATCGAAAGGGAATTCACAAAGGCAAAGGTCAACGTGAACGCCCCGACAAAGGAATCCCTCTTGATGGCGATAGAGTACCTATCGGACGTGGAGCGGGACGTCCACGGGAGGGACGTATCCGAGGTGAACAAGCTCAGGCGCTGGAAGATGATCGACGAGGCCCGCTGACCTCGCGTCATACCGGGCGCACGACGAATGGGTGGTTCAACGAAGAAACGGCAGCTGGAGATGGCCCTTCAGAAGCTTAGGCCATTGACATCGAGGTCGCCAAGACTGGAGCAGTACCCTACCCCTGCGGACATCGCTGCAGACCTCCTCTGGGAGGCCCTCGCAGCCGGGGACATCGAAGGGAAGGACGTGATCGACCTCGGGTGTGGCAATGGCATTCTCGCTATCGGGGCGATGCTCCTTGGGGCCCATCATGCGGTCGGTATTGACATCGACCCTGAGGCGATCAAGGTCGCGGAGCAGGCAGCCGCCGACACCGGCGTGAACGTCGAATTCTTCGAGGCTGATGTGTCCACGGCCAAGGGTTCTTTCGACACCGCCCTGATGAACCCGCCGTTCGGAGCGCAGACGAAGCACGCGGACCGCCCGTTCATCGAAAAGGCCCTCCAAGTGGCGCACAGGACATATTCGCTGCACAATGACGGCACTGAGGCCTTCGTCGAGAAGCTGGTATCCTCATTGGGAGGGGTGTCGTTGCCAGTCAAAAGGTATAAATTCGAGATACCATATGCATTCGAATTCCACAGAAAGGCTACGGAAAGCGTTTCGGTAGTTCTTTTGAGGTTTGAGAGATAGGTGATTAAGCTGGCGCTGACAGGAAGGAAAGTTCTACCGGGTGACGAGGTCGCTATCGCCGAGGAGTACATGTCGGGCGAAGGGACCTATGAGATGGATGGCAAGATATATGCGAGCGCAGTGGGCGAGCTCGACCTTGACCCTAGAGAGAAACTCGTGAAGGTCATACTCGATAACCCCCCAGTGGTGCTCTCCGAAGGGGATACGGTCATCGGCGAGGTCACGGACGCGAAGCCCGCAATGGCGATCGTGAGCATATTGGTGCAAGAAGGGAACGAGAGGTCCGTCTCCAGCGAGACCCTTGCTTCGATCCACGTTTCAAAGCTCTCGAGCTCCTACGTCGAGGACGCAGGGGACGTCATGCGCCCGGGCGATATCATTCGAGCGACCGTGATACAAGTGGAGCCGTCCGTGCAGCTGTCGACCGCGGGACCCCATTTCGGCGTGATCAGGGCGCTCTGTGGCAGGTGCAAGGTCCCCTTGGAGAAGCGCGGACACAGCCTCTACTGCGAGCGGGACGACATCACTGAGAACCGCAAGCTGGCCGACGACTACCGCGCCTTCGACAAAGAGTAGTCGAGTGCAAAATGCTTTAACCCAGTCCATGCATGAGTGTAAAACGTCGGGGGACTTCATTGTCTGATGATGAAAAGGAACTAGTCGCGGAGATTGCACGTCTCCGCGAGGACTTGAAGCAACTGCGAGAGATCGTGAACGTTCTGGTCAACGTGGTCATGGAAGATGACCTCGAAGATGAGGAAGGCGAAGGGTTCCCGACATATCCCAACGCAGACAAGTTCAACATCTACAACTGAATCATGGGCTGGGACCCGCTGACGCGCATTTTGCGGACCGATTCCAGGTCATTGCTTGCTGAGAGCGAAGGTCATCTCCTGGCTCTAGGTTTTTAAGCAGACTGACCAGTCCCGATGAGGAGGCATAGCGATGGCGAAGGTCAAGAACAGCTACTTTTTGGACAGCATGAGAGCCCAGGAGAAGTGGCGGGTCGAGGAATGCATCAACCTCCTCCCCTCAGAGAACGCCTCAAGTCCGCAGGTGAGGGCTCTCCTGTCGGCCGACTTCTCGAACCGATACAACCTCCCCATCAAGAAGGTATACGCGGGGGAGTACCTGGAGAACGCCTACAGGGGCACAAGGATAACCGCCGATGTGGAGCTCAAGGCCGAGGAGGTCGCCAAGGAGGTGTTCCGGGCCAAGCATGCCTGCGTCCAGCCGCTCTCGGGACACATCGCCGCGATGATCACCATCTTGTCGACAACGAAGAAGGGCGACACCATCCTCGCCGTCTCGCCGGACAACGGCGGATACGACGGGTACGCCCCTGAATACATACCGGACATCCTAAGCCTGAAATCGTTCCCCCTGCCGTTCGATCCTGCTGTGCACAACGTCAAGTCCGAGGATACGGCAGAACTTATCAAGAAGAAGGAACCCAGGCTCGTGATCCTTGGTGCATCATCCATCCTGTTCCCGTACGACCTTGGACCGATCAAGGACGCATGCAAGACCGTGGGCGCAACGCTCGCTTATGACGGCTCCCACGTTCTCGGTCTAATCGCTGGAGGCGAGTTCCAGAAGCCGCTCAATGAGGGCGTGGACATACTCTACGGCTCGACGCACAAGAGCTTCTTCGGACCCCAAGGGGGACTGATCGTCACGAACAGCAAGGACCTTGACGAGCAGATACGGAGGAACCTCACCTGGAGGGTCATTGACAACGCCCACTGGAACAGGATCGCCTCCCTCGGGCAGGCGCTGCTAGAATTCAGACGGTTCGGGCCGCAGTACGCGAAGCAGGTCGTCAAGAACTCGCAGAGGCTCGGAAAGGAGCTCAAGACGAGGGGGTTCCCGATAATGTTCGAGCAGCTGGGATTCTCAAGATCGCACCAGCTGCTTTACGATCCCAAGAAGCTCAAGGCCAAGTTCGGGCTTGGGGTCAACGATTTCTCCGTGAGGCTCGAGAGATCCAACCTCATCATCGACTCGGTCGGAAGGCTGGGCACCCCGGAGATCACCAGGATGGGGTTCAAGGAGAAGGACCTGCCAGCACTGGCAGACATCTTCATCGCAGCTGGCAATGGTGAGAATGTCAAGAAAGAGGTCAAGGCAATGAGAGACAGGTTCGATCTCGATTTCCGGTTCGACAGCTGAACCGGTGGCCCTGACGCATCCAGAAGCATGCCCCGGTCTCCCCCACGACCTCGCAGAACGGGCTGGGGATGTCTGAACAGGAATGCGAGACCTGAGAGCTGCCCCAGGCGACGGTCCATGCCAGATAAATATTCTCAATGCAGAATCATTATCTCGCATGTGGGTCCTGAAAGCCATTAATACCGTCAGCGTGTATTCCGCAATAGTGAAAGAGAACAGGTACTCCAGACAGATCCTCCTTCCGGAGATCGGTTCCGAAGGACAGAAGAAGCTCGGCAAGGCGAGAGCGGTCGTCATCGGCTGCGGAGCCCTAGGCACGCACGCACTCTCCTTTCTCGTAAGGGCAGGCGTGGGTCAGGTCGTCGTGATCGATAGGGACATCATAGACATATCCAACCTCCAGAGACAGGCGCTCTTCACCGAAGCGGATGTGGGCAGACCGAAGGCGAAGGTGGCCGAGGAGCGTCTCCGACATGTCAATTCCGACATAGAGATCTGGGGCGTCGTTGCAGACGTCAACTACACGAACGTGCAGAAGTTCGTCCGAGGAGCATCTGTGGTGCTCGACGCGACGGACAACATGGACACAAGGTTCCTTGTCAACGACGCCTGCGTGAAGAACAGGATCCCGTGGGTCTACGCGGGAGCGGTAGGCGTGACGGGCATGACGATGGCCATCGTCCCCGGCGGCCCTTGCATGAGATGCGTCTTTCCACAACTCCCCCAGCCGGGCGAGCTGCCGACCTGCGACACCGTCGGCATAATCAACACCCTTCCGAGCGCCGTCGCCTCCATCGAGACCACCGAGGCGTTCAAGATCATGCTCGGGAAAGAGCATTCGAAAGGGCTGTTCGTCCTGGACCTGTGGCAGGGGGAGCTCCAGATGATCAAGGTCAAGAGGAACCCGGAGTGCGAGACCTGCGGGAAAGGTGATTTCGAGTTCCTGCAGGCGAGGAAGAGGAAGCTGGTCGTCTCGATGTGCGGCAGGAATGCGGTCCAGATCGTGCCCACGAAGGAGCTGAAGGGCGACCTCAAGGATCTCAAGGATACCCTCTCGAGGCAGGGGGAGGCCTCCATAGTGGACGGAGTGCTCAAGTTCAAGAAGAGGGGAGTGGAGCTGACGATCTTCCCGGACGGGAGGACAATCATAAGCGGGACGACCGACCTCGCAAAGGCGAAGACGATCTTCTCCCAGTATGTTGGTGACTAGATGCGCGGGATCGTCCTGCTCTCTGGCGGGATAGACTCTCCCGTCGCGGGCTACATGATGGCGAAGCAGGGGCTCGAACTCGTCCTGGTCCATTTCGACAACCGTCCCTTCACGAGCGATGCGGAGGTTGAGAAAGCCCTCAAACTCATGAAGAAAGTGGACGAAGCGTCTGGAATCAGGACCAGGAAGCTCCTGGTGCCCCACGGAAAGTCCCAAGCCGAGCTGGCCAAATGCTGCCGTAGGAACATGGAGTGCGTGCTCTGCCGGCGGATGATGTTCAGGGTCGCTGAGCGGCTGGCGAGGAAGTTCGACGCCCAGGTCATCGTGACTGGAGAATCTCTCGGGCAGGTGGCATCTCAGACGCTTGCGAACATCAACGTGGAGGAGAGAGCAACATCCCTGCCCATACTGAGGCCTTTGATCGGCTTCGACAAGATAGAGATCGAGAGAATCGCCAAGAGGATCGGCACCTATGAGACCTCGATCGGTCCTGGACTGTGCTGCACCATCGTCCCGAAGAAGCCGTCCACGTATAGCAGGATCGACTCGGCCATCGAGGAAGAAGCGAAGGTGGATATTGAGAAACTCGCGGATGTTGAATTCAACGGGACGGTCGAGATAGCTTGAAGGGATGTGTTCTTGACTCATCGGCCCTATTCTACGGGAAGGACCTGCCGTCGGAATACGAGTGCGTAGTGACACCTGGCGTCGTGCAGGAGCTGAGGAGACACGGGTTGGCAGAGAGGCTCGAACTGCTTCTCGACACTAAGGTCAGGGAGCTCTCGCCTTCGATCCTTGCCGTCCGAGCTGTCCGAGAGGCGGCCGCGAAGACGGGCGATGCGAGGAGGCTCTCGGAGACGGACATCGAGATCCTGGCCCTCGCCTACGAGATGAAGTACGAGCTGGTGACCGATGACTACTCCATCCAGAACTTGGCCAGGGTGATCGGCGTGAAGACCAGGGGCATGGAGCAATCTGGCATCCGAGAGGTCTTCGAGTGGCAGGCGAAATGCACAGGGTGCGGGAAGCTGTTCACCGCCGAGGTCGAGGAATGCGACATCTGTGGCAGTCCCACCCGAACAAAGAGAAAGGGGACCAAGAAGTCTAGACCCGCTCCAGGAAGTAAATCGTGACCATGTCCGATTCCCTCGGCTGCTCCGAGAACTTGTAGAGCTTCCCGAGCTTGTTGATGAGGTCCTGCCTCGACTCTCCGGACTTCCCCTCGAGGTCGTACAGAAGGAACCCCATCGGTACGTCCCCCAGCTTCCAATCGCGCTCAAGGAGGACGTGCGCAATGAACTTCCTCTTGGGGCTGACGACCTCGACCTTCTCGTCGGGGGAGTACTTGAGTTCGCCCCTGTGGACCCTTATGGTCGCGAAGAACCTGTCATTCAGCTTTTCCCAGTCCTTTGAGAACTGCATCTGTCGAAATCGCGGCATCCCATGGCACCTGTAAATCGGAACAATCACCAAGACTTAATGATTTCCACCAAACTCCAACACTGGAGGTCCCTGGATCTCACTCGGTGAAGTGGTGCGTCAGCTTCATGACGTCGCGATACGGGACCACACCGACGATGCGGCCCTTCGGGTCCACCACGGGGAGTGCCCGGAAATCGTACCTGTTGAATAGCGCGGCCGCTTCCCTAAGGGTGGTTTCCGGCTTGAGGCTCACGATGATGTCCTCCATGATCTCACCTAGCAGAGACTGGTCCGCCTCCTTGAGAAGGTCCTTGATATCCACCACGCCCAGCAACATGTCGTCATTGTCGATCACGTAGAGGTACATGATCGCCTCCTTGCCCTTCGCAATATGGGGATACTCCTCCTGGGCGTCCAGGACGCTGACGCTGGGGTACACTTTTATGAAGTTGGACGACGCGTAATTGATGATATTCTCCTCCCCCTTCTCGAGGATGGACTCGATCTTGGCAGCATCCTCCTTGTCTATGAGTTCCAGGATGGCCTTCGCTTCTTCCCACGGGAGAACGGAGAGGACATCAGCAGCCTGCCCTGGAGTCATCTCGTCGATCAGCTCCGCGACCTTCTCCTTGCCCAGGGAGGACACCAGTGCCCTCTGCACGCTAGGGTCGATCTCCTCCAAGGTGTCCGACGCGCGTTCGGTATCCATGCCACTGAAGATCTCCACCCTCTGCTCGTGCTCCATCTCCTCGAGCACATCCGCCAGGTCCACAGGGTTCAGGTCGTCCAGGTGGTCCCTCAGCACCTTGAGCTTCACGTCACCCCTGAAGCTGCTGATGTTGGTCGGGAGTGGCTGTACATAGGCCCAGGACACGGTGTCGTCGTCTATCCTGTCTGCCAAGTTGTAGATGAAGTTCGCGATCCCCTTGAGACCCATCCGCTTCAATAGGCCGTACCTGCTGAAGTCCACGTCCGTCACGTACAACCAGCCGTTCCTGAGGACCATCTTGACATCGTACACGACATCGACGTCCCTGTCCTCTATGTCCAATACCTTCTTGTCGAGGATGTGATCCTTGAGAAGCACAGCATTCTCTGCTGGTTGCCCCACGAAATCCTCTACATTCTCAACGTCGATGACGACCTCCTTTGTCGTCACAGACTTGACCTTCTCCCACGGTATGAGAAGGCTAGGGTACCCAAAGGGCCGCTTGACGAGGAAGTGCGTGACATAAGGCAGCTTCTCCTCTTCCACGATGAGGATGTCGGCCAGTCTGCCGACCTTCTTGTCGTGGAGCATCACCTTGACGCCGAGCAGCTCGCTAAGGAAGTACACGCTGTCGGTATGGCTAGCCTTTCCGGATCCGTTCTGGTTCAAGGCATCATCCTCCCGCAAGTGCCATGAGTACGAACTTGTACCCCAATACGAGGACCAGGAATATGAGGTAAAGCCTCAGGAAGAGGAGCGCGGTCTTGACGCCCTTCGTCATCTTGATCCGGGGCTTGGCGTACTTCTTGTTGATCTCGGTGATGACGGAGGCCCTGCTTCTGATGGCCTCGAACACCCGCATATCCAACCATTCTCTGAGATCCTCAAGCATTGATGTCACCTTCACCTCATTTGAGCAGGCTCGGGAAGAGCACCGAGATGCTGTAGGTCGTGGATAGCGCAATTATGGCGATCACGATCGAGTAGCTGATCACGTTCTGCAGCGTGCTATTCCTGTACTTGCCCATCAACTCCTCGTTGTTCAGGAGCAATATGAGGAAAACGAGGGCCGCGGGCAGGAGGGTAACGGCTATGACCTGCACGAAAAGCGTGATGAGGACGAGTGGCGCCTTTGGAACGAGCACCACGAGGCCAGCGGTGATGAGGATCAGGAAGTAGCTCACGTAGAACCATGGAGCTTCCTTGATCTTGTTGTTCAAGGAGTGGGCCCAGCCGAAGACCTCCCCGAAAGCCCATGAACTTGCAAGAGAGATGCATATCGCCCCGAGGAACCCGGCATCGAAGAGGCCGATAGCGAGGAAGGTCCCGACATATCTATCGACCCCCATCAGTTCCTTGGCAGCCTGAGCGGCGCTGCCGATGCTCGTGTGGCTGCCTGTGGCCGGATTGTAAAGGACCGTGCCCGTCACGACGATGACGAATATCGCGACGACGACCGTGAAGATCGCCCCGAGGAGCGTGTCGAACTTCCCCATCCGGATGTCCTTCTCCCTCATCCCCTTGTCAACGACCGCGCTCTGCTGGAAGAACACCATCCAGGGGGCGATGGTAGTGCCGATGTTGGCCATCAGGATGAAGACTATCTCGCCGTTGAACCCGCCTGGGAAATGAGGGATCGTCCCGTGCGACATGATCGATCCAACGGACGGGTGCACCAGGAAGGCCGCTGGGATGTAGACCAGATTGAGGCTGCAGAACAGGATGGCGAGCTTCTCCCAGGTCCAGTACCGTCCCTGGAGGACCATGATCGCCATCACGATCGCGACTATCGTCACGGTCAGGTAGCTGGGCACCCCGAATATGGCCATGGCGGCTGTCATGCCGATGAATTCCGTCACCAGGGTGAGCCAGTTGAGCACGGTGAGGTCCAATAGTGAGAACCAGCCCCAGAAAGAGCCGAACGCGTCGAAAATCGCCTCGGCGTGACCTCGCTTGGTCACGGCTCCGAGGCGCACGGTCATCTCTTGGACGAAATACGCGACAGGCCCCAGCAGGATCAAGAACCAGATGAGTCCGTAGCCGTACTTCGCGCCAGTGACCGAATATGTGGTGATCCCGCCAGCATCGTTGTCAGCGACCATGACGATGATTCCAGGGCCGGCGATGATGAGATACAATCTCAATGCCTTCGCGAATCTGCGATACTTGTAGAAGAAGCGGGCAAAGAGGTTCATTGCGCCCCGGACAAAGTAGGCCCGATAAATAGTCTCGGTCAGCTACCAGATTGAGCTCGGCTCGGATGGAACCTACGGCCAGTGACACTCTTGCATACCTGGCCGGCAATCCCTGAAAGAGAGTCCAGCCTCGAGATAGACGGACGCGGTCTAGGTGAGACGATTTTGGAGGAAAGAGACCAGCACGCGGCCCGCGACCGCGCGCATCGACGGATCAGAGCTCGATTGCGCCGTACTCGAGGTCTGTCGTCCTCTTGAAGTATCCCTGCGGGTGCAGGCAGTTCGGGCAGACCTTAGGGGCCTCCTTTCCCTTGTGGAGGAAGCCGCAGTTGGTGCAGAACCAGTACTCCTCATTGTCGGATTTGTAGAGTGTGCCATTCTGCAACCTCTCGAGCATGAGCTGGTATCGCTTCATGTGGTGCTGCTCTATGCTTATGATGTTCTCGAAGAACTTGACCGCACGCTCGTTGCCATCCTTCTTCGCCTGCTCCAGGAATTCGGGGTACATGCTAGTCCACTCGTGTAACTCGCCGGATGCGGCCGCTTTGAGATTGTCTGCGGTCGATCCTACGACTCCCAGCAGGTTCATGATGACCGCAGAATGCTCGTACTCGTTCTCCGCGGTCTCCTGGAAGGTCTTCGAAATCGCCTGGTGGCCTTCCTTCGTGGCCGCTCCCGCGAACTTCATGTATTTCGCGCGCGCCTGGCTCTCGCCCGACAAGGCAGCCTTGAGATTCTCCTCCGTCTTTGACATATCGTATCGCCTGAACACGCAGAAGAAGTACACCCAAATAATAAGTTTGCTTCCACTTCATAATTCGCTAGGACTAGATCACGTAGAACACGCGCTTGCATCTTATGGTCCGGTTCAGCCCTTTCCGGCCCAGCAGCCTCATGGTCAGATCGACCACGCGGTCGTGTCGGAAGACTATGTCGCTCATCCATTTCGTTCGCAGGGCGGTCTTGAGCGGCTTGAGCATCGCGGTCCTCCACAACTGTTCGTACCTGTCGAGCGAGCTTCCGCTTGCCAAGTGCTCCCTGATGGTCTGACCAGCGAACCTTCCCGCTATCATCGCGGTAGGAATGCCTCCACCGTTAGTTGCCATCACCATCCCCGCAGCGTCCCCGACCAGGAGCACATTGCCAGAGACTGTGTGAGGCACAGGACCGGATGTGGGCACAAGTCCCATGGTCAGATCGTGGTACTCGATCCCAAGATTGTCCACGAATCGTTGAAAGAGCTCGGAGGGGCGCTGCTTGAGGGACCTGTTATTGAACCCGATGCCTACGTTAGCCCCCTTGCGTTTCGGAATGATCCAAGCGTACCCACCTGGAGCCCCGCTCCCGAAATACATCTTAACGACAGACTCGAAGCTCCCGTCCGCCTGGCACGTCACGGCGGGATAGCATTCGGACACCCCCTGCATCCCGACCTCCCTGGCCGTCCTGGAACGGGGCCCGTCCGCACCGACTATCACTCTCGCCTTGACGTCCCCCATGGTGGTCTTCGCAATCCCATCCTTGATCGAGAGCAGCGAGGTCTGAGTCTCCAATCTGGCACCCCTTTCGACCGCCAACTTCACGAGCGACTTGTCGAAGGATCTGCGATCCAGGGTCAATCCCTCGAACGGGCATCTGTAGACCTTGCCGCTCGGCGAGATCATGTCGACCGACGTGACATCGCCTGCGACGACCGAGCTATCAACTGTGAAGAGCTCCTCCAGGTTCATGCTCCGAGGGAAGATGTCGTGCATCTCCTTCGCGACCGGGAGGAACTCGCCACATTGGACTGGGTACCCGATCTCGGCACGCCTGTCGATCATGAGAACATCGGTATCTTTTCCGGCGCAGAACCTGGCGGTGGTGCTTCCTGCGGGACCCGCTCCCACTATCAGGACGTCGACTTCCAAGGTTTCTTCCCCCTGGTCATCGTCGCGCCCTTCATCTCCAGATACTCCGTCGTCACGTCCTCGAACCCGCTCTCAGCTAGCAACTCCTGGTAGACATTGGTCGACCCGAAGCCCTGGTAAGTCTCGATGAAGGTGCGGTACGGGTCCCTGGCCCATCGCTCCCTGGCTATCGATGGAGCAGCCACTCTGGCGAGGGGCGGGACCATGTGCCTGACGTGGAGCTCAAGGAGCTTCGCGAGCGGCCCCTCCGGAGGCTTCGACACGTCGACGATTATGACCTCCCCTCCGGACTTGAGGACCCTGTGCATCTCCCCCGCGGATCCTACTCTGTCGTAGAAGTTCCTGAACGAGAACACGCAGAAGATCTTGTCCACGGATGACTCTGCCAGAGGTATCTTCTCGCCGACCCCCCTGAGCAATGTCACCCTCTCCGGGTCCAGGACCTTCCTCGAGGCGAGCGCGAGCTCGTCCGATGGCTCGATGCAGAATATCTCATTCGAGATGAGATGACGCGTGAAATTGCCCGGTCCGGAACCCAGCTCTAGGACGACATCGTCGGGCTTGGCCAACTTGGCGGCCGTCTTCCTCCACTTGTCGACCAGACCGAAAGTTATCAGCTGGTTGACTCGCTCGTAAAACGGTCCGACCTCCACCATGGCATCCATCACTTCGTGCCATTCCCTCTCGTCCATGCCCTCGAAATCCATCTTAGATGCTCCTACGAATCTCTCTCTAACACTCTGGCGATTATGTCCTTAAGCGATTGGCTGTGGTTGTTGTGGGGCAGACACCCCAGATGCTGCAGGGCTTCCAGCCCGTATAGCTCCGCAGTCGCCCTCGCCTTGTCAATGGCGGGCGTCTTGCGCACGAGCTCCGTGCATTCCTTGATCGCCTTTGGGCTCGGCTCGTCCTGCGCGATGAGCTTGAGTATGGCGGCCTTGGCGGCCTTGGACTCCTTGATGGCGAGCAGAGACGGCAGCGTCAGGTGGCCCTCCTTGAGGTCCGTCCCGCCGGCCTTCCCGGTCCTCTTCGAATCGCCCGTGAAATCGAGTATGTCGTCGATTATCTGGAACGCGACCCCCAGGTCCAGCCCGTAGCTCCCCATGGCCTCTATCTCGCCCGGGCCGCTCTCGGCGAGATACGCGCCGACCATCGCCCCTGCCCTTATCGGCTGCGCGGTCTTCCTCTCGATGATCTTGATGTACGTGTTCACGGAGAGGTTGCTCTTATGCCTGAACTTGTTTTCCAGGACCTCTCCCTCCGCCAGGCTGACACAGGCGTCCGCGGTGGTCTCGACCACAACCTTGTCGAAGGTGCCCCCTAGTCGGAAAGCGCGCGTGAATAGGAAATCGCCGGTCACGATGGCATCGTGCAGCCCGTACTTCTTGTAGACCGTCTCGCGCCCTCGCCTGGTCGTGCCACCATCGTTGATGTCGTCATGGATGAGGGTCGCGGAGTGTATTAGCTCGAAACCGGCTGCGATATCGACTATCTTCTCCATGTCCCTACCACCGAGGGCCATGTAGGACAGGATCGTGACTGCCGGCCTGAGCCGCTTTCCCCCGGCATCAATGACGTGGAGCGAGGCCTCGGTCAATATCCTTTCTTTGGACCTGACCATCTCGTGGAGCTTCTTGTCAACCATCCGGAGCTCTCTTTGGATGCCGAAATCCCACGGGGTAGTGCTCATTAGGATGCGCATATTACCCAATCCATACTTAATTGTAATGCCCGAACACCTCAGCCAAAAACCGCTATCTGGCTATGGATTCTCGAAGGTTCAGGGAAGCCCGGGTGGAAGACCCGGGAAGGCTCCTGCAGCGGCGTTCTTACAGATGTCTATCACGGCCTGTGGATAGATGCCGATCGCGACCACCATTATAAGCGCAAGGGCGATGGAGATCCCAATCATTGGGGTCACCCTGATCCTATCCGTGGGTCCAGGGTCCATGTACATGTATTTGATCACGCGCGCATAGTAGTACAGTGAGAGAGCGCTGTTCAGGACTCCGGCGATCGCGAGCCAGACGAGCCATGTCGGACCAGACGCGGAAGCGTAGACGGCGGAGGAGAACAGGACGAACTTGCTCGAGAAGCCCGCCAGGGGCGGTATTCCAGCGAGCGAGAGCAGGAAGATGGCCATCGAGAACGACAGGAAGGGCGATCTCTTGCTCAGCCCCTTGAAATCCTCCAACTTCTCGCCCACGGCGATGGCCCCCATCGCGGCCACGACCATGAAGGCCCCTGACTTCATGAACGCATGAGTGAGTATGTGGAACAGGCCGCCTTCCAGTCCGTACTGGGTCCCCACCGGGAGCGCGATGAGGATGTAGCCCGCTTGAGCGATGGAAGAGTACGCCAGCATCCTCTTGATGTTCGTCTGGGAGATCGCGATCAGATTCCCGACCGTCATCGAGATTATCGCGAGGGCCGCTATCGCGACCTGCCAGTCCGTCTTAGTGACGATCACCGCGATCAGGAATATCTTGAAGAGCGCGGCGAATCCCATCTTCTTGGACGCGGCGGCGAGCATCCCGGAGATCGGCGTCGGAGATCCCTCGTACACATCAGGCGCCCACATGTGGAACGGGACCAATGCGATCTTGAAGCCGAGGCCGGCGATGAACAGGACCACCGCCAGCAAGACCACCGACCTCGAACCTTCCAGGGCAGCCATCGAGCCATTTAGGGTCTGACCGATGACCTCGATGTTCGTGGTGCCCGCGACGCCGTAGATGAGCGAGATGGCGAACAGTGTCAGGGCGGACGAGAACCCGCCTATGATGAAGTACTTCGTCGCCGCCTCCGCCGACCGGTTCTCGGACTTGCGGAATCCGGAGAGCGCGAATGACGATATGCCGGCCGTTTCGAGTCCGATGAACAGCGCGATGAGGTCGTTGGACTCTGCAACCACCGTCATCCCGGTCAGGGCCAGGAGCACCAGCGCGTAGTATTCCCCGTGGTTCCTGTCCCGTCTTATGAACTCCGGAGAGGCGAGTATGATCACGATGCCGACCGATATGAACACCAGCATGAACAGCGCGGAGAATGTATCGAGCGTCAGGAGGGTCCCGACCTGCATGCTGAGCGGCTCGCTCGAGAAGAACAGCTTTGTCACGAGGTATGCGGCTATGGCGATCAGCGGGACCAGTGCGAACCAGGCCAGAGGCCTCTTGTCCTTCTTGAGCAGGTAGTCCAGTCCAGGCAGCACGAGCGCGAACGCGATGAGGACGAGTTGCGGCGTGAATCCTTGGAGCGTGTCCCACACGGCCACTTTAGGCACCTCCCAAGAGCCCGAAGACTATGTGGGCGGCAGGGTTGATGAACTGGAAGATGAGGAACGGGAACACGCCGAAGATGGCGATCATGAAGATCAGTATGCTGACAGGCACTCCCTCATACCAGCTGACGTCGTGGACCTTCGTCGTGTCGATCTGGTCGGTGAGCGGACCGAACATCGTCCTCTGCAGAGCCCACAGATAGTACCCAGCTGTGATCACCACGCTCAGTATCGGCAGCCAGAGCCAGAGCGCCCATACTTGGAACATGCTCGCGAGAACCATGAACTCCGCGGCGAAGCTGACGAGCCCTGGCAACCCCAGCGACGCGAGGAACCCAATGGTCATCATGGTCGAGGCACGGGGCATCTTCTTCGACAGTCCGCCCAGGCTGGGAATCATCCTCGTGCCGCACTTGTGTTGCACGACCCCGCACATCATGAACAGGACTGCCGTCACGAGACCGTGGGCGAACATCTGGAAGACCCCCGCGACGATGCCGATCTCGGTGAAGGTGGCGAACCCGAGCAAGACGAAGCCCATGTGGCTGATGGAGGAGTAGGCCACCATCTTCTTCAGGTCCTTCTGAGCAAGGCTCAGCACGGCGCCGTAGAGTATGCTCACGATGGCTATCACCGCCATCAGGATCTGCAGGCTCGCAGCCCCGTGCGGTAATGTTGGGATCGCTATCCTGATGAGACCATAGCCGCCCATCTTCAGGAGCAGGCCGGCAAGCAGCACGCTGCCCGCGGTGGGCGCCTCGACATGCGCGTCCGGCAACCAGGTATGGAAGGGCACGATCGGCATCTTCACCCCAAACCCGAACAGGAGAGCAGCGAAGATGGCGATCTGGAACCCGCCCGTGAACAGTGTCGTGTTGATGCTGCCAGCGAGCGCGATTGACTCCATGCTGAAGGAGCCCGTGTGCGCCTGGAAGAACATGGCCATGATCGAGATGAGCATCGCGAGGCTCGCGACATGCGTGTATATGAAGAACTTGATCGCGGCGTAGTCCTTCCTCGGGCCGCCCCAGATGCCGATCATGAAGTACATCGGTATGAGGACGATCTCCCAGAACACGTAGAACAGGAAGTAGTCGAGGGACACGAAAACCCCGAGCACGCCGACCTCGAGGACGAGCATCAGTCCGAAGTACTCCTTCGCCCGGAGCTTCGTGTCCCACGAGAACAGGACCGACAGCGTGCACAGCAGGGTTGTCAGCACGAACAGGGGCAGGCTGATGCCGTCCAGACCGACCATGTAGTTGATCCCAAGAGCCTTGATCCAGACATGCTCCTCGTAGAACTGGTAGTTGAAGAACCCGCGACCATCATGGTACCCGGTGGCCTGGGATGTCGGGTCGACCATGAACTGCAGCGCGACGATCACCGAGAGGACCAGCGCCGCTAGTGAGAATGACAGCGCGAACCACTTGGCATAGCTCTCCCGCCTGCCGAGCGAGAATGTGAGGATGGAGCCGATGATCGGCATCAGGAGTATGATCGAGATTATCGGGATGCCCTCGAACATCGATCAAGCACCTCCCACGAACAAGATGAACAGCAACAGGACGACAATCGCGACGATGATGAGGCTGGCATATCTCTGCACGTTCCCGGACTGCGCCTTCCTGATCACGTTCCCCGTCCGAGCCCCGAGGTACGCGAACCCGTTCACCGCTCCATCTATCACGCGCCTGTCGAACACGTCCGCGAGCTTCGAGAACCCATAGACGACCGTGACCGCGAAGTCGTCGTAGAACTTGCTAATGTACCACCGGTTCTCGAGCGCCCTCTGGAACTTCCCCGGGGTGCCAGCGGCAAACCTGCTCCGGTCGAAGCCCGGCACGAAGTAGATGCGATATGCGAGCAGGATACCCACGATCACGAGCCCCAGCACGAGGAACGTGAACGGACTCGTGAGCACCTCCGATGCAATCGCCCCCAGAGACTCGTGCTCT
>Ga0315281_10005149_pt1 | contig 18758 bp, 16 predicted proteins | sample YL17G07_0_MG_FD_204540 | JGI IMG/M metagenome (GOLD analysis project Ga0315281, IMG submission 204540) | Sediment microbial communities from Yellowstone Lake, YNP, Wyoming, USA - YL17G07_0 | ecosystem: Environmental > Aquatic > Freshwater > Lake > Sediment | place: USA: Wyoming | collected...
TTCCAAATTTCATTTTCCCATGTATCTTAAAGAAGTGGAGTATCGATTCAATCACCGTAGCGAGAACCTTTTCAAGTTATTATTATCAATCTATTTTGGTTACGTTTCCCACTAATTACCAAAAATAAAAGCCGCAATAAGTAGATTTTCCTGATTGAATGTAACCACCCCCAACTTTTCCAACGCAACGGAAAAAAGTATACCTGGAAGCAAGTAATTAAAGAGGTTATAAGAAGATATTTTTTGTAGGAGGTCGGTCATAATTTTGAATTTATCAAGTTCAGATTTTCTACTTTTCAATCATCTCTTCAACCTCTCTCATTGCCTGCTCAAGAAGCTGACGGGATTCAAGGACACATGTGTGACTTTCCTGTACCAACTTTGTAATTTTCTCCTGTACTGCTTTATTCAGTTTTGGAACAACGACATGAGCAAGAGAGTTGCTTGAAATAGCTGTAAGGATAGTCCCCGAGGCTTCACGAATAAATAGGTACTGTAAAACAGGGCTTTTACAAAGGATTAAGTTTACTTCTGGTGAAAACGTTTTTGATCTGAAAATATGGAAACCGGTTGAACCAACAAGGTTATCATCGTTGCTCAAAATCAAACCAACTTTGTCAATTGAACCTTCCACCGAAGAAACGACCACATCATCTTTTTGTAGCCTCATTTGCGCGCGGCTTGGTAAATCGGTACCAAAAATCTTGCTTGTGCTATCTACGATACCGATTGAGGCGTTTATGTCTGCTAATTCTACATATTGATACTCTTTTTCAGGCTCAATTTGTATTTTTTCTTTTGAAACCTCAATCAATTTTGGCAGATAATCCCAGCCATTTTTATATTCTTTGACTCTTTCTTCAATAATTCTATATCTTGGCTGAAAGTACTCGGCATCCATGCGTAAAACATCCAGTACATTGCCATAGTCGGTTTCGTAACCTGCCACCCACTCGGGCGTAAAATCATCAAGTCCAAGTTCTTGCAAAAGGAGCTTTTCGGCTTGTTGGTAGAGTAATTTTGATTGATTTAATTTATCCCATGAGTTATCTACTAGTTTTGCAATTTTTTCTTGAAAAGTCATTGCAGGAATCGCAATCATAAATTCTTGCAATTCTTGTGCATTCACATTTGCTTGATTTACAGCACGTCTTTTGTATCGGTTAATTTGTTTTTGCCCATATTTTGAATTGAGGAAGACGTTTAAATATTGAGGAAGAATCACATCATCATGCGGCTGGAGCCTGATTAAGTAAGAAGCAAATACAGAGTCAATTCCTGATTTAAAAATACCGGTACGCCCAACAAATTCTTCAGAATTTACTCTATTGAAAAACACATCATTATTCTTACACTTAAAGCGACGATGCTCATTATCGCTTACTTCAGCGTATCTGATATGATCATCAATCAAAAAAGTATGGTCAATATCATCCATTTTGAACATTGGATGTCCCTGTTTTCCATCATTCATCGCAAGAGATAAGCCATATTCGCATTTTTTTAGAACATCTCTAATTTTTAGCCATTTTCCATGACTTGTGTCGATGAGATATTCAGGTTGATAGAATTGCGAATCGAAACGCAAAGCCATCCCCAGATCGTTGATTTTAATTTCTGCTATTTGAGCCATATTTATACAAAGTCAAATTTATTACGTTTCGCAAACTCATGAAATTTGTCTGTAATTTCATCAAGATCGGTATCATATACATATGCACCGTTTTCATCTTTCTTAATATTGCCGTTTGCGTCCATTTTAAAGACATATTCACCACTATTGTTTTTGCCTGGCTTCTCGCTTGTTGCCATAAAGATTGAGTAGTTTCCAGCACTTTCTCGCTCTTTATCGCTTCGCCATTTTTGCAAAAATAGTACACTGGTTTTTGTCCCCGTGTGTGGCTTGAAAGAGTTACCATGAAGCCCAACAACTGCCAAAAGACGAGCGTGTTTCATAATATAACGGCGGATGTATTCCTGGTCGGTGTTATTGAAAACACCTTGGGGCAAAACAATCGCCATGCGACCACCTACACGCAAAAAATTAAGATTGCGTTCAATAAAGAGAATGTCACGCGTCATTTTATTTTGATGCTTATTAGTACGTTCAAAATCTTTATCAAATTTAAAGCCTAGATCGTACTTGTTTAGCAATGTACCTTTCACCTCACCTGCAAAAGGCGGGTTCGTCATTATAATGTCGAAATCAAAGTCCGTCATTTTTTCTCGATTTTTACTGTTTAAATCAAAATCATCGAAATGGTGTAAAAATTTACCAAATCGCGCTTTTACCTCGCCGTCCCAAAGTTCGCTATCTAAAGAATTTGCATAAGAGACATTAGTTTTACCATCTCCGGCAATCAACATCATCGCTTTACCTATTTTTACGCTTCTTGGATCAAAATCGATGCCAAACAAATGTTGATCTGCATATTCTTTACGTTTCAATTCATAACTAGTTCCGAAATTTTCTTTTGTAATTTCGGTACGCCACACATGTTGCATCGCATGAAGTAAGAACCCACAACTACCCGACGCTGTATCGACGACATTTTCATTCTTTTTCGGATTGAGCATTTTGACGCACATATCTATCACAAAGCGAGGCGTGAAGTACTGCCCCTTCCCACCTTTTGCGTCTTGGTTGATAAGATATTCAAAAGCGTCATCAATAACTTGAAGATTAGAGCCAAAAAGGCAATATTTTTGCAAAAGTGATACGGCTGGTACAATAGCATTTATTGGAATTTCAATGTCATCTTTATCTTTGAATACATCACGCCATTGATTTTTAGATTCAGAAAAAAGACGCGAGATATTATCAAGATTCTCTTTATTGGATGCTCCTGCAATGACACGGAAACGTCTATTTTGATTGCGTGGGGTTTCAAACTCGTCGTAAAGTTTAGTTTGGATTAGTTTGAAAATTTCTTCAAATGCATTAACTCCTGCATTTGCTAGTACAGCGTTCTCAAGATCAAGAATGAGTTGTTTAAGATTGGTAACTTCCTCAAGATCATCAAAAGTAATTATTTTCTTCTGTACGTCTTCGACGGTTTCGTTGAACTTTGGAAGATCAGGCAAATCTTCAAATAAATTTGGATCGGTTCTGAGAAGGTTGTTTTGTAGCTTACCGTCAGTGAGAATGAGGATTGGCGCACCTGTTGCGTTGGCATAGCTTTTGAGTTGTCCAAGACCATCTTTCACGTCAGGTTTTTTTACTTCGACCATCAAATACGGCGTTTGCATGTCTTCACGATAGATAACAATATCCGCACGTTTTTTTCCAATTTCACGACCAAACTGTACGTCAACCTCAAGCCTTGCCCTATCCTTTGGATATTTATACTTATTGAGCAGGTCGTACAAAAAAAGCTGTCTAACAATTTCTTCGGGCGCAGTCTTTTTATCAGTTAATACAATCTTATCTTTGCCGTTGTGCTCGAGTGTTTTTACATAAATACGACCTTTTTCATCTTCATAAAATTCCAAAACTCCCAAGTCGTCAAAAAGAGCGAGATCGTCCTCGGGATTTTTGAATATTTTTGATAGGATTTGAAGTGAAGAAAGATTCATATTAAGTTAATTTTAAGTAATGATATCACAAGGTATTTTTAATGTTTTTTGTCTTTTGGTGGGTTAGGGTCGTTTGCGGGCGGGACAGTATCGCTGTCACGGATTGGTCCAGTTGGTTTATGGATTCGCACTTCGCCGCCACCATTGTTTGCAGAGAATCCTTTTGCGGCATTTTCTGCTGCCGATTGTGTATCGTAATAACCGCTTACTCGTTCGGCTCCAGCACGCTTTGCTTGCCACATGCCGAGGTCTTTGTTTTTTGTGACGTGATAGTTTGACATAATTATTGTGTGTTAGGAATTACGTTCTCGACAACACCCTGAATCTGAAAATCCTCGGTAAGGATAATAGGTGCGTGTTCGTGGTTTGTTGATTTTGGTTGTAGTATAATGGTATTTCCAGCGTGTTTGTATTCTTTGATCGTTGCTTTGTCATCAATTAGTGCAACAACTTTGTCGCCATTTTGAGCAGATGATTGTTGTTTTACTAATACCAAATCTCCATCATTTATCCCTGCTTTGTTCATTGAGTCGCCTGAGGCATGGAGCAGGAAATACTTTGCCCCAGTTTTAGCGATAGCGGTAGATACAGCAACAAAACTTTCAATATTTTCTTCCGCCCATATGGGCGTGCCGCAGGACACCGTGCCAACAATCGGGACGTTTATGGTTTGAGCATGCGATGAGCTGGATTCCGGGTCGTTTTTTAACTGTATGCTTCCTGTTTTTGTTCTTTTCACAACCATTTTTTCTTCCAGCTTTTCTAGTAGATCTTGCACGGAACGGGGTGACTTGTATTTTAATTCACGCATGAGTTCACGCACCGAAGGAGTACGGCCATAATGCGCAACACAGTTGCGAATATGTCGCACGGCTTCTAGCTCTTTTGGTGTGAGATTTAACATTTTATCCATACGCTATGTATGGTACTGTATGCTCAAAATATTGTCAAATATTTTTTAAAAATGTTCCGCTGGTAGGCGGAACTCCATTTTCCCCTCTATAATTAAAGAAAAAGAAATTTGAAAATTTTTTAAAACAATTGGGCGATAGCCCAGAAAAGAAAAGGAATATTTCCCCTAACGTTCCGGCATCATCTGAAGTTTCGACACCTCATTATTTAAATTATTTAGTGTGTCGAAATTTGGGTCGAAAGAAATTGACTTCCATCTAAAATATCAATGTGTCAATTTCTTGAGCCAGATATGCCGTGTTATCTGATGTTTGTAAATTTTTCTCAAATGCTTTCGTCATTACTTCTTCCGAGATTACATTTATCACATAGGGTTCGCAGATTTTCAGCAGAATTATCACCACCACTCGAAAACGGTTTTATATGATCTAGATGAAGAATTACTCCTATGTGGGTTGCTGGACTTTTGCCACACATTACACACGCAAAGTTGTCGCGCTTAAAAATTTTTAATCTAACCTTTTCATTAATATTTCGGGAACGCCCTGAGTTTATTTGTTTATCGCCACTTTCAAACGATACATTTCCTTGTTTGTATTCTATAAACTTCTCACAAGCTTTAAACCAACCACCGAATCTTCGGCAGTATGTGTCAACTACATAATCTGAAAGTGGCTTCCTTACTTCATTGTAAAAAGGCTGGCGACCAAGTTTGTTCCAAATCTTTTCTAAATTATCAAACAATTGTTTATCTGTAATAGTTTTACTTACCGTAATATCGAAGCCGGCCTTTTTCAGGGCGTTATTCCATGAGCCAAATCTTTTATAAAAATTTTTATGCGCGAATTTTCCAAATTGACTATACTCCTTTTGCGTGACTTTTTCCTTACTTAAAAGTCCAGCGACCCGTTTAATGTCACTTAATAATTCTTCATCGTCGTGATTTACCGCATTACTGCGTAATTTGAATTCCATTTGAGAAAAATTTACAAATTTCAGATAACGTATCCGAATATGAGAAGTTTTTGTCCGCTTCCTTATTATATATCAATGGAAAAAAAGGGCAAAAATTTGGGTTGAGAAAAATTTGCTTTCCTTGTTAAATATAATTGTGCAAATTTTTTGAACCTCATATTCGGTGTTAGCTGATGTAAATAATATTTTTTAATTTTTCTCTTCATTATAAAATGCTATTTCTTTTTTCATTTGCTCGGCTATAATTTCAGGCTTAGCATGGGAAAATATTTTAATATCACCAAGCTTTTTATAAATCGGAAAGCGTTGAATAAATTTTGTTTTCTCTCTGTCTTCCTTTAATCCAAAGCCCCTTGAAAGTTGTCTTTTAACGACGATTTCCGTACTTTCATCTAAAGACTCTGCAGGCAGAAGTAAAACGGAAATTCCTTCATCTTTCAAGGTTTGTTTATGTTTCAAAGTTAGCTCATCCATATCCTCATGAATTAAAAATCCAGAGGACAGAGAGAAAACAAAATTTTCTAAATGTTGGCTCAAAATCTCGTAGAACAATTTGGAATTTTCAAGGCAATATTTTTCATATCCGAAGTTGTTAATATAACTGCCAACATTTTCAACGCGTTTGCAAAATTCCACATCCAAATCGATGAAATTATAGCCGAGCAAATTCGCCAAAATTTCTCCGCACGTTGACTTGCCCACACCACCTGGACCGATTAGAAATATTTTCATAACGGGAAAAAAGAAATAGCAATCATTAAAAAGAAAAATTAAAAAATATTATTTATTTCAGATAACTCGTTTCTATACGAACACACTTCATATGGGTTATCCACCCTTGAATACTAGCCGAATACATGTATAATGTAAATAAGGTGTCGGGTTGAGCCTCGCTAATTATTGAATGGCGAGGTTTTTATGTTACAAGAATCATTAGGTAGAGCGAGGGAGGAGATGGTTTTGCGCAATTATAGCGCGAAAACCATTAAAGCCTACACGTCCTGCCTGTCTGAATATCTGTCGGCCGAGTCGAATGACCTCACGTTTTGCAATGTTGAGAGTTTACGCAGGTTTCTAGCGGCAAAGCACGAAAGAGGCTACGCTCCGCAGACGGTCAATTTGTATTTGAATGCCATTAAGTTCTATTACCGTGACGTAATTCACACCAACGTGCGTATTGATCTCAAATTCGCCAAACGAACCAAGAAACTGCCCGTCGTCTTGTCGCGCGACGAAATTTTGCGCCTGTTGGATTGCATCGCTAATTCCAAGCATCGTCTTTTGCTTGCCCTATCGTACGGCGCCGGCCTGCGCGTGAGCGAAGCTGTCAGCCTCAAGGTCAGGGACGTGTCGTTGGAAGAATTAATGATCCATCTCAAACAAGCCAAAGGCCAAAAAGATAGGATGACCGTGGTGCCCGAGAGGTTGCTGGGAGATATCCGGCGGCAAATGGCGGGCAAAGAGGCGGATGAATATCTGTTTGCCAGCGAGCGCGGCGGGCGGTTGACCGAGAGGACGGCGCAGATCGTTTTTGAGCGCGCCTTATCGGCTGCAGGCATCCAAAAGGATGCGACATTCCATTCCTTGCGCCACAGCTTCGCCACGCATCTGTTGGAAAACGGCGTGGACGTCCGTTACGTGCAGGTTTTATTGGGTCACCAAAACATCCGAACCACGCAATTGTATACGCAAGTCACAAATCCGGCCTTGAAGCGCATCAAGAGTCCGTTTTAACCAAGTGCATCCGATCTCGTAGATTTGAGGAGCGATTTGACACGTTCAGGATAGTGTTCTATTTTTGTTCTATACTTCATAAAATGCCAAATTACGAATGCCGAATTTAGGTTATATTCGGAATTATATTGTGTTAAATGTCGCAAAGTCGAGCTCAGCTCGATGAAGCGACTCCTGAATTTGGCATTTGGCATTCGTCGCGTTTAACGCGATTCGTAATTTGTAATTATGTTAATCGCCCACATCGACATGAACAGCTACTTTGCTTCCGTGGAGCAGCAGGCTAATCCGCATTTGCGCGGACGCCCGTTGGGGGTTTGCGCGTATCTGCACAATAACGGCTGCGTGATCGCCGCGTCGGTCGAGGCGAAAAAGCTGGGCGTCAAAGTGGGCATGACTTTGCGCGAGGCGCGAGAGCAGTGCCCGGAAACGGCGTTCGTGCAGAACGATCCGCCCAAATACCGGGCTGTGACTTCGCGCGTGTTCGCCATCCTGCACGAGCTGACGGACAAGGTCGAACACTATTCCATCGACGAAGCTTTTTTGGATCTCACGGGCTGGTACCGCGATGCGGCCGAGGCGGCGTGGGCGCTGGGGCGCGCCAAACTGCGTATCCAATCCGAAGTCGGGGAGTGGCTCAGGTGCTCGGTGGGCATCGCGCCGTCAAAGTTTCTGTCCAAACTAGCGTCTGACTTACAAAAACCTAACGGTTTGGTCATCCTCGACGAGTCGAATCTGGATGAATGGTTAGGAAAACTCGAACTTGAGGATGCCTGGGGCATTGGCAAGCACATAAGACGACGTCTGAATCGTCTTGGTATTTTTACGCTGCTGGACCTTAAGCGGCATCCTGTCGGGAATTTGATGCGCGCGTTGGGCAAGGCGGGTTGGCAGTGGCATGAAAGATTGCACGGCCGTGATGTGGACCGTATGGAACTGGTTGGTGCGCGTCCGCCAAAGTCGGTCGGCCACTCTTTTTGCGTGCCACGTCGTTCGCGAACGACGTGGCGTGCCGACGAGCCCGCTCGTATCCTTGCCATCCTGCTGCGCCTGACCGAACGCGCAGGGCGTCGCATGCGGTCTTACGGCCTGTTGGCGCGGGCCATGGACGTTCAGATTGGGTTTCGGGAAACGGAAAACCCCCCTGCCCCCCTTTCACAAGGGGGAGTTTTGGATGCTAAAAGTCCCCTTGTCAAAGGGGATTTAGGGGATTTCCGAGCAGCCGAAGGGGGTTTGTCCGTAGCCTTTGCCGAACCGGCTGACGACGTGTTTACGCTCGCGGAAGCGGCCACGCGCCTGTTTGCCTCCATGTGGCGCGACGAGTCCGTATCGTTTTTAGCCGTGACACTTATGGATTTGGTTCCATGGTCCGGGCAAGGTTGCCTTTCCTTGTATAATCCTGTCATCCCCGACATGCCTGCCCTGGCTCCACTGAGGTCGCCACTCGAAGTGAGCGCAGTCGAAGGGATCGGGGATCCAGAAAATAGAGTAAATAATCCTATTGGCATAAACTGGAAAAAGGGGATGGATTCCCGTTTTCTCGCGTTTAACGCGATTCACGGGAATGACAGGGTGGAACGGCGCCGCGAGACCTCGCAGGCGGTCGACAGGATTCGCGACCGTTACGGCGACGAATCCATCGTTTTTGCCAGTATGCTGGGCCTGTCGAGTGATTATGCGCCCGACAGGATTGGGTTCAGAAAGACCGAAGGTGTGGATGTTTAGCCTGATGAAGGCGGATCCGATTCTTTCTGCTGTGTTTGGCTGAAGATAGGGGCCTTGTCAAAAGGCATAAATCATGCTAATATAATTGCGGATAGTACGTGCGAATGCCATCCTGTCCTTTGTAGAGACGTAAGATCTTACGTCTCTACAAAGGATCGCAAAGTGGTCGAAGGAGACGGTCATGCGCAGACGATATCCGTTCTAATCATTAGTTCCACAAACGCATGTCCGTTAAGTTGTTCGTTGGTGGCATTCCTTACCGCACGACGGATGAGGAGCTCCAACAGCTGTTTTCCCAGGCCGGTGAAGTGGTTTCCGTGTTCATCCCCATGGACCGCGAAACACATCGCCCGCGTGGGTTCGCGTTCGTCGAAATGTCAGATGATGCCGGTGCAGATAAGGCCATCTCCATGTTCGACGGTTCTGATATGGGTGGCCGCCGCATTGCGGTGAATAAGGCCCGTCCCATGGAAGAGCGCGCTCCGCGCCGTTAAGGTGCCCAGCAAATAAAACGAAACCCCGCAGTAGAGACATAAAATTTTGCGTCTCTACCCGCGGGATTTTAGTTTATCCCATTGACAAAATGAGTTAAATATGGAACGGGGTGTATGGATGGATAAAATTCTATTTAACAATAAATACCGGATCGAATCGGTGCGTTTGACGCTATGGGATTATTCGTCGCCGGCTCATTATTTTGTGACTATTTGCGTGTCAAATAAATTTCCGTATTTTGGCAGCGTGGTTGACGGTATAATGCGTTTGAATAAATCAGGAGAGGCTGCACAACGATGTTGGGATGCGGTTCCGAAACATTTTCCGCACGCGGCATCGGATGCATCGATTATCATGCCCGACCATGTTCACGGCATTATCGTCATTAAACACCGACCGGCCGATAATCGTGATTATGCCGTCGGTTTATTCGGACCCCAATCGAAAAATTTAGGGTCAATCGTACGCGGTTTCAAAATCGGTGTTACGAAATGGGCACGCGAAAACGATTGCGATTTCTTCTGGCAACCGCGTTTTTATGACAATGTTATCCGCGATGAAACGGCATTGAACAACATACGTGCGTATATCGCGAATAATCCAGTCAAATGGGAATACGACCGAGGTCGAGATGTTTCATGGATGTCACCGTAGTAGAGACGTCCCATGGGACGTCTCTACCAAATAACATATACACGCCACCAAACCATCCAACGGGCATGGACCCGTGGTGGTTTTACAACACCGCCGTCGCGTGTTATTTTGATTGCCGTTATGCCCGAAAAATATCCGTTCAAGGACATTGAACCAAAATGGCAACAATGGTGGGAGGCGCATGGCACGTACAGGGCCAAGGACCCAGGCCAAACCGATGCCGAAAAATATTACGGTTTGGTCGAATTTCCGTATCCCTCAGGCGAAGGTTTGCATGTGGGTCATCCGCGTTCATATACGGCCATCGACATCATGACGCGTAAAAAGCGCATGGAAGGCCGCAATGTCATGTATCCCATGGGCTGGGACGCCTTCGGTTTGCCGGCCGAGAATTTTGCCATCAAGAACAAGAAACATCCGGCCGAGTTTACGGTCAAGAACGCGGCCAACTTCAAGCGCCAGATTAAACTGTTCGGCACCGGTTTCGACTGGTCGCGCGAAATCAACACCACGGATCCGGGTTACTACCGTTGGACGCAGTGGATGTTCGTCCAGTTTTTCGAGTCCTGGTACGACGAGACGATGAATGTCGCCAGACCTATCGCAACCTTGTATATTCCTGAAGAGATTGAAACTAAGGGTGAGATTGCAGTGCGTGAATATCGCGATTCAAAGCGTCTGGCTTTCAAGACCAAAACCACTATCAATTGGTGTCCCAAAGACAAGATTGGCCTGGCTAACGAAGAAGCGGTCGGCGGCATTTGCGACCGTTGCGGCGGACCCGTGGAAAAGCGCGTCAAAGAACAGTGGATGCTGCGCATCACGGCGTATGCCGACCGCTTGATCAACGACTTGAACCAGGTCGACTATCTCGAAAAAATAAAGACGCAACAAGTAAACTGGATCGGCCGCTCCGAAGGAGCGCTCATCCGCTTCCGAGCAATCCCTCTAAATCTCCCTTTATCAAGGGAGATTTCGGAACATATAAACAATCCCCTTGAAAAAGGGGGAAGGGGGATTTCGGTCTTCACCACTCGCCCCGACACTCTGTTCGGCGCAACATATATGGTATTGGCGCCTGAGCATCAACTTGTGACGCAATGGCTGGAGGATGGAACGATCACGAATGCCAAAGAAGTCAAAGCCTACCAATCCGCGTCAAAGAAAAAGACGGACATCGAACGCCAGGAGAACAAGGAAAAGACGGGTGTGCAGCTTAAAGGTGTGTTGGCCATCAATCCGGCGAATCAAAAAGAAATTCCGATTTGGATCGCTGATTACGTTTTGTCTGACTACGGCACCGGCGCCATCATGGCCGTGCCCGCACATGACGAACGCGATCATGAATTCGCTGAGAAGTTCAAACTTGAAATAATAACCGTGGTACAAGGTGGAGAAGACGAAGAGTGCTTTGCTGGCGAAGGCGTGGCCGTCAATTCCGACTTCCTCGACGGCCTTGAGACTAAGAAGGCTAAAGACAAGATTATTACCTGGCTCGAGAAAAATGAGATCGGTGAGCGTAAGGTCAATTTCAAACTTCGCGACTGGGTTTTCTCACGACAGCGTTATTGGGGCGAACCCATTCCCATGGTTTATTGCGACCATTGTGGCTGGGTGCCGTTGAATGACAAGGATCTGCCACTGCTGTTGCCTGATGTGGAGAATTACGAACCGACCGACACCGGCGATTCGCCGCTCGCGGCAATGACCGATTGGGTCAAGGTCAAATGTCCGATTTGCGGTGCCGAAGCACGGCGCGAAACTGATACTATGCCCGGCTGGGCCGGATCGTCGTGGTACTTTTTGCGCTATTGCGATCCTAAAAACACCGAGGCATTTGCGTCACCCGAAGCGCTCAAATACTGGATGCCTGTGGATCTGTACAACGGCGGCATGGAGCACACCACGCTGCATCTTTTGTATTCGCGTTTTTGGTACAAGTTTTTGTTCGATCGCGGTTTCGTGCCGTCATCTTGCGGATCTGAGCCGTACAAAGTGCGCCGCTCGCATGCCATGATTCTGGGCGAAGGCGGCATTAAGATGAGCAAATCAAAAGGCAACGTGGTTAATCCGGATGATATGATCGGTGAATACGGATCCGACGTGTTCCGCATGTACGAAATGTTTATCGGACCGTATGACACGGATGCGCCGTGGAGCACGCATGGGATACAGGGTGTTAGGCGGTTTCTCGATAAAGTGTGGAACTTCAGTCAAAGCCAAATTCAAAATTCAAAATTCAAAATTCAAAATGAGGACGCGGGACGAGCGATGTCTGACGTTGAACGCTTGCTGCATCAGTCCATAAAAAAAGTCGGGGAAGATATTGACGGCATGCATTTCAACACGGCCGTGTCACAATTAATGATTCTGACCAACGAGCTTTTGGGTCAGGAAATCGGCAAGCGCGACTTCGAGTCTTATTTGAGAATCTTAGCGCCGTTCGCCCCGCATATTACCGAGGAGCTGTGGCATGAACTGGGCCATGAAGATTCCATCCATCTGGCTCAGTGGCCGGCTTATGATCCTGAAAAAACAATTGCCGACGTTGTTACCGTGGCCGTGCAGGTGAACGGAAAAGTGCGCGGTCAGATCCAGGTTGCAATCGACGAGGATGAATTATCTGTGCGCGCCAAAGCCGAGACCGAACCCAACGTCAAAAAATATCTGGATGGCAAGACCGTAAAAAAAGCCATATACGTCAAAGGCAAGATAATAAGTTTTGTGGCCCAGGGGAGTTATGGAAAATCGTGAGCATCCTTCGTTCGGTGTGTATGGCGGCGTATTTTTGTTGTCCTTGTCGCTGTTGATGTATGAAATTTTCCTTACGCGCATCTTTAGCGTAAGCCTGTTTTACCATTACGCGTTCATGGCCGTGTCCATCGCCATGTTCGGCATGACCATCGGCGCGTTGATCGTTATTTTGTTCCCCGGTTTATTCCCCACGGAAAAGTTCGCAGCCCGCTTAACCTTTTGCGCCTTAGCAACGGCTTTGACTCAAGCCGCATTTGTCCTGATTCAGGTATTCACGCCCCTGGCGGCGAGTCTGCATCAGGGCTTGTCTGTAAATTTTATTTTGGCTCAATCGCCTTTCCTGTTCGGCGGCGTTTGCCTGAGTCTGGTACTTTCACGCCATCGGGAGACGGCCGGCAGGCTGTATGCCGCGGATTTGGCGGGTTCGGCTTTGGGTTGCCCGGCGGTCATTTGGGTTTTTTCTTTCGCCGACGGACCGACCGCGATTATGACTGCGGCGGCGCTGGCCGCGATAGCCGCATGTTTGTTTGCGCGCGACATGCTAACCAGACGTTGGTTTTGGGCGCCAGCTTCCGTTTTTGCAGCGCTGGCCGTATTCATTGCCATCAATGCGACGTTCGTCGCCCACCACGAATCTTTGCTGCGTCTGCGCTACGTCAAAGGTCTTTACGAGGAGCCTCCCTTGTTTGAGAGGTGGAATAGTTTTTCCCGCATACAAGTTGCGCCGCAAGAAGATTATCCCATGTGCTTCAAGCCGCCGTATTACCGTTTAATGATAGATGCCAATGCAGAAACGGATTTGACTCAGTTCAACGGCGATACGGCCACACTGGGCTACATCGATCGAGATTTGCAGAACGCGGCTTTGTTTATGCGGCCTCGGGGCGACGTGATGGTGGTGGGCGCGGGCGGAGGACGCGACATTCTTTCGGCTTTGGCTTATGAAGCCAAAACGGTCAGGGCCGTAGAGATAAACCAGGATATTTCGGGTACGGCCAACGGCCCGTACGGTGATTTTACGGGACATTTGGACAAGCGTCCCGAAGTGACTTATGTCACGGACGAAGCCCGGAGTTATTTGGCGCGTATTCCTGACAAATTCGACGTGCTGCAGATCTCGCTCATCGATACCTGGGCCGCCTCGGCCGCCGGAGCCTATTCGTTGACGGAAAACGGGCTGTATACTGTCGAGGCGTGGCGCTTGTTTTTGGATCATCTCAAACCCCACGGCATCCTGACTGTGACGCGTTGGTACACGCGCGGCATGCCCGGAGAAGTTTACCGCACAACCTCTTTGGCCGCCGAAGCGCTGAAGGAGCGAGGCGTGTCCGATCCGCGCGATCACATCATGATTGTCAAGAGCGAGATTGAAGGCACCGATAATAAGGGCAGCATCTTGGTCAGCAGCGACGCATTTTCCAAGCAGGATGCCGTTTCCCTGGAAAGGTTCGCCGTCTCCTACGGTTACACTCCGGTCTTGACCCCGGACAAATCCGCGGATTCGGTTTTGGCTTTTTTGGCCAGCGGTCAGGCGAGCCTGGTTTGGTTTGATGCATTTCCCATCGATGTATCGCCGCCAACCGACGACCGACCGTATTTTTTCAACATGCTGCGTTTTGGCGATGCGTTCCGTACGGATATGGGGAAATTCGGTTATAATATATATAACATGGATGCCGTGGCCACTCTGTTGGAATTGCTGGTCCTGGTCACAACCATGTCCGTGATATGCATTCTGCTGCCGGCTTGGCTGACTTTGGGCAATCATGCCTGGCGCCGGGCTGTTTGGCCGTCCGGGTATTTTATAGGCATCGGTTTTGGATTTATGCTGGTGGAGGTCTCACAAATCCAACGCTGGTCCGTATTTTTAGGTCATCCAACCTACAGCCTGGCCGCCACTTTATTTTCTTTGCTCGTGGGCAGCGGCCTAGGGAGCTATTGGGCCGACCGCACGCTGGCCGCCAGTCCGCGCCGGGCATTGTTAGGACATCTGACAGTCTTGATTCCAGTCGTATTTATTTATGGTGCGTTGACGCCGTATATATCCGTATCATTCGGATCATCAGCTAATTGGCTTAGGTCTTTGATCGTGGTTTTGGCCATGCTGCCTTTAGGAGTATGTATGGGTGCGGCATTTCCGCTTGGTGTGGTGCGCATGGCTAGGCATACGTCATCTCTCGTGCCGTGGTATTGGGCGGTGAACGGTGCAATCAGCGTTTGCGCTTCGGTTTTGGCTGTCGTGATTTCCATGCGCTGGGGCATTGCGGCCGCATTTTGGTGCGGCGTTGTCGGTTACATGTTAGCCATCGTGAGCGCTCTAATGCAGGGGGAGACGGGAAATATATAAAATTCAGATAGACGACAGCGAGGATGTTGACAGTAATCAAGAAAGCTGATAGATTGGGCGAATCGCCGTTCTTTTTGCGTTGTTGTCATTCGGGCAAAACGCAAACGTTTTCGTGGTCGTACCTTGACTTAAAACCTAGAAACGCACCAAAGACGGAGGTCGAGATGGGTATGGCCGCCATCATGGTTAGCGGAGGACAGGAATGGAACGTGAGCTATCATGCCATGACCCGTCGGTTGGAAGCCGAGGGGGTTTCTGCCGAACAGATCTACCAAACCCTGGAGGACGATCCTGAAAGGATAAGGCAGGCGATCGTAGACGAAATGCAGTCCGCGGTTGAACTCAATATCTATGCCCGACGTTTGTTCATGGACCCGGGGCGTGAAGCTTACCTGGGCAAGAAATACGGTTCCGGGCGTGAAGAAGCCGGGGGACGGCGCACGGCGCATCCCAAACCAAAGAAACGGGGACGCGGAGATTACTTCTACACGGGACACGTGGTATATGTGGTGGTCAACGGCCGATCAATCGTGACGGCCATCATCCCAACCGCCAACCAGGCAGAAACACTCTCTGAGTGGGTCGACATTCCGAACATCGAGTCCATGCAGCGTCTGGTGAGCAACTTCGATAACGTTCCATCCGGACGCTTCGAGATCCTGCGCCAGAACATTAAACGCACCAGCCTGATCCGCAGCAAGCTGCCGGTGAATACCGGCGCCTTCCGCAGCTCCGTGCTGGCCGTGGCCAGGTGGCTGACCAAGCCCGGTGCCGACTGGACATTGCTTGTGGCGCATGAACAAGGTCATCGTTCGACCATTCGCGACATGTTGCGCATGGTCAGGGCACTGACTCCGGGCCAGCGACCCAAGGTGCTGGTCGAACGCCACCTTGATCTGCCGCAACTTGTTCCGACGGCTTCGGAGCCTGAACAGCCCGTGAGCTTGCGAATGATTCCGGTCACCGGACTTAACTGCTCGTTCTCGGTGCGCGACAAACCCAATACCTACCTGCGCCGCTGGTGGAAGCGCATGCAGAAGGTTTCACCGCACGGCGGCCGGCTGCTCATGGTCGTTTCGCCCGACACGGCGCGCATGGTACTCGAACTGGCCGATGTGCAAAACCGCACGGCCTGGCGCGAGCGACTAGGTTTATTTTCTCCCGGCTCTGCAATCAGCCTGAGCTGGAAGACTGACCGGCGCGGCACGAACTTGAAACTGCAACATCGCCGCTTCTGACTTCAGACCTCATCGCGTTTAACGCGACGGGGTCTTTTTGTTTGCGCCGCATTTAGTAGTTGAGGCGCAAATACCCGCCGAAGCTTCGAGCGAAGGCGGGTTACCGTTTAACAGCGCATCCATATGTTTCTTATCAGTCATCGCGAGCGAATGCGCGGCGATCTCACGAAGCATGTTGACTTGGCTTGTTAAGAGGTGAGATTGCCACGCATTTGCTCCCTTCGATAAACTCAGGGCATGAGCTTGTCGAATGCGCAATGACGGAAAAGGTTACATTGTATTTTGCGTTTCCAATGCTTGAATGTTTCAATACCCCCACTATGCGCATAACTGTCATCGGTACCGGGTATGTGGGATTGGTTTCAGGCGCCTGTCTTGCCGAATTGGGCCACCAGGTCACGGGTTTGGACGTGTCTCAGGAAAAAATAGATCTGCTCAACCAGGGCGTGATGCCGATTTACGAGCCCGGACTGGAAGAAGTTGTTAAGCGCAACATGCAAGCCGGACGTCTGGTTTTTACCACGGACTATTCGACAGCTATCCCAGGAGCGGAATTGATTTCCATCGCCGTGGGCACGCCTTCGGCCGACGACGGATCCGTGGATTTGCAATACATCGACGCCTCGGCGGAAATGATCGGCAAATACATCGCCGAATACGCGGTCATCGCGGACAAAAGCACGGTTCCGGTCGGAACGGCGGAAAGAGTCGAGAATATCATCCGCACGGCAAGCGGCGTAGAAGTCGACGTCGTGTCCAATCCGGAATTCCTGCGCGAAGGCCACGCGGTGTTCGATTTTCTCAAACCCGCACGCATCGTCATCGGTTCGGCCTCGTCGCGCGCCACGGAGCGCATGCTGCGAGCTTATGATTTCGTTGACTGCGCAAAAATTGTCATGGACCGCCGCAGCGCGGAGTTGACCAAGTATGCGGCCAATGCTTTTTTGGCCACTAAAATAAGTTTTATCAACGAAATGGCCGCGCTGGCCGAAGAGGTCGGAGCTGATGTAGAGAATGTGGCGCGCGGCATAGGGTCTGATCCGCGAATTGGAAAAGAGTTTTTGCGCGCCGGTTTGGGCTGGGGCGGCAGCTGCTTTCCAAAGGACGTCAGAGCCATTCGTTTTCTAGGCAACCAGCTCGGCGTGCCGTTGCCAATCGTCAACGCCGCGTTCGAGACCAATAAACAAGTCCGCCTAAGACTCGTTGATCGTTTGGAGAGCGCGCTCGGAACGCTCGAAGGAAAAAAGATTACGCTGCTCGGATTGGCGTTTAAAGGCAATACCGACGATACGCGCGAATCCGCAGCCCTGGATCTCATCCGCTTTTTGCGCGAACGCGGCGCCTTGATCCGCGTCCACGATCCGGTGGCCAAAGTCCACGCTCACGAAGTCGGCGGCGAGGTTCCTCACCATGACGACCCTTATGAAGCCTCGCGCGGCGCCGATGCTGTCGTCGTAGCGACTGAATGGGAACAGTTCCGTACGTTGGACCTCAAGAAACTTAAAGAAATGGTTGCCGGCGATTTGCTCGTTGATGCGCGTAATCTGTACGACACCAGTCGAGTGCAGGAACACGGATGGAGGCATCTGTCCGTGGGGAGGGGATGAGCCTCTATCGTCATTCCTGTGGAGGACTTCGGTGAGCTCCCTTCCATTCGTCAGGGTCTGAGCTTAGTCGAAGACAGTCGAACCGCAGGAATCCAGAATGCAGCGGTTAGACCTTAGGCGGTTCTTGTTTTAGAATAGGTCTGCACATATGCCAACAAGCTGGAATGAAGCTCGGACAAGGGCGATGGCCTTTTCCAAAGAATGGGCCGACGTCAAAAAGGAGGTCAGCGAAAAACAGACGTTTTGGAACGAGTTTTTTCAGATTTTCGGCATAAGCCGCAGGAAAGTGGCGACTTTTGAGGAAAGTGTGAAGAAATACGAAGGCGAACATGGCAGCATTGACTTGTTATATCCGGGCAAACTTGTAGTCGAACACAAGTCTGCAGGTAAAAATCTGGACGATGCATATGATCAAGCCATTGAGTATGTATCCGGTTTGCCGGAAAAAGTCGCACCGTCGCATATCGTGGTTTCCGATTTCGCGCATTTCCGCGTTTATGACCTTGAAGCGCCAAAAGAAAATCGGATGCATGAGTTCGAGCTTAAGGATCTGTCAAAACACGTTCGGCTTTTCGGTTTCTTGATGGGTTATCAGACGGTGGAAGTAAAAGCTGAAGATCCTGTTAATCAAAAAGCGGTCAAAGCAATAGCCAAACTGCACGACGCGCTTAAAGACTCTGGTTATGTCGGACACCAACTCGAAATATTGCTGGTCCGTCTGGGTTATTGTTTCTTCGCGGA
>Ga0315281_10005150_pt1 | contig 18758 bp, 17 predicted proteins | sample YL17G07_0_MG_FD_204540 | JGI IMG/M metagenome (GOLD analysis project Ga0315281, IMG submission 204540) | Sediment microbial communities from Yellowstone Lake, YNP, Wyoming, USA - YL17G07_0 | ecosystem: Environmental > Aquatic > Freshwater > Lake > Sediment | place: USA: Wyoming | collected...
ATCGATCTGGTTAACAGCGTGCGACTGGCGTTTACAAACGTAAGTTCCGGTGGGGACTTGAGCATATCCCTCCTGGCGACGGACCGGACGGATATTGCGAGCATACTGCCTCCTGTTGGATGGAGCGTCATTGGGTTGTGGGACTTCGATCCGCCACAAGGGCTCACCTTTGGAGGGCTACAACTGACATTTCGTTATGACGACGCCCAGGCTGGCACGGATGAAGGCAAGTTTATCGTGATACGATACGAGGATCAGTACCAGCGTTGGCGGGCCGACGTGACGAGGGGCAACCAGTCGGGCGAGAAGGATCTTACCAACAATTGGCTCGGAGGGCCGGTCAGTGGCGGCCTTTCGTACTTTGCCATAGCCAAGGGTCTCAGTGGTGATACGAACGTGGACGGCGATGTGGACTTGGTTGACTTGGGGGCGTTGGCGGGCGCCTACGGGACCAGCAGCGGTGCCACCTGGTCGGTTGGTGACTTCGACGTGGATGGCGACGTTGATTTGGTTGATCTGGGCGCCTTGGCAGGTAATTACGGGCGGAGTTTTGGGGGGGATAGCGTTGGCGGCGAAGAGTCCGAAAGCCAACTCGACAGTGAAGGCACGGTAACGGTTGTCGTGGATGATGGGGTGGACGTCGGCAACGGTCTGACGAGTTATACGGTGCATCTGGTGGCGGACAGTGCGTATAACACCGTCACGGCGTGGGAAGGCTCGTTCAATGGAACGCTGCACCAGGTGTGGATGCCGCAGGCATTTGGACATTGGCATAGCACCGAGATGATCAGCGATCTTGATGGCTGGCCGGAGGAACTCGTCGAGGTGGATTCGCACTTCATGCTGACGGACGTGATCACGCTCGGAGCGTACCCTCCGGCGGAAGACAACGACCGCTCGGAAGGTCAGGATCCCACGTATGGGACATACGCAGGCGTGGGCACGTATCTGTCGGGGCTGTTCGGGATGGCTCCGGTGGATCAGGACCTGGTCTTGGCGGTGATCGTCATCCCGGCCAATGAGGAAGTGACGCTGACGGGCACAGCCGCCAACGCCTATGGTGACGCGTTTGTGACGGAGGCAACGATCCCGCCGGCGCAGTAGGCGTCGTCAAGATCATGACTGATCGCTTATTTCGCTCGTCCCGTGCCGGCGGAGAGATGGTTCATACCGACCTGTCTGCCGTCCCGGGACAGGCAGGTGGGGATTGGCACGAGGCGCGGCGCAAACAGGCTCTCGATGCGCCGGCATTCGAGCAGTGTGGAACAACTGCTGGGGGTTCGTTGCGCGGCCAAAGACGGCAGCTTCGAGTCTCAGTTCGGCCGTTGGCCGACCAACCTCGGCGCCTGGCAAGCCCGCAGGAAGAAAAACCTACGAGACGCTGCATGAAACGCCACCCAAAATCAGGCACATCCGCAGGTTCCTTTATGCGGTGGACATCATTGCCCAATTTCCTCTTTCTCTGCGATGACTCGAACCAGTTCAATGGGCACGCCGATATCGACGGTGATGATCCTGCCGACAAAAGGCTGCGCCGCAGGCTCGACCAGGCCCGACTTGATGGCGACAAACGTGATTGTTGTTTCCGCACGGATCGTGGCTTTGGCGGCGTGACCGGTCTGGCAGTCGAGGCCGGAAGGCGTATCCACAGCGATCACGAGCTTGCCGGCGGCATTGATCCGATGGATCAGAGAAGCAAGCGGCTCGCGTGTCTCGCCGGAAAAACCGGTGCCCAGCAGCGCATCGACCACCAGTTCCGCCCAATCGAGCAGGTCATCGCTCGCCGAGATCGACTCGATCGGAATGGGCATGTGGCTGACAATCCGAAAATTGACGAGCGAATCGCCTTTGAGTTTGTCCTGCTCAACGGTCAGGACAATGCGCACCCGCCAGCCGGCGTTATGCAAGTGCCGGGCGATGACAAAACCGTCGCCGCCGTTGTTGCCGGGCCCGCAAAAAATGGCTACGCGTTTTTCCGGCAGGTGCGCGCAGTTCTGGTGAATAATCTGGGCGGCATTTCGGCCGGCATTTTCCATCAGGATCACTCCGGGCATCTCGTAATCGTCGATGGCCCGCTGGTCGATCTGGCGAACCTGGTCTCGGGTCAGAATCAAGTCCGGCATGATACGGCTCCCTCGTTGTTGGTTGAAGGCATCTTTCTTGAAGTTACAGGTTGAAGGGGATAAAATCAAGTCGTCTTCTGATATTGTGGCAGGAAGGAAACCATGACTGAGCTGCTGTCCGTAACAGATTGGCATTGGGTTGGTGATGCGTCGTCCCGGCTGCTGTTTGCCGTCGGCGCGGGCGCATTGGTTGGCATCGAGCGGGAATATCACGGCCGGCCGGCAGGGTTTCGAACGCACATTCTGGTGGCATTGGGGGCGGCGGTGGTGGCGCTGATTTCCGTGCAGCTTCCCGATCTTGCAGCGGGAAAAGAGGCGATGACACGAATTCAGGTCGACCCCGGCAGGATCGCTTCAGGGGTGGTTACAGGTATCGGCTTTCTCGGGGCAGGGGCGATTATTCGGATCGGCATTACCGCCCGTGGTCTGACGACGGCGGCGTCGTTGTGGTGCATGGCCAGCGTAGGTATGGGATTTGGCTTCGGGCTATATGCTCTTTCCATCGTCGGCACACTGCTTATGCTTTTTGCGCTCTTTGTGTTGGGCGGGGTGGAAAGGAAACTGTCGAAGCACTGGTACAAGAGCGTGGATGTAACGATGATCGGTCCCGACCGCAGCGCCGGGGCAGTGGTCGATCTGGTCAAAGAGCAGGGCTGGCGGATCATTGATCTGAAGCTGGAGAACCAAAAAACGGAACATCGCCTGGATGTTGAATTTGAAGTAAGGTTGAACAGCAAGAAAGATGTGGAGCGGCTCGTCAGCGTGCTTAATCGAGCCGACTTCATCGAACGTTTCCGGGTAAGCTGATCTTGATGGATCAAGCAGCAAAGACGATCGCGGTGGTCATACCCGTCTTTAACGAAGAGGGGAACGTCGATTCGCTGTGCGCCCGCCTTGATGAACTCATTCAGAGACATCGTGAATACCGTTGGCAGCTTATCTTTGTCGACGACGGCAGCAGTGATCGGACAGTCGAACGACTTGCCCGTCGGCAAGGGGAGCTTCCGATCACGGTCATCTGTCTTTCCCGCAATTTCGGTCATCAGTCGGCCATCAAGGCAGGTTTGGATCATGCCGACGCCGATGCCGTGGTGACCCTCGACGGCGACCTGCAGCATCCTCCGGAATTGATCGACAAGTTGTTGGAAAAATGGCAACAGGGATACAAAGTTGTCCATGCTGTGCGGCGAACGATCACGCCGGGGGGATGGAAGAGCCTTTTCGGGTCATTGGGGTATCGCATCATCAACCTGTTCGCCGAGCGGCCGATCCTTCCCGAAGCCGCTGATTTTCGATTGATCGACCGCGTGGTGGCCGATGCACTGAAGCAGATGTATGCGCCCGAACCGATCCTTCGCAGTTTGGTGGCTTGGTTGGGATTTGATCGGACTACGGTGAGCTATGACGTCCAGCCTCGTCTGAGCGGCAAGTCCAGCTACAACTTGCGGCAGATGAGAAAGCTGCTGTTCTCGGGGATTTTCGATTTTTCGCTTAAACCGTTGAGATGTGCGTCCTTGGCGGGAGGATCCTTCCTGATCGTGAGCATCTGCGGGCATCCGTGGCTTTTCAACTGGTTTTCGTCGACAGTCTCCTTGGTGTTGATGGTGGGGGCGCTCGAATTGTTTGCGATGGGCCTGATCGCCATTTATCTTGGACGGGCCTATCGTCAGAGTCTCGGCTGGCCTCTTTACGTTATCGCCGAGAAGCTGAATTTCGACAAGTAGCGGGCCTAAGAGTTCGGCCTGCGACTGGCCGACGACGCATGACGAAAGGGGGCTTCTCAGATCACTGTCCGGATTGTCCGTTCGCCACGTCCATTCTTTCACCGGAATAACCCTCGATCTTTTCTGTCCGCCACCTTGAGCAGGCTATGATTATTGCCGATTTCAGGGCTAGGAGTGTATCCGCTCCATCGTTGTTGAGGGCCTACATGGGTAATTCGCCTGCCGAACATATGCTGCAACGGCTTTCCAGACAGGGTCTTATTGCGCTGATTGACGCTGTTCTGGCCGAGTTTTCCGCTCCACTGTGGCTGGTATCATCGACCGACAGCGTGATTTTGGCCAATCGCCAAGCCCGTGAGATAGGCAGGTCCGATAATACTGACAGATTTGTTTTTCCGATGCTCCACGGGCCGGGAGGCAGGATCGATCTGGTCGAATTGGCCCGCACGAGTCTTGCCGGGCACGAGCCGCTGGTCCTGGAAAACGTCGAACTGACGCTGGCTGAGCGATTGGTTCACCATGTTGACCTCCGCGTCGTCCCTGTCCCCGTCGGTCCGAATGAGCAAATAGTCATCATAGCGGCGGCGCTCCGGCCAGAACACGCCGAGTTGAAGCTCCAACAGTTGCAGGATCAAAGCGTGCAATCACTTATGGACCTGGCGGCCCGCATCGCGCACGAGCTGAATAACCCGCTTGACGGATCGCTCCGATATATTAATCTCGCGCTGCGCAGGATCAGGCAAAATTCGACGGCGGACATCCAACCGCACAAGGTCGATGAATATCTTTCCTCAGCGAAGGAAGCACTAGATAAGATGCATGGGATTTTATCGGACCTTGTCCAATTTGCGCGGACCGGCCACTCGGCGATGGACGGCATGAGCGTGTCGGTCAACGAGCTGGTCGAACAGGCCGTGAAGACCTTCTCGTTGCGGGCTCAGTCGGCGGGGACAAGCATTGTGACGGCCCTGACGGACCACCTGCCCAGGGCAGGCAACACAAGGCTCTATCAGGTATTCTGCAATCTGATCAAGAATGCGATTGATGCCATTCAGGATCGTCGTCGGCGAGACCCGGATTGTCCGGGCATCGTTACCGTCAAGACGTTATGCGTTGAGGGAAGGGTGAAGATTGTCTGCGAAGACAGCGGCATCGGGTTGCCGGCGGACAGCGGGCACCTCTTCGAGCCATTTTTTACCACGAAACACGAGCAGGGGGGCACGGGCTTGGGACTGGCCATCGCCAGGGAGATCGTCGAGGAATGTCGGGGAAGAATCTGGTCGGAACCGCGTCGAGAGGGCGGGGCGAGATTCATCGTCGAGCTTCCGGCCAGTGTTGACCATGCCGACAAGGGAGTTAACGCCGTATGAACACCACCGTCGCGGACGAAAGCAAAGTCAAGACCAATGCCTCAATTCTCGTTCTTGATGACGACCGCTTCATTCTTGATTCGATCAACGAATACTTGAGCGAGGAGGGACATCGGGTTCAGACGGCGAGCGATTTTGATCATGCAAGGCGCATCCTCGAGCGTGGCGGGGTCCAGATTGTCGTGACCGATTTGAACATGCCGGACCACAACGGGTTGGAGGTGATTCGATATGTTCACGAACGCTATCCGACAGTCGTGGTTATAGTGATCACCGCCTACGGGTCGATCAACTCGGCCGTGGAGGCGATCAAGCTGGGTGCGTATGACTATTTGACCAAGCCGGTGGTTGACGAGGAACTTTCGTTTGCGATCGAACGGGCCTTGAAACAGCAGGCGCTGCAGGCGGAGAACATCGCCTTAAAGCAGCAGCTCCGCCGGCAGGTGCAGTTTGGTGCTTTGGTCGGTCGAGACCGTCAGATGCAAAAAGTGTTCGAGATGATCGAAACAGTGGCTTCGACCACAACCACGATTCTGATTACCGGGGAGTCGGGTACGGGCAAGTCGATGGTCGCTCGCGCCATTCACCAACACAGCGACCGTCGGGAATTGCCTTTTGTCGAAGTCAGTTGTGGGGCTCTTCCTGAGAACTTGCTGGAATCCGAGCTCTTCGGCCACGTGCGGGGTTCGTTTACCGGAGCGATTGCCGATAAACAAGGGCGCTTTCTTGCCGCCAACGGCGGAACGATATTTCTTGACGAGATCGACAGTGCCACGCCGGCGTTGCAGGTCAAGCTGTTGCGGGTTCTTCAGGAGCGACAGTTTGAGCCGGTTGGTTCGAACAAAACCGTGACGGTCGACGTGCGGGTGATCGTAGCGACAAACAAGGATCTCAAGCAGCGGGTGGAGAAAGAACAATTTCGGCAAGACTTGTATTATCGAATCAATGTCGTGCAGATTAACCTTTCACCGCTGCGCGAGCGACTGAGCGACATTTGTCTGTTGGCAGATCATTTCCTGGCCAAGTTCAACGACCTGCATCACAAGACGATTGATCACCTGGCCCCGGAGACGATCCACGTACTGGAGCGATACCGCTGGCCTGGGAACGTGCGTGAACTCGAGAATATGATTGAGCGGGCGGTCGTACTCGCGCGAAGCCGGATCATTATGCCGGATGACTTGCCGTCGGAAACGGTTCGGGATTCTGCCGCCATGTGTTCAACAGGCTCCGGACCCGAAACATCGACGTTCAGCGACGCACTCTTGCAGGCGGAGCGTGAGATTATCTGCCGGACCCTTGAACGCTGCAACGGGAGCCGAAAACTCACCGCCGAACGGCTGGGCATTTCACGAACGAGTTTGTTTCGAAAGATTCGACACTTTCGGCTGCCGAATCAGCCGTAGGGGAAATGTGGATAAGCCGAAGCAACGGCGACGGCTCGACGTCCTCGATCGGCAATCGACCCCCGCCCGTCTGCAATCCGATTGCACGATCTACGGCATGACGAATTCATGTTCGGGTGATCGGCAGGTAAGCACCGGACAGGGTGCTTTTCGGACCACACGTTCGGCGACGGACCCCATGAGGACATGCTTAAAGCCCGACCGACCATGGGTAGCGATGACGATCAGATCGATCGCCTGCTGTCGGGCATAGCGAACGATTTCAACGAAGGGTCGGCCGGTGATTACCTTGGTAACGACTTTGGGCAGTTCGCTGAGGTGGTCCTTGACAAATTGGTCCATCTGTTCTTTGGAGGTTTTGATCATCAGTCCTGTATCCGGGCCGATGGGTACACCCTCCGGTCCCATCGCCAGCCAGTACTGATAAGCTTCGTCCACGACGTTCAGGCAGTGCAGTTGGGCGTCGAACTGCCTGGCGAACGAAAGGGCATACTTTAATGCCGCCAGAGAAAGTTCAGAATAATCGGTTGGATACAGTATTTTGGCCAGCTTGATCACCTCGAACCTCCTTTTGACTTGACGAGAAAGGATTAGGTGCCTTAGTATAGTTTATTTAAGTCTCGGAGAGAATCAAGATGAAACCGTTGGCGAGCAAATCGGTACCCGACAATCGCGGTCGGTTTGGCCCGTTCGGCGGGCAATTTGTGCCAGAAACATTGATGGGTACGTTGGAGCAGCTCGAACGGGAATATCTCAAAGCCAAAGCCGATCCGGCGTTTCAGGCCGAGCTTGATGAGTATCTCGATCACTACGCAGGTCGGCCCAGCAAGCTGTATTTTGCCAAGAACCTCAGCCGGCGCCTGGGTGAAGCGAAGATTTATCTCAAGCGGGAAGATCTCAACCACACCGGTTCTCACAAGATCAATAACACCCTCGGCCAGGTCTTGTTGACGTTGCGTATGGGCAAGAAGCGTGTTATCGCCGAGACCGGTGCGGGCCAGCACGGAGTGGCGACGGCCACCGCCGCCGCTGTTTTCGGTCTTCCCTGCGACGTGTATATGGGCACCGAGGACATCCGCCGTCAGGAGCTGAATGTTTACCGCATGAAATTGCTCGGCACAAAGGTCATTCCGGTGGATACCGGACAGAAGACCTTGAAAGACGCGATCAATGACGCCTACCGTGACTGGCTGGCGACCTCCGAGACGACTCATTATGTGTTCGGGTCGGTCGCAGGTCCGCATCCTTTTCCAATGATGGTACGTGATTTCCAATCCGTGATCGGTCGAGAAGTGCGGGGGCAACTGCTGGATCGCGAGGGCCGGCTGCCTGACGTGTGCATCGCCTGTGTGGGTGGCGGCAGCAATGCTGCCGGGGCGTTTTATGAGTTTATCGAGGAAGAGCAGGTCCAGCTCGTCGGCGTCGAAGCGGGCGGGCACGGCCTGGACAGCGGCTTGCATTCGGCGAGCATTCAAAAGGGAAAGCCCGGCGTGCTTCACGGCAGCTACAGCTATGTGCTGCAGAATGAGGAAGGGCAGACGCTGCCGGTTCATTCGGTTGCCGCGGGACTCGATTATCCGGGCGTGGGGCCGGAGCACTCGTATTGGCGGGAGACCGGTCGGGTCGAATACGTTGCGGTGACCGACGATGAAGCGATCAATGCATTTGAACTCCTGTCGACGACCGAGGGCATCATCCCGGCTCTGGAGTCGGCGCACGCCGTTGCTTATGCAGCCAAGCTGGTGCCCAAACTGAAGCGAGATACGATTGTGGTGATCAATCTCTCCGGTCGAGGTGATAAGGACTGCATGGAGGTCGCGCGAATTCAGTCGCTGCGCAAACAAGGGCAGAGGGGCTAACATACAAGGATTGTGGCATGAACCGGATCGACGAAACATTCGCCAGTTTGGCTCAAAACGGTCGAAAGGGGTTGTTCCCGTTTCTGGTCGCCGGGCAGCCTGATCTGGAAACAACGATCAAGCTGATCCTGCGGTTTCAGGAGCTGGGCGCTTCGGGGATCGAGCTTGGCTTTCCGTTCAGCGACCCGGTAGCGGACGGGCCGGTGATTACCGGTGCGTTTGATGCCGCTCTGGCCAAGGGCTGTACGGCTCAGAAGATATTTCAATCGCTGCGGGAAGCAAAAAACCGTATCACCTTGCCTCTGATAGCGATGGTGTCTGTTTCGATCGTATATCGCTTTGGTATTGACCGATTTATGGATTACGCTCGGGACGCAGGAATGGCCGGCCTGATCATTCCCGATCTTTCGCTTGAAGAGGCGCAAGCGGTGGCGGATAAGGCAGCGGTGCGGGATCTTCGACTGGTCATGCTTGTCGCGCCGACGAGTTCACATGCACGCCAGGAACAGATCGCAAGGGCGGCGACGGGTTTCTTGTACTATATGTCGGTGGCGGGCATCACGGGCGAACGCGACACGCTCCCGGCAGACCTTGTTGGAAACGTGCGCCAGTTGAAAGATCTTTCCGGCAAGCCGGTGGTGGTCGGGTTTGGTATCAAGAGTCCGTCCCAAGTGCGATTGGTCTGTTCGGCGGCCGATGGCGCAATCGTCGGCAGTGCGTTTGTGCGGCGGATCAGCCAAGCCGTCGAAGCCGGACTGAGTCAGGATGATCTCGTCGATCAAGTGGGTAATTCTCTTCGAGAATTACTCAGTGGTCTCGAGCCGGCCCACCGTTAGGTCTTGGCGTTGAGGGTCGCTGGGTCGGCTGGCTCGTGCTCATCCAGCCTTCGAGGGGCAAACTCCACAACTCAATTTTTTCACGCAGGTGTTCGGGACTCTGCCATTTGGCCAGTTCGAAGCGCTTTTCCTGGTATTCATGGGCCAGGTCGCGCTGGTGGTCATTCGCCTGTTGAATCCTGTAAGCCAGGTGGGCGTTTGACCAGCGAAGATGGACCACCGCCGCAGCAATCCCCGCCAGCGTCAGTATGATAACGGTTGTTCGAAATAGACTCATCGGACATTTCGTCCGGCCAACTGCCTGCCAATCTAAAGACACAGGGCGACCCGAAGATCGCCCTGGTGATTATCTCCAGGAATTCCTGCCGTGTCACTAGTAATCCAGGTGAGTTCTGCCCGTGGCCACTTCTTCCACCGGCAGCGGCGGCAGCCGGATCTCCAGGCCGTTGCGAAGCTGATGCGGATCCTGGATACTCTTGCGATTGAATTCATACACTTGCTTCCATGCGCTCTCGTGGCCATAGAACTGCCTGGCGATCTTGCTGAGGGTATCATTGGGCTGAATCACATAGGTCTTAACCTTCATTGCCGCCGGCGGCAGAACCTTATGTACCAATTCCTTTGATGGCGGCTGAAACACGCCCTTGGTGCCGTCGGCGGGGCTCACGGGAACCTTGACGGTTACCTGTTCGAGGCGGGTTGTGCCGGCCGGGGTGGACTTCGAGGCTATCGGGGTCGGACCCTCGGCGGCTTCAACTGGCAATTTGAGCATCTCGCCCGCACGGAGGCGTTCGGGCTTGTCAATGCTGTTAAGCTTCATCACGGTCTCGATCATGGTGTAGGCTCGGCCGGGATAGTATTGTCGGCAGATGCCGGCCAGTGTTTCGCCGCTTTGCACCTGATGCGAGGCAAAGGCAGCCTTTTCGGTCTCTTTGACCTTGTCTTCGGCGGCTTGGACCATATCTACCTTGGGCAGTGAATCGCCTCCCGCCGGGCTTGGGTTGGCTGGCGGCACCTGCACGATCGCTTTTTCAGCCTTGGGGGGCAAATAATCCTTCAGTTTTGAAGGTGTTTCAGCCGGCTTATTCTCGACGCTGGCCGGTCCCGGCTGGGTGTCGGTTGGCAGCGGGGCTGTGCGATGATCGGAAGCCGGCGACGGGGAGATGTCGGTTCCCTGCCGTAGGTCGTTTGTCGGAGCGAGCGGCTGAATGACATTGGTGTGTTCTTCAGACGTCGGCATCTCCAAGGGGGGTGGGGTTCTCGCCGCGATGAATGTCGTTCGCTGTTCGGGTGCGGTCCCCTTTTCTGAAAGAATGATGCCGAACAGAATAATGAATGCCAGTCCGACTAAAAGCCCAATCTTGGTTTCGCGCGTCATAGCCATCTCCTTATGGCGAAAGATATCTGTTTCTGGTTATAGTCCGCTACAGGGTCGCTGTCGATTCAATTGCTTTCGCTTTTTCCATTTCTAATATCGAACCGTGGGCGGCGAATTATGAAACTTTTTCGACGGCCCGCAATTTTGCTGATCTGGATCTCGAATTTCGGATGATTTCGCTTTGCTCGGCCACGACGGGTTTCTTGGTCAGGGGCCTATAGATGCCTTTCTCCTCTTTCCTGCGAAAATCCTCTTTGACCAGCGCGTCTTCCAGGCTGTGAAAGCTGATTACGGCAAACCGCCCGCCCGGCGCCAACAGGGAATCAACCTGCTCGAGCAGTCGTTCCAAGCGGCCCAGTTCGTCGTTTACGGCAATCCTCAAGGCTTGGAAGGTCTTGGTGGCAGGGTGGATCCGGCCCGGCCGAAGTCGATCGGGGTCGATCCCCAACGCCTGGCAGACCAGATCGGCCAGCTCTCGGGTTGAGTCCAGCCGATGGCCTCGTCTGGCCTGGCAGATCAAGCGAGCAATCTTTCGGCTTTTGGGTTCCTCGCCGTAACGGAAAATCAGATCACCCAATTCCGTTTCCTTAAGGCTGTTGACGAGGTCGGCCGCCCGAGTCGTGAGTTCGGGATCCAGCCGCATGTCGAGCGGGCCGTCAAGGCAGAAGGAAAATCCTCGCCCAGGTGCGGCAAGCTGCATCGAGCTTGTGCCGAGATCGGCATAGATGAAATTCACGGTTTGATGGCCGTGTTCGGACAGAATCTGGCTGATAGCCGCAAAATTGCCCTGCACGGTCGTGACGCTCGCGGAAAAATCGGCAAGGGTTCCTCGCGCCAATTCGATCGCCACAGGATCGACATCGATGCCGAAGAGCGTAATATCACCCTTGACGGCCCGGCATATTGCCAAGGCGTGTCCGCCGCCGCCCAACGTGCAATCCACCCCAACCATCCCCGGGGACGGATTCACCAGAGCCACCAGTTGGTCTACCAGGACGGGAATATGTTGCTGCTGCTCGTTTGTCACACCTATTCAGATTTCGCCGTGTTCACCGTGAAAGAGTGTCTTGTTTAAGAAGAGATTTGCAGGAGCCGCCATTGAAAGGTTCCCTGAGATACACGTCGACGTCGGCTAGCCGAGCGTCGAACGCAGATCGTGCACATAAGACGAGATGGCGACATCGGCAAGCAGGGAGGATCTTGCCTGGAGGACCGCCAACCGTGAAGCAATGTTCGCAAGGCTTGATTTAATTGCGCGGGGGCCGACTTTTTCGCCTGCCAAGGCGTTTCGCAATATCTGAATGTCGCCGCCCTGGGTCTCTCGTTTTACCTTGTTCGCATTCAGGCTCTGTGTTCCCGGCATGGATGAATCCCTTTCCGTTGGTTCTCTTGTCATTCTATTTTGTGGGGCAGCGACTACTCTGCCGTATCCGATGCTTTTCCCGAGCCCGGCAGCATCCGTGCCAACCTGGCTCGGGTCAGCGTCTGACTGTACTCTGAGAGTCCGTTCTCAACATATCGTTCCCATTCGTCGCGATCCCAAAGTTCCAGATGATCTCGAACGCCAATAATGATCACTTGTTTATCGAGGGCGGCTCGACGGAGCATTTTCTCCGGCACGAGCACCCGACCAGTGGTGTCGATCTCCACCAAGCGTGCCAGCCCAAACGTCAGTTGCTCGAACTGCAATATCTTTTCGTCTGGGATCAACTCGGCAGGGTAGCGGTTGACCAACTGCTCATAGTATTTATCAGGATAGAGCCACAGTTTCTTATTGGCGCCTATGATCAGATAGAATTTGTCACCTACGGTGTCCGGTGAAAGCGACTGTCGAAATCGGGACGGGATCGACAATCGACCCTTTGGATCCAGCGTATGTTCGTATTCACCGGTAAACAGCATGATATTGGTAACCGTTGAACGATTTTCGTTAGAAACCGCTCAGATTATGAATGTAAGCGTTCATAAATAACTTATACTAAGTCGTTTCACAGAGATTCCTTATGCGTTCATGGGCGTCTATGGGCTTACATGGGATAGTTTACCACCCTTTGGCTTTACTGCAAGAAGAAATTTATGTTTTTTTTACGAGATCGCTTAACCGGCCAAAAGTGATGTCGGTGGCATCTTTGATTAGTATGGATGGGCTGGATGGGTAGAGCCAATTTGTGCAAATATAGTCTTTCCGATATTCTTTAAGTAAAGGGACGGGAGCCAGCGGGTCGATAAATTGGTTTTCGGAAAACCAGTGTTTACATCTTTGGTAATTGATGATATAATTTACTATGAGTGAGTCGCAGAATTTCTGCGATTCGGTAAGCTGTTTGTCAAAATTGAAAATTCGTTGGGGGCGACAGGTATCGACCGGACAGAAGAAGGTCAGGTGGCACGTCCAGGACTTCGGGTGGCCTGGTAAAAAACCCGAAGACGCAACTTAAGCGTCAACACTAACTACCAAATGGCTGCCTAATTTGAGCAGCCCGTCCGAAACAGCTTGTCTGTGGTTGTTTCAGGGCGCCAATCAGCAGGCTGGCCTTTAAGCAATGTCAAGGGGCTTGAAGGTGAGATCTAACCTGGACTGGGCATTTGAGGATCCTGTTGTCGGGAGCCTCGAAGTCGAGAAACAAAACAACAACTAAACGTGTAGAAGCCTGGTCGGAACTGTTACGGGACGGGGGTTCGAATCCCCCCGCCTCCATTCCAACGAAAGAGTGGAAGACATGAAATGTGGGGAAGGGTTCATTGGCTGCTATGGAAACAGTGACGTCAAAACACACGGAAACGGAATGCTTCCGAGACGTGTTGATCCTTCGTCGTAAAGACCACAAGCCTGCCTCCTCCGGTCTTTTTCCGGAAGAGTCACGGGTTGTGGTGGTCGAAGGGTTTGATGCCGCGCTTGAGGAATTGCAGCATGCGCACTATGACCTGATCGTTATCGAAGACGTCGGGTTGCTGGCCTCGCAGCGGGGGACGATTGCCCACCAGAGTTCGGTTATTCTTGAGACGATCAGCCAGGGTGTGGGAATTTTTGATCTTTCGGGCAATCTCTTATGGGGCAATCATCGGTTCGAGGAGTTACCCCAGGATGTTCTGGAGAAATTGAAAACCCGGTGTCTGGCCCTGTTTGCGGAGACTATTTCGGAGGGGTACGCCGAACGTGCCGGTCGGCGATTGAGCATAAAGGGTGTGGACGGATCCTGTTTCGAAGCGACGGCGTCGGCGATTATGGATGACCAGGAAAGAATCTCACAGATCGCCGTGGTGATCTGGGATGCGACATCGAGCCGGCAGTTGAGGCAGAAACTCGACGCGATCGATTGGGCCGGTCGCGAACTGGTCCATCTCGAAAGTTCACGGGTGGAGAAACTGGATATTCCCGGTCGTCTGAGCCTGTTGGAAGAAAAAATCATTCATTGCACCCGTGAAGTGCTCGGTTTTGACAAGTTCTGTATCCGGCTGCTTGATAAGAAGGCGAACCGCCTGGAGATTATCCTTTCGTCGGGGCTTTCGGATCGGGCAAAGAATATCGACATCTATGCGTCGACGGAAAACAACGGGATCAGCGGTTATGTGGCGGCCACGGGGCGGAGTTACATTTGTCCCAATGTCAGCCAGGATCGACGATATTTGTATGGCATAGATAACGCGGGATCGAGCTTAACGGTCCCGCTTTTTTTGCAGGATAAAGTCGTCGGGGTGTTCAACATCGAATCCGAGAGGGCAGGGGCGTTCACGGAAGACGATCGCCAGTTTGCGGAGATTTTCGGGCGGTATGTCGCCATCGCGATGAATATTCTGGATTTGCTGGTGGTCGAACGGTCTCACGCCACGGGGCAAATCGCGGACAATGTCACCGCGGAGATATCAGGGCCGCTGAATGATATTCTTACCGAGGCGACATCGTTGATGGAGGAGTATATCGGTCGAGACGATCTGCGGGGCAAGTTGGAGTCCATCTGCGACAACGTGGCGGCCGTCCGGCGGGTGCTCAAACAGCTTGCCTCGGGCCCGACGGGGTTGATCGATCACAGCCGAACCCTGCCGACGAAGGATGCCGTGATTTCCGATAAGTCTATTCTGGTAGTCGACGATGAGCCGATCATCCGCGAAACGATCACCGATATCCTCACCGGGGCCGGCGCCGACGTGGCCGGCGCCCGCGACGGCAATGAAGCGATTGCGATGGCGACAGCACGAAAATACGATCTGATCCTTTCCGATATCAAGATGCCGCAGAAGAGCGGCTATGATATTTTTGCAGCCGCCAAAGACGCCAATCCGGAGGTTCCGATCGTTTTCATGACCGGCTTTGGCTACGATCCGAACCACAGCATCATTCGCGCCCGGCAGGAGGGGCTGGCCGGCGTGCTGTATAAACCCTTCAAGGTGAGTGAATTTCTTACCCTGATCAAAGACGTCTTGCGTGAGGCTAAGGTCCAGGCGTCGTGAGCCGTTCTGGAACGAGCCGCATAATCAATGTTCACAGATGCGAAGGTTCACTCGTACAATTCTCCTGATTAGACCTAACAACGGCACCCCACCCAGGCAGAATAGAGTTCTCTTCATAAAAGATCGTCCCCAGCGGAGATCAGGAAATACAGTTGCAGCCAATGAGAGGTACCCTTCTGAAACCTCCCTGAGGCGAAGGGAACATGCATGTATGGCATAGTCTACCAACATATGTGCCTCTGGTTCCAGGTATCTGCCTTCATTGAATTGCTCGAGAAGTACATTAGCTCGGTACTTATGGCTGGTAAGAACTGATCGCAACCCATCTTCGGTACTCCTCCTTTGTGAAATGCGCGAGGAGCTATGCTTTCGTATGAACGTTATAGCCATTGGCTCAAAGCTCACGGTTGGGCGCATTGCCAGAACACGAAATGTGAAATCCATATCCTGATAGCAAAGAAGGGACTCGTCAAAGCCGCCCGTATCTCTAAGCAAACGCCGTCTTAACATCCACACCGGCGTACCACCATGAATGCGTTTCTCAAGAAAATCTGACAATGGGTCTGCTGAGCTTGAAGGACACGTGTAATGTCCTCCACTCGGAAGCGTTTTCCAGCTACCGGAACACACATCACTGGATGATCCTGCGATGGCGTCAACTTGTAACTGAATTCTGGAGGTATCCAGCAAATCGTCAGAATCATGAAACAGAACAAACTCACCGTTGGAGTCTGCTGCGCCATGATTTCTGGCGGCGGGAGCGCCTTGGTTTTTCTGGAAGAAGTAGCTTATCGTGAATTGACAGTCGTAGCTGTGGCTGGCCTTCCATTGCTCCAGGACGGCTCCGGTGTTGTCCGTTGACCCGTCGTCGACGACGATCAGTTCAATCGGTCGGTAGGTTTGGGCGAAGACGGAGTCCATGGCCTCCGTGACGAAATGGGCACGGTTATAGGTCGGGATAATGACCGAGACCAGGCCCGGCTCGTATTCCTCGCTCATCCATCGGCTGTGACAGGTCTGTGACGCAAAGTGTTCCTTCGGGTTACCACTCATGGCTTTGGGTTTGTTTCCAATGAGCCTCCTGCAACCCCCCCCGCATCGCGGGTGATTGTTTATTTCGTTCGTCCGGTGCCGGCGGAGGTGGTCTCGCCGGATCGGCGTTCCGGCTGATCGACGGGCACTCGGATCGTAAAGACCGTTCCTTCGCCGCTGTGCGAGCGAACTTCGAGGCGGCCGTTGTGCTCGTCGACGATCTTCTTGGCCACCGCCAGTCCCAGGCCGGTTCCGCCGTGGCCCTTCGTCGAATGGAAAACCTCGAAGATTTTGGCCAGCTCAGCTTCGTCGATGCCCGAGCCATTGTCGCCGACGGTGATGACCGCTTCCTGGGCGGACTCATCGAAACCCGTTCGAATGGTAATGACGCCGGTGTTGGCGGGGACGGCTTCGATGGCGTTATTCATGATGTTCAGGATCACCTGGTGAATTCCGTCCGGATCGGCCGGGATGGCGGGCATGTCTACCGCAGGGTCGGCGATGAGCATGACGCCCCTGTCGTCGGCCTGTTTGCGGGTCAGATCGAGCACGTCTTCGACGATGACGTTGACCTGGATCGGTTCGAGCCGAGGCTCGCGCTCTTTGCTGAAGGCGAGCATGTTGAGCATGAGATTTTGAATCTTGTTCAGGTTGCGATTGACGATCTTCCAGCCGGTTTCGATGGTCTTGATGTTTTCGCCTCGCATGCCGAGTTCGACGGTGTCGCCTCCGCCTTGCAGGCCCTGAAGGATGTTCTTGATGTAGTGCGAGAGAGCGGCAACAGTCTGCCCGGTGGCGGCGAGCCGCTCAGCCTTGATCGCTTCCTGATAAAGCTGGACGTTGTAGACAGCCAGGCCCGACTGATAGCCGATGGCGGTCAGCAGGTGCAGTTGATCGTTGGTATACGTGGTATCGGTGATGGACGTGTCGATGTGGATCACACCGAGAATTCTGTCCCGCGCGACCAGCGGTGCGCAGATCACCGATCGCAGGCCATAGTCCTGGACGCTGTCGCCCATGCTGAACCGTCGATCGCCCATGGCGTTGGTGCACAACACCGCTTCGCCCTTCGAGACGACATGATCGATGATCGTGTTGGAGGTCGTGATCTTGACCGCTTCGTTGGGATGTCGATATCTGACGACCAGGGGCTCGAGCCGATCGTCCTCGTTTCGCAACAGGATAAAGCCTCGGTCGACCGGCATTTCGCGGAAGATCAGCTCCATCACTTCGTGCAAGAGCTGTTCGATACTAAAAATGGAACTGACGACGGAGACCAGTTCATAAAGCACGCTCAGGTGCTTGTTGGCCCGGGCCGGTTCGGATGGGGCGATCAGGCTTTCGTGATCGGCGGGCAGGGCGGCGACGATCGACGAATCGACCAACTGGCCCTCGACGTCCAGATCGACCAACTGACCGAATTCGGTATCGTCCGGAGGCAGTTCGATCGGCTGGTCCTGGCTGAACACCAAAACGGTTCGACCCATGCGGATATGGTCGCCTTGTTTGAGCTGAAGGGGATTGGCGATTCGCACGCCGTTGACGTATGTACCGTTGGCGCTGTCGGTGTCTTCGATATAGTATTTGCCGGCTGAATTGAAGATGCGGGCGTGGTTGCGCGAGACGGTGTTGTCCTGCAGTTGCACCTCGCCTGTGCCCCGGCCGATGGTGCAGCCGCCCGCCGGCACATCCAGGGTTTCTCCCTTGTCAGGGCCTTGCATTACATAAACGCCAGGCACGATAAGATCCTCTTGTTTCTTAACAGCCCCAAAAGCAACACAAACGTAAGGAGAGGCCCTCGGTTTTTATCAGCACGACTATACATTACTACCTTATACCAGGTTGATGGAAAAGTCAACCCTGACGCTTCCATTCCAAACTTGCCGTGAAGAGCCTGAACGCACAGGTGATCTGCACTTTCTTGTACGCTTTTGGCGGAAGATTGTTTCAAACCCGTCCGCGGTCGGCGGCAGGAAATCATCGGCTCCGAACCTGTTTCGGCACATCACCGTCTCGATTTTTACTTTTTTGGCAGCAAAGGGTTACCGCGAAAATTCGAAAGGTATCGGGATATCGGGTGTAATAAAATGGTGCTGTCCGACGACTGTAGGGTTGGAAGCGCAGCCACCCGGGCAAGACCGGCAAAAAGGTACCTTTGATGACGGATTGGCAGGCGATCGTGGAGCGACACGGGTCAGCGGTCTGGCAGACGGCCTATCGGCTGTTGGATGACCCTACGGATGCCGCCGACTGCTTCCAGGAAACGTTCGTCTCCGCCTTGGCCGTTTTGCGACGCGGCCCCGTGTAAAACTGGCCGGCGTTGCTCAAACGATTGGCAACAACCCGGGCGCTCGATCGGCTTCGCCGCCGGTCTCGGCATGCGAAACGCTATCGTGATATCGCCGACTGGACGAGCATAGCGGGTAAGAATCCCGGACCGGTCGAGCAGGCTGAAAATTCGGAATTGGCGGCGAACCTGCGCGAGGCGCTAGCTCGACTGCCGTCGAAACAGGCGGAGATTTTCTGTTTGCGGCACATCGAAGGTCTCAGCTACGACGAAATCGGCCAGCAGATCGGTCTG
>Ga0315281_10005151_pt1 | contig 18757 bp, 9 predicted proteins | sample YL17G07_0_MG_FD_204540 | JGI IMG/M metagenome (GOLD analysis project Ga0315281, IMG submission 204540) | Sediment microbial communities from Yellowstone Lake, YNP, Wyoming, USA - YL17G07_0 | ecosystem: Environmental > Aquatic > Freshwater > Lake > Sediment | place: USA: Wyoming | collected...
GAGTGCCGTGCCCGCGAAGAGGCGCTCCAGGACCCCATCGCCGTGCTGGAGGCCCTACGGCAGACGACCGACCGGCTGGTCGTCTTCTGCCAGCAGGACCGCATCGCTGTGCCCAGTAAGGACGCTCTGCTCTTCAGATACCTGGAGCCGGTGGTGGTCGGCGTGCGGGCGCCGAACGAGTCCGGCGTCTTTCACCCCAAGACGTGGCTGATGCGATTTATCAGCGACGCCCCCGAATTGCCGGTCGTCTACCGTTTCCTGTGCCTGTCGCGGAACCTCACGTTCGATCGCTCCTGGGACACCGCCCTTACGCTTGAGGGAGCGCTCGAGGACCGCGAGCGGGCGTTTGCCCGCAACCGGCCGCTGGCCGACTTCCTTGCGTCGCTTTCGCCGATGGCCACAACGCCGCTTTCCCCGAAGGCGCTGGAGCACATCGAGCTCATGGCCGACGAAGTCCTGCGGGTCCGCTTTGAGCCCCCCGAGGAATTCGAGGACATCCATTTCTTCCCTCTGGGTATTCGGGGGTACACGCGGCGGCCGTCGGTGGCCGAAGGCTCGCGGCTGCTGGTCATGTCGCCATTCGTGTCGGACGAGATTGTCGGTTTGCTGGCCGAGTCGGGCGAGGAAAACATCCTGATCTCGCGCGCCGAGAGCCTGGACGGCCTTGATGACAAAACGGTTCAGCGCGTAGCGGAGAACACGAGTCTGTTCTTCATGGACGACGCGGCCGAACGGCCTGAGGCCGAGGATGTGGGGGAAGACGAGGAAGGCCCTGCCCCTGCCCCTGCCCCTGCGGCTGCGCAACCGCTGCACGATTTCTCGGGTCTGCACGCCAAACTTTATATCGTCGAGGACGGCTGGTACGCGACTGTCCTAACCGGTTCGGCCAACGCGACGACGGCTGGCCTGGAAGGACATAATGTGGAATTCCTGGTACAACTCAAGGGTATGCGGAGCCGCATCGGTATCGAGAAGTTTCTGGGCGGTGACGAGGACGCCCTGTCTTTCCGCAAAATGCTTCGGTCCTACGACCGCAGCGCAAGCAAGCCCTCAGACCTTGTTCGAAAGAAGTTGGAGCAGATGCTCGATGCCGCCAGGCGGGCCCTTGCTGAAACGGGACTGTCGGTCATCGTTTCCGAGGGTGCCGCGGGTCTTTTCAACATGTCGCTCCGGGCCGGGAAGCCCCTCGAGTGGCCTGGCCTGGGCGTCCAAGGCACTTGTTTCCCGATTTCACTCCAACGGACCGAGGCGCGGGAAGTCGCTCCGCTTGCCAACGGACAGGAGTTGACATTCGCAGGGGTGTCGGCGCCCGCGATAACAGGCTTCTTTGCATTCAACCTCAACGCCACATACAAAGGCCAAGAGGCTACCGTTGGCTTTGTGCTCAACCTGCCCACGACCGGCATGCCGGCGGACCGGGACAAACGCGTCCTGCAGGAGATCATCCGGGATTCGGGCCGTTTCATCCGTTATCTGCTGCTGATCCTGGCGGAAGAAAACGAGTTCTTCGCCCCGGCCGAGCTTGGCGGGCAGCACGGCAAGGCCTCAGGTGAGGCGTGGGAGACACCGCACGTGATCCCGCTTCTTGAGGAACTCGTGCGCGCGTACAGCCGCCATCCTGAGAAGATCGGCCGCATTGCGAGGTTGGTGGAAGACCTGCGACAGACTGAAGATGGTCGGCGGCTGCTCCCGCCAGGTTTTGAGCAAGTCTGGGATGCCTTCATGGCGGCGCGTACGCAGGGGGGCAATCCATGAGTTCATCTGCGGAAAGACCAGACACCCTGGCGATCCTCGGCAGCCTGAAGGATTTTCCGCGGAAGACCGCGGAATACGTATTCCGCCGCCTCTACCTCGACAACGACCCGGCCAAGCGGTTTCTCATCGCCGACGAGGTCGGCCTGGGCAAGACGCTGGTGGCGCGCGGCATTGTCGCGAAAGCCGTCGACCACCTGTGGGACAAAGTCAAGCGGATCGACATCGTATACATCTGCGCCAACCGCGACATCGCGCGGCAAAACGTCAACCGGCTCAACATCACTCGCCAGGAAAAAATGGCCATCGCCACACGGATGACACTTTTGCCGCTCCACCTGCATAATCTCCAGGGGAGCAAAATCAACTTTGTGTCGTTCACGCCGGGCACATCGTTCAATCTCCGCTCCGTCGGCGGCATAGCATATGAGCGGGCCATGATTTATCACATTCTCCGCCAGGGTTGGGGGCTGGGTGACTCGACCGCACCAAAGAACCTGCTGCAACTCGGGATGAGCAAGGACGGGTGGCGAGAGATGCTCCGCGATTTTGACGAGGAGATCGACCAGAGCCTTAAGGAGTCCTATCTAGCCGCCCTTGAGGAGAACCCGGACGTCAGACAACGCTTCGACGCATTGCTCGACTGTTTCGGGTACGCGAGGATTCACATTCCAGACGACGAACGCCGCGCCTGCACCCATCTTATCGGAGATCTCAGGCGCATCCTCGCGCAGAGCTGCGTCAAGGCTCTGGAGCCCGACATCGTCATCCTAGACGAGTTCCAGCGCTTCAAGACGCTTCTGGACACGGAAGAAGGCGACGAAGAGCAGAAGGAAGTGGCCCGGCTGGCGTATGCCGTTTTCAACCATCCTGACGCCAAGGTCTTACTCCTCTCAGCCACGCCCTATAAGATGTACACGATGTACCACGAGCAGGAAGTTGAGGACCATTACACCGATTTTCTGCGAACGGTCGGATTCCTCTTCGACGACAAGTCCCAGACAGAGGCGTTCAAAGAAGACCTTGTGCGGTACCGCCGGGCGCTCCTCCAATTCGCCACGCGGGGCGGTGAGGCCCTGCTGGACGCCAAGCAGGCCATCGAGACCAAACTCCGCCGCATCATGGTCCGGACAGAGCGGATCTCGGTTACGGCCGATCATGACAGCATGATCGAGAGCGTTTCGGAATCGGCACCGCTGGCACCGAGCGACCTTGAGTCCTTTGCGATGCTCGATCGGGTTGCGGCCCACCTTGATGCGGGAGATACGGTAGAGTACTGGAAGTCGGCCCCGTTCCTCCTGAACATCATGGACAAGGAAGGTTACAGTATCAAACGGAAGTTCTTGGCGCAGATTAACGGCGACGACCATCCAGAACTCGCCAACCTGCTGGGCAGCCTCGGCGAGGGCCAACTCTCCTGGGACGGCATCTGCCGCTACCAGGCGTTCGACCCCGCCAATGCCAAACTCCGGGGCCTCCTCAGGGACAAGGTGGAACGAGGCGCCTGGCAACTGCTCTGGATTCCCGCGTCGCTGCCGTATTACCGGTCGGCCGACGGCCCTTACGCTAAGGCCGAAGCCCAGGACTTCACCAAGGCCCTGATCTTCTCGTCCTGGGTCGTCGTGCCCAAAGTCATCGCAATGCTCGCCAGTTACGAGGTCGAACGGCGTATGGTCACAGCCTTCGATCCCGAAGCAGACTACCCGTCACTTCGCAAGAAGCGCCGGCCGCTGCTCCAGTTCGCCCTGTCACAGGACCGCCTGACCGGCATGGCCAATTTCTGTCTGGTGTACCCGTGTCTGACGCTGGCGGCGAGAATCGACCCGCTTCAGATCGCGGTCCGGCTTTCGGAGAACGGGACCCTGGCAGACGCAGCCGCAGTGCTGGACGCCGTCACGGTGCGCGTGCGGGAACTCTTGGCCCCTATCGTAAGAAGCGTGCGTACGACGGAATCGTCAGTCGACGAACGCTGGTACTGGGCAGCAATGGCCCTGCTGGATCGTTTGCACTTCCCCGGCGTGGTTGAGAGCTGGCTTGATGACGACGATGAAGAGACGGCGTGGTCAGGCATGGTCCGAAGCACCGACGAGACCGACGGACGGTTCAAGGATCACCTCGATGAGTTCCGCAGGTATCTGGGCGATGCGCCGTCGCTGGGGCGGCCGCCGGACGACCTGTTCACCGTCCTAGCGAAGGCGGCGATGGCATCGCCCGCCGTTGTGTGCCTGCGGTCTCTACTCAGGGTCTGCGGCTACCGTAAGGTGCCCCAAGAGGCCGACGCCCTCCTGGCCGGGGCGGCACGAATGGCCCTCGGTTTCAGAAGCATGTTCAACCTCCCGGAGTCCATCTCCCTTATCCGCAGCCTGAAAGTCGGCGACGACTCTCGCTACTGGGAAAGCGTCTTGGACTATGCCGTGGACGGCAACCTGCAATCAGTCATGGACGAGTACGTCCACATCCTTCGTGAATCGCTCGGCCTGATCGATGCTCGCACCGATGACGAAGCAGCCGACAACTGGGCCAAGCAGATTTCCGAAGCAGTCCTGGAGGCCGTCTCCATCCGTACGGTGAGCCTGGGTTTCGACGAGATCGTCCTCGACAAGGAAAGCGGGCGCCTCAGGCCCGTCGACCATAGCATGCGGTGCCGTTTCGCCCTCCGGTTCGGTGACGACCGGGGCGAAGAGGAAGGCTCCGAGACCCGCCGCGACCAGGTCCGTGCTGCCTTCAACTCGCCGTTCCGCCCCTTCGTCCTTGCCTCCACGTCGATCGGCCAGGAAGGCCTGGACTTCCACCAGTACTGCCACGAGATATACCACTGGAACTTGCCATCCAATCCGATTGACTTGGAACAACGAGAGGGGCGGATACATCGGTACAAGGGTCACGTCATCCGCAGGAACGTCGCTAAGTCGTTTCCACTGTCATCGTTCTGCGGCCAGATTGACGATGGCGAGGACCCATGGGAGACCCTCTTCGCCCTGGCCAGAAGCCGTTATGAGGGCAAGTGCGAACTCATCCCCTACTGGATCTTCGAGGACGGAGGACACAGGATTCTCAGGCGCATTCCCTCGCTACCCTTGAGCCGCGATGTGGAGCACTTGGAGAACCTGAGGCGGACCATTGTGGCCTATCGGCTTGTGCTCGGGCAGCCGCGACAAGAGGACCTGGTTCGATACTTGTGCTCGCGTATGGATGGCGGTGCGAGCCCCCAGGACCTTATCGAGTACCGCATCAATCTCTCTCCAAGGGCCTTCGAAGGCAAGACGTAAGGGCGATGGCTTTCGTCAGCCACGACAAGATGCAATTGCCGGAGCAGCGCACGACCGGGTGATCGGCAGAGGAAGTGGGCCCACCTCGCCCCATTACCCACAGGTGGTCTTGCGACACTTGGCCTCGCGTGGCGTTGTCTCTCCTTGCCGAAGATAGACATCGTTTTTTCGCCCCGCGCGGCCCCTGGACGCCCCCGCCGCCGAAAAGTCTCTTTGTCTCTCCTTCTACGGCTTCCTGTTATGTGGGCGTGGGCTTCGCTCGGGCAAGCCAGACAGCCGCGTGATCTCGGACTTGAGCATCTGTTCCATCTTGCCCATTGCCGACCTCCTCGACCTCTGGATTACGGGAGCGTCAGGATTCTATCGCCAGGCGCACCCCTGCAAGAAGAAGATTGCGGCCAATCCATCAGGCGGTGCGGGTATAATCCTCAACCGGATCGGGAGACCACGCGCCTTGCACGTCGGCTGCTTCCCGGCCCAACTTATTGACGGTCATACCGTCACTCTTGTCTTGATTGTGCTAGGGTCGTATCTTTGGTGCAGGGCATGGCCGGTTACGCCCAGGGGAGAAGGCACTATGGCTCGGCTTGAGGAGTTGACTCGTGGTGCTTCGGTCAAGGGAATCCTGCCGGAGGGTCTTGTAACCGTTGTGGACGTCAAGTGGATCGGTGCCGTAGCCATCGAGCTGACTTACAAGGACGCAATGGGTAGGCTCGGCAACGAGCTGATCTACCGCGACCGCGAGCCAACGCTGGAGGTCGTGACGGTCGGCAAGCCTTGGAGTTTCGACGGGGATGGGGCACTCTTCCGGCTGGTCTCAGAGGCCCATCGGATTCGCCTGGCTTATCTCTTCGATCCGTTGCTGGCCGTTCACACATCCTTGGTCGAACCGCTTCCCCATCAGATCACCGCCGTCTACGGCGAGATGCTCCCGCGCCAGCCCCTGCGGTTCTTGCTCGCGGATGACCCTGGCTCAGGCAAGACCATCATGGCGGGGTTGTTCATCAAGGAGCTGATTGCTCGCGGGGACCTCCAGCGGTGTTTGATCGTCTGCCCAGGCAATCTCGTCGAGCAGTGGCAGGACGAACTGGACCGGCGGTTCCATCTGCCGTTCGAGATCATGACCAATGATAATTTCGAGGCCGCTCGCACCGGCAACTGGCTCGCGGAAACCCCGCTGGCCATCTGCCGGCTGGACAAGCTCAGCCGCAATGAGGATGTGCAGGCCAAGCTGGGCAGTACGGACTGGGATCTGGTCGTGTGCGATGAGGCGCACAAGATGAGCGCCCACTACTTCAGCGGCGAGGTCAGCTACACGAAGCGCTATCGGCTTGGACAACTGCTTTCCTCCGTGACGCGGCACTTCCTCCTCTTGACGGCCACGCCGCACAACGGCAAGGAGGAGGACTTCCAACTGTTCATGGCACTGCTGGATGGCGACCGATTTGAGGGGCGGTTTCGGGATGGCGTTCACACAACCGACGCCTCCGACCTGATGCGTCGCTTGGTCAAGGAGCATCTGCTGAAGTTCGATGGGACGCCGTTGTTCCCGGAACGCATCGCCTATACAGCCAACTACACGCTCTCGGACGCCGAAGCCGACCTCTACAAGCAAGTGACCGAGTACGTGCGCGAGGAGTTCAACCGGGCCGAGGCGTTGGAGAACGAGGGTCGCAAAGGCACGGTCGGCTTCGCGCTGACCATTCTTCAGCGCAGATTGGCGTCCTCGCCGGAGGCGATCTACCAGTCTCTCCGTCGTCGTCGGGAACGACTGGAGAAACGGCTGCGGGAGGAGCAACTCCTGAATCGCGCTGCCACGACCCGAGTGGACCTGAATACCGATCTGCCGGTATGCAGCGCAGACGACATGGAGGACCTGGACGATTCGCCAGACGCCGAGGTCGAGGACACCGAAGAGAAGGTTGTGGACCAGGCGTCGGCAGCGCGCACCATTGCCGAACTTCAGGCGGAGATTGGCATACTGAAGGGCTTGGAGGGGACTGCCTTGCGGGTGCGGCAGTCAGGAACCGACCGCAAGTGGGACGAGTTGTCCAAGCTCTTGCAGAACAACTCTGAGATGTTCGACGCGCATGGCCACCGGCGCAAGCTGATCATTTTCACAGAACACCGGGACACGTTGAACTATCTGGCGGAACGCATTAGCTCCCTACTCGGTCGTCCCGAGGCCCTTGTCACAATCCACGGCAGCCTGGGCCGCGAACAGCGCAAGAACGCCGAGCAGAGCTTCACGCAGGACAAGGAGGTGGAAATCCTGGTCGCCACCGATGCGGCCGGCGAAGGCATTAACCTTCAGCGCGCCCACTTGATGGTCAACTACGACCTGCCGTGGAACCCCAATCGTCTGGAACAGCGGTTCGGCCGCATTCACCGCATTGGCCAAACGGAAGTTTGCCACCTCTGGAACATGGTGGCGAAAGAGACCCGCGAGGGTGAGGTCTACCACCGATTGCTGGAGAAGCTTGAGGAGGAGCGCCGAGCCCTGGGTGGCCAGGTGTTTGACGTCTTGGGGCGCCTGACCTTCGAGGACCGACCGTTGCGGGAACTTCTGCTCGAGGCTGTCCGTTACGGGGACAGGCCGGAGGTCCGGGCGCGTCTGACGCAGGTTGTGGACCATGCCCTTGACCGCGGCCGCTTGCGCCAGCTCCTGGAGGAACGGGCCCTGGCCCGAGACTCGATGGATGTCCGGCGCGTCCAGATGATCCGGGAAGACATGGAACGGGCCGAGGCCCGTCGCCTGCAACCGCACTTCATTGCCGCGTTCTTCTTGGAGGCGTTCAAACTCCTGGGCGGAACCGTCCGCGAACGGGAACCCAAACGCTACGAGGTCACCCATGTCCCGGCCGTCATCCGCAACCGGGACCGCGCTATCGGCACCCGCGAAGCGGTCCTACCTCGATACGAGCGGATCGCCTTTGAGAAAGACCTGATCAGCGTTCCGGGTAAGCCCTTGGCGACCTTCGTGTGTCCGGGCCATCCGCTACTGGACGCCACGATTGACCTCGTCATCGAGCGGTATCGCGATCAGCTCAAACGTGGGGCCGTGCTGGTGGATGAGAACGACCCGTCGGACCGTGTCCGGGTGCTGGTCTTCATCGAGCACTCTATCCAGGACGCTCGTACAGACCGTGGCGGGCAGCGGCGTGTGGTTTCACGCCAACTCCAGTTCGTGGAGGTTGATGCCGAAGGGCGCACCCAGGCAGCTGGGTATGCCCCGTATCTGAACTACCGCCCATTGGCACAGGATGAACATGGCTTCGTGGGGCGCGTCGAGGAACCCGGCTGGGTACGGAACGACCTGGAATCCCAGGTCTTGGGCTACGCGGTTGCCAACCTTGTGCCGGAACACTTGGGGGACATTCGGCGACGCAAAGAAGAACTGGTCGACAAGACAATTGCAGCGGTCAAGGACCGCCTAACGAAGGAGATCGCCTACTGGGACCATCGCGCCGAGCAGCTGAAGCAGCAGGAGTTGGCGGGGAGGACGAATGCTCGGCTGAATTCCGGTCTTGCCCGCCAGCGCGCCGATGACCTGGCCGGACGTCTGCAACGACGGATGGTCGAACTCGAACAGGAGCGGAAGTTGTCGCCATTGCCACCGGTCGTGGTGGGCGGCGCGATGATAATACCTGGCGGGCTGATTGCTCGGCTCAAAGGCGTCGCCTCTCAACCCGACGTTTTCGCCCGTGATACTGCTCGCGTGGAAGCACTGGCCATTGCGGCGGTCATGCAAGCGGAGCAGCGATTGGGTTTCGCGCCCAAGGACGTCAGCGCCGAGAAGCGGGGCTATGACATCGAGTCGTCGATCCCGAACACCGGCCGGTTGCGATTCATAGAGGTCAAGGGCCGTGCTCGCGGGGCGACAACCGTCACGATTACGAAGAACGAGATTCTGACGGGTTTGAACAAGCCCGACGAGTTCATTCTGGCCCTGGTGGAAGTGGAAGGCGAATCCGCAACCCCACACTACGTTCGTCAGCCGTTCCAGCGGGAGCCGGACTTCGGCGTCACCAGCGTCAACTATGACCTTGCCGAGATTCTGTCGCGTGCAGAGGATCCACGATGAGAAGGCACAAGACTTCACCCCGCCGTTACGACGCGCGGACGCTCAAGATTCTATGGGGCCGCGCCGCGGGTCGCTGCGCAATCCCAGAATGCCGAATTGACCTGTTCGCAGAGGCAACCAAGCACGATCCCATTGTGCCAATCGGAGACATCGCCCACATTGAGGCCGCCAGCAACAAGGGGCCAAGGGCCAACAGGATGGCTTGCGCCAAGGACCGTGACCAGTATAAGAACCTGATCCTCCTCTGCAAGAATTGCCACGCGCGACTGGATGGCCAGAAGAACACGAACACTGTAGATGTGATCAGGAAGTTGAAGGCAGACCACGAAGCATGGGTTCGCGCGTCGCTGCCCGAACGTGGCAAGAGCACTACGGGCTGGAAAGTTGTGCTGCTCCAAGGGGCACACCCCATCGACGCAGACCAAGTAGAAGCTGCGCTGTCACCCGACTTCCAGAAGGGGAAGCCGCTTCTGATTACCGCCAATCCAAGCGATGGCGACTGGAATACATTGCTTCGGCAGATGACTCAGAAAGTGCAGGCACTGCTCCGCGACGGAGATTCGTTTGACCGTCGTTTTGCAGTGTTCCCCCTTGCCCCCGTCTCCGCCTGCCTGGCGCTCGGCTACCTGCTCACTAACCGTCCTCGGGTCAGGCTGTTTCAGTTTCACAGACACGTGCCGTCTTGGCAATGGCCGGCCATCCGAACAGTTGCCCGCGATCTGAAGGTGCGCGGCCTGCCGGCGAGGCCGAAGAAGGGACGCGGGCATGTGGTTGTCTGCTTCAATCTTAGCGCATCTATCCAGAGCAACCATATCGCCCCCGTCCGGAGAGGTGCCATCGGCGTGGTTCACGTTCTGGCACGAGATCCGTCCACCGCATGGCTGTGCGCGAGTGCGCAACTTGACGAACTCGGCTCTCTGTCGAGTGGATTGTTTGAGTCGCTTATGCGGAAGTTCCCCAACGCCTCGGGATGGCACATCCTCTATGCTGGCCCCGCGCCAGGGGCTGTCAAGATCGGCCAACAGTTGAACCCCACTATGACGCCACTTGTCCATCTTTACGAATTCTGCGCCAGCGACGACCCCAAGTACCAAGCCAGCACCATCCTGCGAGGCGACCGGCATGGATGAGGAGATCTATCTGCGGGCGCTCCTCGCAGCACAGGAGCTGAAGCCCCAGGAGGAAAGGCTCTTGGTGCGCCTGAAGGACACGGTTCAGGCGCGGCTGTCGAGGCTGACCGGGAGCCCCGTCTTCTACTATGCAGGTTCGTTTGCGAAAAACACCATTATCCGCGAGAGGTTCGACCTGGACATTGTGGTGTACTGGCCGCCCGATTGCGGCTACACGCTCAGGGATATCTATACGGCGGTCGGCAAAGTACTTCGTGCGTGGCGATTGGGAGTTACCCCCAAGACCGTGGCATGGCACGTTCCGATCACGGCGGGGTTCTATATCGACGTTGTGCCCGGCCGGGCAGTCGACAACACTTACTATTATGCCAACCTCTATCGTCGCCCCGGTTCCTGGATTCAGACGAGCATCAAGAAGCACATCAAGACCGTCCGAGATAGCGGGCGATGCGACGTAATCAGGCTGATGAAGCTCTGGCGTGTGCGTAAACGGGTCCCAATTCCCAAGTCATTGCTGCTCGAACTCTTGACCCTTCGTGGCTGCAGCGGGTGCCGCTTCTCATCGTTGGCCTCCCAGATGAACGCCGCACTGGAGTTCATCCGAGACTGCATCATGGACGCTCGAATTGAGGACCCAGCCAACGCGAATAACATCATCTCCGACGAGATGACAAGAAAACAACGTTTGGTTGCGCGCCTTCATGCCAGGAAGGCCCTGGAGGCACGCACTTGGAACGCGGTGTTTGCACCACGGCCGGCGACCATCTGATGGGGGGGAGAGGCAATGAGCAATGATGCGTATCTTCGCGGGCTGCTGGGCCAGCAAGACCTGACCCAAGAGCAACTCGACTCCCTGCGCGCTTTGCGCGCGAAGATCGAGGGACAGATCAGGGCCCTTCCCAAACTGGAGCGGGTGTACTACGGCGGGTCGTTTGGCAAGCACACGATGATTCGCGAGCAGTTCGACCTCGATATCGTCGCCTACTGGCCCAGTGACTGCGGATACCCCCTGAAGGACATCTACGCCGCCGTCGGAAAGGTACTGAGGGACAACTGGACTTACGTCACCCCGAAGACCGTGGCCTGGGAACTCCCGTTTCAGGGCGGGTTCCACATTGACCTGGTCCCCGGCCGGGCGCTGGATGGCACTTTCCGGTACGCCAACCTGCACCGCCGCGACACGGGTGCGTCGCTTCAGACCAGCATCAAGGTCCACATCGACACGGTCAGCGATAGCGGGCGACGAGAGGCCATCCGCCTCATGAAACTCTGGCGGGTGCGCAAGCGGGTTCCCTTCAAGAAGTCGCTGGCCCTGGAACTCATGACCATCGAAGGCTGTAAGGGCATCCCGACAGCGGAACTCGAGAAGCAGCTGCTGGCGGCCTTCTGCCACATCCGCGACAACATCCTGACGGCCAAGGTCGTCGACCCGGCCAACTCGAACAACGTCATCTCGGACGAGATGACCTACGGCGAGAAACTCGCGGTGCAGACGGCGGCGAAGGCGGCCATTGATGCCCAGTTCTGGAACCAGGTCTTCTCGGTGTAGCGAGAAGGAATACAGGAAGAACGCCTTGACTCAGGATGCCAAACTGGCAAACGCACTGGCCCGGCTGAAGGACTGCCAGGGAATCCTAGCGGAGTACCAGGGCGCGCTCCGGGAGGGTCTTCGCCTATCGGAGCAAGAGGACGATGTACCGGCCGTCATGCTGCAACGAGCGTTCGACTTTGGCGTTAGGACCATCTCCGCCGCGCTGGTCCTTATGCAGGACGGCGACCGTCACAGCGTGTTCGTAAGCATCGTGTGCCGTCCTTTCTACGAACTGAGCACCAGGCTTCTCTGGGCCACGCGGGCGCCCGGCGGGTGGCAACGGCTGCAAGCATACTGGGCCAGCGAAGACATGAAATGGGCCCGGGAGGCCGAGACAATGCCGCCGCTCGATGCCCATGCCCGAGCGGTTGGCGCCGCCAGGCAGGAGGTCCTTGCTCGGACCGACCCCGGTGGTGAGGTGTACTCCCCCGCGCCGGTTGTGCAGCAACTGCTCCAAGAGATTCAGGCGCACGACCTCGCTGAGGGAATCCAGGATAGAGGCAGCGACGCGGCTGCCTTCAACTATGCCAACGTGTACCGCATACTCTGCCGCGGGGCGCACGCCCACATGGCCGCGATAGCACCGGAAAAGCCTGAAGCGGTGGTCCTGCATGCGGCGACGGCGGTCGTCTTGGCCACATGGATGCTCGTTCAGGCATTCCTGCACGTGGCCGCTGCCGATCCGAAGAAGGAGATTGAGGTTGTGGGCCGCAGGTTTATCGAGATAATGCGGAAAACGCAGGAAGCCGGGCCAGCGTCGTCCGATAGGCCGACATCCGAGAATCAGGAGAAGGCGTAGTGAATGCGTATCGCAAGAAACTGATCGAAGTGGCACTTCCGCTGCCGGAGATCAATGACGCTTCGGCGTATGATAAGATGCCCGGTATCGGTCCGCATCCGAAGGGCATCCACCACTGGTGGGCGCGGCTTCCGCTGCCCACGGCCAGAGCCGTGCTTTTCGCTTCGGTAGTGGACGACCCGTCGGGGCACCCGGAAAGGTTCCCGACCGAGGAGGCCCAGAACGCGGAACGCGAACGGCTCTTTGACCTCCTGCGCCAGTTGATGCAGAAGAAGATGCACGAGCACCCCGAGGTCTACGCCAAGGCCCGGGCGGAGATGCTCAAGCACTGCAACGGCAAACTTCCGCCGGTGCTCGACCCCTTTGCCGGCGGCGGGTCCATTCCACTGGAGGCCAATCGGCTCGGCTTCGAGGCCCACGCCAGCGACCTCAACCCTGTCGCCGTCCTGCTGAACAAGTGCAACCTGGAGATTGCGCCCTGCTGGCTCGACTGCCCGCCCGTCAATCCACAGTCGCGGCGCCGCATCGCGGGCGCGCAAGGCTGGCGCGGAACCTACGGACTAGCGGAGGACGTTCGCTACTACGGCAAGCTGATACGCCAGCGGGCGCAGGAACTCATCGGCCATCTTTACCCGAAGGTCCGAGTCCCCAAGGAGCACGGCGGCGGTGAGGCCGACGTGGTGGCGTGGATTTGGGCGCGCACCGTCGCCAGCCCCAACCCGGCGGTGCGCGGCGCGCACGTGCCGCTTGTTAGGTCGTTCACTCTCGCAACCGAGGAGCGAAAGCGTGTCTGGGTTGAACCTGTGGTGGACAAGGCGAATCGGGGTATTGCTTTTGAGGTAAGAAGTAACGGGACACAAACGGTGAGAGGAACGGTCGTTCGGAAAGGTGCCAAGTGCTTGATTTCTGACTCCCCTATACCCCTCAGCTACATCCGCGAAGAAGGTCAACACGGTCGGCTTGGCGTGCGCCTTCTAGCAATCGTGGTGGAAGGTAACCGCAGAAAAACCTACCTCTCTCCCACCCCCGAACAAGAGGCTGCGGCGAATGTGTCCACGCCAGACGGCTACCCCGACACAGATCTACCAGAAGCAGCTCTCGGTTTCCGAATCCAGAAATACGGCATACGCAAACATTGGCAGATGTTTACGCTACGCCAGCTCACGGCACTTATCACTCTGAGCGATTTGGTCCGCGCAATACAGACAGAGGTTCTCAGGGATGCACGAGACGCGTGCCTTTCAGAAGACAACGCAGCACATTATGCGGAGACTATAGTCACATTCCTGGGGCTCACGGTTAACCGATGCATCCGGTTTAACAACGCACTGGCGCACTGGTCACCAAACAACACGAAGGTGATGGACATTTTCGGCATCAACGCGCTCCCCATGGCATGGGATTTCGGTGAGGCCAACATCTTGGGCAACTCTGTCGGCGGGTGGAGCACATGTTGTGAATATGTCGCAGATTGTGTCGAGGTACTTGCTACAAGCGGCTACGCCCTCGGTCATGCTACGCAAGAGAACGCAGCACAGTCCAACAGTTCAAGCACGGGTGTAGTTGTCAGCACCGACCCGCCATACTACGACAACATCGGGTATGCAGCATTAAGCGATTTTTTCTACATATGGCTACGCCGAACTATCGGAGGTCTACACAAGCCCCTGTTCGACACTGTGCTCGCTCCCAAAATGTCCGAACTGACTGCGTCGCCAGAACTCTTCGACGGCGACAAGGAGCAGGCCAAGCAGCATTTTGAGCAGGGTTTCCGTCAGGCGTTCACTTCTCTGCGCGACCGAATGGACCAGCGCTATCCGTTGACGGTCTATTACGCCTTCAAGCAGGAGGACGAGGAAGGCGGCGCCGCGGATGAATCCCAGGCCGAGGGCAACGGCGTGGACCTGACCACCGGCTGGGAAACGTTGCTCGAAGCCCTCGTCTCCAGCGGCTTTCAAATCACCGCCACCTGGCCGGTGCGTGCGTCGCAGCAGTGGCGCATGCGCGCAATGGGAGCGAACGCGCTGGCCTCGTACATCGTGCTGGCGTGCCGGCCCCGGCCCAAGGACGCGCCGCAGACGGGCCGCCGCGAGTTCATAGCTGAGCTCAAGCGCGAGTTGCCCGCCGCTTTGCGCCACTTGCAGCAAGGCAACGTCGCGCCGGTGGACTTCGCTCAGGCGACCATCGGCCCCGGCATGGCCGTGTTCTCCCGTTTCTCCCGCGTCCTCGCAAGCAGCGGCCAGAGCATGACGGTTCGTACCGCGCTGTCGCTCATCAACCAGATTCTCAGCGAGGTCCTCACAGAGCAGGAAGGCGAATTTGACGCTGACAGCCGCTGGGCCGTGGCGTGGTTCGAGCAGTTCGGAATGGACGAAGGGCCGTTCGGCGTGGCCGAGACGCTCTCGAAGGCCAAGAACACGTCCGTGGCCGGCATGGTCGAGGCTGGCGTCGTTGCTGCGCGCGGGGGAAAGGTGAGACTGCTCGGCCGCGACGACCTCCACGCCGACTGGGACCCCGCCACCGACGAGCGGCTGACCGTGTGGGAGGTCACGCAGTACCTGATAAGGGCGCTTGAGCAGCATGGCGAGCGGGGCGCGGCCGAACTCCTCAAGAAGGTAGGTGGCCTGGGCGAAGTGGCCAGAGACCTCGCCTACCGGCTCTATGTCATCTGCGAACGCAAGAAGTGGGCGCAGGAAGCCCTGGCCTACAACAGTCTGGTAGTCGCATGGCCGGAGATTACGCGTCTTGCCCGCGAGGTTTCAGCGGAGCGCCCGCGCGTGCGTCAGCCGGATTTGGAGAACCTATAGGGGATAAATCGCTATGGCCAAGACAAATCGGGACCGTGTCGGCGAAGGGCTGGAACTCCTGAACAAGGGCCTTGTGCCTTTCATCGAGCGCGAGATGAAAGCCGTTCATGGAGAGAAGTGGAAGGACCAGGCGGCCCAGTCGTTCGCCGAGGCCGGCGGCGCGACGAAAAAGAAGGTCATCTGGACCGATCCGCAGACCGTTCTGGTGGTGATGTGGGACCAGTGGAACGCCATCTTCAAGAACACGTTGGGCCACGCGGAGCGGAGCCTCGTGAGCGAACTGCGGGACATCCGCAACCGCTGGGCGCACATGGAAGCCTTCAGCACCGATGACGCCTATCGGGCGCTGGACAGCGTGGGGCGGCTGCTGGCAGCGGTCTCGGCGCCGGAGACTGAGGACATCGAGAAGCACAAGATGGAACTGTTGCGGGTGCGGTTCGAGGAACAGCGGCGCAGCGATGCGCGGCGCTCGGCCACCGCTCCCGTCGAGGGCCGGCCCGCCGGGGGTCTCAGGCCGTGGCGCGAGGTGGTCACGCCGCACCCGGACGTGGCCTCCGGCCGCTACCAGCAGGCTGAGTTTGCCGCCGACCTGTGGCAGGTGTACCTGAAGGAAGGGTCGGACGAGTACAAGCACCCCACGGAGTTCTTCCGCCGGACGTACCTGACGGAAGGTCTGAAGCAACTTCTCAGCGGAGCGCTCCGGCGGCTCAGCGGCAAGGGCGGCGACCCCGTTGTGGAACTCCAGACGAACTTCGGCGGCGGCAAGACGCACTCGATGCTGGCCTTGTACCATCTCTTCTCGGGTACGCCGGTGGCGGAACTGCCGGGCGCTGAGGCCCTCGTCAAGGAAGCGGCCGTGCCGGTGGCCGCAGGCGTCAGGCGGGCCGTCCTGGTCGGCACCAGGATTTCGCCAGGGCAGCCGCACAAGAAGCCGGACGGGACCATCGTGCGGACGCTCTGGGGCGAGATGGCCTGGCAACTCGGCGGGAAGGAAGGCTACGCCATCGTCCGGGAGGCCGATGAGACGGCAACCAACCCAGGGCAGTTCCTGAACGAACTGTTCAAGCGGTTCGCCCCCTGCCTCATCCTGATTGACGAGTGGGTGGCTTACGCCCGGCAACTGCACGAAGGGAGCGTCCTGCCTGCCGGGACGTTCGACACGCAGTTCACCTTTGCCCAGGCGCTCAGCGAAGAGGCGAAACGCGCCGACCGCACGCTTCTGGTGGTCAGCGTGCCTTCGTCCGACAACGAGATCGGCGGCACGTGGGGCCAGCAATCTCTGGAACGGCTTAAGAACGCGCTGGGGCGGGTCGAGGCATCGTGGCGTCCGGCCAGCGCCGAGGAAGGGTTTGAGATCGTCCGGCGGCGGCTGTTTCAGCCCATCACCGATGCCGACCACTTTGTGGCGCGCGACCAGGTGGCGCGCGCGTTCGCCGACCTGTACGCGACCCAGCACCAGGAGTTCCCGTCGGACTGCTGCGAGGCCAACTACGAGCGGCGGATGAAGGCGGCGTATCCCGTCCACCCGGAACTGTTCGACCGCCTGTACAGCGACTGGTCCACGCTGGACAAGTTCCAGCGCACGCGCGGCGTGCTGCGCCTGATGGCGTCGGTGATCCACTGCCTGTGGGAGCGGCAGGACAGCAACCTCCTGATCCTGCCCGCCAACGTGCCGATTGACGATCCACGGGTGCAGTTCGAGTTAACCCGATACCTGGATGACCCTTGGGTTCCGGTCATCGAGAAGGATGTTGACGGTCCGCACTCGCTCCCGCTGGAGATTGACCGGGACAACCCGAATTTGGGCAGGTACTCGGCGTGCCGGCGAGTGGCGAGGACCATCTACATGGGGTCGGCCCCGACTCAGAAGGCGGCCAATCGTGGGATTGACGACCGGCAGGTGAAACTCGGATGCGCGCAGCCGGGCGAGACGGTGGCAACATTCGGCGATGCGCTGCGGCGGCTCACGGACCGCGCGACGTACCTTTACGTTGACCAGAGCCGGTACTGGTACTCCACGCAGCCGACTGTCACGCGAACGGCCGAGGACCGCGCGGCCCAGCAGGACCGCCACGTTGTCGTGGAGGAAATCCAGCGGCGGCTTCGCAAAGAAGCCGGGACGCGCGGCGAATTTGCGAAGGTTCACGCCTGCGCGGCCAGCGGCGACGTGCCCGACGAAGAAGAGGCGCGGCTGGTGATCCTTGGGCCGGAGTTCCCCCACACGGCCAAGGGCACCGGTAGCCCTGCCCGACAAGAGGCCGCAGCCGTCTTGGAGTCGCGGGGAACCAGTCCGCGCAACTTCAAGAACACCCTTGTGTTCCTGGCCGCCGACACCAACCGGCTGAAGGAACTGGAGCAAGCCGTGCGGCAGTACATGGCGTGGTCGTCTATCTGCCAGGACAGGGAGACACTGAACCTGGATGCGTTCCAATCTCGCCAGGCCGAGACAAAACAGCGGAAGGCAGACGAAACCGTGGACGCCCGTATTCCGGAGACGTACCAGTGGCTTATTGTGCCGGGGCAGTCGGACCCCAAAGGGGGCGTCGAGTGGACCGACATTCGGCTTCAAGGGCAAGATGCCCTCGCGGCAAGAGCGGCCAAGAAACTTAAGAACGAGGAGATGTTGCTGGCGCAGTTCGGCGGCGCCCGGTTGCGGCACGAACTGGATCGCGTGCCTCTTTGGCGCGGCGACCATGTAGGCGTGAAGCAACTGGCCGAGGATTTCGCCAAGTACCTGTATTTGCCGCGGCTCAGGGACTCGGACGTACTTGTTGCCGCCATCCGCGATGGCCTTGCCCGCCTGACCTGGGAGACCGAGACTTTTGCTTACGCGGACGACTGGGACGAGCAGAAGAAAAGGTACAAGGGTCTGCAGACCGGTCAGGGCGTTCGAGTTCTACTTGATGGCCAAAGCCTGCTGGTGAAGCCCGCGGCGGCGGTCAAGCAGATGGAGGCTGACCGGGCTCAGCAGCGCGATGCACTTGGTGGTCCAGTCGCGGGAGGCACGACGCCATCCCAAGACGGTGGACCAGTGGGGGGCGGGGGTATTCGTGTTGCCGGTGCTGGCGCACCTGGCGCAATCGTAATTCCCGAATCGCCGAAGCTGCGTCGGTTCCACGGGTCGGTGCGACTAGATGCCGTGCGGCTTGGACGAGACGCCGCGAGGGTCGCCGAGGAGGTCGTTCAACACATCTCGGGTATTGTGGGGGCCAACGTCGAGGTCACGCTTGAGATTCGGGCAGAGATTCCTGACGGGGCCTCCGAGAAGGTTGTCAGGGACGTCACCGAGAACTGCCGGACGCTACGGTTTGACACATACGGTTTT